>Ga0208544_10000305_pt1 | contig 40417 bp, 29 predicted proteins | sample DEB08_DNA_9_FD_184526 | JGI IMG/M metagenome (GOLD analysis project Ga0208544, IMG submission 184526) | Aqueous microbial communities from the Delaware River and Bay under freshwater to marine salinity gradient to study organic matter... | ecosystem: Environmental > Aquatic > Marine > Coastal ... | reverse complement strand
TGGTTGTGTATCCACGTGTATGGTTGTTTTGAATTGCGAGCTTGCTCAGCTTCAAATCCCGACCACACCAACGACTACCTCTGAGAGAACAGCCGCTGACTACTTTTTACCGAAAGTGGTGGATGCTGGTGCGTATCTGAGCAACCTGAACGTGTGGCCGAATCCGACTACGGGAATGGTCAACCTGAGCTTTGAAGCTGATCTTACGCATGAGATTCAATTCACGCTCTTGAACTTTCTCGGGCAAGCGGTCAGGAGTGAACAATTCACGGGGCTCAGCGGATTGAATACCCATCAGCTGGATCTTGGAAATCTTGCGCCCGGCCCCTACCTGATGCACCTGAAAACAGGGCAGGAAGTACAATCCAAAACGGTTGTGGTCATGCCCAAGAGATAACCGGGGTAAGTTGTCTAATCGTTGCGCGGGGTCCCGTTGATTTGCTGGTTGAATTCGGCGCTCAGCACGTAGGGATCCCGCCGCACCCATTCCAACATCTCGTTGGGCCCGATGCGATCGGCATTGAAGCGAAACAGCCAGTAGGGGCTGTTGGGCGACAGCCGCTTGACGATCTGCAGGTCCTGCTTGGCAAACTGTATGATCCAGACGTTGGGATCGGCTTCGGCCGATAGGTTGACGATGAGCTCATTGGCAATAATATTGGGTGGCATGCCGTAGTTTTCGCCAGCAGCCTGTTGCTCCCAGCCGCCGCTGTCGGCAATGGCGGTCAGCATCTTTTCGAGTTCCTCAATTTTGGCCGGACGCCCGTCTTTGCCTTTGATCGACTTGCTTTTATCCCCTTCGTAGTAAGTGATGGTGACGGTAGCCACGTCGGGGATTTGGGCTTTGTAGGCATTTTGGTAGCTCCACAAATTGGCGCTTTGAAAAGTCTTGATCAATTCCCGGTACGTATTGGTTGCCAGCAGCTTGGTGTGTAGCCCCTGGCGGGTCGTGAAGCGTTGTCCTTCGTAGGTGGCTACTCCGCCTTCGTAGATGGTCAGGGTATAAACGGGGCAACTGCCAAAACAGGGGCCTTTCTCCATTTGGATGCGGGGTGTCAGTTTGTCGAGATCCTTGTTCGTGAGCGGTCGACAGGTACTGGCCATAAAAATACCAGCTCCAAGTACCAGGATCAACAGGTGTAATACGCGCATGTGAGGCAGATTTGTTGGTTGCAATGATAACTATTTTTTCGTCACTTAGATTTCTTTCTATAGGGCTTTCTCATAAAAACCGTTTTAGCAATTTTCACCTTTTTTTACCCCAACCCTAAAGGGAGAAAAGGCAAAAATCGCTAAAACTCCCTTCAAGGTCGGGGCAAATTTTAGTGATTTTTGTCTTTTCGAACTGATTTGTATTTTTATAAGCAAGCCCTTTGTCTTTCTAATACGCGCAAGGTGGTTGCGGGTACAAAAGGAGGGGCATTTTACCAGGTGACAAAAAGTTTGCGGACTGTTTTTTGTTTTTCCTTTTCGCCCACCAGCAGGTATACCCCCGCTGGCAAAGGGGGCAAGGTGATGGTTTGCCCCCCCGGCAAGTTCGTCACGAAGCGGTGAACCTGCTGCCCCTGGAGGGTAAACAACTGCCAGTGGATGTCGGCCGTAGCAGGCACGACGTACAAGGTTTCGCCCACCACCCAGGCGGCGCTTAGCAGGTCGGATGCGGGGGCTCCTGCTGCTTGCACGCCGACGATGCATTCGGCCCTACAAGTGGGGTTCAACAAACCGGGCCGGTACTGCAACAAGCTTTCCCAGACCCGCGTTTTTTGCCCTTCCGTAAACATAATGGCACAGGGATCCTGCGCAAAGCCCATGAAATTCTGGTAGTTGTCGGGGGCTGGCGGACAGCTGGCCACCGACCCTGCGGGGCATTCGTTGGCGTAGGTGCGAATCTGTTTTTCCGTATCGGCCACCAGGTCATCGTAGGCCGGATCGGGGCAGCAGACACTGGGCGCGCAGTTGACGGGTGGCGTGACCGGCCCCCAGGGGTGCAACAGGTTGAGGTAATGACCCACCTCGTGCGTGGTGGTTCGCCCCAGGTGGTACGGTTCCGTGACGGTTCCGGTGCGGCCAAATCTATTGGACTGGATGTACACCCCGTCTTCTGCCCGGGGCACCTCGCTGCCGGTCTGGGTAGGAAAAATGCCGATACCCGCTACTCCGCTGAGGCCCAGGTCGGCCACCCAAATATTCAGGTAGCAGGTGGTACACCAGGCCGAGCTACCGCCCAAACCGTCGTAGCACAAGCGCCGACGCCCGCTGTCAAAAGCGCTCCCGATGCCCGCCCGCGGCGCTTCCGCGTAGACAATGCCCGTGGTGGGATTACCTTGCGGATCGGTGGTAGCCAGGGCAAAATTGAGCTCCAGGTCGGCTATTCTGTTTTGATAAAAAGGAATAACGCCCGTCAAATCCGCATTCAAAGCCCGAAAGTCTTCGTTCAACACGGCTATCTGGGAACGCACTTGTGCTTCACTCAGCCGTTCGGCTTCGGTAAACCACACCACGTGTACCACCACGGGAATGGTGATCGCCGTTTTGGGTCGTACCCATGGTGATGCCGCCACTTCCGGTGAAGCCGGCGCCGGGCTGTGGCACCAGTCCTGGGCCGTGAGCGGTACACTTCCCAGGAAACCAACGAGGAGGATTGCACCACGACACAAGAGCCACCTTCGCGCCGGGCTGGCTGTTTTTTTGCTGGGAGGGGTGGGGTGGAATTTCATGGGGATGGTTTTGGGATGGTTCTGGATGTTTATTGTCCAAATACTTAAACGTAAAGATGCGTTTTTACGTTTTTACGGTGCTGCTTTTTTCGATTTTGACTACTTCTCTGCTGCTGATTTTGATTGCGGCCTACCCGCAACCCATGCTGAAGTTTATTTTACGCCAAATAGTGCGAAGTGCCGTAGGTACTTAATATCGGTAGAAAATGGCCAAATGTGTGCTTCCCGTGCCGTAGGTACGGCATCTAAATCAATAACACGCAGCATATTCCGTACCTACGGCACGGCTAATCAGTCGGTGAAACAATTTTCTACCGATATCGCGTACCTAAAGGCACGCTTCCCTGATGATAACACACCGTTAAGCCGGGCATACCACTTAGACGCGCGTGATCGTTTGATTGCTGGGGCTGTATTCATTTGAGTGCTCGCAGCAGCGGGTAGCAGCGGGGGCTTCGTCAGATTTACCAAAACTGGAAGTTTTAGCAAATCCTGGAAAACGAATATGCCTGAAGTTGGCCTCGCCCCTTATTTTACATATTTAAGTATTTGGACAATAATAAATTTACATTTTTCGACTTTTACACGGTCTCCTATTTCCGACCTTCCACTGCCGACCTCCGATTTTGCCCGCCTTTCCTCCTCCCCCCACAAGGGGTACCTCCTCCAAAGGAGGATTTTTGACCGTCATTAATTGTAGGGAATTGTTACCCGCCAGCACTGCCGGAACATCGATCTGCCCAATGCCGGAGCAAGGTCAAAAGTCCCCCTTTGGAGAGCTTGTCCCGCTTTCGAAGCTGGAGGGGCAGGGGGAGGACTTTTGACCGTCTTTATTCAGACTTCCCGTTTACACCTTTACACCTTTACACGGTCTAACACTTCCCACCTCCGACTTCCCACTTCCGACTTTGAGTCACCTCATTCCCCTTCTCCAATAAACTGCCCATAATCCGCAATCTTTTTAGCCAACCGGTCAGCCAGATAGGCATTTCCCGACTGGAGGGTCTCGTGGATCAGCCGGGCTTCTTCGCGGTAAGCCACTTTCTTCTCATCCGTCCAATAGAAGGGCGGGGCGTAGAGATTGCAAATCCGGTCGGCCATTTTTACGGCCCAAACCTCGGGCGGTTGTGCTTTGATGCGCTCCAGGCTATCCGACATCTTGAAGGCTTTATTCTCGAGCTCATCGTTTTTGGTGAGCGCCAGGACACCGTCCGCCACCCGCTGCCCAAACTGTTCCACCACCTTGGGGTAAGACAGTTCCGTGTCTTCAATGGTATCGTGGAGGATCGCACATTTGATGGCCAGATCAGCGTCCATTCCTGGTTCTTTACCAACGGCTGCCAATATTTCAAACACCACACTACCAATATGATTGAGGTATTCGATTTCCTCCCCCTCCTTCTGACCGCCGTATTTCTGGCCGTCGTGAAGTCTGGTTGCCTTTTGCCAAACGGCTTGTAATTCGTCTATTGACCACATCGCTTTTTATTGTTTTTTGTTTTTGTTTCTGTTTTTATTTTTTCGTCTGCTTGCTGCGCAAGCGGTCTCCTGAAGAAGAAACCCCGCCCGCTCAGGTGCGCGCGATCCTTTGACCGCTGGAATTGTATTAAACTTTCACTAGCAGCCCCTTCCGACCTCCGATTTCCGACTTCCGACTTTGGCCGCCTTTCCTCCTCCGGCACGCCCGGGCGTGCCACCTCCTCCAAAGGAAGACTTAGACCATCAAAATTCCGACTTCCCATTTACACGTTTCCACGCTTCCACGTCTTCAGCGTTGCCTGCCACGTCTTCAGGGTTGCCTGCCACGTCTTCAGCGTGGGCCTGCCACTTCCCACCTCCGATTTCCCACCTCCGACTTTGGCCACTTCCGATTTCCCACCTCCGATTTCGAGCCGCTTCCGATTTCCCACCTCCGACTTTGAGTTGGTTCTCACACCTGCCACGTCTTTAGCGTGGGCGACGCAGCGCAGCAACCTGCCACGTCTTCAGCGTTGGCGGCTCGCGACGAATGGTGGAAAACGAATACGCCTGACGTTGGTCTCGCCCCTCTTTTCCACTTTTACACTTTTACACCTTTACACGCGCCTGCCACGTCTTCAGCGTTGCCTGCCACGTCTTCAGCGTGGGCCACTTCCCACCTCCGACTTCCCACCTCCGATTTCGAGCCGCTTCCGACTTCCCACCTCCGACTTTGGCCGCTTTTACACCTTTCCACCTCTCCACTCATTCCTCCTCCTCGCGGCGCAGCTCAGCGGGCAATTGTTTGGAGTTTTTAGCCCCCAGGCGGCGCAACTTCTCGGCCCGGCCAATGAGGGTCTGGTTATAACGTTTGCCGTCGGAGAGTTTGTACATGGCATCGTCGAAGGCCGTGTGTACGCTGTCCAGGCGTTGGCCGACGAGGCGGAGGTCTTCCACAAAATTCACGAATTTATCGTAAAGCTGGCCACTTTGGCGGGCGATCTCCTGGACGTTGCGCTGTTGCTTTTCCTGTTTCCAGATGAAAGAAACGGTGCGCATGGTAGCCAACAGGGTGGAATTGGTGACCAGCACAATATTCAGGTCCAGGGCATCGACAAAGAGGCGCTGATCCTGGTTGATGGCCAGGGAAAAAGCGGGCTCGATGGGTACAAAAAGCAGCAGGTAATCCGGCGAATTGATCTGGTACAGCTGCTCGTATTTCTTCTGGCTCAGCTCTTTGATGTGGTTGCGCACGCTGACCAGGTGTGCCTTGAGGTGCAGTTGGCGATCTTTGTCCGTTTCGGCGCTGCAATACCGCTCGTAGGCGGTGAGCGACACCTTGCAGTCGATGACCAGGTGTTTGTTTTCCGGGAGGTTGATGATGCAGTCGGGGCGCTTGGTTTGCCCTTCCTGGTCGCGGAAAGAAGTCTGGGTCTGAAAATGAACATCCTTGAGCAGCCCGGCCCTTTCCAGCAGCATTTCCAGTTGCATTTCTCCCCAGTCGCCCTGGGTTTTGTTATCGCCCTTAAGGGCGGCGGTAAGGTTGCCAGCGTCGTTGCTCAACTGCTGGTTCAATTCGCGGAGCTGTTCGATTTCCTTTTTCAGGCTGACGCGGTCCTTGGTTTCTTCCAGGTAACGGCGCTCAATATTGTCTTCAAAGCTTTTAATCTTCTCTTTGAGCGGGGCCAGCAGATCGTGCAGCTGGTTCTGGTTCTGCTGGGTAAATTTCTGGCTCTTTTCGTCGAGCAATTTATTGGCCATGTTTTCAAAAGCCAGCCGGTTGGTGCGCTGCAGCTCGTCTACTTCGGTCAGTTGACGGGTGAGTTGTTGCTGCAGGTATTCCAGGCGGGTTTTCTCCGTGGCCAGGGCCGAGGAAAGTTCCCTTTCGGTTTCCGTCTTCTCGTGCAGGTTGGCCTGGAGGACGTCTGCCTGTTCGCGCAGGGAATCGAAAACGGCTTTGGGCACGTAGGTCGTCGCCAGTTCTTCCTGGGGCAGAAAGCGGGTACCCATCTTGAGGCGCAGCCACCAGTAACCCAGCACAAAGCCCAGGACCAACCCCAGCACCAGGAAAAGCAACATATAAAGCAAGGTATCCGCTGAATCCCCCATAGTAAAGTACAATTAAGCCAAGGGGCAAGTTACGAAATGTTTTTAAAGTGCTTTGATCCAACAAATATTTATCCTGCTCTATAAAAAACGCTTTTTCCTTGCTAAAGCGCAATAAAAGGTATTAACTTGTCTACTACAATAGCGCCTTATGACAGGAAACAACCCTGGCAAGTTGATCACCTGGCACCTGCACCTGAGTGGCCAGGTTCAGGGTGTTGGTTTCCGCCCTTTCGTCTACCGGCTGGCCACTGCCTACGGCCTCCAGGGGTGGGTAAACAACGGCCTGGATGGCGTGCACCTTGAGTTTTTAGCCGACGCTGCAACGGCGGAATCTTTCCGCCGAACGCTGATCGACACCGCGCCGGCCATAGCCCGCATAACCGGGCAGCATTTGACGCGGATAGCCCCCGCATGCTTTGACCATTTCCAAATTCGCCAAAGTGCCGCAGCTGGCCCTGCCAATTTGCTGCTGACCCCTGATTTTGCCTTGTGTGCGACCTGTCGGACCGAATTGTCGGTCCCTGAAAACCGGCGGCAAGGCTATCCCTTCACCACCTGCACCTGGTGTGGACCGCGCTACAGCATCGTGCGGACACTGCCCTACGACCGGGAACATACCACGATGGCGCCCTTCCAACAGTGCCCATCGTGCCAGGCCGAATACGACGACCCACGGAACCGCCGCTATTTTTCGCAAACCAATTCTTGCCCGCAGTGTGCGGTTCAATTGCGTTTGGTAACGCCGCAGGGCCAATCCATCGGTGGCGACCCTGCCGCCTTGCTGGAGCGAGTGGTGCAAGCCTGGCGCGCCGGAAAAATTGTGGCCCTGAAAGGCATCGGTGGCTACCTGCTGACCTGCGCTGCGCAAAATGCGGTGGCGGTAGCTACCCTGCGCCAGCGAAAACAGCGACCCACCAAACCTTTTGCGCTGATGTACCCCGACCTGGAGACGTTGCAACGCACCACGACACTCCACCAGGACGAGGTGGCGGTGCTGACGAGTCCGGTAAGCCCCATTGTACTCTTGCCTTTCCCTTACGGGGACAACGAACAGCTCGCGCGCCAGGAGATCGCCCCTCACCTACCCTACCTGGGGGTGATGCTGCCCTACACGCCGCTGTACGCCTTGTTATTGCGGTCATTCGGGCAACCCATCGTCGCCACCAGTGGCAATCCGACGAACGCACCCATCGTTTTCGAGGACGAGCAGGCCCTGACCGACCTGCCGAAGCTGGCGGATTTTATCCTGCTGAACAACCGCGACATTGCCGTTCCGCAAGACGACAGCGTGGTGTATTTCACACCGCAGTATCGGCAGCAAATCATCTTGCGCCGCGCGCGCGGTTGGGCCCCAGCCTACGTCAACGCCAGGCTTCACTGGCCCACCCGGCAAGTGCTGGCCACCGGCGCAGAATTGAAGAGCACCTTCAGCCTGTTGCACCAGGGCAATACCTACATCAGTCAGTACCTCGGCGATCTGGCGGATTACGATACGGTGCGCAACTATCAACATACCCTTCAGCATCTGTTGCGGGTGTTGCACACCCAACCAGAAGTCGTCATCAGCGACCAGCATCCTGGTTATGCGGCTACCCAGTACGCCGAAAAGCTGGCCCGGGAGTTGGGTATCCCCCACGTACAAATCCAACACCACGTCGCTCACTTCGGGGCCATCCTGGGCGAACACCAACTGGTGGCCAGCGAAGTGCCCGTCCTGGGCATCATCTGGGACGGCACCGGACTCGGCGACGACGGCCAAATCTGGGGTGGCGAATGCTTCGTGTACGCCCGGGGGCGCATCGAACGCCGCGGACACCTGGCGTATTTCAATGCCTTGCTGGGCGACAAGATGGCGCGCGAACCCCGTTTGTCGGCCTTAGCGGTGGCGGGCAACCTGCCGGGAAGTGAGCAATTGCTGGCCGCAAAATTTACTCCCCAGGAATGGCAGTTGTACACCCGCATGCTGAACCGGCCAGCGGTGCGCCAAACGTCGAGTATGGGGCGGCTGTTTGATGCCGTAGCTGCTTTGCTGGGCCTCCTGGATCGGCAGACCTACGAGGGGGAAGCTGCTCAGCAACTGGAAATACAGGGCCGCACCTATTTTGCGCGCCAACAGGAAGGGCTGGCCACGGTCGTCCCGCCTTACCTGGAGCGCGGCTTTTCTACCGAGCAACTGCCCGTTCAGCCTATTGTCGCTGGCATCATCGCCGACCTGCTGGCGGAGCAAACCCAGGAATTCATCGCGGCGCGTTTCCACCTGACCCTGGTACAACTGGTGCGCGCCGTGGCCGATAACCTGAAAATAAAGCGGATAGCCTTCAGTGGCGGGGTTTTTCAAAATGGCCTGTTGGTGGATTTAATGATTCACCACCTGGCAACCGATTTTGAATTGTTTTTCCACGAACAATTGTCGCCCAATGACGAGAATATATCTTTTGGCCAATTGGTTGGCTACCAGATCGAGTTACAGCAAAATGGAGATTAGGATTTTAAAAAAACACCATCAACACGCGTTGGTAAATCCAGCCCTATGAAATACATCAACGAATACCGCGACCCCCAGCTGGTTCAGCAATACCTGGCCGAACTCCACCGGATTACTACCCGTCCCTGGACGATCATGGAGGTGTGCGGTGGGCAAACCCACAGCCTGGTCAAACACGGCATTCTGCGCCTGTTGCCGGAGCTGATCACGATGGTGCACGGCCCCGGCTGCCCGGTTTGTGTCACGCCTTTGAACCTGATCGACAAGGCTGTTCACCTGGCGCTGGATAAAGGGGTCATCCTCTGTTCGTTTGGTGATATGCTGCGCGTACCGGGATCCAAGATGAGCCTGCTGGAAGCCAAAGCCCGGGGTGCCGATGTGCGCATCCTCTACTCGCCGCTCGAAGCCGTGAAACTGGCCGAACAAAACCCCACCCGCGAAGTGGTCTTCTTTGCCGTCGGTTTCGAAACCACGGCTCCCGCCAACGCCCTGTCCGTGCTGCACGCGCAGCATGCCGGACTGACCAACTATTCCATCCTGGCCTCCCACGTGCTCGTACCTCCGGCCATTGCGGCGGTGATGAGCGACGATGACGTGCGGATCCAGGGTTTCCTGGCCGCCGGCCACGTGTGTACCATCATGGGTATGCACGAATACCAGCCCCTGGTGGACGACCTCAAAATTCCGATTGTCGTCACCGGCTTCGAGCCCGTGGATCTGCTGCAAGGCATCCTCATGACGGTCAGGCAACTCGAAGCTGGCCGCTACGAACTGGAGAACCAGTACAGCCGGGTGGTGCACCCCGACGGCAACCCGCACGCGATTGCGGTTATCCGCGAGGTGTTTACCACCACCGACCGGGAATGGCGGGGCATCGGCAACATCCCGGGTAGTGGGTACGAAGTGAAGGAAGCACTCGCCCGCTTTGACGCCAATCGCAAATTTGCCGTAAATATCCCCAGCGCACGCGAAAGTGAAGAATGCATCGCCGGCCTGGTGCTGAAGGGCATCAAGAAACCCCACGAATGCCCCCAGTTCGGTAAGAAATGTACTCCACAGAATCCGCTGGGTGCCCCGATGGTGTCGTCCGAAGGCGCCTGTGCGGCTTACTACCACTTCTCGCAGACGCTGGAAGAATTGACTTCAAAGTAAATTTAATGTCATGACGGAAATGACCACCGCGATCAAGGCCGCGAAATTGAAGATGCAATTGCAGTGTCCGCTGCCCACCCTCGATTTCGAGGTGATTACCCTGGGCCACGGCAGTGGGGGCTTGCTGACCAACAAACTCCTGGACAGTGGTGTGTTCGACCTGCTCCGCAATGACTGGCTCGACCAGCGGCACGACGGCGCGGTGCTCCACCTTGCTGGCCCCGTGGCCTTCACCACGGATAGTTTTGTGATCCATCCGGTTTTCTTTCCGGGCGGAAACATCGGCGAATTGGCGGTCAATGGCACCGTCAACGACCTGGCCATGTGCGGTGCTATTCCCGCGTACCTGTCGCTGAGTTTTATCCTGGAAGAAGGCCTGCCCATGCAGGAGTTCTGGGACATCCTGGTGGCCATCAAGTTTGCCGCCGAACAGGCGGGCGTACAGATCGTGACCGGTGACACCAAAGTGGTAGAGCGCGGCAAGGGCGATAAAATATTCATCAACACCACGGGCATCGGCCACCTGCACCCGCAAGCGCAGATTAGTGCCAAACGCATTCAGGTTGGTGACAAAATCATCGTCAGCAACTACCTCGCCACCCACGGCATCGCCATTATGAGTGTGCGCGAAGGATTGGAATTCGAGTCGGGCATAGAAAGCGATACGGTCAACCTCAACCACACCGTTGAAGCGCTGCTCGACGACTTTGGTGCGGCGATCCACCTCTTGCGCGACCCTACCCGGGGAGGACTGGCCACCGTGCTCAACGAAATCGCACGGGATATTCGCCAGGGTGTCCACCTCGACCAGGAAGCCCTGCCGGTGGATGAAAGTGTAGCCGGAGCCTGTGAACTATTGGGGCTCGACCCCCTGTACGTGGCCAACGAAGGGGTTTTTGTAGCCGTGGTCAGCAGCGACCAGGCCGAGGCCTTCACCACTACATTGCGCACCCTGCCCCACGGTGAGCAGGCGGCGGTGGTGGGCGAAGTGGTGGCCGATCATCCGGGAAAAGTCGTGATCCGCAGCGCCATTGGGGGGCGTCGGATTGTCAATATGCTGGTAGGTGACCAGTTGCCCCGCATTTGCTAACCCCTGTCAGGTTACCTTACTTTCCACTTTCCTTGCTGGGCATCACCAGCGGCCTCACCCTGAGCTGTTGCTCGGGTGACAATTGCGGCAACGAGCGCTGAATGGTTCTACGCACGGCTGCACTGTCCTTCACCTGGGGCATGATCTGAATCAGGGTCTTAATGGCCGAGAAGTTATTCGGGTCCATTTGCAGGAGGTTATTGGCAGCCGACTTGGCGGTCTGTAGTTCCCCGAGGTTAAGAGAAGATTCGGCCCTGATTCGCAAGGCCGAAGTATCGTTGGGATTGACATTCAACTGCTTGCCAGACTCGGCGCTGCGCTGCACTTCCTGCTCGTGGCGGATGGCATAGTTGGCTTTAATCTTACGAACGGTGGGAGAAGCATCCTTGGCTAACGCCAGACGTTCCAGGTCGGCGCTGGCCTGGTACAACTCGTTGCGGTCCACGCTTACGGCGGCCCGGGCGGCCAGTAATTTGGCGTTGTAGGGCTCGAGCACCAGGGCACGGCTCAAGTCCTGGACGGCGGTTTCGCTGCTGCCACTGCGAAATTCGAGCAACCCTTTTTGGTTCCAGGCCTGCACATTTGTGCTGTCCGTTTTGAGTATCTTCTTGTAGACTTCCAGGGCGCGTTCTTCCTGTCCCGACTTGATGTAGCTATCCGCCTGGATCATGCCCCAGTCGGGGTTTTTTGCTACGCCACCGTGTTCCTCAATGGCGGTTTCCAGTATTTCCGCAGCCAGCGCAGGATGGTCCGTTTCGTAGGCTACCAGGCCGAAGATCAGGCGCAGGGTGGCTTCCACTTTACCCGTCAGTTCGCCATTGGTCGCAATACTCGACAGGCTGCTGATGGTATCCACTTCGGCATTTTCGTTCAGTTCCAGGCAGGTTAAAGAGAAGAAGTCGCTGTCGATAAAGCGAAACTTGGTGGTGGTAATCAGGCCATTGGACACCCCCGTCTCCTCGGTGGTTCCCCAAATGATGAGTTGGGCATTACACGGTTTACCCAATACCGCCGCTTGCTGGCTGGTCAGGGGGTATTCGTTGGAGTTCACGTCGATGTTGCGGGTATAAACCGAGCCCATGATTTTGTATTCGGCCATCTTTTCGGCCAGGCGGATACGCAAGGCATTTTCCACGGTTTTCTGTTGCCCGTCCAGGGGCTGATAAGGCAGTAAGAGGATATTGAATTTGGATTCGACGGGATAGGGCGGACAGGTATCTTCCACCACGTCGGTTGTTATGGTAGTAAGCCCATCCGTCACCGCGCCATCCGATCCGCCGGGCTGGCTATTGCGCAAAAAAAGAAAAGAAGCACCCGCCAGGGCCAGGGCCAGCACCACCCCGATGGTGAGCCAGGGCATATGGCCAGGCTGTGACCCAGGTACGGTGGTTACCATGGCCGGCGCCAGCCGACCGGCTTCCAGTTCCACCAGCACCTCCAGTAAACCATTGGTTACTTGATTGGTCTGCAGGCGGGCATTTTCATAGCTGATGATATTGCGTTGTTGTTCCTTCTTGGTGAGCTTCGATTGGGCCAGCAGGCTACGTACCGTATCGCGCCAACTGGCGGCGGGTTCAGCGGCCTGTTCCAGGTAGGCCAAAAGTTGTTCAGCAGCAGCTTCCGCTTTTGCTTCGGTGATTAATCGGCGGATTTCAACAAACGTGGCTTGCGGGCTCATGGTACGGTTGGATTTTAATTACACGGGTACGACACAGGTTTAACCTGTTCAAACATTATTTGTTTCGCGAATTCCTCTTCGTTGGTTAAAACGGCGTGGGTGACCCCAACAAAATACACCCTTTTACCAACGATATCGAAAATTATATAACGAACAATCACCTCCTGGCGCATTTAAGAGGGCGTTAATATTAGCGGCTCAAGCGTTATATTTTGTTAGCACAAGGATCGTTATGGTAGTTGTCCCGACGTTTCGGGGCGCCTGACCAGCAATTTTTACCTGCCCGTGATCTTGCGCCTGCGGCAAACGCCTTATCTTGTGCTTCCAAAAAACAGGCTCCATGCGCAAGATAACGGCTGATTACATCTATCCCATAACGGGTGAAGTGATGAAAGATACGGTAATTGTTCTCGACGACCAGGGTACCATCGTTCGTCTTGATCCAGCCAGCGCACACGATGCGGCCTCCGTTGAACAGCATACCGGTGTGCTTATTCCGGGGTTCATCAATACCCACTGCCACCTCGAGCTATCGCACATGAAGGGCAAAGTAGCTACGGGTACGCAGTTGATCCCCTTCATTACCAATGTGGTTCAGCATCGCGACGTGCCCGAGGAGGAGATCATGGCCGCTATCGACCAGGCCGACCGCGAGATGTACGCCGCAGGTATTGTAGCGGTGGGCGACATTTCCAACAAACTGGACACCGCCGCCCGCAAGGCCGCCAGCCCCATCCGCTACTATACTTTTGTGGAAATGTTCGACTTCCTGCAGGATGCCGGCGCCGCGGGTGCCCTGAAGCAGTACCTGCCCGTGTACGAAGGCCAGGCGCAGCGCGGTGGCAACCGCCGCAGTGCCGTACCCCACGCGCCGTATTCGGTATCCCCTACCCTGTTCGGGCTCATCAACGAACTCAACCAGGGCCAGGCTACCGTGAGCATCCACAACCAGGAAACCCCGCCGGAGAACGAGCTTTTCGAGCACAAGACCGGCGACTTCATTGGCTTTTACCAGGGATTCAACATCCCGCTCGACGGCTTTTCCGCCACCGGCCAGACGGCCATCCACTACGCCCTGGCTCACCTGGACCCCCGCTGCCGCCACCTCTTTGTGCACAACACCCTCAGTACGCCCGCCGACATTGCCGCCGCCCAGGCCTGGGGACAGCACGGCGTGTACTGGGCGACCTGCGCTAATGCCAACCTCTACATTGAAAACCGGTTGCCCAATTACCAGCATTTCCTGGACGCCGATGCCAGGGTGACCATCGGCACGGACAGCCTCACCTCCAACTGGCAACTCTCGGTACTGGACGAGTTGAAGACGATCAGCAGGTACCAAAGCTACGTGCCCTTCGCCACCCTCCTGCGCTGGGCTACCCTGAATGGCGCCGAAGCGCTACAATTTGACGAAGACCTGGGTAGTATGTCCGTGGGCAAGCAGCCGGGCATTAACCTGCTGCAAGGGCTGGCAGGTGATACCCCCCGCAATTTTGCCTTTGCCGCCAGCACCACCGTCCAGCGGCTGGTCTGATTAGGTTTTTTTGATTCGCTGCCTTTTTTTGTGTTGGAGGTCTATCGAAAGTAAACATGACGCTCCTTACCAGTCACTTTTCATCTTTACTGTAGCTGGACCACAAAAAATGTCAGCGCAGGGAGTTTGTTTGTTTCAGCTCCTCAATGGTCTTAAACAACATGCCCTCCCGGGAAATGAGTGCACCCCCTTCCAGCATGCGAAACAGTTCGGCAGCGCGGTCGGGCTGATAGCCTTTCTGAGCGGTATAGATCTGTAACTCCGCGCCGGCCTGGCGCAGCCGGGTCATCATCTCTTCGGCAGCCAGGTTCAGGGTGAGATCCAGCCCATTGTCGCCTTCCACCCGCAGGCCATTCATAATGATCAGCTCTTCCTGGCAGGAAAAAGTCTTGATGTCGTGCGGCGTTTTATATTCCAAAAACTGGATACCCTGGATGATCTTTTCGAAAACGATATCGCTAAAGACATCCAGCAAATGGTCCGCTTTTTCCGGTGCCGTAGCCTGGAGGTTTTGCCAATCGGGCCCGGTAACCGTATTGGCCGCCAGAAACTGGATGAATTCGGATTCCAGCTCCTGGAGTTCGGTGATGGTAAGGCGGCGAAATTTCATGGTTGCTTATTTATTCAACTAATTCTTCCCATTTCCTGATACAGCGATTATTCAGCTGCGGGAACCCACTTTAAAACTTATCCATTTGGCATTAAAACCCCGCAAAAGTCGTAAACTTGCGGATATTTTTCACCATGTACCTGATTTGTTATGGAACTAGTAATGCCTAATTTAGGTGACCCCGGGGTGTGGATCAGCTTTCTTACCCTGACTTTTCTGGAAATCGTTCTCGGTATCGACAACATCATCTTCATCTCCATTGCGGCCAATAAGCTGCCCGCAGCCGAACGGCCACGGGCTACCAATATCGGACTGGTACTGGCGATGGTGATGCGCATTTTGCTGCTTTTTGGTATTTCTGCCCTGGTAGCCATGAGTGCCTCCTTCTTTCATATCGACACGGCGTTGGTCAAGGCAGGTTTCACCGGGCAAAGTCTCATTCTCATTGCCGGAGGCATTTTCCTGCTCTACAAATCTACCAGCGAAATCCACCACAAGCTGGAAGGACAAGAAGAAGAAGTGAGTACGGGCAAAGCCAAGGCCTCACTGAACAATGTGATCGTCCAGATTACCATCATCAATATCGTCTTCAGTTTCGACTCCATCCTCACGGCGGTGGGCATGACCAATGGCCTCTTCGGCGCTCTGGCGATCATGATCACGGCGGTAGTCGTCTCCGTAGGAATCATGATGGCGTTTGCTACCCCCGTGGGCAATTTCGTGAACCGCAATCCGACCATCCAGATGTTGGGCCTGGCCTTCCTGATCCTCATCGGCTTCATGCTCATTGTAGAAGGTGCTCACCTGGCCCACGTCTCTATAGCGGGCTCAGAAGTAGGTACGGTACCCAAAGGCTATCTGTATTTTGCCATCGCCTTTTCCCTCCTGGTGGAATTTCTGAATATGCGCCTGCGCAAAAACTACACCAAGACCGTTCAGCTGCACGGCATTGAAGAAGTAGCCGTGAAAGAAGGCATTTTGCAAGACAAGACCACCAAGTAATGAGCTCGATCAACTGGCATCGATGGGCACTACCGGTATTGTCGTTAATGGCGGTTATCATTCGCGTGGGTTCCTTTTTTCCGAGTGTACTGGACCACGACGAGTCCACCTATTTCCTCATCGGCAAAGGCTTGCTGGCCGGGCAAACCTACCTGGTCGACTCAATTGACACCAAACCCATCGGTATTTTCTTCATCTATGCACTGATGAATTGGCTCGGCGGGCCCTCCATTTTCCTGGCCCGCCTGTTTACGGCCCTGGTCGTGGGCTTCACCGCCTTTTTACTCTACCACCTCGGGCGCCGGGCCGGTGGCCACGAGCGGGTAGGTTGGGCAGCGGGTATTGGCTATGTACTGCTCACTTCGATCTTCAAATTCTACGGTTTATCCCCCAATACGGAGTTGTTTTTTGTGCCCCTATCCGTTGGTGCCATCCTCCTAACGTCGTGGGGCGAGAACCGGCGGATGCATCACTTTGTGCTCGCGGGTTTGCTCCTCGGCATGGGGTTCGTCATCAAATACGTCATTGCGGCCGATGCCCTGGCGCTCGGGTTGTTTTTGCTTTGGCAAGGTGTACGGCAGCAAAAACGGGTACAGGCCGTCTTCCTCCAGTGCCTGCCCCTGACCCTCGCTTTTTTTATCCCTCCTTTGCTGACGTATGACTATTACATAAGCATCGGGCAGGCGGATGCCTTCCTCTTCTATACCTTTGAAGTGACCCGCCGCTATCCGGTAGAAAAAAACTGGTCTGCCTTGTTCCTGTACACCCTCGACTTTTTCGGGCGGTTCCTGCCATTTGTTTTGCTCGCTATTTTTGCCCGGCGGGAGCGGCTTGCCGCCGACCGGCAGTGGCAAAACTTCCTCCTGCTGTGGTTGATTTGTGCCCTGGTCATGACCTTGGTGCCCGGCAAGACTTTTGGCCACTACCAGATCCAGCTGATGGCTCCACTGACCCTCCTGGCGGCCAGCTGGTTCCACCCCCAGCGCAGCGGCCAGCCCTGGTTGCGCCGGCTTTCGCCCCGCTGGGGCTGGGGTATGCTGGTAGCGTTGGTGCTGGGGTTATCGGTGGGGTTGTACACCTATTACAACCACAAATTGGATGGTCCGCGGATCGTAGCCCGGATCTTAAAAGAAAAACTGCGGCCCGGCGAGCTCGTCTACACGGGCAACTATCACCAGATCGTGTATTACCTGATCGACCAGCCAAGCCTGACGCCCTACATTCATTCCTCGCTGCTTTACTATCCGCACCACGTCGTGGCGCTGGGGATCAACCTTGCGGAAGAAACCCACCAGATCATTGCGGTCAAAAAGCCGCGTTTTGTTTTATTACGCACCGACCACCCCAACAATTTATTAACCGAAGCTATTTATCAAAATTACCACCCCCAGGATACCTTACCCGACCAGGTGATACTCCTGGAGAGAAATTAAAACGATTATGGACAACAACCGATTCGACCTCTCCCTGCTCCTGCTGCGCCTGGTTTTTGGCGGCTTTATGCTGATCAACCACGGCTGGGGAAAATTCCTGCGCTTTTTCGAAGAAGGCCCGCTCCGGTTTGGCGACCCCATCGGATTGGGAAAAGAACTTTCGCTGGCGCTGGCGGTATTTGCGGAAGCGGGCTGTGGCTTTTTAATTGCAATCGGATTATTTACCCGGCTGGCCACTATTCCGGTACTGTTTACCATGCTGGTAGCCGCCTTCGTGGTGCACTTCGCTGATCCGTTTGGCGATAAAGAATCGGCCTTGCTGTTTGCCACGGCCTACGTGGTCATCCTGCTGCTGGGCCCCGGCCGCTACTCGGTAGACAGCTGGTGGGAGCGCCGACGGTATTAGCGCCTGTTTAATTGCCAATTCCATCTTTCAATCCAACACCATGCGTATCCCTGGTTTTTACCTCTTGCTGATGGCCTCGCTTTGCGTTGCCTGTAAACCCGCCACCGACACCAACGACGCTACCGCCATCCAGGTTCTCGAAGGTGAAACCATGGGTACCTACTACCGCATCAGCCTCCGCGGTGCAGCCCCCCTGACGCTACAGGCGGGCGTGGACTCGCTTTTGGTGGCCCTCAACCAGGAGGTATCGACCTACATCCCCAGCTCGCTGATCTCCCGTTTCAACCACGGTGACCTGCCGGCTATCGACGCGGAAACCCTGCAGAGCGCGCGCCACTTTCTGGCCAACCTGGAACTTTCGCTGCGCATTGCCCAACAGACGGGCAACGCCTTCAATCCTACGATCATGCCACTCGTCAATTACTGGGGCTTTGGTTATACCCCCAAGCGCCCGGTGACGGCGGTGGACAGCAGTGCCGTCGACTCGCTGATGACTTTTGTCGGCATGGACAAAATCGACTACGACCCGGTACTCGTTTCGCCCTCGGCCATCCAACTGGATAAACAGTTCCCCGGCACCCAGTTGGATTTTTCGGCGATTGCCAAAGGGTACGGCGTTGATCTCGTAGCCAGCTACCTGCGGCGGCGGGGCATCCAGAACTACCTGGTGGACATTGGCGGCGAAGTGGTAGCCAGCGGCGACAAAGGCAGCCCGGAGCAGCCCTGGCACGTGGGGATTGCCATGCCCCGCGAAGATGCCGCGCTAACCGATTACCAGGTGGCTATTCCCCTGCGCGACGTCGCCATAGCGACCTCGGGCAACTACCGGAATTTCTACGAAGCCAATGGGCAAAAATACAGCCACACCATCAATCCTTTTACCGGTTACCCGGAACGCAGCAACCTGCTCAGTGCCTCGATCCTGGCCCCCGACTGTGCGACCGCCGACGGGTACGCCACGGCGTGCATGGTGGTGGGCCTGGAAGCCGCCTACGCCCTGATTGACAGTTTGCCCAACCTGGAAGGCTATTTCATTTTCAACGATGACGCCGGAAAAATGCAGACGAGAATGACGGCGGGGTTTGCGGAGTTGTTGCAAAAGAAGTGAGTAGCAGGTAAATGGTTTTTATACCCTAAAAGGTTTTTTATGGCATAAACCCTTTTCGGCAAAGTTCGCCTTACCCAAATTTATCCCCTACCTTTGCCCCCAAATCCACCCACGACGCAAATGAATTTACCACTAACCAAAGACATTATTTTTTTCGACATTGAATCTACCGGCCTGAACGTCATTCGGGACCGTATCATTCAATTGGCGATGATCAAATATTCGGCCAAAGGCAAAGCACCTGAAGAGCGCACCTACCTCATCAACCCGGGGATTCCCATCTCGGAAGAAGCCATGGGTATCCACGGCATCACCCCCAAGGATGTGGCCCGCAAACCAACCTTCCCGCAACTCGCACCAGAAATCTACGATTTCATCGGCAATGCCGACCTCGCGGGCTACAACTCCAACCGCTTCGATGTGCCCATGCTCATGGAGGAATTTGACCGCGCCGGCATGGAGTTCGACGTTTCCCGGCGGAACCTGATCGACGTACAGCGCATCTTCTACAAAATGGAACCCCGCACCCTCGCTGCTGCCCTGCGCTTTTACTGCCAGAAGGAGATAGAAAATGCCCACGACGCCATGGCGGATGTCAAAGCAACCATTGATGTGTTCCTGGGGCAGCTGCAAATGTACGCGGGCCAGGATTTTGTCGACGCCGACGGCAACGTGACCCCCAATGCCATCCAGCCCGACATCAAAGCACTCCACGATTTTACCAACGATATGCGCTTCGTTGACGCTACCCAAAAAATGCGCTACGATTTGAACGGAGAAATCGTATTTTCTTTTGGCAAATACACCGGCCAGCCCGTCGCCGAAGTCCTTAAGAAAGACAAGAACTACTACAACTGGATCGTCACCAAGGAATTTTCTTCACAGGTGAAGCAAATTGTGAAACGCATCATGCGGGAGACGGAAGAGAAGAAGTCGTGACCATGAGGAAGCTTTTTGCTTTAACACTGCTCTTTACCCTGGTTTGCGCCGCCTGTTACGAACCAGTGGAAGGCTGTCTCAATCCCCGGGCAGCCAACTTCGACCTCGACGCTGATGAGGCCTGCGGCGATTGTTGCGTTTTCCCCAAACTGAAGATTCGCTTTGAAAACTACTGGACGGCCAGCAATGGCACGGTCAGTAGCTTAAGCCCGGACTCCATTTATTACGATGGGCTCGACCAACCTTTCCGCTTCAAGCGGATTCGTTTTTACTGGTCGGAATTGGAATTGGAACTGACGTCTGGTAGCCGCCTCTCCTTAACCGATTCCATCGAGTTGGCCATCGCCCAGGGTGGAGATACGACCCTGATCAGTACCCTCGACAACTTCTTGCTGGCGGATATCGACCGGGCGACCCGCAACCTGACCTTGAAAACCTTGGAACCAACGGGCTTCCTGGCTGCCCTGAATGCCCAATTCGGCATCCCCGACCCCGTCAACCGGACGGTCACCGCCTCGGTCGTACCCACCAACCATCCGTTGGCACCCCAAATTGGATCCATGAACCTGGGAGCAGAACTGGGATATGTTTTTGCCAAGATAGAGCTGTATCGCGACACGATCAGTACGGATACGGTTCCGCTGGTGCTCCAGGTTTTCGGAACCCAGTTTCTACGGCCACTGCGGCTTCCTTTGGCCACGCCGGCTTACCTCGCAGAAGGCTTTAATCCCCTGCTGGTCATTGAAAACGATATTTCACGCTGGTTCCAGGGTGTGAATGTCCGGCAGAGCGACACCACGGCCCTTAAGTTGCAATTTGTCAACAACCTTACACAATCCTTTACCTTAAGAGCGGTTCTTGCGGAGTAAGCGGCTTAACTTTCCCAGACTATAATTGTTATTAATGGTGAAACTAACCACCAAATTAACTATGAATAAGTTACATTTATCCCTGTTTCTGATCATTGGTCTCTTTGCTGCCTGCACCTCCGATGAGGAAGTGGGAAAAGGAACATTAGACCTCAATTTTAAGGCAACTTACCAGGGTACTCCGCTGGTGATGTTCGATCAGGTTTATACCTATCCGGACGGGAGTCCGATCAAATTCCAACTCTTCAACTACTACGTGTCGGATATCACCTTGCTCCAGGAAGGTCAAAGTGCAGGTGACGGGCAGGTGATTTCAGAAGTAGCACGTATCGATTACCGCGGCGTCTACGACCTGCCAACTGCAGACGCGGGCATCAACCTGCGCTTTGACAACGTAAAAGCAGGCGTTTACACCAAGATCCGGATTGGCCTGGGGCTGACGCCCGAACTGAATGCCACCCAACCCGGCGACTACGCTGCCGATCATCCTCTGTCTGAGAACTATTGGTCGTGGGCCCGCGGCTACGTCTTTGCCAAGATCGAAGCCAATGCGGACCTCGATGGTGATGGTCAGTTTTCCGACAAGCTCACCTACCATATTGGGGCTACCGACTTGTATACAACCATCGAGCTAGCTGATCCCGTCGTGGTCCAAAAAGACAACCCCGCCACCATCACCTTTAGTGTAGATGTACACGATATTCTCCAGAACCAGCAAGGCGACTACCTCGACATCAGCCAGCCCGCCAACACCCAGGACCATACCAATAACGAAGCGATCTACGGTTTTCTGTGGACCAATTTCACCCAAGCCTTCGGTTTAAAAAAGTAAGCCATGAGCCGTTTGTGGGGAGGTCTTGTTGTGCTGCTTTTCCTGTTGCTTGCGGGGTGCGAAACGGTACCTGAAACGATTCCGCCGCCACATCCTCCAGGATTTGTCGCCATGGTCATCCCCTCCGACAACCCACTCACCGAAGCGGGAGTAGCGTTGGGGCGGCAGCTCTTCTACGACCCTATTCTTTCCCTCGACAGCACGATCAGCTGTGGCAGTTGCCACCGGCCGGAACTGGCCTTCACGGATGGCCAAGCCATCAGCCGGGGAATTGCCGGGCAAGCCGGGCGGCGGTCGGCACCGAGCCTGCTCAACATCGGCTTCCACTACAAAGGCGTCTTTTGGGATGGCCGTAGCCCCAACCTCGAAGACCAGGCGCTGCACCCCCTGGGCGACAGCCTGGAAATGGGCGCCAACTGGGCACGCGTCGCCCGCCGCTTGAACAACCACCCCGATTACCCGGGCCTTTACGCAAAAGCCTTTGGCCAGGCCGACCTCAGCAAGGAGCAGACGGCCCGCGCGCTGGCACAATTCCAGCGTACGCTGATCAGCGCCAACAGCAAATACGACCAGGTGCAACGCGGTGAAGCCCGGTTTACGCCCCAGGAACAACGTGGCTGGACCATCTTCTTCGACGCCGGTTACCCTACCGTACCCATGGCTGAGTGTAGCCACTGCCACACCGAGCCTTTGTTTACCAACCTGGAATTTGCGAACAATGGACTGGATAGCAGCCAGCATTTGCAAAATTTCCGTGACCAGGGTCTCGGCGCTGTCACGGGTAGCACATACGACAACGGGAAGTTTCGCGTGCCTACCTTGAGGAATATTACCCAAACGGCACCATATATGCATGATGGCCGCTTCGCCAAGCTGGACGAGGTGATTGACCATTACAACACCGGTGGCCAGTACGCAGAAAATGTCGACCCCAACGTCCGCCCGCTACACCTCAACGAACAAGACAAAGCCGATTTGCTGGCCTTTTTGGCAACCCTGACGGATACTTTTGCATTAAACAATCCAGCATATTACCCGCTGCAAAAATAAATTGATGATGAATCCAACGAACCTAGCCTGCTGGGGCCTCTTCCTGACCACCCTGTTGCTCGTGGCCTGTGGCGGCGATGACCCCACGACCTGTACCAATTGTGCCGATGAACGCATTGCCGGGCCCTATAACCCCACGACGGCCAACCTGGACTGGCCCGGATTCCTGGGAATGCCCATTATCCCCAACAACACCCCCCTCACCACGGAAGGTATTCAGTTGGGGCGGCTGCTCTTTTACGATCCCATTCTTTCGGCCGACAGCACCATGGCGTGTGCCAGTTGCCACCTGCAAAGCAAAGCTTTTACCGACGGGCTCGCCAAAAGTGTAGGGGTTCTGGGGATTGCTACCCAGCGCAGCTCCATGTCGTTGGTCAATCTTACCCTCTTGCGTAAAGATCTCTTTTGGGACGGCCACGTGAACACGCTGGAAGAACAGGCACTGCTCCCCATCGAAGCACACGACGAATTGAATGATACCTGGGACAACGTAGAAGCCAAACTGCGCCGCCATGCCAGCTACCCCCAGCGCTTCCGTGCTGCTTTTGGTATTGAGCTGAAAAGCGAGATCACCCGTGAACTCGCTGTTCAGGCCATCGCTCAGTTCGAACGTACCCTCATCAGCGGCAACAGCAAATTTGACCAGGTCGTCTGGGCCAATAATGGCGAATTTACCGAAGAAGAACAATTGGGCAAGGAACTGTTTGAAGTTGAAACGGCTATTACCCTGGGCCACCCGGGGTGTACCCACTGCCACAGTGGCCCCAATTTCACCGACAACCTGTTTCACAACAACGGCCTCGATGACGTGGCCTCGCTCAACGACTTCCCCGACCTTGGCCGGGGTGGCGTTAACAACGTGATTTTCGATAACGGAAAATTCCGTACGCCTTCGCTGCGCAACGTTGAACTGACTGCCCCCTACATGCACGACGGTCGCTTTGCCACCCTGGAGCAGGTGCTGGACAACTACGCTGCCGGTGGCCACGGGGTCGAAAATGAAGATACCAATATTCGTCCCTTCAACCTGACGCCAGCAGAACGACTTGCACTTATCGCATTCTTACGCACCCTGACGGATACCTCGTTCATTAATAATCCTTCCTTGAGCAATCCTTTCTAAAATTACTGCTAATTTTGGGAAATCGGATCGGATCGCCAACCCCTGATTGGGTGTTTGCCAGCGACTGATCGGGCAGAAGTTTAGCAGGGCAAACGGGTTGATCACCTCTGAAATTCGAAAAAACAAGGCTTCTGAAAATAAATTTTATTTTTTTTAAAGATACAATGACGAAATACAATTATTTTATTCATACTTTTTATGAATACAAAACACTGAAAAACAGGATATTAAGAAAAATAAAACATAGTTTTTTTTTCACAAAAGGTGATTTTTGTACTTGTTGACAGCGAATAATGTCCCGATCATTGTATTGTCAAACAAAGGCACAGCTGATGAACGAATCAGTTAGCAAACTTGGAAAAGTATTTGGGATATTATTTGTGCGTAGTAAGTCAGGTAAAAGGGATTAAGCCTGACTTACTACAACCAAATGTTCAAATTGACACACTAAGAGAATATCAAATTTTTCAAGTAGCCGAGGCTACTATACTTTCGCAAATGTTCATGGGATTATCAATAAATGAGTCGTATCGCCTGGGGAGAGTGATGCGACTTATTTTTTCCCAAAAACTTTTTTTTGTTTTGTGTTGTTTATAAGAATAAAGCAATAAATAGTCTTTTTTTTAGTTATTATATTGCTACTAGCAACTTCCACACACTTCTATCTACACGATACACGAGACGACCTCGAATCAATTAAATCACACGTACTGCTTGTGTTTAAAATATACCTTCTTTTGTTGAAGGACAAGAATCATGGGATTATAATTTGTTATTAGCAGGTCGTGTTGCGCTTTCGCAACACGGCTCTTTTTTTGGCCCCTCCCACGGCATTTTCCACCCTTTCTGTACCATCCCCTACCTGAGTTGTACCCTGAAAAACTACGGATTATTATTTATTTAAATATTATTGTGACTAATATCTAGAATAGTCGTCAAAAATTTTGTTATTTTGTGATGACAGGTCATTGCGCAAGCAATCCTTGCTTCCCCACCGTTTTTTCCTTTACCTACACCAACTTGCCTTTCGGTCATCCGAAAGAATCTACAACTTATACACGAACAGCAATACGTGTTTAAGTTATTAATATTTCTGTGCGCTGGCACAGAAGTAGGATAAAGCATTAACAAACAAATTTTTGATCTACCATGACAAGACTGCTACCCCAACCTAGACAGGTTTTGAGCTTTCTCCCTTCCTTACTGGTCTTTATCGGCCTCTTTTTGGGTTTGAGCCATTCCTTAAACGCCCAGTTACAAGTTAGTTTTTCCGTAACCGAGCCCATCTGCTACGGCTTACCCAACGGCAGCATCACGGCTACGGCTTCTGGTGGTGTATCCAACTACGGCTACTTCTGGAGTAATGGCCAGACCGGACCTACCGCCTCTGGCCTGGTCGCGGGGACTTACTCCGTAACCATTGCCGACGCTAACGGACAGAGCATCGTCCGCAGTGTAATGGTTGATCAGCCGGCGCTGGTCACGGTAGTGCTCACGCCTGATGAGCTCTGCAATGCACCTTTCAATATTACGGCTACCCCTGGGGGTGGTATTTCGCCCTACAACTACAACTGGAGTACGGGAGCCATGACGCCCACGATTACCAACGTGCCCGCCGGGCAGTACTGCGTAACGGTAACCGACAGCAACCTTTGTGGTGCTGTTGAATGCATCACCGTCAACGCCAATCCGCCGGCGGTCAGTGTACAGGCCAATAACGTCACCTGCCCGGGCGGCACCAATGGTTCGGTAACCGCTACCCCGATTGGTGGTCAGCCGCCCTACAGTTATATATGGAGCAACGGCGGCACGGGACAGGTCATTGCCGGTTTGTCCGGCGGCACTTACACCGTAACCCTTACCGACGCCAATGGCTGTACGGCCGTGGCCAGTGGTTTTGTCAACCAACCCCCTCCGATCGTTATCGGCCTGACGCCCACCAGCCCAACTTGTACGGGCGACACCAACGGCAGTATTACCTCCAATATTAGCGGGGGCACGCCTCCTTATACTTTGTCCTGGAATACGGGAGCAACGTCCGCGAATTTATTCAACCTGGGCCCCGGCACCTACACCCTTACCGTAGTAGATGCCAATGGCTGTGTACAAATGGCCACCCGCACCCTGAACTACCGCTCCAACCTCACGCTGGGCGGACTGGGTACGCCGGAGACCTGCCCGGGCTTCAACAATGGTTTTGCTACCGCCAACCCACAAGGTGGTGTTATGCCTTATACTTACCAATGGGCCAACGGGGTCACTCAGCAGGTAGTCACTAACGCTGCCCCCGGTCCCTATTCCGTGACCGTAACCGACGCCGTGGGGTGTTCCGCTACGACCATCATCAACGTGCCCGCAGCACCGGCTTTCACCGTCACAGCCGCTGGCAGCAACCCCAGCACCTGTGGCGTAAACAATGGCACCGCTACGGCCAACGTCACCCAGGGCAGCGGTCCTTTTACCTATATTTGGAATACCGGCAGCACTGCCCAAACCATTACCGGCCTCGCTGCCGGCACCTATTCCGTAACGGTAACCAATGGCAACAACTGTGTGACGACCGCCAGTACAACACTGGTCGCCCCGCCTAATGTTTTTGTAACGGCCAACGCTACACCTATTTTGTGTCCGGGCAGTGCCAACGGAACCGCGACAGCTACTGTTTCTGGTGGCACGCCTCCCTTCAACTTCAACTGGAGCAACGGCGCTACTGGCCAGACGATCAGCGGCCTGGTCGCAGGCACCTACAATGTGATCGTAACCGATGCCAACGGCTGTAACAGCATTGCCGCCGTTACCATTCAGCAAGCCCCGGGCGTAACCTTCAACCTCACCGGTACCACAATCGTTTGTGGCGCTGGTAATACCGGATCGGCAAGTGCTAACCCGACTGGTGGTACAGCTCCTTTCTCCTTTATCTGGAATACCGGCGCAACCTCACCCACCGTCAGCGGACTTACCGAAGGCACCTACACCGTTACCGTTACCGATGTCAACGGCTGTAGCGCCATTCGTTCCATCAGCATTAATGTCATCGACGACCTCAACGTCCTGGTCACGGGTACCAACGTCCTTTGTGCCGGTCAATCTACGGGTACGGCTGCGGCAATGGCCAGCGGTGGTAACGCACCTTATACTTACGCCTGGAGCAACGGGGCCAATACGGCTTCCATTAGTGGTCTCGGTGTCGGTACGTATACTGTTGTGGCTACCGACGCCAACGGTTGTACGACCCAGCGTGCTTTTACGATTACCCAACCTACTACGCTGGGCGTAAATATCCAACCCACCAACCCCCTGAACTGTTTTGGCCAGGCCAACGCCTCGCTGACTGCTATGGGTACTGGTGGCACCCCTGCATATACCTATAACTGGAATACCGGCCAGACCGGCGCAACGATTACCAATCTACCCGCCGGCACCTATACGGTGACGGCTACGGATGCCAACCAGTGTGTGGCAACGGCGAGCTTTACCGTGTCGCAAACCCAGGCCATCAATGTGACCATTACCGGGGAAACCATCATCTGTGGTGCGGAAGACAGTGGCTTTGCGGGTACTGTTGTAACCGGCGGAACCGGCCCCTACACCTACAGCTGGAGTACGAGTGCCATTTCGGAAAGCATCAACAACATCGGCGCTGGCACTTATTCCGTGATCGTTACTGACGCGAATGGCTGTACCGGCGAAGCCACTATCACCATTAACATCATCAGTAATTTGGGGGTCAACCTGATCCCACGGGATGCCCTTTGTTTTGGTGACAACAGCGGCAGCGTACTCGCCGTCGCTACCGGTGGCACGCAACCCTACACCTACAGCTGGAGCAATGGCAATACCACCAACGAAATCACCGGCCTTACTGCCGGAACCTACACGTTGACGGTAACGGAAGCCAACGGCTGTAACGTTATCCAGACCGTAACGGTTGGTCAGCCGTCGCAACTAACGGCTATCGCTACCGGCACCAACCCCAAATGTGTGGATGCTGCTGATGGTACGGCAACCGCCGTTGCCAACGGCGGAACAGCCCCCTATCAGTATGCCTGGAACACCGGTGGGTTTACGGCGAGCATCAATGGATTGGTAGCCGGAACGTACTCGGTTACGATTACCGATGCCAACCTTTGTACCACGACTGCCAGCGTGACGCTGACGAATCCGGCGGCCCTGAACGTCAACGTGACCGCACCTACTATTAATTGTGGTGGCACCGCTACTGGTTCGGCCACCGCCATTGTGACGGGCGGCACCAGCAGCTACACCTACCAGTGGAGCAACGGCCAAACGACCCAAACGGCGACCAACCTGACGGCTGATTCGTACAGCCTGACGGTGACGGACAGCAACGGCTGTACCCAGGTTGTTCCCACGATTATTGTGAATGAATTACCGGCCATTGACATCGATTTCAACGTGACCAACCTGCAGTGTACCAGTGTCCCCGTAGGTGCCATCACCGCAGTGGCCAGTAATGGCACGGCTCCTTATACTTATGCGTGGAATACCGGCCAGAATACACCTACCATCAGTAACCTCGCGGCCGGCACCTACACGGTCACCGTCACGGATGCCAATGGTTGCCCCGCCGTGCGCAGTGCACAGCTTACCCAAACCGCTGGCTTTACCGCCAGCGCTCCCGGCACGATGATCACTTGTTTTGGTTTCAACAACGGCTCCGCCAACGTCGTAACCAACGGTGGTGCAGCACCCTTTGCCTACAGCTGGAGCACCGGCGCTACCACCCCAATGATTTCAGGCCTGGCCCCCGGCACTTACAGTGTAACGGTAACCGACGCCAACGAATGCTTGGCGACGGCCAGCGTGATAATCACCCAGCCCGCTGCTTTGGTAGCAAATTTAAGTCGCACCAATGTGGCCTGCGGTGGTGTCAACACCGGCTCCGTAACGGTAACGCCTGCGGGAGGAACTTCGCCCTATTCCTTTAGCTGGAATACCGGCCAAACCAGTGCCACCCTCAACAACCTGCCCGCCGGCACCTATACGGTCACCGTTACAGACGGACGCGGCTGTACGGCTACCGGTAGCATCAGCATTACGGCTCCACCAGCCTTGACCCTCAACATCACCCAAAACAGCGGTACCTGTACCAATGTGAATATGGGAATCCTGGTGGCTAATGTGACCGGTGGTACCCCGGCCTTCAGCTACAGCTGGAGCAACGGCGCCACTACCCAAACCGCTTCCAACCTGGCACCAGGCACCTATACGGTAACCGTCACGGATGCCAACGGTTGTACCCAAACGGCTACGGCGGCGGTAACGGCTTTCCCGGCCCCCAGCTGCTCGGTTACCGTGTTGCAGCCTTCTACCCTGGGCAACAACGGATCGGTGCAAGTCAACGTCACCAGCGGTACGGCACCGTTCACTTACAGCTGGAGCAACGGCGGTACCACCCCGACCCTCACCGGATTGGCGCCCGGCACCTACACCGTCACCGTGGCGGATGCCAATGGCTGCCAGACCACCTGTTCCGCTACCTTGGCCCCACTGGCCGGTATCGGCAACTACGTCTGGGAAGATATTGACCACGATGGACAACAAGACGCCAATGAACCACCGGTACCCGGCGTAACCGTAAACCTCAAGGACGCCAATGGCGTGGTCATTCAAACGACCGTTACCGACATAAATGGGGAATACTACTTCCTGAGCTTACCCCCTGGAACCTACTCCGTACAGTTTGTTATTCCAATGGGTTACGACTATACCGCTTCCAATCAGGGAGATGATGCCCTGGACAGCGACATCGTACCCGGCATGAATGGCATGACGGGCGCCTACGTACTGGAGCCCGGCGAACTGGACTTTACGGTGGATGGCGGTATTTATGTGCCACCCAATGGCGTGATCGGCGACCCCTGTAACTGTCTGAACAATTCTACTACGGAAGACAACGGCCAATTTACCGAAACCTTTGTGGTGCGCAGCTACCCCAACGAAAACTGGGTCATCATTGCCGGATCAGGCATGTACCTGATGGAAAGTGAGGCTCCGCCAGCATCACCAATTCCGGCTACCTTCCCCATCAATATGGAAGAAACCGATCCCGGGGTTTACGAATTCACCTTCCTCCTGGTCGATGAATTGTCTTATACCGTGGTCACCACCAATGGCTTTGACACCTTGTCGATCTCCAATACGTGTGAATACCCGGTGCTGAACATTACGGAATTGCCACCAGCCGTACTGTGTCTGTCCGATGCCCCAATTCCATTAAGTGCCAACCCGAACATTCCCGGCAACCTGATCTTTACCATCAACGGGATGATCGCTACCTCGATTGATCCGGCGGTGCTCGATGCGGGTTCTTACCTCTTGGTGACTACCCTGATCCCGTTGGATCCTTCCGAATGTGAGGCTACGGTAGAAAGCCAGTTCATCATCACTTCCGATTGTTTGGCAACCGTAGGCGACTTCGTCTGGCTCGACCTCAACTGCGATGGTATCCAGGGCGGTAACGAACCCGGTATTCCCGGCGTACAGGTAACCATCACCGGTACGGCTGAATTCCTGGATCCGAACATCGATATGACGACCTTTACGGATGCCAGCGGCCGCTACAGCTTTACGGTACCGCCAGGCAACTACAAGCTGACTTTTGGCGAGGTACCAGGCTATACCGTGACTACGCCCAACCAGGGTGGCAATGACAACCTGGACAGCGACGTGAACGCCAGCACCCTGATGACCGATTTCTTCCACCTGGATCCTTACGAAACGAACCTGTCGTTCGACTTCGGCCTGTGTCCGGCCTGTATCAACATCACTTACCCTGGTGCCATCGGTTACAACCAGTACCTCTGTGCACCGGGCAATGATCCGGCACCTTTCGTAAGTCTGGCTACGCCTACCGGCGGCGACGGACCGATCGAATACCTGTGGATGTACACCAACGGCTTGCCGGGTACGCCGATCCAGTACTGGACGCCCATCCCGAACTCCAACACGCCGACGTATGATGCCGGACCGCTGTTCTACACCACTTACTTTGCCCGTTGTGCACGGACGGAGAATTGTGGCACCTTCCTGGAATCAAATATCATTGTCGTAGAAGTTGGCGACGAAACCGACGCCATCATCGTGGGCCCCAACATGGTGTGCTGGAACCAGCCTACCACCTTCACGGCGGCAGCGCTGCAACCTGGCTCACAGGTCACCTGGAACTTTACCGGTGGTGCTACACCAGCAACCGTCAACGGACCGACGGCTACGGTAACCTACACCAACGTAGGCGTCTTCCAGGTAGAGCTCATCGTTACCCACGATGGTTGTACGGCATACGACTACCAGACACTTACGATCACGACCCTGCCGACCTTGTGCAACCAGGGGCTACAGATCAATACCGACGTCATGGACCCTGCCGCGGGCGAAATCATGGTGTCGTGGGAGATGAGTGCGACCATTCCTTCCCTGACCTACCACGTGGAGCACGCCGATGACGGCGAAAACTTCACGCGGATCGCGACGGTGACGGCAGCTACCCGCCTGCAGAACGGTATTCGTTACTACGAATACTACAGCATGGCGCCCAAGCGCGGCCTGAACTACTACCGCGTACAGATCGAAGATGAAATGGGCAATACCGTTTACTCGAATACAGAAGAGGTCGTTCTCTACGCCGAGTCGAAGATTGCCATGTTGTACCCGAACCCGGTAACGGATATCCTGACCGTTGAAATTTTCGAAACCTTTGGTGCCGAAAAGGTCAACCTGGACATCTACGCCGTCAGTGGGCAGCTCATGGCGACCCTTCCCGTAGCCGACGGCATACGTCAGTTGGCCATCGATTTCAACCGCTACCCGGCTGGCGCTTACCTGGTACGCCTGCGATTGGGCGAGACCAATGTCAGAACCATGAAAGTCATTAAGCGGTAATAATACGCTTTGAAAACAGAAAAAGGGCCGTCTTCCAACTGGAGGGCGGCCTTTTTTTATGGATTAATACCTATTTTTGCCCCCGCATTTGTTCAAAAATAACGATTGATGATCCAGACGGATATACTGATTATTGGCGCTGGCCCGGTTGGCTTATTTACGGTCTTCGAAGCTGGCTTGCTAAAACTGCGCTGCCATTTGGTAGACGCCTTGCCCCAGGTGGGCGGGCAGCTGTCGGAAATTTACCCCAAGAAGCCGATTTATGATATCCCTGGCTATCCCTCTATCCTGGCGGGCGAACTGGTGGTCCGGCTGATGGAACAGACTGCCCCGTTCAAACCCACCTTCACCCTGGGCGAGCGCGCTGAAAAGGTCGAAAAGGTCGGCGATAAGCTGTACCGGCTGACCACGAGCAGGGGTACCCAGATCGAAGCGCCCGTCATTGTCATTGCGGGTGGCCTGGGTTGTTTTGAACCGCGCAAACCACCCATTGAAAACCTGGCAACTTTTGAAGACAAAGGCGTAGAATACATCATCCGCGATCCGGAATTTTACCGCAACAAGCGGGTGGTGCTGGCCGGAGGTGGCGATTCGGCCCTGGACTGGACCATCTTCCTGGCGGATATTGCCAGCGAAGTGACCCTCCTCCACCGCCGTTCCGAATTCCGGGGGGCACTGGACAGTGTCGACAAGGTGATGGAATTGGCCCAGGCCGGTAAAATCAAATTGTTGACCAATTCGCAAGCCATCGGCCTGCAAGGCAACGGCCACCTGACCGATGTCGTCATCGACCATGATCAACAGGGGCGAATCATTCATCCCACCGACCATTTTATTCCGCTCTTTGGTTTATCTCCCAAACTGGGTCCCATTGCCGACTGGGGATTGGCCATCGACAAGAATGCCGTCATCGTGGGTACGGAAGATTACAGCACCAACGTACCCGGCATCTACGCCGTGGGCGACATCAACACGTATCCCGGCAAGCTGAAGCTGATCCTGTGTGGTTTCCACGAAGGGACCCTCGCCGTGCAGTCGGCTTTCAAGTATATCTATCCAGATCAGAAATTAAGCTTCAAATACACGACGGTGAACGGGGTGAATGCCTTTTAAGCACTTCTGAGGATTTTGCGATTGCAGCCTAGCTAAAACAAAAATGACGCGCCTTACCGGTCGCGTCATTTTTGCTATAGCTTAATCATCAAAATTATCCTGGGAGGAACGAAATTAAAATGTCACCTCAACCACCACTTCCTCTTCGCCGCGCTTGACTTTTACGGGGGCTTTGTCGCCTTTTTTGTACTTGGCCAGGCCGTCCATGTAGTCGTAGATATCGCCGACTTCAACGTCACCGATTTGGAGGATGACGTCGCCGTTCTGCAAGCCAGCCACCTGCCCGGGGCGGCCTTCGATTACACTGTCAATGCGCATTCCCGTACCACCGTACACGTAATCGGGCATTACGCCGAGGGTCACTTTAAAGGCGGCAGCTTCGCGGCCGTCGTCTTCGTTTTTCGTAGCGGTAAACGCCAGTCGGCCGCTGCCATCCAGCTTCTCGATGATGGCCAGCATGAAGTCGCTGACGGCCAGCATACCGGTAAAATTGATCTTTTCGCTGTCGTCCGACGGTTTGTGGTAATGGCTGTGCTGCCCGGAGAAAAAGTGCAACACCGGAATATTTTGCAGGTAAAAAGACGTGTGATCCGAAGGCCCTACACCCGAGGCCGTGGTGCGGGTTTGGATGCCCCCAACCTTGACGGATTCCAGCGCGGTTACCCAGGCGGGCGAAGTACCGACACCGTTTACGGCCAGCGATTTTTCTTCGTTCAGCCGGCCTACCATATCCATGTTGAACATGTAATTGACGGTACCCAGGTCAATCGTGGGCGCCGCTACCCATTTCTTGGAGCCAACCAGACCGAGCTCCTCGCCGGAGAAGGCCATGAACAGGTAGTTATTCTGCCGGGCGTTGTGGTCTTCCTTCAGTTTTTCGGCCAGGTAAAGCAGTACAGCCACCCCACTGGCGTTGTCGTCGGCGCCATTGTGGATGGCAGGCTCACCGGTGTAGAGGGAACCAAAGCCGCCGTAGCCCAGGTGGTCGTAGTGGGCGCCAATGACCACCGTCGTAGCCGCACCGTTGTCCAGGTAAGCAACCACGTTGCGGCCCACGCGGGTTACGCCAGCGCCTTCCGTACCGTGGGGGTTGGGATTGTAGTTGAATTCAAATTCGTTGTACCAACTGCCGTTATCGCCTTTGGGCTGCAGGCCGAGGGCAGCAAAGCGCCAGGCAATGTATTCGGCGGCCAACTGCTCGCCTTTGGTGCCGGTTTCGCGGCCTTCCAGGTAATCCGAGGCCAGGTAGACCACGTCCACTTCCATTTGTTGCAAAGGAGGGCGGGCCTGGGCGCACAGGAAGGTGCAGAAGAATAGGCTAAGGGTACTTAACAAAATGCGGGTCATAATGTAATGGCTTTATTGATTGGGCCAAAGATCGCTGTTTTCGGAGGGAATGGGTAAGGCTAGCGGCTAATTTTAGCCCGGCTGCCACAAAATCAACCCAGAGATGACAAATAATCCATCACCAACTGCCGGCGACGTACACTCACCGGAATTTTGGTGCCTTCGCTGAGCTGGAGGTAGCCCCCATCGGTCTTGATAAATTCCGTTAGGAAAGCCGGGTTGACGAGGTGGGTTTGGTGCACCCGCAGGAAGCCGTGCGCTTCGAGCAGTTCGGCAAAGCCTTTCAGCGTTTTACCCACCAGCAGGCGCTTGCTGGAAGCCATAAAAAAGGACGTATAGTTGCTTTCGGCCTCGAGGCGGATGATGTCTTTGATCTCGACCAACTGAATGCGATCCTGGGCATGAAGGGCCAGGCGGGTGGGCAGGGCGGCCTGGGGGTCACTGACCTGGCGCAGCAGGCGGTGCTGTTCGCGGCGCTGGCCCTGCAACTGCTGGGCGCGGGCGACGGCCGCTACCAGCTCCTCGGATTCAATGGGCTTCAGCAGGTAATCGACGGCCGCGTAGCGGAAGGCGCGGATGGCCTGGTCGTCTAGTCCGGTAGTAAAAATAATACGCCCCGACCAGTCGCCGAGAATATCCAGCAGGTCGAAGCCCGTCCCGTCGGGCAATTCAATATCCAGGAAAAGCAGGTCGGGTTGGTGTTGGCGCATTATTTTCGCACCTTGCACCACAGTAGCAGCCGCGTCCAGTATCTCTACCGTTGGGCAGTGCTGGAGCAGGTTGGCGCGCAGGTGCTGCTCGGCCGCGAGATTGTCTTCAATGATGATGGCTCTTGACATGGTTTCAAAGGTAGAGAAAGGACGGGAGATTGAACAAAATTTCATGGGGCACGTAAAAGGAGGGAGGGTTTAGAAGTGGGAAGTGGGAGGTGGGAGGTCGGAAGTCGGAAATCGGAGGTGGGAAGTGGGAAGTGGGAAATCGGAAGGCAATAAGTCGCCGCTGCACGCCGACCAAAAAAGAGGTTGCTACCTTTAATTGCCAGCTCAAAAACAATATTTCACAAAACACTGGTAGTCAATAGCTTAAGAAAAAGGTAGTTTGAAGTCGGAAAGAGACTGTTCATTAAAGTGTGTCTGCGTATCTTAACGCACCAGACTTATAAATTATGGCAAAGCAAAAGAAAAAAGACACTTTAGCCGACTTGATCCCGGACGCGGAGCTTCGCGATCGGATGGTCTCGCACCTTTATTCGAAGAAGCCTCTGCTGAGCGAAGGGAGCGTCTTCAGCGAACTGTTACAAGGCGTGGTCAACAAAATGCTGGAAGGCGAGATTGAAGATTTCCTTACCGAGGAACGGGCCTCTGGCGAAGAGAACAAGCGTAATGGCTACACGTCCAAGCAGCTTCTATCGGCGGCCGGTCCACTGTCCATTCGTACGCCTCGGGACCGGAATGCGGACTTTGAGCCTGAGTTGGTTGGTAAAGGCCAACGGGAGTTATCAAGTGGTGTAGACACTCAGATTATAGCCTTGTACGCCCAGGGTAACTCCGTAGAGGATGTCCGTCGCCTGTTGTCGAAGCTGTATGGCTTAGACATTTCGGCAGGCAAGATATCGGCGATTACCGACCAGGTACTTCCGGAGATCCAAGCCTGGCGAACGCGTCGTTTACGCTCCCTATATGCGATCATCTATTTGGATGCGGTGCATTTTAAAGTGCGCCATGAAGGCCATTATGACAGCCGGGCGTTCTACACCGTATACGGCATTGATGCGGAGAGTGAGCGGGACTTGCTAGGCCTGTATATCAATGAAAATGAGGGTACTCGCCGCTGGGGCCTGGTTTTGGAGGATTTAAAAGAACGGGGCGTGGCAGACGTTTTGATCTTTTGTACCGACGATTTATCTGGGTTTAGTGAAGCGATTGCCGAAGTTTACCCCTTGGCCACAATCCAGAAGTGTATAGTACACAAGGTACGTAGCTCTACCCGGTTTGTTGATGACAAGGACAGTAAGGCTTTACGCAGGGATTTACGAACCGTTTACACCGCTTCTGCCAGGGAAGGAGCCAGGACAGCAATGGCCGCTTTTACGGTTACCTGGGGCAGTAAATATCCCCGTTTGGTGGACAGCTGGCAAGCGGACTGGGAAGAGTTGATGGTCTTTTTGGACTACCCCAAAGAACTGCGTCGAATGATCTATACGACCAACCCGGTAGAAGCCTTACATCGTATCATTCGCAAGCTTATCAAGGGTAAGGCCGCCTGGGTATCGGATACTGCACTGATCAAGCAAATTTACCTATCCCTGATGCACAATGAGAAGTTCTGGAAAAAGAAAGCTTTTGGATGGAAAGCTATCCAAAGAGACCTGACCCAAATATACGGGGAACGGTTTTCCCGGCACCTGATAGAAAAGTGAGGCGCTTCGCGCCGCTTTCCGGCCTACGGCCTCCAAGCGGCGCGAAGCGCCTCCAAGGGAAGCAAAGCTTTCCTGTGTAGCAACTTATTTCTTAACCCTAGACACACTTGATTGAACTATCCTAAATTAAAAATCGCCATGCGACTTAGTCCCCCAACTGGACAAATTCAATTGCTGATCAGCGTACTACTCGTTGGCCTGACGGCCGCTGGCCTGGGGTGGCTGGCGCAAGACTGGTGGCCAGCCTTTTGCTGGGTGTCGGGCCAGGGACTGACAAGTTGGTCTTTGGCAAATTTATACCCGCAGCGGGCGGCTAATCGTTCCTGGCCGGTGGTGTGGCATGCCTTGTTAGGAGCAGCAGGCTTCGTGTTGCTGCTCCTGCTGTTGCAACACACCACCAGCGCGGATCTGGGCTGGCGCGGATTTTTGCACTTGTCGGATTTGCCGGCCCGGGCCTGGGTCAATTTGCTGGCGCTCCTCGCACCGGCACTGGGCTGCTGGTTGTTGGGGGTCTGGCAAATACAAGAGCTACACGAGCGGATGCCCGACCGCGGGCGGCGCTCCCTCCTACTCGGCGGCACGGCCCTGGGAGTCGGCGCGCTGGCGTGGGGCATCGGTGCCGGTGCCGACTACCTGCCGTTGGCGCTCAGCCTGGCGGTCTTCCTGTTCAGTATTGACATTTACCTGGACAGCAACCGCACCAGCATGACCTGGTTGTTGCTGTGGCTGCTTCTGGCCAGTTCGTTTGTAGGCGTTTATCCGTTCCAGCAAAGCCTGCGCATCGACCAGCAGGCCCAACAGGACATTGCCCTGGACATTGTCCGCCAGGGAGTTCCCGACACCATCCGGCAGTACCACCTGGCTTTCCAGTGGGACACCTTATCGCCCGCCACGGCCCGGGAGCGGTTGCGCTCCGTGGAGCTGGACCTTCCTGCTGGTGTTGGTCGGCAACGCGTCAGCGACGGCCGCACCGACTGGGTCTACCACCGGGCCGATGAGCAGGGCTTTGTGGTCGTTGGTCGCCCTTCCGGCGGCTACCGCCCCCTGCTGGCCCTTATTTCTCTTTTCTTTCTAACGGGCCTGGTCTACGTTTTTGTGCTGCGGGCGCTTTGCTGGGTGCTGGGCTACCCCTACCAGCGGTGGCTGCTGCCCCTGTTTGGGCCCAGCTCCTTGCGGATCCGTATCCAGGCGGCGTTTTTTGCGCTCATCCTGGTGGCTTTCCTGCTGGTGGGTTGGTTTACCGTCAGTTTCTTTAAGGATCAGCCGCAGTTGCTGAATACCTGGCTGGAGCAGTTGCTCAGCCTCTACGTCTTCCTGTTGGTCATTGCCGGGGCTCTGGGGATCTTGCTCGCCAACAGCATCACCGAGCCCATTGTCCGCATCGGGCAGAAACTGGGCACCACCCGCCTGCAAGACAACCAGCCCCTGACCTGGCCGCGCGACGACGAAATCGGGCGCCTCGTCAGGAACTACAACCAGATGATCCTCGACCTCGACGCCAGCGCCGCCAAACTGGCCGCCAACGAGCGCGAAAGCGCCTGGCGCGAAATGGCCAAGCAGGTGGCCCACGAGATCACGAACCCGCTGACCCCCATGAAACTGCAATTGCAGCAGTTGCTCCGCCTGGAAAAAGAAGACCCCGCACGGGCTCTCAGCTGGAGCAGCAAGGTCGCCAAAAGCATGATCGAACAGATTGACGGCCTGGCCCTGATTGCTACGGAATTCAGCCACTTCGCCCGCTTGCCCCAGGCGCAGGCCACCACCTTCGATGGGTTCGACCTCGTGCGGTCGGCCTACGAACTGCACCGCTCGGCGAACAACGGCCTGCGTTTCGAGTTGTCCCTCCAGGGCACCACCGGCCCCGTATTCGCCGACCGCGACCAGCTGGTGCGCGTCTTCAACAACCTCCTCCGCAACGCCATGCAAGCCCTCGACGGCCAGCCTGACGGGCAGATCAACCTGGCGGCCGAGGCCACCCCTACCCAGGTCATCCTCACGGTGCGAGACAATGGCCCCGGCATCGCGCCCGAAGTACGGGGCCGCATCTTCCAGCCCAACTTCACCACCAAATCGACGGGCATGGGCCTGGGCCTGGCCATGTGCAAGAACATTGTGGAACAAGCGGGCGGCACCATCGATTTTACGACTGAAGCGGGTGTGGGGACGGCTTTTCGGGTGGTGTTGGCGGTGGCGGTGGGGTGAGGGGGTGCTCCCGCCGCCACCACCGCTAGTACCGCCGCCACCAATAGAAAAACCAGCAGGATTACTTTACTTCACTCTACTCGAACAGACGTTGGCTGTGCTAAAGGCATGCCTATGGCTAAAGTCAAGTTAAGTAGCTACACTTGTTTTTTTTGCCTGTTAACAAAAAACGGAACAACAAAAACCGTGTTTACAGAAATAATTAAAGCTAAAACTATCATGTCCAAAAGGTCGCCGTCGAGGGTAGTTGACGAACCCATTAAAGTCTTAATTAGATAAATCAAGCCAAAACTTGCTAGGAAAAAAAGCAAGAAAATTGAGGTTTTTTTTACAAATTCATTTTTCATAACGATGGTTTTAAAATGAGAATAATTTTACTAGATGGTTTGTTTTTTGAAACCTCAAATAGGTATTCAGAATATCAGCAGTTCTCACTTTGGCTTTTAAGCAAAGTGGGAACTGCTGTCAGAGAATCATGCTTTAATTAAATGTAGCCATGACACACAATGTTTAGCTTTACTCTGATTTATTCGCAACCACATCTCAATGCAGCATAAGCTGAGGCACTAGCTGCAGACCACCCTATTGCCACTCCAATTCCAATATTTGTACCAGGAACAGCTAGCCCAAATCCCCATCCAAGGAAAAGACTTGCTGCCGCTGCTCCATCAGCCTCTATAATAGCTCTTCTACATTCTGCACATTTCAATTCTGAGTCACCTATTTTTTCTAGTAATAAGCTATAGAAACCTAGTCCTCCGTCAGATTCATCAAGCCACATTTTTGCAGATTTTTTTGAAACTTCAGCAAACAACTGAATAGCAGTCCTTTCCTGATAGTCAGGAATGACTGAAGCATTGTTTTTAATTGTGTTTAATTGCTGCTCTAGGTCAAAATAATCGGTAAATTGATTGATGGCAGATGCTATTGCTTGATAATTAGCAATAGCTAAGTCTGAATATAGTTGTAGACTTAGGTCGACATCAAGTTCAATTGGAATCAAGTTAGCTCGTTCTTGACTTAAATTAGCATTCTCTCTGATAATATTTATGAATTCTTGTGTTTTGAACTTCCCTGGGGCAGGAGAATAATTGATAATTGCGTTTGTAAGGTAGGCGTTTTTCATAAAAATTATTTTTGGATTAAAAAAATAAAAGCCCCGACCCCGACTTAAAAAAGCCGTTCTCGAAACTGCTTAATTATGGAACTTTTTTGTATAGTAAAGCTACATGGTTAATATTTCCTTAAACGTTTCAAAATGTTTCAAAATGTTTAAAAATACTCCAAATTCCCTTTTAAGTATTCATAAATTCGAATTTGATCAGGTGGATAGATCAATCCAGAAGGTAATGCCACATTTTGTGTTTTTAGTTTCCGCCAAAGCGTAGTGGTTGAAACCCCTAATTCGCCAGCAATTTCTTTGCGTGTTTTAGCTTTGCCGTCTAACAGAAAAGCAATAGTTTTTTTATTTTCATTTTTTTTCATAAAAGAGTGTTTTAATAATAATTATCCTTAATGAATTAATTTGACTAAAGTATTGTGCTGAATACCTACATTCTCTTTAGGATTGCTTCATTGAGTACGGATAATGGCCGTGCCGCCATAAAGTGACCCAAACCATCCAGCCGAAATAGCAATCTAGCCCACCTCATGAGGAAGCAGAAGCGGTACAGTCTGAAATAGTGTGATAGTGGACACCATCGGAGCGTCCAATTGAACCAGTAAGCGCGTATTATTATCAATTGGGTAAACCCTCCTCTTTACTTGTCACTGCTGTTTTTCTGAGCGCTGATTTAAATTAAAGCCGATGCAGCAAAAAGGAATTGTTGTTCATGTTCG
>Ga0208544_10000304_pt1 | contig 40488 bp, 51 predicted proteins | sample DEB08_DNA_9_FD_184526 | JGI IMG/M metagenome (GOLD analysis project Ga0208544, IMG submission 184526) | Aqueous microbial communities from the Delaware River and Bay under freshwater to marine salinity gradient to study organic matter... | ecosystem: Environmental > Aquatic > Marine > Coastal ... | reverse complement strand
ATGAAATACTACCTAGGCGTAACCGACAATAAATGGTTCAAATACCTATCCGAACGGCAAAACGAAGACATCAATTTTTGGCAACCAAGTGGTAGAACCAATTTCAAAGCCATCGTGCCAGGCGCACCCTTTTTATTCAAGCTAAAAAGTCCGCTAAATGCCATCGGAGGAATTGGTTTTTTTAGCTCGCACTCTATTTTACCTTTAGATGTAGCTTGGGATATTTTCGGGGAACGAAATGGATTAGGCTCTTTTTTCGAGTTCCGAAAAAAGATAGTTGCTTATAGAAGTAGCAATAATTCTTTTGCTGCCAATCCTAATGTTGGGTGTATCGTTTTGACGGACCCCATTTTCTTCAGAAAAGAAGATTGGATAGCAACGCCCCAAAATTGGGGCAGGTCAATCGTACAAGGTAAATCCTATAATACAACAGATGCCATCGGAGCGGCGCTATGGGAAAAAGTAGAAGCGACGCTAGAAAAATATCAATTATTCGCAAGGGAAGAAAGTATCAAAAGTCAGCTATTACTAGAACCACCATCTCCACAATATGGAAATAAATACCTTACCAAAGTGAGGTTAGGACAAGGTGCATTCAGAGTAAAAATAATGGATGCTTATAATCGACGCTGTGCCATTTCTGGAGAAAAGACCTTACCTGTTTTGGAGGCGGCACATATCAAAGCCTATGCAGAATCGGGTCCACATCATATTTCCAACGGGGTGTTTATGAGAGCAGACTTGCACAAGTTATTCGATGCGGGTTATATGACCATTACCAAGGATTATCGAGTAGAAGTTTCCAAGCAAATCAAAGAAGTCTTTGAAAATGGAAAAGACTACTATAAATACGAAGGAAAATCTTTAGCTATTTTACCCGAAAAAATAATAGATCAACCAAACGCTAATTACATCGACTGGCACAACTCGAATATATACAATGAATAACACCCTACTAACCTACTACACCACCGCCTTCCAATCCCTCAATCAAGGCAACACCGATTACGGTCCAGCCCCCCACAAACCCATCCTACTCCTATCCATCATCGACCAATTGGAGCAGCAAAAAATAATCACGGAACGAGTCGCCACCGACGAGCAACTAAAAGCCCAATTCCAGAAAAACTGGAATTTGCTAGTCAATACGGGTCACCGCTGCGATATCAATAATCCATTGTACCACCTCCAGAAAGAAGGCTTTTGGCGGGTCGTTAAAACGGATGGCGAACCTTTAGATCAAGCTAGAGGCATTAGTAAAATTGCCTATGGTTTATTAGATGCAGCGTTAGTTGAATTATTGGCAGCAGCCGAGTATCGGGCAGTCTTGCGAATGGTCATCCTCGACCGTTATTTTGAAACGACCCAAGCCAGTTACTTAACCCAAAATCCCTATCCTGCTTTTATCACAGCAATAACGGAACAAGTAACCGAAAGCCCGCAGCAACAAGACACGTATCGAGAAGCCTGGCGACTCGTCACAGGCTACGTCCGCAACCACAAATTCCGTATAGCCTTGATGCAAGCCTACAACTATACCTGCTGCATGTCTCGATTGCAGACGACACCAGATATTGGCATCATTGAAGCTTGTCACATTCGACCGCATGCGATTTCGGGCAATAGTCATATTAGCAATGGGATTCCGCTTTGTCGCAACTTGCATCGAGCGTTTGATAGTGGAGTGGTTAGTATTGATGATAAGTACCAGATTCTAATGCGTCCTAAAAATGAGTTCTCGGAATCGGCTTCTTTGTATGGGATTCGACAGTTGGTGGGGCAAGGGATAGTGTTGCCTCAGGAGGAGCGGTTTTATCCTTCTTTGGAGGCGTTGGGGTGGCATCGGGAGTGGTTTGGGTTTTGAGCGTTTTTTTCTTCAAAGTGATTAGATAGCTTGGTAAGATTATTGTGAGGTATTGGAGTGGGGGAGTAGCCTTAACAACCTTTAATAAATAGATAAAAAAACCATGGATTTTAGCAATATGACCGATAAGGAAAAATTACATCTTTTTCTGGAATCCATTCGACCCGAGTGTTTAGATTCTTCGACCTTCAGAGTGTGGTGGGAGACACGAGATGCTGCATGGAAATTAAAAAATAGTAACTTCTTAAATAAGACGCGCACCGCTTCCATAGAACTGTATAAAAGATTTAATAGGATGGGGAATATCTATGATGAGGTGAGAACTGATAAGGAGGTTATTCAACTGCTAAAAGATGCAGGAGACTTTGCCGTAGAAGACTGGATAGCGCCACTTTCAGGTGCCGAAATAGAAAATTTTGCAAGTAACAGTTTTTATATACTCGAATTGCTCAGTTACGAACGGGCGGATTGGTTTGTTAAAATATTTGCTTATTGGCCAGAGGTAGAGCCAGAGATATTGGATAAAGAGTTCGGGAAGCAGATGAAAAAGATGTTGTTGGAGGGGAATGGTTTTGATTGGAGGGATGAAAAATAAAACTTAGGAATAGGGAAAATAGGAAAGTATTAACTGGTTACTAGATAACTAAGAGCAATGTCTTCAAAAAAAGAGGGTAGAAAAATTACATTTTTCTACCCTCTTTTTTTGTTTGGCCCTCGCCCGTCGCATCGACGACGGGTTTAAAAATGACAGAATTTGCGACAATTGTCGCAAATTCTGTCATTTTCTTTAGAGGGTTTCTTTGCGGAGTCTTTGCGTGAAAATAAAACACGCAAAGAAAAATCAATTCTTAAAAACAGGCTTTTCCGCTTTCAAAACAAACCCCACCACCTTCTCCAAATCATCATCCATATAACACCGTTTCCAAAAATCCTCGTTAAAAATAACCCGAACCTCCTCGTTCCCAAAATCATCGACCCGAAAATCCAGCAACTCCGAACCGTTAAACTCGAAACAATCCGCATGATTCACAAAGAAATTCACATCATAAATCCCGTAGTCCTTACCATAAATCGTAAAAACCAAATTATCGCTTTTGACTTCTGCGGTAATTTGAATCGGCGCTTCCCCAATCTGGTTCGGGTATTCGGTGCCATCCACCAAGATAAACGGGTCTTGAATCGCTCGAAACGTGCCACTATATATATAGGTCTCGTCGGCGGGTACGGGCCCGTTAGGTGCTGGTTGGCAGCATACAAGTAGCAGTAAAAAATAAAGGATGAACGAGCGAACCCGAAGGATGAACGAACAAAAGAGTCCTAGAGGACTGTTTTGTGAAGAGAACCGTGAAACGGGTGGGCAAGTCCTGTGGACATTTAGCGGAGTGAACCGCAAAGCGGATGGGAAGGCATTGTGTTTCATAGAATTTAAATTACTGGTTTTCTATAATTTTTATGTTCGGGTGTAGCTACTGGACCAATATAGAAAAGGGCTCGAACTTCGGTTTCTTTTAGTCTCAGATGGTTGCCATCATCAGTCACTACAAAATGAATCCCATAGAAAGGCGTATCAATGGCTTTAACAATAGCGTTCCCAACTTTGCGTCCATCTTTGGTTTGTAGAATCGTGTTAACTGGAATCATAGTTTAAGATTTTTCGATACAAATTTTCCAGCCATTCAACAAGAAAGGCTGTAGTTCCGCAGCTTCTGAAATGTTTTGCCCAATCCAATACCCTCGCATCAGGAAAAGGGTGTTTTTCCGTTCTTGATACCGTTTGGCTTGTTTCCCAGAAAGGAAGATTCTGGCAATCAATCGCCTGTTAAAAAAGGCTTGCAACTGGATATATTCGTCTCGTTTCAAATAGACTTCGTCCCCTGCTTCTAGTTGCTGTTGGTCGAAAGGAATTTGAATCACGGTTTTGGGTCGCTTGTTTCGTTGCTGCTGGTAATAGGCTTTACGGCTATAATAAGCGCTTTCGCTATTCGCTAGAATGGGCGCTTTACCTTCGATGCGGTGGTTGAGGTCTATCTTTTCCATTGGTTAGTTTTGGTTTCCTTGTGCTTGATTCGAGTACAAATTGTACATGAAATCGGTGATTTGATTAATGCGGCTAATGGCAGCGAGTTCCGTTTTAGGAACGGAAATGGTAATCGGGTAGCCAGCGTTTTGAATATCATACCACTCGAAGCTGTACCCGTTGTAGTGTTCCATAAATTTAAGTAGCGAATTTTTTAATAGGTAAACATCTGGTTGCTGGTCATGCGCAATATAATGCGTAGCGTAGCGGCTGCGCTGGATGACGGCTAAACCCGTATGCGCTTGCATAGAGATTAAGTGCTGAACATCTTCGTCTGTATAGCCTTCTTTTCTAAGGTACTTTTGTTGAGAAAAGAGTTGCCTAAAAAGGAAGTCTATTAGTAGCCGAATCTCGGCTTTAGTTTTAAGTTCCATGGTTAAGTTTTTATAATCCTTGCATGGTTAAATCGTAAAATTTCTGTTCTTCGATACAATCAATACAGCGCCCATGTTCATCAGCTATTAGGATTTCTTCCGATTCCTCGGAACAAGTAGTACAAGTACCTGACTTTAAATCTTCGGGTTGGTAAGTCGTTTCAATTTTCATAGTTCTAGTTTAAAGGTGATAGAATTTAGCCGACAGGGCGACTGTTAAATTACCCCACACATCGAGGGAGCGAATTACCCGACAATGCCAGGGGCTTCTACCCGTTTAACCGGGCGTCCATTTTCGACCTCCGTTTCTGGGGTCAAAAAGGAAATAGAATTAAAGACTTCGTGTATCAAGTCGGGCGGCACTAAGCTTCTTTGATACGAGTTATTGAGGTCTTCAATTTTCAATTCAAACTTTTGCCCAACTGCGCCCCTAATTTGTATAGGATTGAAATAAGGACAATTGGTAAAAATGTCAGTTGGCTTATAAACCTTAAAACCGTAATCTGCATAACTCACCGTTTTTCGATATGGAGCGAGTCTCATTTGTGGCATGTGGCGAAGCCCGCCTCTTGGGTTCTCTATAAACCAATAAACTGGGTTAATTTTCTTAATGACATCAATCGTTTTGTTAATGATTCTCAGGGCGTCGATTGCCTTTTTATTTTTCGGTACATATAAATACTGTCTATTGCCAATATTAATATTGTCCCAATTTTTCGCAATTGCGAGGATGGTCATTGCGTAGCAAGGAATAGAGGCCCAAGCGGCTAATACATTTTTTTGAGGCAATTGGGTCGCTCGGAGATTCAAAATATTGGCACAAATATCGGGCTTAAACTTCGGGTTCATATCCACGGTAACCGTATCATAGCCCCATTCTTGAGCGACTTGGGAGATATGCCCAGACCCCGAAAACAATTCCACAAAAATGGGTTTTTGTGCTTTCGGGCTTATGCTTCCGATGTCCGTATTCTCGGACAGGTGGGAAGTACAAACCCAGCCGCTTTTTTTCAAAAATTTAGATGCTACGAGGCTCATTAAATCCTCGTTTCTTTTGGCTTGACAATAGGTGCAAGTGTGGCGTTTCATAGATTCGGTTTTTTAGTAGCGGTAATCTTGATTCGTTGGTGAAAGTCAATTTTAGCGACACTCTGGTTTTTCGAATCATTAGGATAAGAGCCAAGCCACCCGAACCATTTGTTAATCCAGTTGACCCAATCGGTCATTTTTTTGAGTCTCAGATAATCGCCTTTTGTCAATAGGTTTGACTGGCAAATTGGGCATGGTTCGTTGATGTAACTTTCTTGGGTTCTCTCCTGGTCTTTTTCCTTCAATGTATAATCACATATTGGATTATCACATTGAAGGAAAATTTCTTGAACGGAGTGAATGAGTTTCTTTTTCATAGAAACGGAGTTTTGTAATTAATATACTGATTGAAGGAACAAGGGATGAAACCTTGAATCCAAGTTGCTTGATTCGGTTTCCCTTTTTTCAAGAACTTCAATTTTGCGATTTTTCCATTAAGTCCGATTAGTCCGTCTTTTTCGTGACGGACTAAAATATATTTGTTGATTAAACAGGCGTTAATTAATTGCTGTACGGTCATTGATTTAAGTTTTAGGGTTTAGATAATTTTTACCTTCGCCTCTATCGAAGCTTTGAAGCATAGCGACTCCAACCGCTACGATTTGGACTACTTCTTTACGGTAGGCGATTAGCCGTTGAAGTTGGACTTCTTCAAATTCCAGACTATTGGTGTCTATCTGAGGGAGTCCTTTTGGTTGATTTTTGAAATAGAAATCAACGGCTTCTTTTGAAGCTTCGCCAACCTCTTCCATTAATATTGCTACCCATTCTATAGGTAGGTGATTTTGTTCGCCCCATTTAGCATCTTGGCTAATTCTTTCGTTTCTAATTTCTTCTAAAATGTTTTTCATGTTCCTGCTGGTTTAGGTGTCGGTGTTTCATCGGAAACATCGGACACGGTTATTTGAATAGAGACATTAAAAGCCTTGCCACCTCGGTTAATAATCATCGGTTCAATTGCTCCCTGTAGCCAAATATTGATAGATTCAATATTTTGGATTTCTATAGATTCTGGCATTTTGATATTTGTCACTTTCTCCATAATGCTAGCTTTTATTTTTCCTGCAACAATCCTCCAATTTCTTCGCCCCACAAGTCGGACAACTTGGGTCAATAGATTGGAATTTAGAACAGGCTTGCCAATTGGCTTTATGGTCGGTAGCCTTGCCGCCTGTTATACCTTTTCCGTAGGTACGTAAGGAACATTTGAACCAAGTCGCTACTTGATGGAATCTTTGAAGGTGTCGGCAATCTTTACACCTCGTTCCTGGTTCTCCGATTCCGAAAGCAAGCATCGGGTTTTGAAGATTCTTGGATGAACGAGCATCAAATGCCCTAGAGTGACATTTGATGGGAAGTGAACCGTTTACGGATGGGGGGCTGGTTTTGGGTAGCTCGAAAAGCGTTTCCATGGTTTTGGATTTTTAGTAAAAAATACAAAAAACAGATTTCTAGCTTCCTTAGCCAAGGTGCTAAAAACCCGCTCCAATAGGTTGGATATTTCCCTCTAAAGTTACGAAAAAAGTAGCAAAAAAACAAATGAAAATAGTACCTAATTAATTGGTTAACAGGTAGTTATTTCGTATCTTAAAGGATTCATAAACCTTTAAAAACAATAACTATGACCTTCCATTTTAGACCTATTTTTCTTGTTTTTTACCTCCTTATATATATGTGTGTAACGGTGGGCGCACAAACGCAAACCGTTCGCTTGAAAGAAGTCCCCTTAGTCGAGGACGTAGAAGGGGAAAAGAAGAAATTCAAATTTGACTTTCGAGCCTTCATTCCCGATGGCGGTGGCAAGGAAACCAAGATTTACCTTGTTTCTAGATTCTGTTACCAAGGACAGAATTTCATTGTACGGAAAACGGTCGCTTCCCCGAAATTTACTTTTACGGTCAAGTATTATGTAGACCAGTTTCTTGAAATTAAGATTAATGGGTATGAGGGGCTGACGTATTGTGTTGGGGAATTTAAGGTGGATGATTTTAGTTTGATGCGGTGTAATCCTTTGGGGATGGAGGTGAGTTGGGAGAAGGTGGATCCTGAGGCTACGGATTTTAAACGGAGTTGATAGGCACTAAAAAAGGGAACGAGCCGAAGCTCGTTCCCTGATATCTTTTATCTACCCCCCAGCGATAAAAGACCCGTCAAAGATAAAGGTTGTGATTAGTAGATACTTAACAAATTACAAAAAAGTGTGACAAGTATTTTTGGTTAAAATGAAGTAAGTAAAGTTTATATACTTTAAGTCGAATTGCTTTATACGTCCTAAAATCATTCCTTTATTTAAATTTCTCTATTTTTTTAGTGAATAGCTGCCCTTCTACTTTAATTGTAATAAAATAAATAGAAGCTGAAATAACAGGCAAGCTAAGGGGAATGTTGTTTTTACCCGAAATAGTTTGTCGTTTTTCAGAAAAAATCTTTTTACCCAAGTTAGTTGTTATTTCAATGTATACATCCAAAGTTCTCTCAGAATTAAAGGTAAGGTTTAGTAGATTACTTGTTAATGGATTGGGATAAATCTTCATTTCCTTAAGTAGTGGTGCTATATAGGTGGTCGAAGTGACCGACGATAATTTGAAAATCCAAAAATCTCCGCGTCCATGATTATCACTTAAGTCTCCATCAGATGATGCAGAAACTCCAGCGATAACATAATCCATGTTTTCTAATTGTAAGAGTTTAAATGGAAGCTCCGATTCACTTCCACCAAAATTTTTTTGCCATTGAATTTGGCCTATTGTATCTAATTTTAAAAGCCAGAGGTCGCCATCTCCATGATTTCCATTTAGGTTACCGTCTGCTGAGGTCGATTCTCCTCCAACCAGAAATCCTTTATCGATAGTTTGAATGACTGCAATGCCATGGTCTGATAGACTGCCGCCATAAGTTTTTTGCCATTGAATCGTTCCATCCGAATGGAGTTTTAAAACCCAAAAATCCTCTTCTCCTCTAATAAATGAGACATCTCCGTCAGATGAATGAGTGCCTCCAGCTATGATATAACCGCCATCAAACGTGGGCGAAACAGAAATAGCATTATCATTATTGCTCCCCCCGTAGGCATGTTGCCATTGAATATTACCAATAGTATCCACTTTAACTATCCAACAATCGAGCAATCCCTTATTTTCTGTGATATCTTCGTCAGAAGATAAAGCGTTTCCGACCATCACACAACCACCATCGTTGGTCAATTCCATATCAAAGATTACATCTGTTTCATTTCCGCCATAAGTTTTCATCCACACGATTTCGCCTGTTTCGGTAATTTGGAATAACCAGTAATTCCCTCCCCCTGTTTTCTTCAATGTATCTAAATCTCCATCCTGAGAACGGGAAGTCCCAGCTACTAAATAACCACCATTTTTTAGTGGACGAATCCTTCGCGTTTCATCATAACTACTTCCACCATAAGTTTTTTGCCATTCTATTTCACCTATTCCATTTAATTTGATTATCCAAGCATCGTCATTTCCTTTATTTTCCGTCAAATCACCATCCGACGAGGTAGAATATCCAGAAGCAATATACCCTCCATCCTGAGTCGGTTGGACATCAACTATTTTGTCATAACCAGTTCCTCCATAATGTTGTTGCCACTGAAGCACTCCTTCTTCATCCGTTTTTATTATCCAGCCATCCCAGGTCTCTGCACCATAATGACCATTTAGGTCACCATCCTCAGATTTTGTGACGCCTGCCAATATGTAGCCTCCATCTGTTGTTTTTTGAAAGGAAAGGCTCAAGTCTGAATTAGAACCTCCATATAAATGAGACCATTGGATAGTAGGTTGCCCTTCTAAAAAATTTGGAGACAGTATAATAATACCACAAAGTATCAAGCAGATAATCAAATTATTAATGAGGCAATTATTTTGGTTAGAAAGGGGTGTTCGAATTATCATTATAGAATTTATTGGTTGCATTATCTTAAGGGCAGGATTTTCTAAATCCATGACTTTAAGACAATTTAAAGAGATTATAAATGGGTTAAAGTGACAAAAATCAAGGCAACAAGATGAAAAATATCATCTTATAAATCATTCTTTATTCAGCATTATTTATAATAAAGATTCATAAATCATTTTCATGATTAAGAGTGACAATTCTAATCCTTAGCGTATATTCTTAGCGCCCATATTTACACGATTGTTCGGCTTCTGACAACTTATTGTGGGTATCCCGAAGCGATCTTCCTGTTACAGCATACAGTCACTAGGCGTTTTAATCCCTGTTTTCTGGAACGTCAAACCTTTATAAGATTCTTATAATCAATTATTTAGGAAAAAGGTCGTGGGCAGATTCTCCCTTTTGGAGAGGTGTATTTTGGAAAGTGGGAACTTATCTCCTTTTGTGCATTAGGGTCATCTGGTATATTTGACCCTTTTGTTTTAAAGGCTTGACAATAAACCAATAACGCCATAATTGAATAAACCGCCGAAAAAGTAAAACATAGAAATAATCCTCATATTTTTCCTTTTGGTCGCTATATTGATGGAGGCGCCAAGCTATGCGCAAAGGTGGTTAAGGCAAGTCGTAAAAGATTTTGTTTACATTTTTCCACATTGGCAACAAGGGTTTACGCCTTAGAACTGCCTAACGGCAGTCAGGCTTGATTACGAAGAGTCGTATGAATCGAGAGGTTCACGTACGGTTCTGTGAGAGGTTTAGGAGTGAGATTACCCTTTACCTACTCGACTTCTTTTTTTAATCTGAGAACGACAATCCTATCCAACCTCCTATAATAAATCCAATTATTGCACCACCTCCACTTTCAGATAATGCCCCGACTATTAATGCTCCAACAATCCCAATTATTATTGGCATCATGCATCCACTATCACTACTTGTTGAATTAGAAGTTGTAGTTTTCGGAGGGCTCTTTACTGTCGTATTTGTATATGTACTCAAAGTCGGAGAACTTCTTACAACAGGTTGAGGTTTCTTCACAACTACTGGAGGCTTTGGCTTGGGAGTAACGGGTTTATTCTTTAAATAGTTATCCCAAAAATCTTCATCGGCTACTGATTTCTTAGGTGTAGGACTTGGTTTTGGAGAACTGATAATTTGTCTATAATTTAATTTATCATCCGCTATTTTACTATTTTCCAATATTTGAATTTGAGAAACTGAATCTAATGCAATCTGTGGTCGTGAAGTAGTTATACCTCTATATTCACTATTGTAAACATTCAATACTCCTGTTACTGAAACGTATTTTCCAACTAAGTTTGTTGGTTCAATTCCATTTTTCCTTAATGCAAATAAAATTTCACTCCAAAGAACAATTGTAAAAGTGTGGTTCGGAAAACTTCCAAAATTGACAAATAAATAGGGGTCCTTATTAACAGTACTTCCGCTTTTGCTACTTCCTATCATTCCTACTACTTCAACTCTCTCTCCAACGTGTTCTAACAATTTCCCTTTTTGTTTTCCGTCTAACACCACGTAGGCACTTCTTACTGTAGTCATTTGAGGAAGAACGACGGTAGAATAAGCAATAGTTGTTGTAATGAAATCACTAAGTGACGGTATCTTTCTGAACTCTAAAGTGCAAATAGCAGCGATATTATTTGTAAGCCTTATTAATTCAGAATAACCAACAAGTTCTTTTATTAATGGTGAATTTTGCGGATTAATAAAATCACTTCCTTTGAATAATAGATTATCTCCGTTTTCATACTTTCTCCAAAGGTTTGGATTTATACTCACCGCCTTAATTGCAGTATATATAATAGTTGCAGAAAATCTGTCAATTGTTTTATTGTAGTCTTTTGAAGTTCTTCGTGGATGTTGAAAATTTGGGTGTCCTAATTCATTTACATTCAGATTTGCTAAATCAGGAAAATACATTCCGTCATAATCGATTAGAAATAGTTTTCCTCCTTTAACCATAATATTGCCATGCTGCAAATCTCCATGAGCAATTCCAAAACTGTCTAATTGGTTAATTAACGTAACAAATTCTTGAAGTAAACTTTCTAATTTTGTTTTCTGATTGTAGATTTTATCAATATAAATATTTAAAGGCTCTCCTTCGAGCCAATCCATTTTAATAATTGGATAATAATTTCCTCTTATTCTTATTCCGTTCTGAATGTATTTAGCATCAACTAAAAATGAACAATTATTTAAATCTGTAAACCTTCCAATAGATTGATACCTTTTATCGAGGTCTTTTATTTCTCTTGTGAAACATCTAACTGCCCAATTTTTTCTTGAATTTTTTAGTTTGTAAGTGGTCGTAAAGCCACCTGAATAAGGCTTAGGTAATCCTAATGGAGTAGTTTCAACAATAGAATTTTTTAGTTCTATGTCAGCAAAACTTATCGCTGGATTTTGTACCGCTTGATTGTATTCATCTCCTCTTGGTAATGACATTATGAAATTTCTATAGTTAATAAAGTTGTATCATCATTTTTTATTTCCTTATCATCACGCTTCTTTTTTAACCATTCTTCAAATGATTTATTCGAGCTATCTTCTGTAAATCCAATTAAGATTTCCCATGGTTTATCGTTTGCTTTTGTTCTATTCGTAAACCAACAAGCTAAAGCATCGGACATCACAAATAGATAATCTCCTTTTCTAATCTTTTGATTTATGAGCTCTCGAAAGTGTTCTATTATTTTGTCATCATCATCTGTCTTTGTCGAAACTAAAAATGGATTTTTTGAAAATTCAATTTCCTCTTCTATTGGAAATGAGGTTAATATTTCATCATTTCTCATATGAAAAATGCAACAATCACCAATGGCAAAACAATTAAAAGAGGATTTCTTATAATTAATCCATAGCCCAACAATGGTTGAGAATGCTCCTTTTTCCAATTTAATTTCAGCATACCAAGGCAATGGTTTATTGCTAACTTGCTCTTTCCATTCATTACGAATTTTAGGCAATCGTCTTATTATACTTCTCAATGAAAAGCTTCTTATTTTTGTTAAATCATTAGAAAGTAAATTTGCCCATTCTTTTGCAAATGAACTTTCAGTTGCTCCGTCTGCAACAAAGACCTTTAATGATTGCCTTGTTTTTTTTGAGGAATAAGCATCTTCGCATTCATCATTTGTGTTACCTGCCTTTGGTAGCTTATATTCTGATACTATTTTTGCTTTGACCATTATCTTAAATTACTTGGTCTTGTACCAATATCAAGAGCCGTAATGATTAATGCTAAATCGCCATTTAAGACAAATCCTTTTGATGTATCTGATACATTTAATTCGTATTCGTTCTTGGCTATTGAAACCATAAACTCAGTCAATGGTGAAGCCGTCTGAAATAGCATTTGTGAATATTGGTCAGGTAAGATTTCATTGTTACTTGGGAATTCTACTGTTTTTGCATTTGGATTGCTTGAAACATGTAAGTTGAAAAGTAATAAATTCCCGTCGCTTGAACTTTTTCCAATAGTCTTTTGCATTTCTTCTTCAGGGTTTCCGTCCGTAGATTCACCGTCTGTTATATGAATGACAGTAGGGGGAAAACAATCAGGATGCAGTTCAAGCCAATTATCAAGAATATTATTAGCCAATCTAAAGGCTTCATTCATTGGAGTACCTCCATTTGCTGTTGGGTCAAACCAAATCGGAAATTTTACCTTTTGGTCAATTAATCCACCTGCACCATCGTCAACTTTCTTAGCCCTTTCTTCTATTCTTGCTGGATTATTGGCTATTTCACTTATTGGGGCTAACTCTTTGCCTGATAAACCTCCTGTGAATGCCACTCCAACAGATGCCCCATATCCAATTACTCCAACGTGGTAATAATCTCTAACACCTTCTGACTTTGCACATTTGATAGTCAAGTTCGATAGCAATTTGTTTATTGCATCTGCTACGGCTTGTGCTTTTGGTTTGGCTTGTCCGCTTATGTTATCTGACATTGAACCTGATTGGTCAATTACAAATAAAAAGCAACTTGGGTTTTGTCGGCTTATTTCTGCTGTATACATATTTTGAATTTTCTTTTGATTACGTAATTTTTGTTTTTTTTCATCTTGCAGCGAACGGTCTCGCATAGCTTTTCGGCAGCACGCATAGTGCTGCTGAAAAGCTATGCAATGTTAGGCTCTGTATTCATTCTGTTCTTAATTTTATAAATGTTGATGCAAACTCTTCTGCAACTTTTCTACTTCTAATTACAGTTATGTTTTCATCATTATACTCTGCGGCATTTGACCAATTATATGACCCATTAATTACTGTATTTAAATCAATTACACAAAATTTATTGTGCATTTTATTATTGCCAAAATATCCTTTCATTGGTATTCTTCTACTATCAAATTCTCTTTCAATTGGAGCGCCATTTTTTCTGTTTATATCGTCATCAACCATGATTACTCTAACATTAATTCCTCTCTTTTTCAATTCGACAAGTTTGCGAAATAAAGGCTTATTTGTAAACCATGCTACTGCAACCCAAACAGAAAATTTTGCATTATCTAAGATTTCGAGTATCTGCGCTTGAATTTGCTCAAAAGTTACTTCAACTTCTATTACTTCTTCGCCTTCTTCTGCACCAATAACTTCAAAAGAATTTCCAATTTTCTCTAATTTATAGCCTTCTGCTACAACTACTTTATTTATTGCCGTAGTGTAGCTTTCTTGCACTTCTTCTTCATGGTTATTCGCTAAGTTTATTATTAAGTTTTTTAAATTTGGACTATCATTTATTTTTTCAATCCTATCAATCGTATAATTAGTTCTTGAGGTATTTGTATGCTCCTGACCTTCCAATTTTGGCAAGCCGCCACTTTTATAATCATAAATATCTCGCATTCCAAATTGATTAAAAAGAGCAACCAATTCCTTTCCTGTTCTTCCACCCATTATCCAATCGGATATTTCATGGATTGCAAATTTTGATATCTTCATGTTTTTTCTTTTCTTTTTATAGAGCCTAACTTCGGTATATCAATCAAATGGTTGATATTTTCAAAGTGTCATTTTTGCTATTTTCAATGTAAATATTATTGTAATAATTTGATTTACAGTAATTTACTCCGTTTTGACAAATTTAAATAAAGGTATAATTAATAAAAAAAAACCATACGTTAAAATTACCAAATCCTAGAAGCAATCATCCTTTCCTCCTTCCCCAAAGCATTAGCATAAATAGCTGTTACTTCTAATAAGAATTCTAAGGTGTTAAACAATTAATAGTAAAATGACGGCTCTGAACTTTAGAACCAACTTGGTATGGCGAGGGTAATTAATTTAAAATCAAAAAATTATACTTGTGAAAGAATACTTGTTTAGAGAACGGTAGCTATTTTTTAGAATCTGGTTGGAAGAGGGAATCATTCAATTTCTAGTAGAGTATAAAACACCCCATTTCAAAAAGAATCTCATATTAAAGAAACAGGAAAAAAGAAAATTAAGATATGGCGGATATTACCCGATTAATTGCCCCTAGTTCCAAGTAGCCCGATCCCCCAACACCGCTTTAATAATCTGTTCCAATGCCTGCAACTTGGCTTTGGCCGCTTGAAAGGTAATGGTGGTCGTCTCGATATCCCGCACAATTTCCCCCTGCAGTAACTCCACTTCAAAAAGGGTTTGGAAATGGTTGAGTACATCTTGGACGGATTCATTGGAAACGATGATTTCGCATTGGGCGAGGTCGGTATTGGTTTTGTGGTAGCTGATGTTGATTTCGGTCATAGCGTTGAGTATCGAGTGTTTAGCAATTGAGTTTTGCAAAGAAACTATAATACTCCAAAATTTGTACCCGAATGTGATTATCTCGAACAAAAGTCAATTTTGTCCCACAGCCACCGCCCCCCGAAACGCCCGCCCCACATCAATCGCCGCCGTATGCGTATAAATCTCCGTCGTCTCTCCCAGCTCATGCCCCAAGAAAACTTGCAAGGCATCTTTAGACATTCCGTCTTCCGCTAGAAAAGTGGCGCGAGTATGCCGCAGCGTATGCGGGGTAACCTCGATGCTATGAATCTCGGCACTCGCAGCCAGTTCCTTGACAATTTGCTGGATCCGTCGAGCGGAAAAAGGCTTGCCTTTTCGGTTTCTGAAGATAGGGCCCGTTTTCCGAGTATCCAGATGCCCTGCCAATTGTCGGGACAGGTGCAGCTCGATAGGCACTTCCCGTCGCTTGTCTCCTTTGCCAGAACGGACCACCATTTTCAATTCCTCAAAATAAATATCATCCGCTTGCAGGTTCACAAATTCATCGACTCGGCAAGCGGTTTCAAAAAGGGTCTGCATCATCAATCCAACGAGCGGTGATTTCTCGTAACTGGCATTGATGAAGCGTTGGTACTCGTTGCGAGACAATCGCTTCACCGTTCCCGTTTTCTTTTTGCTGGGTTTTAGTCCCAGGTTCTTTCGTACCTGTTTGATGATTTCTTGGGACTGGGAATAGTTGATATTCGCCTTGGTAAAGGCTTTGGTCATTTGGAGGATGATGGGTTGAAGGGTGTTTTGCATATTTTTTTATTTCGTAGTTTCTGTTTGAGGTACGAAATATACGGCTTTTTTGGGGTAAAAAGAAGGAAAAAACAGTAAAAAAACAAGGTTTTTGGGTTATTTATTTCGCACTCTGGGTATTATGCGAAATTGGGAAAACGTCGATTTAGTGAATTATTTTACTCTTTACAAAATAGAACTTGTTAAACTTTATTTTTATTCTATTGAATCAAAACCATTCGCTTTGTCTGTACCATTTGGTCATCCACGATTAAGCTATAGTTGTAGGTACCTGTTGGCAATTCTCCAACATTGATGTGGACAGTTCCATTTCCTCGATTCGCCAATTTAAATACTTTTAATACTTTACCACTCAAATCGGATAATACCATACTAGCCTGCTTAATATCTTGCGGCAAATAATAGTGGATGATGCTTTCCGTTTGGAAAGGGTTGGTCAATTAAAGTTTTATCTATTGGAAGATTATGATTTCCTAATTTACTAATTTCTGCGCTCAAGCAACAAGACTCCAAACTATTTTCCATCTGATAGAGTCGTTGTTCTATTTCGACTACTGCTTGCAATTTAGCATCTAGTACTGCTGCTTTTGCTAAAACCGCTTTTAGCTCTGTTATTTGATTTAGTTGATTTTCAAGGCTTGTAATCTTTTCTTCTAATGTTTCTACCAAATTATTTTTACGTTCAATAATCACTTGCTGTTCTTGAATAGCTTTCGTCAAAATTGGTATCATACCTGTATAATTAACTAAATAATGATCTTCGTATTCATTTTGAATATGGGAAACTAATTCAGGAAACTGTTCTTTTAAATTTTGTGCAATAAAGCCAGATTCATTAACTCCGGGTAAATCTTTCATTTCAAAATTAGAAGGAATTACTTTCTGAAGTTTATCAAGAACCCCCTCCATTTCTTTGATATTAGTTTTAAATTGATCATCGGATATTTGGCTATATGCCCCATCTGTACCGATAATTGCTTTTGTAACACCTTCATATTGAAATGCTATTTTTGTTCCTAAATCAAGCGTAGTATTGGGTAGTGCAAGAGCTTTATCATGGAAAATACCTATATCCCATTCTTTGGCCACCAAAGCATTCGCTAACCGTATCAAAGGAAGCGTAGGACCATCAATAAAAGTACCACTTACAGAGTGCCCAGATAAATAAAGGTGTCCGTGGTTATCCGCAACTGCTGTTGAACTCAAATAGTCTCCATAAAGCTTAGCTCCACTAAAACCTAGAGCGTCAGCAAGCATTAAATAGCCACCACTATTATTATCCGCACTAGCAAAAACAGTTTTTGTCCCAGTAGTGCCGCCTAGAGTCCTGTACAAATTTAAAGTTCCATACTTATTATTATCAGCGCTTACATCACTATCTATAAATACGGTTCGTACCCCATTTTCTCCCTTCATAGTTAACTCGGTAGGAAGAAGTTGAGCCGATGCTTGTCCTTGCATAGCGATAAAACAGCATAAACAAGAAAATAAAAATAAAAAAAATTTCATAACAAAAAATTTAAACGAGTTAAATAAATTTAAAAAATCACCATACAAGATTACAAGAAATAAATACTAAGTAGTTGCAATAAAGGTCTCCCTTTTGGCTGGGTATGACCTACCTATCTAGAAATAGTAATTTCTGTGATTTTTGTATTTTTATCAACTTTATTTTTATCCACCAAATAAGACCAAAAATGAATATCAAGTCGATAGCGCAAATTATCTTTAGCAACTGAAGTAGTTCCTTCTATTTCTGAACCATGTACTTCCAATTCTCCCAATATTTCTTCTAGTTCACCAAAGGTCATTCCGATGGATATACCCTGTTTTGTTTTTGCAATAGGGGTAATAATAGAGATATCTCCTACTTTTGATTCATCCATTGGGTCAGGAAAAACATTCGCTATAATTTCATCTTGGGCATTTTTTAAAGTATAAATGACAAAATCTCCTTCTCCTGTTTTTAGCATATCCTTTTGTAGTAAGCTACTCTTTTCTGTAATCACATCTCCAGTTGATACCCCATAAAAGCTATTAGACTCAATTAAATAAGTATCCCCTTCTGCTGACTGGATTTTTACAGAACCTCCACAAACATTTCCTTCCTCAATTCCATTTATCCATATCTGTAAAGTCTTAATCCGCTTTCTTGTTAGTTTTTCCAAATAATTCGAAACACACATTGGATGAATACTTCCATAATAGCCTGGTTCTGTTTCAGGATATTTTAAATTGAGTTCGGCATCCCGAAATTTAATCCAAATCCTTTGGGAAGCTTTGAGGTTCTGAATAAATAATTGATCCTTCTTGTATTCACTTAAAATAGCCTGATAGGTTTCGTTTAATTCTTTATCCGCTTTTTGATAAGATTCAGCAGCCTCCTTATTCATGGTTGCCTGAGTCTGTGAATAGCTGGTAAAGGAGATAAAGCTCATTAAAATTATTATGACTTTTTTCATATTATATAAGGTTTTTGTATCAAAACAACCAAGTGTTTAACGTGATACAGTAAAAATACAATTTACACCTTATTATATAAGGGTTTTGGAGTGCTTTTTTGGATAACCTTTTTTTTGATACAGTAAAAGGAGAATTACTAAATTATAAATCCCAATCTTGCATATTTTGACCTTGAAACTTTTTTCTGTAAAAGGTTTCAATTTAGAGCAATTTTGTAAAAAAGGCAAATTGGGTCAAAATGATAAACGGCTGGTTTACAAAGGTGTGAGGGAAAATAAAAAAAGGACCAATTTGGCCACTTTTGCAACACTTTGGCGGTGAATGTTCAATGGTGGCTTAAAAAGGAGATTTTATGAAGGAAGGGAGCAAAAAATCTCTTCACTATCCATTGTATATAAAGTGCTCTCAACATGAAAACAATCAATAAGTGGGCAGTTACCCAAGAGCAACTACCCACCACACTATGAAACACTATATCTTATCGGTAAGGGATAAAACAAAAAGAGGAAAGCAAAAAGCCCTCCCCAAAAAAGAGTAATTAATTCAAATCAAAGGTAAAGAGATGAAATGTTTTTTCATAACATCAGATTTACTATTTTAAAAAATACCCTTTTGAGGTTACTTGCACAGGCAGTCAATTCATTTATTAAACAGTTGCCTTTAGGATTGTTCAATGGTAAGAAAGGAGGTTCTTAAATTTCACCTATACCATAGGATAAGTGACAAAGTTGTGATGAAGATGCAGGAAAATATAAAAAATCAAACTCTCAGGCATTTGACGGGGTAGTGTCGTCCTTTGAGAGATAGTGCGACAGGAATGGTCTCGGCTAATCGACGTAGTCAATTTTCAGCCGCTAGTTTTATTCACTTTTTAGGAAACCTGAAATATGTGAAAACAACCCCAATATAATGATTTTAGATATACACTACAAATCGCCTGTACCGCCGAAAAGGGGTTTTTTCAAAATAAATTTGACATTTATAAAAACTAATCGTATTTTTGCGATGAATAATAAATACGTAACATGAAAGTAATTGTAGAACAACAAATCTCAGCTAATAGCCAGGAAGAAATAGCAAAATTTGCCAAGGCTCTTGCTCATCCTACACGGCTTGAAATTTTGCGTTTGTTGAGTACTCAAAGTTGCTGCTTTACAGGAGACTTGGTGGAAGTGCTACCTATTGCCCAATCTACCATTTCTCAACATTTGAAAGAATTAAAGAATGCAGGACTAATTCAAGGAGAAATTACTCCTCCTAAAATCAAGTATTGTATTAATAAAGAAAATTGGAGAAAGGCTAAATTATTGTTTGCCTCCTTTTTTGAATGATATTTTTTTAACTAATTCAATCGTTAATAGGCGATTGACGATAAAGTAAATAAAATGAAAAATATAAAAATCCTTGGCACAGGTTGCCCAAAATGTAAACAAACAACTGCTCTTGTGGAACAGGTAGTAAAAGAAACAGGTGTTGATGCCACAGTTGAAAAGGTAGAAGACATCATGGAAATCATGAAATATAATGTTCTCTCAACACCCGTACTGGTCATTGATGAAGAAATAACCATAAAAGGAAGAGTGCCTTCCAAATCAGAGGTAACAGAATTATTAACTAAATAAAGATAGAATAATGAAAGAATCAACCGAAGTTAATCGAGCTAAGGAAATTTGTCCAACTACAACTATGGAGAAATTAAAAGAAGGCGCATTAATGGTAGATGTACGTCGGCTAATAGAAGTGCAAGATGTCACCTATGATGTAGCTAATTACCTACATATTCCTTTGAGCCAATTGGAAGAACGCTTTTCTGAAATCCCAAAAGACATAGAGGTAGTATTGGCTTGTCGAAGCGGTGAACGAAGTTTACGAGCAACCTATTTTTTAATGAATCACGGTTACGAAAAAGTATTTAATCTCGAAGGTGGTTTATTGAAATGGGGGAACAAAGGCAAGCCGACAAAAGGCAATATCGCAGGCTTGTTAGCAGCGGCAAGTTGTGATTGTTCTAAACCAGATTGTTGTTAATCTTTTAGAAACCAATAATAATGGAATACTCAATTTCGGCTACATCAGTTGTAAAAAAGGAAGATTATGTTTGATTGGATTCAAAACATGGCGGATTGGATAGTCTTCGATTTGCTCAAGCTGGAACAAGGACAACATCTTGCAGAAGCATTAAACTTCTTCATTTATGATAGTGTGAAAATATTGTTATTGCTTTTTGTCATCATTTTTTTAATGGGGATAATCAACAGTTATTTTCCAATAGAAAAAGTACGGAATTTTTTATCTCGTAATAAATTATTTGGACTTGAATATTTAATGGCTTCGCTCTTTGGAGTGGTTACGCCTTTTTGTTCCTGTTCTTCCGTTCCGTTATTTATAGGTTTTGTGCGAGGGGGAATTCCACTTGGAGTCACCTTTTCTTTCCTCATCACCTCGCCTCTGGTTAATGAAGTTGCCATTGGTTTATTTGTCGGGTTATTTGGTTTAAAAATAACCTTGATGTATGTCATTAGTGGTGTTTTGTTGGGCATGACTGCGGGTATCATTTTGGGCAAATTCAAGCTGGAACGATTCCTTACTCCTTGGGTAAAAGAAGTATTGGCCAATGCCGAACGAGAAGGAGAAGCCTTTGCAGAGGAGAAAACTCCATTCAAAGAACGTCTCCCAATCATTTGGGCAGAAGTCGTAAATATCCTCAAGGGCGTGGTGCCTTATGTCATTGTTGGTATTGGGATTGGTGGTTTGATGCACGGCTATATTCCTGAAGGATTTTTTGAAAAATACATGAACAAGGATAACTTATTTGCAGTACCAATAGCTACGATTTTGGCTGTACCAATGTACTCTAACGCATCTGGTATTTTACCTGTTGTTCAAGTTTTGGTAACCAAAGGTATTCCCTTGGGAACTGCCATTGCATTTATGATGGGCGTAGTCGGGCTTTCCTTGCCAGAAGCTATGCTTTTAAAAAAGGTAATGACGATGAAATTAATCGGTGTTTTTTTTGGAGTAGTGACACTCTGTATTATTATTTCGGGGTATTTATTTAATATTATTTTATGAGATGTATAGTGCTACTATTTTTTATCCTTTCTCTTTTTTCTTGTCAAAAGCATGATGACCAAAAGGAAAAAACCATTATCAAAACTGTCGATACCTATTTTTCCAAAGGTCGCCTTGGATTGGAACATAACATTACGTTGAATGATTTAGAAAAATTTCATGGTCATTTATGTGATGGATTAATTATAGGTTTTCAAGGGTTAAATGAAGCATTTAAAGTACTTTATCCTGATGAAAAAATTGACCGAACAAACACTCGAATAGTAAGTAATCCTTCTCCTTGTTTGACTGATGCAGCCGTTTATCTTGCAGGTGGACGATACCAGTTTAACACTTTTTATGTTTCAAAAAACATTGACGGACTATTTGTGGTGCAAAGAATGGATACCCAAAAAGCGGTTGGTGTATATTTAAACAAAGGAGTGAAACCTATTGAAATAGACCGCCTCGGTAGCCTTGCAGTAAAAGGTGAATTGGGTAGCTGTGAACTCGATAAGCTAAAAAAGATGGAAGATGATTTTTCGGAATTTTTATTAAAAAACAACCCTACGGAAAACTTTACCATTCGGGAGTTAAAAGACTTTGAATGGAATCCAGTTTTGCAAAATGATTTTGTTAAAACGGATATTTTGAACAAAAATAAATCAACCTGTAATCATTAATTATTTTAAAAAACATTTCAAAAATGAAGTATTTAAAATTCCTATCCTTTCTATTTTTGTTGATTTTTACCGCTTGCCAAGGACAGGACAACAGTAAGACCATTTCAACAACAGATACGGCAACCAAAATTGAGGTAATAGATTTTTACGGCACTCATCGTTGTGTCACTTGCGAAGCCATTGAAGCTAATGCTAAATACACCATTGAGAACTTTTTTCAAGAAGCTGTAAAAGAGGGTAAAGTCGAATTTAAAACCGTTAATGTCGATGATGAAAAAAACTATGACATGGCAGAAAGATTTGAGGCAACAGGTACTGCACTATTTATCAATGTCATTAAAGATGGGAAGGAACAACATATTGACCTGACCAATTTTGCATTCGCAAAAGGAAAAAACAAAGAGGCTTTTTCTACTAAACTTAAAGAAAAAATAAGCGAGCAGCTCAAGACATTATAATGGATTATTTACAATCAATTCTTGACGGCTATAACATCCCGATTGTATCCGCATTCATTTTAGGCTTGATGACTGCAATAAGTCCCTGCCCATTGGCAACGAACATTACCGCAACGGCTTTTATTTCAAAAAATATTTCCAGTAAAAGGAAAGTGTTGTTAAGTGGTATTTTGTATTCATTGGGCAGGGCTTTTAGTTACACCGTAATTGGGGTGGTATTATATTTTGGTGCAAGTAAATTCCATGTCGCTAGACTGTTTCAGCAAAATGGAGAAAAATTACTTGGACCTCTATTAATTATCATCGGCTTGATAATGCTAAATGTTATTCGACTAAATTTTTTAGGAAAATCCAACTTTCAAGAAAAACTCTCTGAGCGATTTAAAGGACAAGGCTTATGGGGTTCATTCTTATTAGGTGTGGTATTCTCACTCGCATTTTGTCCTTACAGCGGAGCATTGTATTTTGGAATATTGATACCGATGACCATATCAAGCGCATCGGGTTTGTATTTACCCATTGTATTTGCGATTGGTACAGGATTACCCGTTATTTTATTTACCTATTTACTGACATTTGCAGCACATCAAGTGAGTGGTGTTTTTAATCAGATAACAAAAGTAGAAAAAGTGATGCGCTATGTTGCTGGTGGCGTATTTGTTTTGACAGGGATTTATTATGTGAGTATTTTTGCAGGTTTTATTTAATGAATAATATAAAGCTATAAAACAAAATAAAGAGAATATGAAAATTGACAAAAAATTAAATGAGTTACCACTTTCAAAAATGAACCCTAATTCATTGGAGTCTTTATTTGGAGAAAAAGACATTCAAGCAATGTGGATGGCTGACTCAGAATTTGAAATTGCTCAACCAATACAGGAAGCGCTTATAAAAAGAATAGCTGATTCGGGATTTGGTTATGAATACAAACCTGAGTCTTTTTTTACTGCTCGACAAGCTTGGTACAAAAATCATTATCAAGTAGATTTAATCAAGGAGCAGACTTTTTTCAGTCCGAGTATTCCTGCAACCATCACTATTGCTATTGAAAATTTGACGGCAAAAGGAGATGGGATAATTATTCAATCTCCAGTCTGGTCAAAATTTAGAGAAATCATTCGGCGAACCAAGCGCAAAGTCATAAAAAATCCTTTGAAGTTGGTGAATGACAGCTATGAAATTAATTTTGAAGATTTAGCAGAAAAAGCCAAATCTGAAAATAATAAAATACTCATTATCTGCAACCCTCATAACCCTGTGGGACGTGTTTGGACAAAAAAAGAATTAGCTAAAATCGTTACCATCTGTAAGGAAAATGATTTATTGCTCATTTCTGATGAAATACACAAAGACGTTATACTTTTTAATAACCAATTCACCTCCTTATTGAGTTACGCTAATTCTTTAGACAAACTTATCATCTGTACATCAGAGGCAAAAACCTTTAATTTTTGCGGAATTTCTGATTCTATTGCAATTATTCCCAATAAAGAAATTAGAGAATCAATCGAAGGTACACTTAAAAAATATTATCTGGGCCGTACGAATGCCTTAACAAGAGTCGCCTTAGAAACAGCCTATTTGGAAGGAGGGGAATGGTTGAAAGAATTGATAGAAACAGTTGAGAAAAACGTATTAATTATTGAAGAAGCACTTACAAAAACGAATTCAAAAATAAAATTAATAAAGCCCGAAGGGACATTTCAAGTATGGTTGGATTTTAGAAATATATTCACTAATACTAAGGAGATGTTTAAAAATGTAACAAAAGATAGCAAAATAGGGTTGAGTCCAGGGCATTGGTTTGGAAGAGAAGGCGCTTTGTTTATGAGAATGAGCATTGCTACCACAGAACAAAGAGTACAAAACGCAATTCAAAAAATCATAAAATCAGTATCTAATAAATAGAGCCGTCGAGGTTAGAAATAAACTACCTGAAATAAGCAAATTCTAATTTATTGAGTAAAATTGAACCTTTCGCCCCCGACTGTTCACACTACGTATTGTTGATGGCAAAAAAGGACTGTGGAATTAACCACAGTCCTTTTTCTATTTCTGAACACTAGCTTAACTAGAATGTTTAATTAGCTACTACTCGCATTTATCAAATATACAAGTATGAGATTAGGGCATAAAGAATCTCTTTTAACAGCGAAATGAAATCCTAGTGATTCCCAGATTTTGATAAATCGTCTATACTGTTGTTCATCATCGAAAACGAACCTTCTCATTCTCATTTTAGAAAGCTTATTTGTTTTGGCAATTTTGGCAATATTAATTATCCTCGATGAAAAAATAAAAATGAAATCTGATTAGAATTTGAAGCGGGGTTTAATGTGACTATCAGAGCTAGAATCAGTCACCTTGTTAGAAAATCTCTTTTTTTTTCCAAATTGGATGAATGGCACGATTTAGCAATCTAATGTTTTTTTCTGGCAATTTAATTTAGAATGGCAGTATTACATTTGATGCACCGCCAAAAAACTAAAATTTTCAACTTTTAACTAAACAAATTTTTATTCATCATGTTAATGATGGTAATACTTTTAAAATTATTAATAACGCTAGGTTCGCTCAAATTTTTGATTAATACATAAATTACACGAAATAATATTCTGTATTAAAAGTATTTTTATCTTTAAAACAGTATTTTGTTCGTATTTATTTTTATTAAATAAATATAATTAAAATATTATTTTTAACCCTAAAATAATAACCTGAAAAGAGTTTATTTAAAATAAATAAAATTCTGCATTTTAAACATAAATCAAAATATTATTTTGATAATATTTTATTTTATTAACTAATTTTGGGCGAACCTAGCGTAATAAAGCTAAAATAAATAGTAATAAAACTTATTTTTTTGCCCTATAATTAATAAACGAAAGTGTTTAAATAATTCAGAAGGAAATTAAAAGATAAATTGATTCATACATAAGTAATGGCAATCGCACGAAAACAGTGTTAGAAAAAAAGGAGTTAAATTTAGGATTTTTTCATTTCTAAATTTTCAGCATGGAATCAACCTTACTACAAACGAGATTACTAGAATACTTTAGCGAGATAAAAGATTTTCGTAGGCCGCATTTATGTCTTCATAATTTAATAGATATAATAGGAATAGCAATTTTAGCGGTAATCTGCGGAGCAGATGAGTGGACAGAGATAGAAGAATATGGAATAAGTAACGAAACATTATTAAGAGAGTACTTTGAATTACCAAACGGTATTCCTTCACATGATACATTTGGACGAGTATTTAGCATGTTAAATCCAGAGGAGTTTAGTAATTGTTTTATATTGTGGGTCAAGAGTTTATGTTCAATTTTTGAAGAAGATATAATCAATATAGATGGAAAAAGCATAAGGGGTTCGTATGATACGGAAAGTGGAAAAGGAGCTATCCATATGGTTAGTGCTTGGTCTACGGCTAATAATTTGGTATTAGGACAGTTAAAAGTGTCAGAGAAGTCCAATGAGATTACCGCGATTCCAAAGTTACTAGATTTAGTAGAAGTAAAAGGCAGTGTGGTGACCATAGATGCCATGGGGACACAAAAAGAAATAGCTAAAAAAATAAGAGAAAAAGAAGCAGATTACGTATTAGCCTTAAAAGGAAATCAAGGAAATCTGCTAAAGGAAGTAGAGCAATCTTTTGAGCAATTAGGGGCGAGTGAAAAAGCAGCTATAGCTATAGAACTTGATGTAGGACATGGACGGGTAGAGCAGAGAAAGTGTTATGTAGTAGAGGCAGCGGGCTGGCTAAGCTCTAAAGAACATGAGAAATGGAAGGATTTAACAACAATTGTAAAAATAGAGTCTTATACCTATTATAAGAATGGAAAGAAGGAAGGAAAAGAATCTTATGATAAACGGTTCTACATCAGTAGTTTAGATAAAGATGCAGAACGCTTAAATCATACTATCAGAAGGCATTGGGGAGTAGAAACAGAGCTACACTGGATATTAGATGTAGCCTTTGTAGAAGACAAGAGTAGGGTCAGAATGGGGCAAGGAGATGAAAATTTATCCACTCTAAGAAGGATTGCCTTGAATAAATTAAAGAATGAGACCTCTGTTAAAAGAGGAGTCAAGTGCAAAAGGAAAAAGGCAGGTTGGGATGATGAATATTTAATCAAAGTTCTTCTAACATAGTTTTCGTGCGATTGCCATTATACATAAGTCCAGGGCTGTCTGACACAAAATGGTTGGTTGTCAAAATTATTTGACTCCCTTGAAATTTTTAACCTTTTAACAGCTATGCAAATCAATATAAAATCGAATTTTCAATGAACATTTTTAGGTAATGATAAATATGCTACACTACTTAATTATGAAAAACTTATCAAATCTAATCAGCTTAGTTTGTTTATGGGAAATCCATTATTAATTGGTCAATTAATAATAATGGGAACGAAAAAGTGACCTGCGAAACAAAGAGTGATGAACGCCAATTAGCTAATCTAGAGTTTAGTAATCGAAATCGAGCTATAAGATTATTCTAGTAATAACAATATAAAATCAACGTATTTGTTAAAACAAAGCGCATTGAAAAGCAATGAATCCTCCAAACTATTTAGATCAAATAAGTACGCTTTAGTACAAAGGAGCTAGTGTTAAAAGGAATTGCTCCGATACATTTAATAGCTAAAAAATATCCTCAGGTGGTATCAGCAGCAGTACCACCTAAATTTTCCTCGCTCATTGAGTTAGGAAATCCACCAAAATCTTTTGGCTACTTATTAAAACTTTAGTAAAGTAATCCCTTAAAATTCAGAATTATGAAAGCTCATAGCATCAAGTTTTTATTTATTTATAGCTTAACCATTTTATGTCTACTTCCTTGCTTAAATGCCAAAGTGAATGATTCAACTAGAGTCAATACCTTAAACGATGAAAAAGCAGAGTCGATTCTTTTGACCATTGGTCTAGGATAAATTGATTCAAATGTATTAGTACTTTTTCTTTTGAAACGACTACTTATTTGGAATAAGTTATTTCCTGCTTCCTAAAATAAACTAGATCAAAATTTATATGAATTTTAAAACCACTATCTGGACCTTTGCCATAATCTCTTTGGTCGTACTGTCTGCCTATTTTATAGATTATAATAGATTTGAGCCTAATAATTGGTCCATTCAGATTCCTGATGTTGGCTTTACCTCTACTATGCGTGCCGTTGATTTGAATCAAGATGGTATCAAAGATTTAGTCATCGGTGGAGGTGGTCCCGAATTTAAGCGAACGGAAAATGGAGTAACGGCTATTGATGGTAAAGATGGTACCATCCTTTGGAAAGTACCCACTAGAAATCAAGTGGTTGGTTCTCCTCTTTTTAAGGATATTAATAGAGATTCAGTTCCTGATGTATTTATTGGTGGTCGTTCGGCTATTTTATTAGGACTCAATGGCAAAAATGGGGAAATTATATGGGAATATTTACCTAGCTTCGATGGGATGGATATTTTCAATGATACCACTTTTTTAAATTTTACAACTCCACAATTTATCCCTGATCAAGACAATGATGGATTGGCAGATTTACTCGTTTCTTTTGGTGGTTTTGTTAAAGCAAAAACCAATAATAAAGACCGTCCTGTCGGTAATTTACTGGTGATCAGTAGTCAAAACGGAAATATTTTGCACAAAATTGATATGCCTGATGGTAAAGAAACTTATTTATCTCCCTTAGTCTATGATTTAAATAATGATGGTCAACTCAGCGTTATTTTTGGTTCAGGCGGCGAAACCATTAATGGGCATCTTTATAAAGCTTTACTGACGGACTTACTAGAAAAAAAAGGGAATATTGAAGTGTTGGCAACTGGTAAAGGTAAAGGATTTATTGCTGCTCCTATATTAGCCGATGTAAACCTTGATGGCATACTAGATATTATCGCCAATCCTGTTAATGGTGATATGATTTGTATAAATGGACAAACAAATGAAGTAATATGGGAATTAGAAATTGATTCTTTATACGAAGTTTATACGATTCCTGCTCCTGGTCAATTTACAGAAGGGGATACCATACCTGATTTTTTTATTAGTATGGGTGCTGGTGCATGGCCCAATACCAAATTCACGAAACATATTTTAGTCGATGGTTCAAGTGGACAAACTATTTTCTCTGATACGCTTGGGCTATTTCAATATGCCTCCCCTATCGTTTATGATTTTAATGCAGATGGGAAAGATGATATTTTACTTGCCATCAATAAAAGGCAAGTAATAAAGGAATTTAGCCCTTATGCTAAATTTTATGTCAATGAATTAAAAGTCTTGGATGTTTATAATAAAAAAATATTTAATATAGGAAAGCAAAAACTTGGCTCTAACCTTGGAGGGACTCCCTTAATTACAGACTTAGATGCAGACGGATGGGTAGATATTCTTTACTGCTTTATGGAAGATGGTAATAATTTTTATTCTTTTCAAAAAGGAAAGATAGAGCGAACTGAATTGAAGTTCAAAATTAAGGAAATGCCTATTTGGGGGAATTTTATGGGGAGAAATTATAATTCGGTATATCAATAACATCCGTTTTTATGAACTGTTTTTATGAACTTCGATTTCAATTTTACCGCATGAAACCTAACTATTTGGGTGTAGCTGCACAAAAGGTAAATAAGTGGATAGAAAATCAATTTTCAAGTTAAAAAACTGAACCTTTTACCCCCAAGTGTTCAACTATTTCAAAACACCCTATTAAAAAACCTAAAAGGGGCTACGGTTAATTCCGTAGTCCCTTTTTTACAAGCTAATAACCCAAATCCCACCCGCTACGTTTCCAGATACGGATGCAATTGCGGAGCCGCTATAATCAAAACAAGTAACCTAATTTTTCAAAGGCTTTCCACAAATGTAACAATCCCTTGAACTCATTTTACCCCAAAATGACGCTATAATCCTAAAATTGGTTCTATAGTCCTAGGATTTTAGGTTTTTTTATTTATAGAAGGGCATTTCTTTTTGCTGATTTAAAGAAGTCCGAATACAAAACCGTTAGCCGTCGTTCCGATTATGATGGCCAAAATGAAAAACAAAGCACAGTAGATTCCTGAATTTTTAGAAATCGAAAAACATAGGGCATTGCTTCTAAGTTGCCAGACACAGTCACTCCCATTTAATCCCATAGTCTGCTAAATTTTTGGTGAGTTGTTCCATTTTTAGTTGACGCACATTTCATTTTATTAATGCCTCTTTTTCCGAAAAAGGAAGTTAGCGGATGCGTGTAACAAGAATTGATTGATTCGCATTTACATGGCTGTAGCTGCTCCGTTTCTATAAATTTGATGGATTCCATTTGCCCGATTTTTGTAGCAGAAAAAAGAAAAGGTACTTTTCTTTTTACGGGTTAAAAGGTAGTTCGTTCCAAATTCCGTTCGTCCAGAGTCAAGTTCGTCAAACAAATTTTAGGGGCGAGGGTTGGCTTGAAAGCAGGGGCAAAAAAAACACGTAGCCTTTGGCTGATGTTTTTTTTGCGCCTGCTGCGGGGCTGAAAATAGCTGCTAGGTGTCTGGGGTTGAGCCGAAAGCAAAAAAACACGTAGCAGCTTTGCTGCTGATGTTTTTTTGTTTTCGGCTGTGGCGGCTGACTAGCTGCTATTTTCAGCTTTGCCTTTGGGGTTGGATTGCTAATTAGAAACAAGCACAATTTTTTTCTATGTAGTTAATTGCTTGTAATACGCTTTTGAAATCGTAGAATTTTATCAAAATAAAAAACGCTTCTTTTTCTTGTATGCAAACTTTTAATTGCAAAATTTGACCTTCATTTGCTCCCTGAAGAACTGCGAGAAAAAAGACCCTTACTTTATCGGTTTCTAGTTTCTGCACCTCTTTTTTTGTCGTTTCAAATAAAGCTTTAACTCTCAGCAATTCGCAATAAACTCCTGTTACTTTTTCCAAGTTTTTAAAATCTGCTAAATTCATTTTTTTTAGGTTTAAAGAAATCGGAAGCAAGCCCAATAAGGAAAAGGGAAATTGGTACTTGCTTTCCGATTCTTAACATCTGAGAAAAATAATGTCAAAACAACTTGCTCTTGATTAACTCGAAAATTTGAATCTTTCCACTTTCGCCTTTTCAAAGTCTTGGTAAATAGTTTCTAGTTCTTCAGATAAAATGGCGTGGCGGTATTCGTCGCTATTTTCGTGTTTTGCGGCAATTAGGATGATGATTCCAAAAACTGGTTTTTTCCATTGCTTGAATTTTGTTCCCGCTATACTGCCCGTTAATTTGTTCCAAATGTCGGCGTTAGATAAAACTGCATAACTCACACTTGGCGGCTGAAAAACTTCGATATTCTTAGCGCCTAGAATAGCGCACAAAGTCCGAGTATCTGGTTGAATGTTGGCCGCTTCGATGCTCTTCGTATAAGGGTTGATGACAAAGCATCTAGTATTTTTAAGTGGACTCATAATTTTTTGATTTTTAGCCATTCGGCAAATTTTGTAAAATTGGCTTGGATTCTTCTGGCGTTGTAATGTGTATCAAGTCCATTAAATCCTTCCCTAAATTTCGTGTCGTTTTCTTTCAAGAATTCAAGCATTAATAACTTCACTTTCTTCTCGCCTCCTTTTGCCGTGTAAGGCATTTCGTATTTTTTGGCTAAGTAATGTCTGATGCCTTCATAAGCGGATTTACTCCCTTTATATCCGTGCCTTTGTTTTGTGAAATTCATAATTGATTTTTTTACAGGAAAAATAAAAGGTTAACCCTTCTTGTTTAAAGTGTCTAAATCTTTCAATATTTCGGGGTCAATATCATCTATAAAGTATTCCGGAAAGGCGTTGGCTAATTGGTGTTTGTTTCCTTTATCGGCTAAAGAATACGCCTGCATTAATGCGGTTGTGAATCCTGAAAAAATCTGATGTTGATTGTATTTTAAAAATAGTTGGTGGCAATTCATTTTTGATAATTGAAAGGTCAAATAAACAGGCGGCACAATCGCCCGTTTGGTCAAATTAATTTCAACGACTTACTATTAATAAATGCCACAAAAGTGCTACGGCTCATAAAATCCTAATTCAAAAACCAACTATATTTTGATTCCCCAATCAAAGCACTTTGGATGCCTTGTGTGAAGTCAAAAGCGTTCACACTTCTATCTAAAAACGTATCAATGTAGCTAGATTTAACCGATTCCGTGAAGCAATTATACAAGCGCCAAAGGTCAATTTTACCCGATTCTAAAACCGAAAAATTAGGATCCTTATAATAGGCTTTTGACACGTTATTAATCTGCGTATCTGAGACGGATAAAATAGGTAGTTCGAGTTTCTCAGCCCTTGGTAAATGCTGATACATTCGAGTTTTGCCTAAAATCGTAGCAAATTGTTTCTCTGAAATTTCATATTCTCCAAATTGTCTCATGGCTTCTAAATGCGATTTTTGCGAGTAATTGGATAATACTTTTCTAATTTCTAGTCCCAAGGCATCCAAGCTTTTGACCTCAATTTCTAGGTTTGCGCCATCTGCCCACATGCACAAATTAGTGCATACCTGGACCTTGAAGCCAACCGCTATTTTAAAATGCTGTCTTCCCTTCAGTCCGTCCGTATTCAGGTTATCCAAATTGTATGCTTTTACGCCTGCGACTGTCAGAAAAATGTCGTTCCCTTGCACCGTATTGGCGATGGGAAACTCCATCAAAAATGCAGAGCGTTCGTAATAAACCGTCTTTTCATGCTCCAATAAATCCGCTGCGGCTTTGCCTCTTGCACTTGGAATTCTTCCTTTCCGTGGATGTGATAATTTAATGGCTAAGCTTTGATAATTTTTCCCAAAAATATCTGCCGCAATTTCTGCGGTGGATTCAATAAATTCAGTTTGTGAAATAGACTGCATATTGTCTTTAGAGAAAACAGGAATTATATGATTATTTCGTATTTCATTTAAAGTAAAATCCGCTGCTTGCTTCCCCATGAATCCAGTATTTGGATTCGTAATTAACGTAGTTTCTTTATTTACGACTATTTGATTTTGAGGTAAAATTAGTTGTGCTGTGTTTGACATTTTATGTAAGTTTTAAAGTTGTTGAAAGGTTCGGGCTAGGAATAGCCCGAACTTGATAAATCTCGGTCTTTCCGAGAAAACCATGTTAAAAAAAATCTTAGTTTCAAAAGGAGCGAGACACTAAAAAGCGTCTACGCTCCCACACTTGAAACATTATATTTTAGGCGGCTTTTGCCACTTTCTTTTTTACTGGTTTCCCTTCTGTTTCTGCTAATAAAGCCTTTTGCTTTTGCTCCATTGCTTCTTTTTCGGCTAACTCCTCTTTTATCTTTTTAGGAATACCGTAGTTTTTAGTCAATTCAATTTCACGGTTCACGGTGTAAGTATCTTCCCTGTAAAGATTTAGCCCCTTTGTAGCTTCGGCTAATTTTGCTTTTTCCTTCTTATCAATTAGCGAATAATTGAAAAAACACATCCAATATTTTGCGCCCTTCGCTTCTGGATTTTTAGACACTTTTTGCTCTGGCTTAATCGTCAATTTTACATCACAAAAATTAGATTCATCGTAGAACAACGGCACAGCTTTTTGCAGCAAATTGTCTACGCTGTACCCATGTAAAAACATGGAACAAACTTGTAATTTTTGATTCAAAAAAATTAATTCAATCCAGCGCATTTTTCCGTACTGGTCGCCTAAAATATCATCTGTAAAAATTTGATAAGCTAGGGGAATAATAGTAAAAGAATCCCCGTTTTTGGTCAATCGGTCCCCGTCTTTAATATTGAAATATCCCTTTGATGCATCAAAACGGTATTGTCTTGGGTGTCCTTTCATGTACCTGATAAGAATGTCTCCACTTTCTTTATCTGTGTACTGAATCTTTGACAGGTCAATAAGTGGTAATAAATTTTTGTTGACTGACATAATAAGTTAGTTTAAGTTCCTGCCACAATCGGCAGGAACTGGTTTAAAAAATGTGTTTTCTCAAAGTCGTCTACCTAGTAATTAAAATGTTATATAAGACTCGTCCTAAGCTGTCAACAAGAACAGAAAAAGAACAAGTATAAAAGCCAAGGCTATTGGATTCGCTTGATAAGGATGTCGAAGATCTTCTACCGTCGTACATTTACCTCCGCATTTCGTACATCTTCCGTACCCGTTCATATCTTGCATGGTAACAGGTCCGGAACAACAATTGGAATATTTCATTTTTTAGGGGTTTGATAGTTTTGAAATTTATAAGCAGGTTTAGCTAGTCGGTTAAAAATTAGATAGTCCGTGATGATATCCGTCTGTAACTCCCTGCCAAGATTAAAGCCGTTTCGCTGCTTCCAATGCCGCCAATAAGCTCTTTTTATATCTATCGTTCTAGCAGAAAAACCTCGTTTATTAATCTTATCTAAAGCTTCGTTTATAATCAAATTCATAACAATATGTTTTCTGAATTAAAGATTGGGAACAACCCTACGACTTTTCGCAAGTCGTTCCCAAATACAGCTCAAAAGCTGCGGATAATCAAATTTGTGATAAAAAGTCTTTAAGGTCTTTAGCCTAGAATGGTAGTAACAATTTTTCTAGTTCCTTTTGAATATCTTCTTCGATAGCGAAAAAAGGGATCGTAATCGTATAAATGCCTTTTTCCCTACTATCTGCTTCTAACACTACAATATTTTTAATTCCTTTCGGTCTATGACGTACATGGTCAAAGGTTTCTAAACTGTAACCTAGCTCAACTAAATCAGGCGGTAATCTTACAAAATGTGTTTGGGCTATTGGGCTAATTTGAAACTGGGTTGTTTCATCTGGTAAAGGCTCAGAAGTCAAGTCCTTTATATTTCGCTCCTGCATGCCATAGGCAGCGTTAACGGCGGATATTTCCGCTGCTAAGGTTTTAAAGTTGTAAGACATTTGTACGTAATTTTATCAGTAAAAAATAGGAGTTTTTTCCCTCCTTTCGATATGTAAATATACAAAATAAACAACAAATAAACAACAAAAAGGCAACAATATAACACATTTTTATTTTGCCCTTTTGAAAGACTAAAATTGTAATTATAGAACAGAAAATAAATAAAAGCCACTAAGCCCTTTTAGCACCTGCGAGAACTGAACTATTAAATTAACCTTCGATGCTTACCGCCCGCCCTCCGCACGCACGCTGCCGAGTTTTACGAGAGCAGCGCCGCGGCGGAAAGGCGGGCGTTCCTCGGAACTACCCAAACTAGGTAGACCAAACCAGCCTATATATTACAAAAATAAAAATGTATATTCTATTGTTTATTTGTTGTTTATTTGTTGTTTTATTCGTATCTTACAGTATATTCAATAACAAAAATCTATGATGAAACTACTAATAACAGGCAGCAGAAACTATACCGACTATAATGGACTAATAGAAGCTATAGACGAACTAACAATGCGGCTACAAATAGAAGATATAATGGACTGCACACCTACTGAAATATTACACGGCGGCGCAAAAGGGGCTGACCAACTAGCAGAAAAATATGCTAAAATGTATAATATAAAATGTACTGTAATCCGCCCTGACTATATAAAATATAATGGAACTATAGCGCCACTAATGCGGAACACGGAGCTGGTAAAAAAAGCAGAATGTACTATAGCACTATACGGCGAAGGGCGGGACGGGAAAGGAGGAACAGCGGACACCGCCACAAAGACGAAGCGAGCAGGAAAGCACCTGCTAGAAAGACGGAGCAACGGAACACACAAACACACGCCACCAGCCCCAGAACAGGGCACCCTCTGGTAGCAGACCACCAAAAAAGAACACCGCCCACCAACAAACCGCACACAACACAAACCTAATAGCCTTTTTTCACCGCAGGTAAGCAGTACATTGGGTTGGCTTTTTTTGTTTTTTTTAAGAAAGAAGAAGGAAATTTTTTAAAGCACCTGAAAAAATGATTAGAATAAGATAAAATGATTTTGCGTCTTTAGACGCCCTTCCTGAAGTTTGAAAATGCTTCGATGCCACCTAAAATATTTAGAAAGGTAAAATATTAAAAAATTAAAAAACTAAAGTATTAAAGAACTACAGAAGCCAGATGATTAAAAAATGCTTCGATCCTACTGCGTCTTTAGACGCAGCAAATCCACGATAAAGCCAAAAAAAAACTCCTATCCCTGCATCACGTTCGTACGGTAATTTCTTTCTCTCGTTCGTCCACGTCCCATTGATACACATCACGTTCGTACGGTAATTTCAGGGTAACGAAAGAGATTGTAGAAGAACTGATGATTTTGGTGGGTGGGATTTGTAAGATGAAGTTTTAGAAAACGAAAAAGCCCTTTGCTAAATAAAAGAACTGAACTATAGAATTAAAAAACTGAAACCCCTTTTTGGGCAAATTCTGCTGCCCCATTGGGAGCCGACAAAGAAAACTTGTTTTTCTGGCGGGGCCCAGGGGCAGCAGCCAGCCCAAAAGGGGAATTTGAAAAACCTAACCCAATTCGTTTTAGTAAGAGATGAACTATAAAATTAAAAAACCGAAGTATTACAAAAACGAAAACCTTTCCTGCAATTAAGCCGAAAAGGTTGGAGTTTATTTCCTGTCGATAACTTTCTGGTTGCCGATAAAATTGCTGTCAAGTTCTAAATTTTCTTTATAGCACAAAAATTATTTGGCGACAAGCCGCAAAAAAAAATACGTCATGTTCGTCAAAATTATAGTATCAAAATACTAACAGAAACTTTCTATATACAGAAAAAAACAAAGTTACTCTTTCAATAAATTATCCATCTTTTCAAGAAGCTGTTTTTCTCTATTTTCAGAAGCTAGTTCAAATAATCTTTCAGCAATTTCAAGATTAAATCTTCGTCCATTCAAATATTGATAGACATCATTTCTTTTGATGCTAAATTCATCAGCAATCGTTTGACCATATCCTTTAGGTAAAAGATTTCTCTCTTTAATCTCAATCAACTTAGCCTTAATTTTTTCTGTGGTATTTTCCATAAGCAATTTTTAATTATTCAACTTTACACAAAGTAAATTAATAAACAACAAATAAACAACAAAAGTTTGTTTAAAATCAAAAAAGCGATTAGTTTTGTTAAACGTAATTTTATCATTGACCCGATTCTACCAGTTAGAAACGGGTTTCTTTTTTCCCTCCTCTCCTACCTTATTTCCATTTTATTGTCTCCAAATATTCGTTTCTTGCACCAACCTTTCCAATTTCTTTTTTCTGGGATCTTAATCCTGCGTACCTACGTGATGTGGGGGCATGGGGCGGTGGCTTACGTTTCGTGTGGGGAGTGGGCGGGTTGGCATTTACAGGCTGCTGGGTGTTCGGATTGGTGGCGGTGGACCAGCTGCCTGGCGGGGGCTGGTGTCTGCCTTGGGTTGGAGTTGAGCCGACACCTGCCGAATGATTTTGGGTTGGGATTGCATCACATTGATACACGTCCCATTCGTACGGTAATTTCGGGTAACGAAAAAGCTGTTAAAAAGAACTAAACTTAAAGGTGGGTGGGATTTGCTTCCTATGTTATTAAACAACGAAAGCCCCTTTGCTCCATTTGAAAAACAGAAACTATGATTCCCGCCGCAAAGCCGCCGCTCAAAACGACCTACGCCTTTAAGTGTGGGCTATTAGAAAGCCCACACAGGCGGGGAGGCGGGTGTTTTTGCGGCAAAGCACTAAGCACTAATTCCTAGCCCCTTGACTAAGCGTTTCCCTTCCCAAGTTTCGAGTGTCCACTTTTCTTTTTACTGGTAATTGGATCCTGGCAATTAGACATAGAAATCCTTGAACCGAAATACTCGATTCAAGGAGTTGGAAAAACACCTTCCTGCTTTTTGCTAGTTACTTCATATCCAGCAAAGAACCATTTATGAATCGTTACGGTTGCCGCACTTTATGGTAAAGCGCGACAGGGATTTTACCCATGATCTATAGAATCTGGGAACTAAATATTTGACGGAAAATCTAGTGGGAAAATAATAAGGCTGAAAACCAGTAATTTAAATAATCATTTATTTTTCAAGTAAGCGCTCATTTATTTGAATAGTTCCCATTATTATATAAAGTGGGTAGTCGGGCTAAAGGTTAACTGAAGTCTGGCATAATTTATGACAGTAATACGTTACTTTCCTAATTGTACCTTACTCCACCCCCCATCATACTTTTTAAAAAAAAACATGAGAATACTTATTTCATTTTCAATCCTAATCCTAATTGTTATTGGTTGCTCACAAAAGGATAATGATGCAGCCACAATGATAGATTATAGTATTCCATTTGAAGAAGAAGAACCAACGGACTACATGGACTATATTCAGAGAGGTTCTTCCAAAGACTACGAAAAAGACTATCGAGGGGCAATTGCAGATTATAATAAAGCTATTCAATTAGACCCAAATAATGCACAAGCATACATTAATAGAGGTTCTTCCAAAGACTACCTAAAAGACTACCGAGGAGCACTTACAGATTATAATAAAGCTATTCAATTAGACCCAAGTTATGCATTCGCATACTTTAATAGAGGACTAACCAAACTAAACTTATACGATAAAGAAAATGGTTGCCTAGACCTGTCTAAAGCTGGAGAATTAGGGTATGGCAAAGCATATGATTTAATAAAAAATTCTTGTAATTAAAACAGCTAAAGAAAAGCAATCAGCGTTAGACTTTCCAGATGAATTTTTCTATTAAACTTAATGGGGCTAATAGTAAAATAAAGTCTAGCCTTAATTTATAGATTATAATTAGCTAAAACATATACATATGAAAAAATTAGTACTGCTTTTATTTTTGATTTATTCAACAATTGCATTACAAGCACAAATAATAAGTAATGTTAAATATTGGGCTGTTGAAATAAAGCATGAATCAAAATCGCACGTTGCTGTATTTAATAAAGCAACAGATAAGTTTGAGTTTGTTAAGTATAAGGAATTTGGATATAATGAATTTTTCATTGATTTTCCAACTAATAGTATAATAGATAGGAAAGGGTATAGATATCCTATTGTAGTTGATGATGATGATGATGAAAATTTTTGTTCTGTAACATGGAAAAAGAATGGACAAAAATATGTCTTTGTATTTTATAAAGAGAAGTCAATTAACGATTTCTTTTTTCTCGTAGAAATCATGGATGATAATAATATTTATAAAATCACACCAAATGTTGCTGATGTTGAATGGACATTCGCAAATTAAATTTCATGCAAAAAAATCCTAATAGATTTGCAAACTTATTTTCACGTTCGTCAGATAAATAAGAATTTCATTTACGGCTAAATAGAAAACATAGAAAATCGTTCTTCAATTACGGTTGATGTTATAGCTGTCTCTTAATGCTTCCCAAAATTAGGACATAAAAAAATGCTAAAAATAGCATAGGTATTGGTGCTAGATTTAGCATAGTTTTTCCTCTTTTCCCTCCTTACCCCTTTTGAATCTTTCTTCACATTCACAAATAAAATTTATGAAATTCACCTACTTTTATGTGAAACACCTAATGCTAGTATTAACAATACTAACATTCACCTTAAATTTAGTATTTGGTCAAACTAATACAAACCATGTAAAAGTTAGTGGCTATACTCGAAGCGATGGAACGTATGTAAAGCCACATTATAGAACTGCCCCAAATTCTACCAATAGAGATAATTTCTCTACATTAGGAAATATTAACACTTATACGGGAAAGTTAGGCTGGATAGCACCTGATAATGATAACTATGTGCCTGAATCAGGTTATAATTATCCATCAAACCCTAATAGACAAAAATCTTACAATTCATTTGAGCAAAGTATTCCAAATAGCCTAGTAGTTTTTGAAAAAGTCAATATGTATGAAATGGCAGGAAAAAATCTGTTCCATAAACTTTTAGGTACAGAAAAAGATAGAACAATTATTAAAGTGTATAAAGAAGAAGGTAAAACAAAAATAGATGTTACAATTCCACATGGAACAATTTATTATACAGCTACCAGAATTAAAAAGATTCATGACATAAATGATGTATCTTTTTTTCTTGTTGTAGCAACAAATACAGGTAACTCTGTTGAAGCTGAACTATTACTTACTTTTTACAAAAAGGAGTTAGCATCATTAGTTGAAGTCTTTGACAACATCACCATCGAGAGAACAAATAAATAATGAATAACTTAAGTTCTATAAATGAGGTCAAAATTTTCATATAAACAAGTTCACTTCCATTAAAAAAACAAAATGGCTGATTATAAAGAAGAATTAACAGAAGTTATCAAAAGAGAACTTTTCAAGTATACTACTGATTTAGAGGAAATTAAGAATCGAAAAATACGGAACATTGAATGGTTGAATGTTTCGTCAATAGACGGCTTACCAAAAGCATCAAAGTTATTTTCAGGTAACGAAATTACAATAACTCCAAAAGGCTCAATTAGATTTATGGAAAAGTTATCCAATGGAGCAAGAGGTGTTACAATGGATTTTTGGTCATTAGATATGAAAGTTTCTTTCGATAGTGATGATGAACAATTTGTGATTAATGAAATTGGAAACTTTGTAGCCTTTGACTAACAATCAATTATAAAAGAATACTTCCCACTACACACCAAAGTGTGACCTCTAAATGCGTTCGTAAATGCTAATCATTTAGGAATTCCTTTTTGATAACCTTTTCCAGCCCTCTAAGTCCTTGATTTTCAATGCCCAAAAATCACCATTTTCAGACACCCTTTTTGACAGGGTCGTATTGCATCAAAAATGAGGCATGTTTTTTATGTGAACATATCTATATAAAGGTTCAAATTTATCGAGAAATCGAAAATCACTAAAATCGTAAGTACTTGATTTTCAATGAAGGGGAGGGAAAGGAAAAAAGGATAAATGGGCAAAAAATTGAACACTTTGGGTACGTTTGTTCAAAAAGGAAATCGAGGTCGAGACTAATTACTAAGTAGAGAGAAACGACCTCGTTACATAGAGAGAATCATTAAAGGCTTTCCAAATCTATATGTTTTTATAACAAATACA
>Ga0208544_10000302_pt1 | contig 40709 bp, 38 predicted proteins | sample DEB08_DNA_9_FD_184526 | JGI IMG/M metagenome (GOLD analysis project Ga0208544, IMG submission 184526) | Aqueous microbial communities from the Delaware River and Bay under freshwater to marine salinity gradient to study organic matter... | ecosystem: Environmental > Aquatic > Marine > Coastal ... | reverse complement strand
ACGAAAACCCGCAAACCTGATACCCCGAAACCACTGCCTCACGGCAACGCGTCACAGGTGGCCGGATACCCCGGAATCAGTGGCCGGATGTTGTCGGAATGAGTGGCCGGATGCTCCGGAATACGCAATTGAGGAAGTTCTGGTCACCCTGAAGCACATGTGTTTGCAATAGTCTCAACGCGGCGTTCTAGAGCCGGATTGAAATTGGGTAATAATTGGGGAATGCGGGGCTGCCGCTGCGCTTAAGCATCTGTTCGAAATATATTTTTTACAGATATATGGTGCCCAGGAGAGGACTCGAACCTCCACATCGTTGCCAATACTAGCACCTGAAGCTAGCGCGTCTACCATTCCGCCACCTGGGCAGGTGTGGTGAGGGGCGATGTAAGGCTGCTGTGCGGGACTGTCAACGCGATTCGACATCGAAAAGTGACAATGAATGGGCCCGGAGTCCAAAACCATAGGATTGCGCCTTGTCTGACGTTGGGGGGCCGGGTAAACGGGGCCAAACGTGTAAAGAGGCCCAGTCATGTCAAAGCTTGTCACCATTTTCGGCGGATCCGGTTTTGTCGGGCGTTATGTCGCCCGCCGCATGGCCAAAGAGGGTTGGCGCGTCCGTGTTGCGGTGCGCAACACCAATGAAGCGATGTTCGTCCGCCCTTATGGTGCCGTGGGGCAGGTTGAACCCGTCTTCTGCAATATTCGCGATGACGCAAGTGTCGCGGCGGTGACGCAGGGCGCAGATGCCGTGGTGAACTGTGTTGGTGTGTTGGACGAGGTTGGCAAGAATACATTTGCCGCTGTGCAAGCCGAAGGTGCTGCGCGGATCGCGCGGGTGGCCGCAGCGATGGGTATTACCCGCATGGTTCACATCTCGGCGATTGGTGCCGATGCTGGGTCCAAAAGCACGTATGCCCGCACGAAAGCCGCTGGCGAGGCGGGCGTGCTGGCCCATATGCCGGATGCCATGATCCTGCGGCCGTCGATCATATTCGGCCCCGAAGACCAGTTCTTTAACCGCTTTGCGGGCATGACCCGCTTTGGCCCGGTTTTGCCTGTGGTGGGCGCGGACACGCTGTTTCAGCCGGTTTATGTGGATGATGTTGCGGCTGCCGCTGTGAAGGGCGTGTTGGGTCAGGCTAAGGGTGGTGTTTACGAACTGGGCGGTCCCGATGTGGATAGCTTCCGCGCGTTGATGCAGAAAATGCTGGGGATTGTTCGGCGCCGTCGTTTGATCATCAACATTCCATTCTGGATGGCGCGGGTGATGGCATCGGGGTTTGGCGTTTTGCGGACGGTGACGCTGGGCTTGGTCAAGGGACCTGTGACGCAGGATCAGGTGCTAAATCTGGCCGTGGACAATGTGGTCGCTGATGGCGCCCAAGGATTTGCTGCGTTGGGTATTCGCCCGACGGCGATGGATGCGGTATTGGCGGACTATCTGTGGCGGTTTCGGCCTTCGGGTCAGTATGACGCGATCAAGGAATCTGCGAAAAACCTTAAGGTTTAGGTGTAGGCGATCCAAAGCAGCACAGTGCCAAGGCCGAGGCGATACACCACGTATGGGGTATAGCTGACGGCGCGCAACAGGCGCATCATCAGTGTCAGCGCCAGTAAAGCCGCTGCGAATGACATGGCCATCACAATGCCGATATCACGCAGCGCGGATGCATCTGCCGTGCCGATGACGTCCAGACCCAACAGGGTTGCCGAGGCAATGATTGTCGGGATCGACATGAGCATCGACAGGCGTGCGGCGTCGGTCCGGTTGTAACCCAACGTCCGGGCTGCGGTGATGGTGATGCCAGAGCGGGATGTGCCGGGGATCAGGGCGACGGCCTGCCAGAGGCCCATTTTTGCAGCGTCTTTCAGGCTCCATTTTTCGGCAGTTTTCTGGTGGGCACCGGTCTGGTCGGCCCAATAAAGGACAATGCCGAAAATGATCATTGTCCAGCCGATCACAGCGATGCCGCGCATGGCGTCGCTGAGGCCGGTTATTTTCAGGATTAGCCCGAGGACGATCACCGGAATCGTTGCGATCAGCAGGCAGAAAGCGAGCCATGCGCCCTGTGTGTCGATCTTGCCGCGTAGCAAGCGCAGGGTGCCCCACAGCGCAAGCCGGACGTCCGGCCAAAAATACACGATCACCGCTGATAGTGTGCCGAGATGGGCGGCGACGTCGATGATCTGGCCCTGATCGGCAAGCCCCGTCAGCGCGGGCAACAGGATGAGGTGTCCGGACGAAGAAATTGGCAGAAATTCGGTGATACCCTGGATCAAGGCGACCAGAAGGAGGTTGAAGACGGTCATGGTGTCCGGTTCTGTGATTCGGTTGCCGTACCCTAACCCGTTAGGATGTAGGGGGAAGAGATGATATAGGTCGCAAATCGGACCTATTATGCGGCGAATTCCCACCAACAGCCCGCGTGAACCCGTATAATTCTACAATATATGTCAGCATAGCTGCCTTTTCTTTTTGCGCGAAGCGTTTTACAAGGCGTCTCGCTCTGGAATTCGGGAGAATGTGGCATGGCTGGTCAAAAGATGTTGAAGTTCACGACGGTGGACCGGGATATGCCGGAGAAGCGTCCGCCTAATCTACGCAAGCACGACTTTGATGAGATTTATGCAGAGTACGCCCGCGAGAAGGCGGCCGAGCAATCAAGCCGGTGTTCGCAGTGTGGCGTCCCCTACTGCCAGACACATTGCCCGTTGCATAACAACATTCCGGACTGGCTGCGCCTGACCGCAGAGGGGCGGCTGGAAGAAGCCTATGAGCTTTCGCAGGCGACCAATACGTTCCCCGAAATTTGTGGCCGCATCTGCCCGCAGGACCGCCTGTGTGAAGGGAACTGCGTCATTGAACAGTCCGGGCATGGCACTGTTACGATCGGCGCGGTCGAGAAATACATCACGGATACCGCGTTCGCGGAGGGTTGGGTCAAGCCGATCCGCCCCTATGCAGAGCGCCCCGAAAGCGTTGGAATTATCGGTGCCGGTCCCGGCGGGCTGGCTGCGGCTGATATGCTGCGCCGTCAGGGCGTGCAGGTCACGGTCTACGACCGCTATGATCGTGGCGGTGGATTGCTGACCTATGGCATCCCCGGTTTCAAGCTGGAAAAAGACATTGTCATGCAGCGGATGGCGCAGCTTGAGGATGGTGGCGTTGAATTTGTGATGAACTGCAATGTCGGCGAGGACCTGTCGTTTGATGCCATCCGTGGCAAGCATGACGCGGTTTTGATCGCCACGGGCGTCTATAAAACAAGGGACTTGCCTGATTCCGGGGCCGAGGGGATCGTGAATGCGATTGATTACCTGACGGCGAGCAATCGCAAGAGTTTTGGCGACGATGTGCCCGAGTTCGACAGTGGCGAACTGAACGCGGCGGCCAAACGTGTTGTGGTCATTGGTGGCGGTGATACAGCGATGGATTGCGTCCGTACCGCGATCCGGCAGGGCGCCGAAAGCGTGAAATGTCTGTACCGCCGCGACCGTGCCAACATGCCCGGATCGCAGCGCGAGGTGCAGAACGCCGAGGAAGAGGGCGTTGAATTTCTCTGGCTATCAGCGCCGGTTGGCTTTGATGGCGATGCGGTGACGGGCGTGAAGGTGCAGAAAATGCGTCTTGGCGCACCGGACGCCACAGGCCGCCAGACGCCCGAGGTGATTGCCGGGTCCGACTATGTTGAAGGCGCTGATCTGGTGATCAAGGCGCTTGGCTTTGAACCCGAGGACCTGCCGACGCTTTGGGGTGTCGAAGGTCTTGAGGTGACGCGCTGGGGTACGGTGAAGGCTGATTTTGGCAGTGGCGCGACCAGCCTTGAGGGGGTCTACGCCGCCGGTGATATTGTGCGCGGTGCGTCGCTTGTCGTTTGGGCCATCCGGGATGGGCGTGATGCGGCGACGGCAATTCTAGAGTATATTGGGCAGGCGGCGACTGTCGCTGCCGAGTAGCAAGATCGCGTACAGCACCTGTACATACGCCGCACGTACGGGTGCAAAGCATTACGTCAATGACGCTGACCTGAAGGGTTAAGATATGATGAAGCCTTTGATGATCCTTGCCGCGCTTGCCGTGGCCGCCCCGGTTGCCGCACAGCAGGGTTTTGCCGCGCCCGAGGGCTGCACCGGCACGCTGACAGTGCAGCAAAAGGGCTGTGTGATGGTCAATGTCTGGACCTGCGAGGCCGATAATCCCGGTGACCAGTGGATTGCCCTGATTGGCCAGTCGGGCCTGTTCAGCGTGCAGCGGGTCGACGACGAATTTCAGTGGATGGAATCCTATAAGGTGTCCGGCAACGAAGTATTGCAGACCCCCGCGCCTGATCCGTCTTCGCTGACCGAACTATTGGCCAATCAGATTGATACCTGGGATTTCACGCTGGAAGCCGAAGACGGGCTGCGCCGCAATGTCGGGTTTGACATGCTGACGGGTGAGACGACGGTTATTGACGGCGAGCCGCTGCTGAATACTGAATATCAGGGCCGCACGCTGGACGGTGAAGGCAACGAGATTGACGCGGGCAACGGTCGTCAATTTGTGAGCCCTGCGCACCGTCTGTTCTTTTTCGGCGAAAGCTGGGATGCGGCGACGCCTGACAACATCACCGATATGTCCCCGGTCGAGTTTATCTATCCCGGTGAGCCCGGCTTTTTCGTGGATCAGCCGAAGTTCGAATGTAATGTGATCGAATCGGGGTATTTTCAGTGAAATACGCCATTGCATTGATATGCCTTGCAGCACCTGCTGCGGCCCAGGACAGCCCCGCGACATTCAGTTTGCCGGCGGGGTGTGACGCATATTTGACGGTGCAAACCGCCAGTTGCATGGTGGAGCATCATTTCATCTGCGCCGCAGACCCCGCAGGCCATCAGCGCCGTGTCAGTCTTGATGAGCAGGGCATGACCTATGCCGGTGAGATTGACGCAGAAGCCCAGTGGATCGCGAGTTTCCATGCGCTGAGCGGTCATTCCGAGCGTTTATCCCCCAACCCCGCAGAGCCTGCGTCGCTGAGCGACCTGATCAGGGACGGTGTCGACCCATATGATTTCGAAACGCTTTCGGACGAGATAGGTACGACCCATTATGTCGGGCAGGACACGCTGACCGGGCGTCAAATTACGATTGATGACGTGACCCTGCACGAGACCGCCTATGAGATCACCGCCTTTGATCCGGCGGGAACGGTGCTGTGGCAGTCGCAGGGCAACGAATTCATCAGCCGCGATTGGCGGATGTTTCTGTCGGGTACGGGCACGGTGACCACGCCGAACGGCATTTTCGACAAAAACGACAGCCCTGTCGAGTTTATCTTTCCCGGTGAGCCGGGGTTCCTGAGCACGCGGCCAAAGCATGGCTGCGGTGTTGCGATTTCATCTGCCGATATCTTTGAGGAGAATTCCAATGACAACCTATGACGAAACTTGGGTCGCGGCAGAGCAGGCGAAACGCAAATGGATGGCCGAAAACGGCATGTACCGCGAAGATGATGAACATGCGTCGTGTGGTGTCGGCCTTGTGGTGGCGATTGATGGCACGCCGTCGCGCGATGTGGTGGCCAAGGCGATTAACGCCCTCAAGGCTGTCTGGCACCGCGGTGCCGTGGATGCGGACGGTAAGACCGGCGATGGCGCGGGCATACATGTGCAGATCCCGGTCCCGTTCTTTTATGACCAGATCCGCCGCACGGGCCACGAGCCGCATGAGGACAAGTTGATTGCCGTCGGGCAGGTGTTTTTGCCGCGCACCGATTTTGGCGCACAGGAACGCTGCCGGACGATTGTGGAATCCGAAGTGCTGCGGATGGGTCACTATATCTATGGGTGGCGGCATGTGCCGGTGAACACCGAAGTACTGGGTGACAAGGCCAACGCGACGCGGCCCGAGATCGAGCAGATCCTGATCCGCTGCGAAAAGGACATGGATGAGGAGCAGTTCGAGCGCGAGCTGTACATCATTCGCCGCCGGATCGAAAAAGCGGCCGCAGCGGCCCATATTGCCGGCGTTTACATCTGTTCGCTGTCCTGTCGGTCGGTCATTTACAAAGGCATGATGCTGGCCGAGCAGGTCGCGGTTTTCTATCCCGATCTGATGGATGCCCGGTTCGAGAGCGCCTTTGCGATCTATCACCAGCGGTATTCGACCAACACATTCCCGCAGTGGTCGCTGGCACAGCCGTTCCGCATGCTGGCCCATAACGGCGAGATCAACACGCTGAAGGGCAACATGAACTGGATGCGGTCCCATGAAATCCGCATGGCATCGTCGGCGTTTGGCGACAGGGCCGAGGATATCAAGCCGATCATCCCGTCGGGTGCATCGGATTCCAGCGCGCTGGATTCCGTGTTCGAAGTGCTTGTGCGTGCGGGCCGTAACGCCCCGATGGCCAAGACAATGCTGGTCCCCGAGGCGTGGTCACAGCAAGCCGTGGAGATGCCGCAAGCCTGGCAGGACATGTACGGTTACTGCAATGCGGTGATGGAACCTTGGGATGGGCCTGCCGCGCTTGCCATGACGGATGGCCGTTGGGTCTGCGGTGGTTTGGACCGGAATGGTTTGCGCCCGCTGCGGTATGTTGTGACGGGTGATGGCCTGCTGGTGGCCGGGTCCGAGGTGGGCATGGTGCCGGTGGATGAGGCGACCGTGGTTGAAAAGGGCGCGCTTGGCCCCGGCCAGATGATTGCCGTGGACATGCAAGAAGGGCGTTTGTACCGCGACACCGAGTTGAAAGATAAGCTGGCCGCGGCGCAGCCGTTTGGCGATTGGGTCGAAAAGGTTGTCGATCTGAACGATCTTATGCGCGACGTGCCTGAAAAGGCGATTTTCGAAGCCACCGAGCTGCGCAAGCGGCAGGTGGCCGCCGGATATACGATCGAAGAGCTGGAGCAGGTACTGGCGCCGATGGCCGAGGACGGCAAGGAAATGATCGCGTCTATGGGGGACGATACGCCGTCGGCGGTACTGTCCACCAAGTATCGCCCGCTGTCGCATTTCTTTCGGCAAAACTTTAGCCAGGTCACGAACCCGCCGATCGACAGCTTGCGCGAAAGCCGGGTGATGTCGCTGAAGACGCGGTTTGGCAACCTGAAGAACGTGCTGGACGAGGATTCGTCGCAGACCGAAATTCTGGTGCTGCAAAGCCCGTTTGTCGGCAATGCCGAGTTTGACGAGATGGTGCGCCAGTTCGGCGACAGCGTTGCGTTTATCGACTGCACCTTTGCGCCGGGGCGCGGGGCGCTGAACACCGGATTGCAGCGCATCCGCGATGAGGCCGAAGATGCCGTGCGCTCCGGTGCGGGCCATCTGGTGCTGACGGATCAACACCAGTCCGAAGACCGGGTGCCGATGCCGATGATCCTTGCCACGTCTGCGGTGCATTCGGGGCTGACCGCCAAGGGGCTGCGGACGTTCTGTTCGGTCAATGTCCGGTCGGCAGAGTGTATTGATCCGCATTACTTTGCGGTGCTGATCGGCTGCGGTGCGACCACGGTCAACGCCTATCTGGCGCAGGATTCGATTGCGGACCGTCTCCGGCGTGGCCTGATTGACGGCACGCTGACCGAAGCGATGCATCGGTATCGCGCGGCGATTGATGCCGGTCTTCTCAAGATCATGTCAAAGATGGGGATTTCGGTCTTGTCGTCGTATCGCGGCGGCCTGAATTTTGAAGCGGTCGGGCTAAGCCGTGCCATGGTGGCCGAGTATTTCCCCGGTATGCACAGCCGTATTTCCGGGATCGGCACCAACGGGATTCAAACCAAGCTGGAAGAGGTCCACGCACGCGGCTGGAAAGGCGCCACTGATGTGCTGCCGATTGGTGGTTTCTACAAGGCGCGCCAGTCGGGTGAAAAGCACGCATGGGAAGCGCAGACGATGCATATGTTGCAGGCGGCCTGCAACAAGGCGTCCTATCCCATGTGGCAGCAATACTCCAAATCAATGCAGGCGAACCCGCCGATCCATCTGCGCGATTTGCTGGCGATCAAGTCGCTGGGCAAGGCTGTTCCGATTGAAGAGGTGGAAAGCATCACCGCGATCCGCAAGCGTTTCGTGACGCCCGGCATGTCGCTGGGTGCGCTATCGCCCGAGGCGCATAAGACGCTGAACGTGGCGATGAACCGGATCGGCGCCAAATCCGACAGTGGCGAGGGCGGTGAAGACCCCGCGCATTTCCTGCCAGAGCCGAACGGTGATAATCCGTCCGCGAAGATCAAGCAGGTCGCGTCGGGCCGGTTCGGTGTGACGGCGGAATACCTGAACGCCTGTGAAGAGCTTGAGATCAAGGTCGCCCAAGGCGCCAAGCCCGGTGAGGGCGGACAGTTGCCCGGCATGAAGGTCACCGATCTGATTGCCCGTCTGCGCCATTCCACCAAAGGTGTGACGCTGATTTCACCGCCGCCGCACCACGACATCTATTCGATCGAGGATTTGGCGCAGCTGATCTATGATCTCAAGCAGATCAACCCGCGCTGTAAGGTGACGGTCAAGTTGGTTGCGTCAAGCGGTGTGGGCACGATTGCCGCCGGTGTGGCCAAGGCCAAGGCCGACGTGATCCTGATTTCGGGCCATAACGGCGGGACGGGTGCCAGCCCGGCAACCAGCATCAAATATGCGGGCCTGCCATGGGAGATGGGCCTGACCGAAGCGCATCAGGTGTTGGCGATGAACAACCTGCGCGAACGGATTACCCTGCGCACCGATGGCGGTTTGCGCACGGGGCGCGACATTGTCATGGCCGCGATGATGGGTGCCGAGGAGTATGGCATTGGCACGGCCGCGCTGATCGCGATGGGCTGTATCATGGTGCGTCAGTGCCAGTCGAACACATGCCCGGTCGGCGTGTGTACCCAAGACGAAGCGCTGCGCGAGAAGTTCACCGGCAACGCCGAAAAGGTCGTTAACCTGATCACGTTCTATGCCACTGAAGTGCGCGAAATCCTTGCGTCGATCGGCGCGCGGTCTTTGGATGATGTGATTGGCCGCGCGGATTTGCTGACGCAGGTGTCGCGTGGCTCTGCGCATTTGGATGATCTGGACCTGAACCCGCTGCTGATCACGGTCGATGGCGCGCATAAGATCCGGTATGATCGCAACCGTCCGCGCAATGTCGTGGACGATACGCTGGATGCGCAGATCGTGCAGGACGCGGCCCGTTTTCTTAATGATGGCGAGAAGATGCAGCTGGACTACGCGGTGCAGAACACGTTGCGCACTATCGGGACGCGGACATCAAGCCATATCGTGCAGAAATTCGGGATGCGCAACAATCTGCAGCCCGATCATTTGACGGTCAAGCTGCGCGGGTCCGCCGGGCAATCGCTGGGGGCTTTTGCAGCACCGGGGCTAAAGCTGGAAGTGTCGGGCGATGCCAATGACTATGTCGGGAAAGGTCTGTCGGGGGGCACGATCGTGGTGCGGCCACCGATGGTCAGCCCGCTGGTGGCGTCTGAAAATACGATCATCGGCAATACCGTGCTGTATGGCGCGACGGCGGGCTATCTGTTCGCGGCGGGCCGTGCGGGTGAACGGTTTGCTGTGCGCAATTCGGGTGCGCATGTCGTGATCGAGGGCTGCGGGACCAACGGGTGTGAATACATGACCGGCGGCGTCGCTGTCATTCTGGGGACCATTGGTGCCAACTTTGGTGCCGGTATGACCGGCGGCATGGCGTATTTGTACGATCCCAAAGGCAAGGCCGGCGAGCTGATCAACATGGAAAGTCTGGTGACGTGTCCTGTGACTGTCGCCCATTGGGAAGATCAGCTGAAAGCGCTGATCGAACGTCATGCGGCAGAAACCGGCAGCCGCAAGGCCGCTGATATCTTGCAGCATTGGGATGCGGAAAAGGGGTATTTCCTGCAGGTTTGTCCAAAAGAGATGCTGATCCACATCAAGCACCCGCTGACCGTTGAAGAAGCCGCAATTCCTGCGGAGTAATCGCAACGCCCCCGCGCAAATTGCGCGCGGGGGTTATTGTGGCGCTTGACCCGTCCGGCGTGTGCGTGGCTTATGTGGGCGATGGCAGAGCAGAGCACACCAAGAACGCAGTCGGCGAAAAAACAGTCCGCAAAGACGGCAGAACCGAAAAAGACCCACACGAAAAAGCCGCCGAACCTGATCGACAGGACGGCGCATTTCGTGCGTCGGGTCTTTTTTTGGGGGTTTGCGGCTGTATGTGGGTTTTTCCTGCTGGCTACGCTGCTATATGCGGTGATCAATCCACCAACGACGCCGTATATGTTTGCCGAAGGGCGCCGCCTGGGCGGGGTCAAGCAGGACTGGGTGCCGATGGCGCAGATCGCCCCTGTCATGGCCCGGTCGGCGGTCGCTGCCGAGGACGCGAATTTCTGCCTGCACTGGGGTCTGGACGTAAAGGCGATACGCGCCGCAGTTGATCGTGGGCGCGGTGGCGCGTCCACCATTAGCCAGCAAGTCGTGAAAAACGTCTATCTTTGGCATGGCCGCAGTTGGCTGCGCAAAGCGGTCGAGGCGCTATGGACCCCGCTGGCCGAGGCCATGTGGAGCAAGCGCCGGATCTTGGAGCTTTACCTGAATGTGGCTGAATTTGACGAGGGTGTGTTTGGCGTGCAGGCCGCCGCACGTCATTATTTCGGTGTGGATGCCGCTGACTTGACGGCAACGCAGGCGGCCCGGCTGGCCGCGATCCTGCCCGCGCCAAAAGACAGATCAGCCGCGAACCCCAGTCCGTTTGTGCGCGAACGCACCCGCGCCATCATCAGTGGGGCCGCGACGATTGCAGCGGATGGGCGCGCGGATTGTTTTGAAAACGGTTGACCCCATTGATCCGCCCCGTCCCTTGCTGCATTGAAGGGTAAACCCCAGTTGCGAGTCTGTGATGAATACGCTGTATCATTATCCGTTGTCCCCATTTTCGCGCAAAGTGCGCCTGTGCCTGGCTGAAAAGAAGATTGAGGTGGTGCTGGTCGAAGAGCGGTACTGGGAGCAGGATGCGGATTTTCTGCGGCGCAATCCGGCGGGCAAAATCCCGGTTCTGCGGATGGCAGGGCGCACGATGTCCGAAAGTACGGCAATCTGCGAATATCTTGATGAAAGTTTTCCAACGCCGCCGCTGTTCCCGCGTGATGCCGAAGGCCGTTACGAGGTGCGCAGATTGGTGGGGTGGTTTGACGACAAATTCTATCATGATGTCACCAAGAAATTGATAGGCGAACGGGTATATCGCAAGGTGATGGGCACCGGATATCCGGACAGTGCCAACGTCAAGTCGGGTGCCAAGGCGGTGAAATACCATCTGGATTATTTGGCATTTCTGCTGGAGCAGCGTCGATGGCTGGCCGGCAATGAGATGACGATCGCCGATTTTGCGGCTGCGGCGCATCTGTCCTGTCTGGATTATACCAGTGATGTGGATTGGAACCGACATGAGGTCGTCAAGGATTGGTATGCCAAGATCAAGTCGCGCCCGGCGTTCCGGTCGTTGCTGGCGGATGAGGTGCCGGGGTTTCAGCCTGCTGCGCACTATGCTGACTTGGACTTTTAGGGGGCGCTGCCCCCGTCCCTGCGGGACCCCCCCGGGATATTTATGCTTGGAAGAAGCATGAAGGGGCGTTTGGTGGCCTTTGCGCAAGAGGCGGGCTTTGCGAAGGTGGGGGTTTGTCGGCCGGATGCGGTGCCGCAGATGGCCGAACGATTGTCGGCGTTTGTGGATGCGGGGATGCATGGCCAGATGGCGTGGATGGCTGACAGGATGGCGTGGCGTGGTGATCCGGCGGCATTGTGGCCCGAGGCCCGGTCGGTGATCATGTTGGCCGAGCCATACACGCCAGAGCATGATCCACTGGCTGTTTTGGCGCGTCCGGACCGCGCGGCGATTAGCGTTTATGCGCAGGGCCGCGATTATCATGATGTCGTCAAGAAACGCCTCAAGGTCGTAGGGCGGTGGCTGATTGATCAGGTGCCGGGGGCGGAGATCAAGGTTTTCGTCGATACCGCGCCGGTGATGGAAAAGCCGTTGGCGCAGGCGGCGGGTCTGGGGTGGCAGGGCAAGCATACGAATTTGCTGGGCCGGGATTTGGGATCCTGGTTTTTTCTGGGGGCGATTTTCACGACTGTTGAGCTTGCCCCGGATACGGCTGAGGTCAGCCATTGCGGATCTTGTACCGCATGTTTGGATGTTTGTCCGACGGATGCGTTTCCAGCGCCGTACCGATTGGATGCGCGTCGCTGTATTTCCTACCTGACGATTGAACACAAAGGGCCCGTAGACGAGGATTTGCGGGCGCTGATGGGCAATCGCATCTATGGTTGTGATGATTGCCTGGCGGTTTGTCCGTGGAATAAATTTGCCGTCGCAGGCCGCGATGCCCGTTATGCCGCGCGCGCGGATTTGTTGGCGCCGCCTTTGGCTGCGCTGGCTGCATTGGATGACGCAGGGTTTCGGGCGCAGTTTTCAGGGTCGCCGATCAAGCGGATCGGGCGTGACCGCTTTGTGCGTAATGTGGCTTATGCGATTGGTAATTCTGGCGATCCGGCATTGTTGCCTGCCGTTGCGCGACTGGTGGACGATCCGGATCCTGCGGTGGCAGACGCTGGCCGCTGGGCGGTGCAGCGTCTGCGATCTGTGGTTTAGGCTGCGCGGCGGGCGGCGGCGAACGACACCAGGCGGCGGCTTTTTTCATCCCAGAGGTCCAGGCTCGCGCATTTGAGGCTTTGGAGGACCGTCATGCGGCTGCATTCCACCAGTTCCTGATGGTCGCGCAGCACCTCTGTCAGCCGATAGAACGGGATGCGGCTGTACAGGTGGTGGATGTGGTGGATACCGATATTGGCGGTGAACCAGCGCAGGATCGGCGGCAGGTCGTAGTGCGAGCTGCCATGCAATGCCGCCTCGTGGAGTTGCCAATCGGCGGCCTGGTCCCAGTGGGTCGTTTCAAATTGGTGCTGCACGTAGAACAGCCAGACGCCGACGGATGCGGCAATCAGAGTGGTCGGAAGGAAGACAAGAAACAGCGCCTGAAGGCCGCCGAAATACACGATGGTGCCAAGGATTGCAGCGATTGCGGCGTTCGTGCCCATCGCGCTGATCCAATATTTGCGGCCCTGTGTCATCAGGCCAAGCGGCAAGCGGTTTTGCAGGAAGAAAAGATAGGTCGGGCCGAGTCCGAACATCACCAGCGGATGTCGATAGGCGCGGTACAGGAAGCGGCCAAAGGCGGTGCGCTGGTGGTATTCTTCGACGGTGAGGGTCATCACATCGCCGATGCCGCGCTGATCAAGGTCGCCCGCATGGCTGTGGTGCAGCGAATGTGTGCGCCGCCATACGTCATATGGTGTGAGCGTCACAACGCCGAGCGCGCGACCGACCCAGTCGCTGACCGTGCGGTTGCCAAAGAACGAACCGTGCCCGCAATCATGCTGTATACAGAATAATCGCAGAAGGAATAAGCCGTTCAGGGCCGAGATGAGCAGGGCGCCCACGTAGCTGTGTGGCGCGACCCAGCAGGCCACGACCCACAACACAATAAATGGAATCAGGCTGACGCCCAATTCAAAGCTGCTGCGGAGACTGCTTGGCTCGCGGTATTTTGCCAGAACTTGCACCCAATCGCGAGGTGACATGTTTGACGGCGTCTGTGTATCTGTCTGCATGCACTGCTTCTTATTTTTACGTAGTATCGGATATCTTAACGCTGTCAGTTAGCAAGCGAAAAAGGCTTCATTGTGTTACTAGTGTGACCTACGTTGCGTTAAAAGGGGACTAATATGCAGCCGCTGCGTGGAATCTTGTTCAAAGTCCTGTCTGTTTGCATGTTCATGGCCATGGCGAGCCTGATCAAAGCGGCGTCGGCAGACGTGCCGCCGGGGCAGGCAGTTTTCTTTCGGGCGTTCTTTGCCCTGCCGATCATTCTGGGCTGGCTGGCGATCCGGGGCGAGCTGCGCCATGGCTGGAAAACCAAAAACCCGATTGGCCATTTCTGGCGCGGGCTGGTGGGAACATCGGCGATGGGGCTGGGGTTTACCGGGCTGGGCCTGTTGCCATTGCCCGAAGTCACCGCGATTGGCTACGCCGCGCCGCTGCTGGTCGTGATCTTTGCCGCGATGTTCTTGAACGAGGACGTGCGCGCGTTTCGTTTGTCGGCGGTGGGGCTGGGCATGGTTGGCGTGCTGATCGTGCTGTCGCCCCGGCTGTCGGTGGGCGCATCGTTAAACAGCGCCGAAACATTGGGCGCGATCGTGGTCCTGATGGGGGCCGTTCTGGCGGCGCTGGCGCAGGTGTTCGTGCGCAAACTGGTGGCGACGGAAGGCACTGCGGCGATTGTGTTCTGGTTCACGGTGACATCATCGGTGCTGTCGCTGTTCACGGTGCCGTGGGGCTGGGTTGCCCCGTCGTGGCCGATTGCCGGGCTGTTGGTGGTGGCGGGCCTGTTGGGCGGGATCGGGCAGATTTTCCTGACGTCGAGCTATCGGTTTGCCGACGCGTCGCTGGTGGCGCCGTTTGATTACACGTCAATGATCCTTGCGCTGACGATTGGGTATTTCGTATTTGATGAGGTGCCGACGCGCACCATGTTGATCGGCGCGGGCATTGTGATTTCTGCTGGCGTGCTGATCATCTGGCGGGAACGGCAACTGGGGCTGCAGCGCGCACAGCAGCGTAAGGCGACCGGCAATATTGGCGGCTAGGACCGTTGGCTGCCGAATCCGATTTTGTCGAACACACCTTTTGCGCGGGCCATTCGGCGGGACAATCCCGGTGGGACCGCAGGGACCCGCAGGCCCAGTGCGGCGTAAAGCGGCCAAAGATGTGCCGCGTTGTCAGGGGAAAGATGCGGTGGCAGGTCAACCGGCGTGCCGCCCTGCGGTTTGAGGAATTTGGCGGGGATTGTGAACGGGAGTGACCCGCGAGGCCGCGCCATCACTTTTTGATTCATGCACGCGATGCTGCGCGGTTCGGCATCCTGACTTTCGACAGACAGGGTGTGAGTGCGAAAATACCCCTTGTCCCAGTTCAAAAGGACGAGCGAAAAGATATCCGAGGCAGTCGGATGCATCGGCAGCGGGACAGGGTTATCAAGGTGGTGCGCCGGGTTCGTCTGGTAAAACGCATGGACGGCGACGGCGAAATCACATTCGGTCCGGTTCAGCATCCAGAAAATCAATTCATCATGGCGGCCCGGCGTGGTCCGGCGAATAGTGTCAAGCCACAGGTCTTGCGGCGCGGTCTTGAGGGCGCGCTGCAGGGCTGTTTGGGCATCTGCAAGACGATCGCCTGCCTGTGCTATGCTGAGTGGCGTGGTCTTGGGCATCTGTTTATTTACTGTTTATTTACTGGTTATCGGGTACGGCACAGCCACAGACGCGCGACCCCTTTGCCAATGACAAGGCTGGGATCATCGCGATCTGCGGCAGAACAAAGCGTTCCGGGGTAATTAGACCGCGTGTTTGTGGCATTGTGTGGGCGGGATCGCGGGGATGCTGCGGATCTCTTTGATTTATGCTATTATATCTATTCAGATCGGAGGAAATGATGAGAAGACATGTTTTGGACAGACCGACAGCGGTGTCGAATGAAATGTTGCGCCGCGTCATCGCTATCAGGCGTGCTGCGTTGCCACGTGCCGCGAGCGTGATGCTGCAACGGCGGCGTCGCCAGTTGTCGGACGCGCGGCGCACGGTGCAATTTCTGCGGATCGCGCGCGGGTCGATGGTATGAGACGGTAAAGTGTTACCGTGAGACTACGTAAAATCATGTGCCGCCCTGACTTAAAGAATGAGGGGGAGATTACCCCCCTCATTCGCATGCTACGGAAAATAGTATTTTGATCCTTTTCAGTAACCAGCGATAGAGATGGGCAGAAATCCCTTCCTCGTTGGTTTTTGTTGGGTCTGCGAGCCTTTGTGGTCTGGGTTTGTTGATCCATTGATCGCCGTAGACGATTGTGATGTGCGGGCTTTTGTCGGGGCCATCAGGCAGCGATGTTTTTGGCATGTTCTCCCTTTTCATGTGCCTGATACATACAAAGCACAGTTCGGGGTGTGGTGTAAAGTATTACGTTGTAATTACGTAAAATAGTAATATCGGAAGATATTAGTACACTTTGATTTGCGTCTGAGCCTGTCCTGTGCCACTGATGTGTAAGGCATCTGGGAATGCAGGAGGGCGCCGTGGACGTATTTGGTGAAGTGCTAAGGACTGTTCTTGATAAAAAGGGCATCCATCATCAAGATATCGCGACGGCGCTTGGCAAGACAGAAAGCGCTGTGTCGCACCTGATTTCGGGGCGGACCAAATCCGTAGATGACCTGACATCCGCGAGAATTTCCCAAGTGCTGGGAACGCCGGAGACGTTTTGGTCAGAGCTGAAGTCCGCGGAAAAGCAACGTGCGGCACGACCTGCGCCCTATTATTTGCGCGCGCTGGGCTATGCCGTAGAGCCGGTTGTTAAGGCGGGAATTCTTGTTGATTACCAAGTCGTTGGTATCATTGAGCGCTGGAAGGATGTCGAGGAAGACGCCTATACCGATGATACGCTGGTGATCGAGCCGTTCAACAGTAGCGATATGAAGGCGACAGGGTACGACACCCACATCGGCGGCGTTTGGAGCGGCCCACCCAAGACCAGCGTGCCACGCAGGCTGCAAGATGATGAGTTGCTGACAATTCAGCCCGGTGAAACGGCATATGTCCATTCGCGCGAACATTTCCGCATGCCGGTGGATATCGTGGGCCGTATTGGCCCAACGGTGGATTTGATCACCTGTGGGGTCAATGTATCGCACGGACCGCTCGTGGCGCCGCTGTATTGTGGCAAGCTGACGGTGGCATTACACAACTTCACATCCGAGCCTGTCAGTATTTCACAAAAGACACGGTTCATTAAAGTCGTGTTCGAAAAATTACAGGCGATCCCAGAGACGCGGGAAAAGCTGATGGGGCTTGATACGCAGCGCAAACTTGAGCAGGACAAAGCGTTCTTGCAGCAAGAGGAGCAGCGGACGCTGGCGGAGCTTGATGCAATCCGCCAGGCCATTGCGCAGGCGGACCGTTAGGCGCGGACCAGCCGTTCGTATGCGGCGGAAATGTCCTGTGTCATCGCACCGACGTCGAAATTATAGTCGCCAATCTGCCCGACGGGGGTCACTTCGGCGGCGGTCCCGGTGAGCCAGCATTGCTGGAAACCTTCAAGTTCCTCGGGCATGATTACCCGTTCATGCACCTTGATACCCTTGTCTTGCAGCATGCCAATGACCGTTTGCCGGGTCAGACCGTTCAGGAACGCATCGGCCTTGGGTGTGTGCACCTCTCCGTCTTTGACGAAGAAGATGTTGGCCCCCGTCGCCTCGGCGACGTAGCCGCGATAGTCGAACATCATCGCGTCAGAACACCCTTTCGCTTCGGCGGCGTGTTTGGACATGGTGGCGATCATGTAAAGCCCGGCAGCCTTGGCCTGGGAGGGTGCGGTTTCGGGCGACGGACGTTTCCATTTCGCGATATCAAGCTTGGCGCCCTTGGTTTTCGCGTCGCCGTAATAGTTTCCCCATTCCCAGACCGCGACGGCAAGGTGCACAGGATTGCGCGCGGCGGCGACACCCATGTCCTGCCCGGCCCCGCGCCATGCGAGGGCGCGCACATAGGCATCCTTGAGTCCGTTGGCCGCGAGCGCGGCGGTCTTGGCGGCTTCGATTTCATCCACGGTGTAGGGGATGTCAAAGTCGATCAGTTGGCCAGAGCGGATGAGGCGTTCGGAGTGGTCGCGCGATTTGAAAATCTTGCCGTTGTAGCAGCGTTCGCCTTCGAACACCGACGAGGCATAATGCATGGCGTGGGTCAGAATGTGCACATTCGCGCTGCGCCAATCGACCAATTGGCCGTCCACCCAGATTTTGCCGTCCCTGTCGTCATAAGCACCAACCATCGCCAGTCTCCGTCATATTTGCATTTATTACGTCATTATGTCCGCTTCGGACATAATGTTGCGTACTTTGTGGGCTTCGCTACCAGTTGAAACTTGGAATGTCAATAAAGCTGACGTATTGTCAGGCGAGAATAAGGGAGAACCGCATGGCCGAAGGGTTACAACCCCAGATGGGGCAGAGCCTGCTGTTTCTGACGGACGAACAGCTGCGCAAGGGAATCGAGGCGATGTTTTTCGCCTATCGTGGGTTTACGGCTGATCCAGATCGCATTCTTGCGGATAAATCGTATGGGCGCGCGCATCACCGTGCAATTCACTTTATACATCGCAGTCCCGGCACGACGGTGAACAACCTGCTTGCGATTCTTGGCGTCACCAAGCAATCGTTGAACCGCGTCTTGCGCACCTTGATCGAAGACGGTTTGGTCGCTAGCACGGTGGGCAAGAAAGACAAGCGCGAGCGTCATCTGCACTTGACCCCTGCAGGGGCAATATTGGAGCGTGAATTGTCGGATGCGCAGCGTGACCGGATGCGCAGCGCCTATCGCGCGGCCGGGCCAACCGCCGTCGCCGGTTTTCGGCAAGTGCTTGAAGCGATGATGGATGAAGAAACGCGCCACCATTATGAGGCGATGAAGGATAGACCGGAATGAAAGCTGATGACGCTCACCTGCTGATTGTCGACGATGATGAGCGTATTCGCGGTTTGCTGCAGAAATTCTTGATGCGGAGCGGGTTTTTGGTCAGCACGGCGCGGGATGCCGCCCATGCCCGCCGTATTCTGGCGGGTCTGGAGTTCGATTTGATCGTGTTGGACGTGATGATGCCGGGCGAAGATGGCATGAGCCTGTGCCGTGATCTGCGCAGGACGATCACGACGCCGATCATGTTGCTGACCGCCAAAGCCGAAACCGATGACCGGATTACCGGGCTTGAGGCGGGCGCCGATGATTATCTGGCCAAGCCGTTTGAACCCAAGGAATTGCTGTTGCGGATCAATGCGATCTTGCGCCGGGTGCCAGCGGCCGAACCTGCCGTTATCTTGCCCAAGGTGTTGAATATGGGGCCGGTCCGCTATGATATTGAGCGGGGCGAGATGTGGCAGGGCAATCAGATGGTGCGTTTGACAGCCACCGAGAGCCAGTTGATGCGGATTTTTTCCGGCTGTCCGGGCGAACCTGTGACCCGTGGCCGTCTGGTCGAGGAATTGAGCCGGTCGGGTGAGCAAACGCAGGAGCGTGCGGTCGATGTTCAGATCACGCGGCTGCGCCGCAAGATCGAAGTGGACCCCAAGCAGCCCCGGTATCTGCAGACGGTGCGTGGCGCGGGTTATATGCTGGCCCCCGAATAGGGTGACCGGATTGCGTGCCTGACGGCGCATTCCATTCTGGCGTCTGTGGCGGGGGTTGCGGGCCAGAATTGATGTCGGGCGCGTGCCGGGTGTTGTGTCTGCCTCCGGCGGGGATATTTATGCTTGGAAGAAGCGGTGACGCTTTTGGGGTAGATGGGAGGCCGTGGGGCTATGACGACTGCATTGATTTCACATCCGGCGTGTCTGGATCATGTGACGCCGCCGGGTCATCCTGAGCAGGTGGCCCGTTTGGATGCCGTTTTGGGCGCGCTGGCGGCGATTGATCTGCTGCGGGTCATGGCACCGTTGGCCGCTGAGGACGATCTGTTGCGCGCCCATCCCAAAGCCCATGTCGATGCGATACGTGCGGCCGCGCCACAGAGCGGCTGGCGGTCGTTGGATGCGGATACGCATATGTCGGTGGGGACATTGCAGGCGGCGTACCGTGCTGCGGGCGGTGTTGTCCGGGCTGTGGACATGGTGCTGGGCGGTGAGGTGGCAAATGCCTTCGCCGCCGTGCGCCCGCCGGGGCATCATGCCGAGCGCGAGACGGCCATGGGGTTCTGTTTCTTTGGCAATGTTGCGATCGCGGCGAAATATGCGCTGGATCATCATGGTTTGGAGCGCGTGGCGATCGTGGATTTTGACGTGCATCACGGCAATGGCACGCAGGATCTGGTCGAGGATGACGCCAGGATTTTGTTTTGTTCGACGCATCAGGTACCGCTGTATCCCGGCACGGGTGCCGCAGATGAGACCGGCGTGGGGAATGTGCTGAATGTGCCTTTGCCCGAAGGCACCGGTTCTGCGGTGTTTCATGATGTGATGGAGCGCGTGGTCTTGCCGCGCGTCGATGCGTTTGCGCCGCAGCTTTTGCTGATCTCGGCGGGGTTTGATGCGCATCGGGCGGATCCATTGGCGGGGATGATGTTGGAGACGGACGATTTTGCCTGGGTCACGCAGCGGTTGTGCGATCTGGCGGATCGTCATTGCCAAGGGCGCGTTGTATCGGCGTTGGAAGGTGGATATGACCTTGGGGCGCTGGGGGCGAGTGCCGCTGCCCATGTCAAGGTATTGGAGGAACGAGGCCGATGAGTGAGCCCGTGGACAAGATGAGCTTCGAAGAGGCGATCAAGGAACTGGAGGCCGTTGTCGGCCAGCTGGAGCGTGGCGATGTGGCGCTGGACCAGTCAATCGCGCTTTATGAGCGCGGTGCGGCATTGAAGGCGCGCTGCGAAGCGAAGCTGAAAGAGGCCGAAGAAAAGGTGGCGAAGATCACGCTGGGTGAAGGTGGACAGCCCACGGGGACAGAGCCACTGGATGGTTGAGCCGCTTTCCCAGTTTATTGTGACGGACAATACTGAGATGGCGCGCAAGCCTTTGGCGCAGGCGCTTGGCCAAGCGGTCGAGGTTGTCGAGGGCCATGTCATGATCGGTCTTGCTGGTCTGACTGGCCCGATCCCGGATGCGATGCGATACGCGGTTTCGGGGGGCAAGGCGCTGCGTGCTTTTCTGGTGCTTGAGACAGCGCGTCTGCATGGCGTAGGTGCCGACAAGGCAGGGGCGGCAGCGGCGGCGATTGAGTGTTTGCACGCCTATTCGCTGGTGCATGATGATCTGCCCTGCATGGATGATGATGCCCTGCGGCGCGGGCAACCCACCGTCCATGTCAAATGGGATGAAGCAACGGCCGTTTTGGCTGGTGACGCACTGCAATCGTTCGCATTTGCCCTGATTGGTCAAACGGGGTGCCCGGTTGCGGCGCGTTTACATCTGTCATTGTCCCTTGCGCATGCGGCGGGTGTGCGGGGCATGGTTGGCGGGCAGGCAGCGGATATCGCGGCTGAAACCGCAGCGTTTCCCCTGACGCTGGACCAGATTGTCGCGCTGCAAGCCGGCAAGACGGGTGCTTTGATTAGTTGGTCCGCCATGGCTGGCCCGCGCATGGCCGAGGCTGAAACCGGCCCGTTGCATGTCTATGGTGACTGTCTGGGCCTTGCATTTCAGATATGGGACGATGTTCTGGACGTCGAAGGGGATGCCATCGCCGTTGGCAAGGCCGTTGGCAAAGATGCCGCTGCCGGGAAGGCGACGTTTGTGTCCTTGCTGGGTCTTGATGGGGCGAAAAGTCGCGCGGCGGAACTGGTACAAGAGGCGTGCGATGCGTTATCCCCCTATGGTGACGACGCAGAAACGTTGAAGGACGCCGCCCGTTTTGTGATTTCGCGGACGTATTGAAAGAAGGGTCGTTATGACTGACCAGCCAAAGACACCCACCTTGGATCGGGTCCGCACGCCGGACGATATGAAGGCGATGAGCGACGCGGATTTGCGGCGGTTGGCAGATGATTTGCGGACCGAGACGATTGCGGCCGTATCCGAGACAGGCGGTCATTTGGGTGCCGGGCTGGGAGTGGTTGAGCTGACTGTCGCGCTGCACGCGGTGTTTGACGCGCCCAAGGACAAGATCATTTGGGATGTGTCGCATCAGTGTTACCCGCACAAGATTTTGACAGGGCGCCGTGACCGTATTCGGACCCTGCGCATGGAAGGCGGGCTGAGCGGTTTTACCAAGCGGTCGGAAAGCCCCTATGATCCGTTTGGTGCGGCCCACTCCAGCACGTCGATTTCGGCGGCGCTGGGGTTTGCCGTGGCACGTGATCTGGGCTGCGGTGGTGGTGATGCAATTGCGGTGATCGGTGATGGCGCGATGTCGGCGGGCATGGCGTATGAGGCGATGAACAATGCGGGGCATTTGGGCAAGCGGTTGATCGTGATTTTGAACGACAATGAGATGTCGATTGCGCCGCCGACGGGTGCGATGTCTTCGTATCTGTCGCGGCTTTACGCGGGCGAGCCGTTTCAAGAATTCAAGGCCGCCGCAAAGGGTGCGATGTCGCTGTTGCCAGAGCCGTTCCGGGAAGGGGCCAAGCGGGCCAAGGATATGCTGAAGCATATGACGGTCGGCGGGACGTTGTTTGAGGAGTTGGGGTTTTCGTATCTGGGGCCGATTGACGGTCACGACATGGAGCAGCTGCTGTCGGTTTTGCGGACCGTCAAGGCGCGCGCCGATGGGCCGATCTTGATCCACGCTATCACCAAGAAGGGCAAGGGCTATGCCCCGGCGGAGATGGCCAGCGACAAGGGGCATGCGACGGCCAAGTTTGACATGGTGACGGGCAAGCAAAAGAAGACGCCGAGCAATGCACCGTCCTATACATCTGTGTTTGCGGATACGTTGCTGAGGCTGGCCGCAGATGATCCACGGATTGTGGCGGTGACGGCGGCGATGCCGGATGGCACCGGGCTGAACAAGTTCATGGAACGTTATGCCAGCCGCTGTTTCGATGTGGGCATTGCGGAACAACATGCGGTGACGTTCAGCGCGGGCATGGCGGCGGGCGGATTGCGCCCGTTTTGTGCGCTTTATTCGACGTTCTTGCAGCGCGGTTACGATCAGGTGGTGCATGATGTCGCGATCCAGCGGTTGCCCGTGCGCTTTGCGATTGATCGGGCGGGGTTGGTTGGCGCCGATGGCGCAACCCATGCGGGGGCATTTGATGTGGCGTTTCTGGCGAACTTGCCCGGATTTGTCGTGATGGCTGCCGCCGATGAGGCCGAACTGGTGCGTATGGTCGCGACCGCTGCTGCGTATGATGACGGGCCGATTGCGTTTCGGTTTCCCCGTGGCGAAGGTGTCGGGGTGGAAATGCCCGAGACGCCAGAGCTGCTGGAGATCGGGAAGGGCCGGATGATCCGCGAGGGGTCGCGCGTTGCGATCCTGTCATTTGGGACGCGCCTGCAAGAGGTTATGGTTGCGTCCGAGGCGCTGGAGGCGCGCGGGATCAAGCCAACGATCGCCGATGCGCGGTTCGCCAAGCCGCTGGACCGGGATCTGATCCTGAAACTGGCAACCACGCATGAGGCGCTGATTTGCGTCGAAGAAGGCTGCGTGGGTGGTTTCGGATCACATGTGGCGCAACTGCTGGCCGACGAGGGCGTGTTTGACCACGGGCTGAAGTTCCGGTCGATGGTGTTGCCGGATATCTTTATTGATCAGGCAAGCCCGAAAGCGATGTATGATGTGGCCGGGCTGAATGCGGATCAGATTGAGGCAAAGGTGCTTGAGGCGCTGGGCGTGGCAAAGCTGGATGCGAAATCAGCCTGATTTGCGGTTCCGGGCTGGTGGGGCCGTGGCATCCAGCCGACGCTCTATCGCTTCCAACTTGGCCAGAACGTCGTCACGGTAGGCATCTGTGGCGGCGTTACCCTCTTGGGCATGGGCATCCTGCATGGAGTTCACGATCAGACCAACCAGAAGGTTTACCACCGCAAAGGTCGTGACCATGATGAATGGAATGAAGAACAGCCACGCGAAGGGGTAGACCTGCATTACCGGGCGGACGATACCCATTGACCAGCTTTCCAGCGTCATGATCTGAAACAGGGTATAGCCCGACAGGCCAAGCGTGCCGAACCATTGCGGAAAGGACGCCCCGAACAGTTTGGTGGCCATGACGGCACCGATATAGAAAATGATGCCCATCAGAATGAATACCGACCCCATGCCGGGCAGCGCCGTGACAAACCCCTCGACGACGCGGCGCAGCGAGGGAACGACGGAAATGACGCGCAACACACGCAGTATGCGCAGGGCGCGCAACACCGAGAGCCCGCCGTTTCCGGGCACCAGCGACAGGCCGACAATCACCAAATCAAAGATATTCCAGCCGCCCCGGAAGAACCGGGGGCCTTGGGCGAACAGCTTGGCTGCCAGTTCAAGGACAAAGATGCTGAGGCAAAGCGCATCCAGAAGATAGATCAGCGGGCCAAAGCGGGCCATGACCGACCCCGAGGTTTCAAGCCCGAGAATGACGGCATTGAAGATGATCACACCCAAAATAAAGTTGGTGACACTGGGCCGTTCAAGAAAAGACGCGGTCTGCCGGCGAAGTGTCATATGGGTTCCCTTTGCTTAAACTGACTGTGATATGTGGCGTTTGGTCGATAACAACAAGGCGGCAAAAGGCATGATACTGAACCCAACCGTGATTTACCGTTGGATCGTGTTCCTGTTGGCTGCGGGCTATTGCCTGCGCACGATGATTTTTGGCGGATTTGACGCGTTCGGCGGCCCGTTCCGGTTTCTGACGATCTGGGCGCTGTTCGCGTCGTTTTTCGCAGCCAGTCGGATGATGGCCCTGATGGAAGGACGCAGTGACCACCGCTGGGACGGGTTTGTGTGCATGACGGCGGTGATCAATACGATGGTCGTGTTCCTGTATTGGCGGCTGTATTTCGCGGACCCGACGTCGGTGACCCAGGACGGGCAGTTGGCGGCGTGGCATCTGGAGTTGTATCTGCATCTGTTCGGTCCGCTGTTGCAGTGGGTCGATACGGTTTTCATCCATCGCAGCTATCAGCGGTTGGGGCCCGCGCTGGCGTGGCTTGTGGGTGTGATTACGGCCTATGTCGTCTGGGCGGAACTGGTCGTCGGACCGATGAACGCCACCCCGGTGGGGGTGGTGACCAGTGGGCTACCCTATCCGTTCCTGAATAATCTGGAGCTGCCGCAGCGGGCGATTTTTTATGCGACCAATATCGCGACGGCAGTGGTTTTGCTGTTTTTGTTTGCGGGACTGACGTGGGCCGTCAGGCGCCGATCTCTTGGGCGAGCAGCGCTTTGAGGCCGCTGTGATAATCGGGATAGAGCAGGTCCACGCCCAATTCATCTTTGATCCGATCATTTCTGACCTTTTTGCTTTCGGCATAAAAGCTGCGTGCCATGGCTGACATTTGGACGGTTCCGAAGTCTTCGGCTGGGGGAACCGGCAGCCCCAGCAGTTCAGCGGCATAGGCGATGACGTCTTGGGGTGGCGCGGGGTCATCGTCGCAGACGTTATATGCGGCGCCGGGATTTGGGTGTTGGATGGATGCGGCCAAGACGCGGGCGATGTCGGCAACATGTGTGCGGCTAAAGACCTGACCGGGTTTGATGATGCGGCGGGCGGTGCCTTCGCGGACTTTGGCAAAGGGGCCGCGCCCCGGTCCATAGATGCCCGCCAGCCGGAAAATCTGGAGCGGCAGGTCCGGGATTGCGGCCCATGCGGCCTCGGCCTTGACGCGCGCCTGGCCGCGTTTGGTGGTGGGGGACAGGGGGGTGCTTTCATCAACCCATGCGCCATTATGGTCGCCATAGACACCCGTGGTGGACAGATAGCCGACCCATTCAAACTGCCCGGCCCGCTGCGCGATTTCATCGTGCAACGCGGCAAGCACCGGGTCGCCGTCATCATCTGGCGCCGCAGAGACCAACACATGTGTCGCGGCATTCAGCGCCGGGATCATATCGGCACCGGGCCAAATCCGCGGCTCAATCCCCTGATTCATCAGCTGGGCGGCCTTGTCATCGGACCTTGTGGTGCCGATGATCCGCCAGTCCTGCGGCAGCAGGATGCGGGACAGGGCGCGGGCGCTGTAGCCGTGGCCGAATGAGAGAAGTGTTTTTGTCATATGCCTGTCCTGCCGTAGCTGCCCCGAAACTGCAAGAGACCTGTCTTAGCCAGCGTAATTTGACCCTTCGCCATCAAGAATCAATTTTAGCTCTTTCAGGTGACGCGCGTCTTGCTCGGGGTAGCTTTCGAGTTCTTGCGCGGTTTTTTCGGCGATGGCATCGGGCAGCACGCGCAGCGGCAGGCCGGTTTGCAAGGCGCGGATGTAGGTTTCGCAGGCGCGTTCGAAATAATAAAGCCGGTTGAACGTCTCGGCCACGGTTTGCCCGATGATCAGGACGCCGTGATTGCCCATGATCATCACGCGCTTTTTGGGGTCTGCAAACAAGGCGGCGCAGCGTGCGCCCTCTTGCTCGAACGCCAGACCGCCGTAGCCATCGTCGATGACATAGCGATTAAAGAAGGTGCAGCAGTTTTGGTCGATGGGCGGCAGGTGGCTGTCCTTGAGGGATGCAAGCACGGTCGCAAAGATCGAATGGACGTGCATTGCGCAGCGTGCGTGCGGGACATGGCGGTGGATGCCGCCGTGCAGCCCCCATGCGGTGGGATCGGGCGCATTGGGTCCGGTCAGCGTTTCTGGATCATTGGCGTCCACGGTGATCAGGTCACTGGCCTTGATCCGGCTAAAGTGCATTTGGTTGGGATTCATCAAGAACCGTGTGCCATCATCGTTGATCGCAAGGCTAAAGTGGTTTGCGACTGCTTCGTGCAGGTTCAACCGGGCGGTCCAGCGGAATGCGGCGGCGAGGTCGGCCCGCTCGGCCCAATGATCAAGGTTTGCGGTGGTCATGTTGTCTCTCACTATTGATTTGCCTGTCTGCGTCAGACCTGAGATGCTAGCGCAAACACTCCCAAAAGGTAAGAGACACCCATGGCCTTCAATCCCGCCAAGTGGCCCCGCAAATTACGTTCCCAAGAATGGTTTGGCGGCACGTCAAAGGACGCGATTTATCACCGCTCGTGGATGAAGAACCAAGGTCTGCCAGCCGATTTGCTTGATGGCCGCCCGGTGATCGGCATCTGCAACACATGGTCCGAACTGACCCCCTGCAACGCGCATCTGCGCGATCTGGCCGAGCGGGTGAAGTTTGGCGTTTATGAGGCTGGCGGTTTTCCTGTTGAATTCCCGGTGTTTAGCCCATCAGAAAGCACCCTGCGCCCGACCGCGATGATGTACCGCAACCTGTGTGCGATGGATGTAGAGGAAGCGATCCGCGGCAAATGTATTGATGGCGTTGTGTTGCTGGCTGGTTGTGACAAGACCACGCCAGCCCTGCTGATGGGTGCCGCATCCGTCGATCTGCCAGCGATCATGGTGTCGGGCGGGCCGATGTTGAATGGCTATTTCAAGGGCGAACGCGTCGGGTCGGGCACGCATCTGTGGAAGTTTTCCGAGGCCGTGCGCGCAGGCGAGATGTCGGCCGATGAATTTGTCGAGGCCGAGGCGTCGATGTCCCGCTCTGCCGGGTCGTGCAACACGATGGGCACCGCCAGTACCATGGCCTCCATGGCCGAGGCATTGGGCATGGCCCTGTCCGGCAACGCCGCAATCCCCGCTGTCGATAGCCGCCGTCGGGTGATGGCCCATGTCACCGGACGCCGGATTGTCGATATGGTCAAGGACGACTTGAAGCCGTCGGATATCATGACAAAGCAGGCATTTGAAAACGCGATCCGCACCAATGGCGCGATTGGTGGATCGACCAATGCCGTGATCCATCTGCTGGCCATGGCGGGCCGCTGCGACGTGGATCTGACCCTTGATGACTGGGACCGGCTGGGGCGCGATGTGCCGACTATCGTCAATCTCATGCCGTCGGGAAAATACCTGATGGAAGAGTTCTTTTATGCGGGTGGCCTGCCTGTGGTGATCAAGCGTCTGGGCGAGGCGGGAATGCTGCACAAGGACGCGCTGACGGTGTCGGGCAAGGGCATCTGGGACGAGGTGAAGGACGTCAAGAACTGGAATGAAGACGTTATCCTTCCGGTGGAACTGGCGCTGACCCAATCCGGAGGCGTCGCTGTGCTGCGCGGCAATCTGGCGCCGGGGGGGGCGGTTCTGAAACCCTCGGCGGCGACGCCTGCATTGATGCAACACCGTGGCCGGGCCGTCGTGTTCGAGGATATTGATGACTACAAGGCGCGCATTAACGATGACAATCTGGATATTGATGAAACCTGCGTGATGGTTCTGAAAAACTGCGGACCGCGCGGGTATCCGGGGATGGCCGAAGTCGGCAATATGGGCCTGCCGCCGAAGATCCTCAAGAAAGGCATCACGGATATGGTGCGGATATCGGATGCGCGGATGTCCGGCACGGCCTTTGGAACGGTGGTTCTGCACACCGCGCCCGAGGCGGCAGTGGGTGGGCCGCTCGCCGTGGTGCAAAATGGCGATATGATCGAAGTTGACGTGGCCGGGCGGCGTATCCATCTGGACATTTCCGATGATGAGCTGACGGCACGTCTGGCGGCTTGGTCGGCTGCGACATCGGGGGCAAACCCACGCCCGGCCAGCGGCTATGCCCAGCTTTATCATGACCGGGTCTTGGGTGCCGACACGGGTGCGGATTTTGATTTTCTCGTCGGCTGTCGCGGTAATGCCGTCGGCAAAGAGGCGCATTGATGGCGACGCCGATCTGCCTTGTCGGGATCGGCAAAATTGCCGTGGATCAGCATGTGCCGGCGATCAATGGCAGTGACGATTGGGCGCTTGCCGCCACGGTCAGTCGCGCGGGAACGGTCGACGGTGTCCCGTCGTTCACCGACTTTGATCAGATGTTGACCGAACGGCCCGACATCACGGTCGTCTCGCTTTGCCTGCCGCCCGTGCCGCGCTTTGACTATGCACAAAAGGCGATCGCGGCCGGACGTCATGTGATGCTCGAAAAACCACCCGGTGCGACATTGGCCGAGGTTCATACGTTGTCAGCGATGGCGCGGGCGGCGGGCGCGACGCTTTTTGCGACCTGGCACAGCCGGATGGCGCCGGGGGTCGCACATGCAAAGGCATGGCTGGCCGACAAGACCATCACACGCGCGCACATTAATTGGAAAGAGGACGTGCGGCGGTGGCATCCGGGGCAGGATTGGGTCTTTGAACCCGGTGGAATGGGTGTGTTTGATCCGGCCAGCAATGGCCTGTCGATCATCACCGAAATCCTGCCGATGCCGATCCATCTGACCGCTGCCGCGCTGGAATTCCCCTCAAACCGCGACACGCCAATTGCGGCACAGCTGGTGTTTCATGGCAATGTAACTGCTGATCTGGACTGGCGCCAAGACGGGCCGCAAAGCTGGGACATCACGGTGCAGACGACCGCCGGAACGCTGCAACTGCATGACGGCGGCGCCCGGCTTGTGATTGACGGCGCGCAGGTGGCCGTCGGACCAGATCGCGAATACCCCGCCCTTTACGACCGGATGACCCAATTGGTCAAAACGGGTGCGTCCGACGTGGATCTATCGCCAATGGTGCATGTCGCCGATGCGCTGACCCTTGGAAAACGGATCACGGTCGCCCCGTTCCATTTCTAAGCGGACCACAGCTTCTTCCGAGCGTAAATATCCCCGCCGGAGGCTGGCCGACGGGTGTCGGACAAAAATAACAGATTTCCAAAAATTTACCGTTTGATAAAAAATAAAGTTGTGGCAGGCTGTCGATGATACGTCACGACAGGAAACAACCATGTCCAGCCCAATGACCCCCGGCATCGCGCCTGCGCGTTTGCCTGCCGAAGATATCGCAACCAACTTTGCCGATCTGCACGCCCCTTATACCCCACACGAGGCCGCAGTGGCGTCGGATCGCTGTTATTTCTGCCATGATGCACCTTGCGTGACGGCCTGCCCGACGGCAATCGACATTCCGCTGTTCATCCGCCAGATCAGCACGGGCATGCCCGAGGCCGCAGCGAAGACGATTTTTGACCAAAATATTCTTGGCGGCATGTGCGCGCGCGTCTGCCCGACAGAAGACCTGTGCGAACAGGCCTGCGTGCGCGAAGCGGCCGAAGGCCAGCCGGTCGAGATTGGCAGGTTGCAGCGGTACGCCACGGATACGTTGATGGCCAGGCAAAGCCACCCCTATGCCCGCGCCGCCGCGACCGGCAAGAAGGTTGCGGTTGTCGGGGCGGGTCCTGCGGGTCTGGCCTGTGCGCACCGTTTGGCGATGCTTGGGCATGACGTGACGCTCTATGATGGGGCTGCAAAAGCCGGCGGGCTGAACGAATTCGGCATTGCGGCTTACAAGGCGACCAATGATTTTGCCGCGCGCGAGGTCGATTGGCTGCTGGGGATCGGCGGTATCGCGGTCGAGACAGGCAAGCGGTTAGGTGCCGATCTGTCGCTTGATGCGCTGAGCGAGGTGTTCGATGCCGTGTTCGTCGGCGTTGGGCTGGGTGGCGTCAATGCTTTGCGCGCGCCGGGCGAAGACATGGACGGCGTGACGGATGCAGTCGATTTTATCGCGGATTTGCGGCAGACGAATGATCTGGCCAGCCTTGCGGTGGGCCGCGATGTTGTGGTGATCGGTGGCGGAATGACAGCCATCGACGCGGCGGTGCAGTGTAAACTTTTGGGCGCACAAAATGTGACCATTGCTTATCGCCGCAGCCGTGACCGGATGACCGCGAGCCGCTATGAACAGGATCTTGCCGCGTCCAAAGGCGTGCGATTGATGTTCAACGTGCTGCCCGTGGCGATCCGCGGCAACGGGACCGTCCGCGAGATAGAGCTGGAATATACCGCAGACACGGGCGCGGGCCTGCAAGGGACGGGTGAAACGATCTGCCTGCCCGCAGATCAGGTGTTCAAGGCGATTGGCCAGACATTGGACAGCGACGCGGGGCTGGCGCTTGACGGGCGCAAGATCGCCGTGACCGGGCCGGGGCGCACCGGTCGTGCGGGTGTTTGGGCGGGCGGTGATTGCGCCACCGGCGGTAATGACTTGACGGTAACCGCCGTTGCCGAAGGGCGCGATGCGGCGATGGATATACATACATTTTTGATGACGTAAGGTGGGTTTTAACCCACCCTACAGGCAGGAGCACACGATATGGCTGATCTGACAACAACCTTCCTTGGGATCAAATCGCCCAACCCTTTTTGGCTGGCCTCGGCGCCACCCACCGACAAGGAATACAACGTGCGGCGCGCCTTCGAGGCGGGTTGGGGCGGTGTCGTGTGGAAAACGCTTGGGTCCGAAGGCCCGCCTGTCGTCAACGTCAATGGTCCGCGATATGGCGCGATCTATGGCGCGGACAGGCGCCTGCTGGGGCTGAACAACATCGAACTGATCACCGATCGGCCGCTGGATGTGAACCTTGCTGAAATCACCCGCGTAAAGGCCGATTATCCCGACCGCGCCATGATCGTCAGCCTGATGGTGCCCTGCGAAGAACAGGCGTGGAAGGATATCTTGCCACGGGTGACGGCGACGGGGGCGGACGGGATCGAGCTGAACTTTGGTTGCCCGCATGGCATGTCGGAGCGCGGCATGGGGGCGGCTGTCGGCCAAGTGCCCGAATATATCGAAATGGTGACCCGGTGGTGCAAGCAATACTACGACAAGCCGGTGATCGTAAAATTGACGCCGAACATCACGGACGTGCGCAAACCGGCTGCCGCTGCCATGCGCGGCGGGGCCGATGCGGTTAGCCTGATCAATACGATCAATTCGATCACCTCGGTCAACCTTGACACGATGTCGCCGGAACCGTCGATTGACGGCAAGGGCAGTCACGGCGGCTATTGCGGTCCGGCGGTGAAACCCATTGCAATGTCGATGGTGTCCGAAATCGCGCGCCACCCCGAAACCCAGGGCCTGCCGATCAGCGGGATCGGCGGGATCACGACATGGCGTGATGCGGCAGAGTTTATCAGCCTCGGCTGTGGCAACGTACAGGTTTGCACTGCGGCGATGACCTATGGCTTCAAGATCGTCCAGGAGATGATCAGCGGCCTGTCGGAGTGGATGGATGAAAAAGGCTATACGTCCGTCGAAGAGGTCGTTGGCCGGGCCGTTCCGAACGTGACGGATTGGCAGTATCTGAACCTGAATTATGTGGCCAAGGCGAAGATCAGTCAGGATGATTGCATCAAATGCGGTCGCTGCTATGCCGCTTGCGAGGATACGTCACATCAGGCCATCGCCATGTCGGACGACCGCACATTCACCGTGATTGATGCCGAATGCGTCGCCTGTAATCTGTGTGTCGATGTGTGTCCCGTCGAAAACTGCATTACAATGGAACCGATGGAACCCGGCCAGGTCGACCCCCGCACCGGCAAGGTCGTGCAAAAGGAATATGCCAACTGGACAACGCATCCCAATAATCCGGGGGCCGTTGCCGCAGAATAAGTTTCAGGGCGTCAACAGCTTTTTATACAGCATATCAAGAAAGACCGCCGCGCCGTCATAGGGGGCTTTGTCGCCCAAGACAGCGCGCACCTGAACATCGAAATCGGCGTAGTGTTGTGTAAAGGCCCAGATCGAAAATATCAGGTGATGGGGGTCCACCCGCGCGATCCGCCCGGCATCGGACCAGCCTTGGATAATCGCGCCTTTGGCATCGACCAACGCTTTCAGATCGGTCTGAAGAATGGCCTCGATCCGGGGCGCGCCTTGCAGGATTTCATTGGCGAACAGCCTGCTTTCGCGCGGATAATCGCGGCTAAGCGCCAGTTTGCGCTGGGCATAGGCCATGATTTCTTTGACGGGGTCACCCTTTCCGTCCAGCGCCTTGAGCGGGTCCAGCCATGTTTCAAGAAGCCGCTCTAGCAAGACAGTATGGATCGCCTCTTTGGAGGGGAAATAATACAGCAGATTGGGTTTGGACAATCCCGCAGCATCGGCAATCTGATCAAGCGTCGATCCGCGAAACCCGAATTGCGAAAACACGTCCAGCCCGGCGGACAGGATTGCGGCGCGATTGCGTTTTTGGATACGGGTCGGCGGTTTTGTCATCGTCTTCCTTTGTTCAAATCTTTTGCGGCTTGCCCTGATTATTGGCCGCTGCGCTTCTATCGCAGGCAATGGCGGATAAATCACGCGGAAAACTTGACTGATCTCGCGCCTCTGTTAGCGTTGGTTTGACCAGTTGGTCAAATCACGATGCATCTGCGAGGAGACGACCCATGGCGGCCCCCGGTGAAAATCTGAAAATCAATGGTGCCCGGCTGTGGGATAGCCTGATGGAGATGGCCAAGATTGGCCCCGGTGTGGCGGGTGGCAACAATCGTCAGACGCTGACGGATTTCGACAGCGAAGGCCGGCACCTGTTTCTGGACTGGTGTCAGGCGGCGGGCTGCACGATGGGCCTTGACCAGATGGGCAATATGTTTGCCCGGCGCGAAGGAACTGACCCCGATGCGTTACCGGTTTATGTAGGGTCGCATCTGGATACGCAGCCGACAGGAGGGAAATATGATGGCGTCCTGGGTGTTCTTGGCGGTCTGGAAATTTTGCGCACCATGAATGATCTGGATATCAAGACAAAGCATCCGATTGTCGTCACGAACTGGACGAACGAGGAAGGGACGCGGTTTGCGCCTGCCATGCTTGCCTCTGGCGTTTTTGCGGGCATGTATGATCAGGGGTGGGCCTATGATCGCAAGGATGCGGACGGCAAGACATTCGGGGACGAACTGGCGCGGATTGGCTGGAAGGGTGATGAAACGGTCGGTGACCGCAAGATGCACGCCTTCTTTGAGCTCCACATCGAACAAGGTCCGATCCTGGAGGCCGAGGGCAAGCAGATCGGTGTTGTCACCCATGGGCAGGGCCTGTGGTGGCTAGAGGTGACGCTGATTGGCAAAGATGCGCACACCGGGTCAACCCCGATGAATATGCGGGTCAATGCCGGGCTTGGCATGGCGCGGATAATCGAGCTTGTTCATACGATAGCGATGGAAAATCAGCCGGGTGCCGTGGGCGCGATAGGGCAGTGCAACGTCTATCCAAATTCGCGCAATGTGATCCCCGGCAAGGCGGTGTTCACCATCGACTTCCGATCACCCGATCAGGCAAAACTCGATAGAATGAAAGCGCGGCTCGAGGTTGAAGCGGTGCCGATTATCGAAGCGCTGGGCCTGACGATGGCGATCGAACCGGTCGGCCACTTTGATCCTGTGACGTTTGACGAAGGCTGTGTGACGGCGGTGCGCAACGCGGCAGAGAGGTTGGGCTATTCCCACATGGACCTGATTTCGGGCGCCGGGCATGACGCCTGTTGGATCAACCGCGTGGCCCCGACCGCCATGGTGATGTGCCCCTGCGTGGACGGGCTAAGCCATAACGAGGCGGAAGAGATCAGCCCTGAATGGGCGGCGGCGGGGACGGATGTGCTGTTCCATGCGGTGGTCGAGACGGCGGAGATTGTAGGGTGATATTGGGTGTTTTCGATAACTGGCCGCAGTTAATTGAGGTTGTCGGAATATGGTTTGCTGGAATTGCCACGTTTACAGCGGCGGTAGTAGCTCTTCGCGTTGCGAACAGGGCAAATGCTCAAGATGTTAGACTTGTTGCCAGACCAATGCTGGAAGTCACCGTGGGTGGTGGAGAGCCTAAGAAGGTTTTTCATGTTGCAGCAACTAACGTTGGCCATCGGAAAGTCACCATCACTCACTTGGGCGCGAGATCCTTGTTCAAATTCAATAGCTTCGTTTTAACCACCGGCCTACCGGGTAATTCACCCGTACCTACCCACCTAGAGGACGGAGAGGTTGCACACTGGCGATTTCCAGAACTGCGGGATGATGGGAAAAACTGGTATGGAGATTTCGCGAAGCGATTTGAGGAATACAACTGGCTAAGCCGCTGGGTTTTGCTGCGAAGCTTCCGCTATCTAATTGTTACAAGCTTGGGAAATACTTTTCTTTCAAAGCCGTCAAAGGAGTTTCGAAAGAAAGTATATGAGCAAATGGAGAAGGACCCGGACAAATGACCACAGTCATCAAAAACGGCACCATCGTCACGGCGGATCTGACCTATAAGGCGGACGTGTTGATCGACGGGGGCAAGATCGTGGAAATTGGCCCGGACCTGAAGGGCGATGAAACCCTCGATGCGACTGGTTGCTATGTCATGCCCGGCGGGATCGACCCGCATACCCACCTCGAAATGCCCTTTATGGGCACCTATTCTACCGATGATTTCGAAAGCGGGACGCGCGCGGCATTGTCGGGTGGAACCACGATGGTTGTTGATTTCGCCCTGCCCAGCCCCGGTCAGGGCCTGCATGATGCGCTGCAAATGTGGGACAACAAATCGGGTCGCGCGAATTGCGATTATTCGTTCCACATGGCGGTCACATGGTGGGGCGAGCAGGTGTTCAACGAGATGGAAAGCGTGATCAAGGACCGCGGGATCAACACGTTCAAGCATTTCATGGCCTACAAAGGCGCGCTGATGGTCAACGATGACGAGATGTACGCGTCGTTCAAGCGATTGGGTGAGCTGGGCGGCATTGCCATGGTCCATGCCGAAAATGGTGATGTGGTGGCGGAGCTGTCGGCGAAACTATTGGCTGAGGGCAATACCGGGCCAGAGGCCCACGCCTATTCCCGCCCCCCGCAGGTTGAAGGTGAGGCAACGAACCGCGCCATCATGATTGCCGATATGGCCGGTGTGCCGCTGTACGTCGTGCATACATCCTGCGAGGACAGCCACGAGGCGATCCGCCGTGCCAAGATGCAGGGCAAGCGGGTTTGGGGCGAGCCGCTGATCCAGCATCTGACCTTGGATGAAAGCGAGTATTTCAACAAAGACTGGGACCATGCCGCGCGCCGCGTCATGTCACCGCCATTTCGCAATAAGATGCATCAGGATAGCCTCTGGGCCGGGTTGCAGTCGGGGTCGTTATCGGTTGTTGCCACGGACCATTGCGCGTTTACCACAGAGCAAAAACGCTATGGCGTGGGGGATTTCACCAAGATCCCAAATGGCACCGGGGGCCTTGAAGACCGGATGCCGATGCTTTGGACCCATGGTGTGCGCACTGGGCGGCTGACGATGAATGAATTTGTCGCTGTGACGTCGACCAATATCGCGAAGATACTCAACTGCTATCCGCGCAAGGGTGCCGTGCTGGTCGGGGCCGATGCCGATCTGGTGGTTTGGGATCCGGAAAAGTCAAAGACGATCACGGCCTCGGCGCAGCAATCGGCGATTGATTACAATGTGTTCGAGGGCAAAGACGTGACGGGTCTGCCGCGCTTTACCCTGACGCGCGGATACGTTGCGATCCATGACGGCGAAGTCCGGACGCAGGAAGGGCACGGTAAGTTCGTAAAGCGCGAGGGCAACACCCCGGTGAACCGCGCGCTGTCATCGTGGAAAGAACTGACATCGCCTCGGCCTGTCGAGCGGACCGGTATTCCGGCGACGGGGGTCTGATGGATCATGCGACAGACCCTGTCTTTGGGATCGGTTCTGCAAGACGACTGGTACGGCCGGGTGTGCCGTGTTCTTTGTGATATCGGTTGATGGGCGGATTTTTCAGATGACCAAGTTTAGGATTTTGTGCGACTTTTCAACGACGGATTTGATCTGACAGTGCCGACTTGCATCGACGAATCCACCCGTCTGCGGACATGTGATGAGTAAGGGACGCCAATAGTGATCGACGCCAATGACATTTCGCTCATATTCCACACCAACGATGGCCCAGTGCATGCGCTCAAGGATGTGAATCTTGAAATCAGCAAGGGCGATTTCGTGAGTTTCATCGGCCCTTCGGGCTGTGGCAAGACCACGTTCCTAAGGTGTATCGCAGGTCTGGAGCAGCCCACGGCGGGCGAACTGAGGGTGAACGGGATGACGCCGGATGAGGCGCGCATGGCGCGGGCCTATGGCTATGTGTTTCAGGCGGCGGGGCTGTATCCATGGCGCACGATTGGCGGGAACGTGAAGTTGCCGCTTGAGATTATGGGGTTTTCCAAGGCGGAACAGGCCGCGCGGGTGGCGCGGGTGCTGGAACTGGTTGATCTGACGGGGTTTGAGAAGAAGTTTCCCTGGCAATTGTCAGGCGGTATGCAGCAGCGCGCGTCGATTGCGCGGGCTCTGGCGTTCGATGCGGATATTTTGCTGATGGACGAACCCTTTGGCGCGCTGGACGAGATCGTCCGCGATCACCTGAACGAGCAGTTGTTGCAGCTATGGGCGCGGACCGAAAAGACGATTGCCTTTGTCACCCATTCCATCCCCGAGGCGGTGTATTTGTCCACGAAGATTGTTGTCATGTCGCCGCGGCCCGGTCGGATTACGGATGTGATTGATAGCCCGTTGCCCAAAGAACGGCCTTTGGATATTCGTGACAGCCCCGAATTTATCGCGATCGCGCACCGCGTGCGTGATGGGCTGCGGGCGGGGCATGATGATGTTTAGGGGCCTCCGGCGGGGATATTTATGCTCGGAAGAAGCGGGGGGTTGCGTTTGAAATCCATCCTGCCTGTGCTGACGGTGATTGGCGCCATCTTGATGATCTGGGTCGTCGCTGTCGTGCCGATGAATATGCATCTGACCGCCGATCAGGCGCAGCGGGACGGGTTCGCTGTGACACCTGACACGCCGATGGCGCGGCAGGATTACAGCGGGCTGGGGTTGAGTTTGCGCAACCCGTCACTGGTGGGTTTGACGTATGTGCAGGAGCGCCCGCGGCTGCCATCGCCACATCAGGTTGCGGTCGAGATGTGGAAGACGATTGTGATGCAACGGGTGACGTCTAAACGGTCGCTGGTTTATCATGGGTGGGTGACGCTGTCGGCGACGCTGTTGGGTTTTGCGATGGGTACGACGCTTGGGATTACGTTGGCGGTGGGCATTGTCTACAGCCGCGCGATGGATATGAGCGTGATGCCCTGGGCGATTGCCAGCCAGACGATTCCCATTCTGGCGCTGGCGCCGATGATCATTGTGATGCTGGGCGCGATTGGCATTCATGGCTTGTTGCCGAAGTCGATTATCAGTGCCTATCTGAGCTTTTTTCCTGTGGTGGTCGGTATGGTAAAGGGGTTGCGCAGCCCTGATGGGATGCAATTGGATCTGCTGCGCACCTATTATGCAAGCGCGGCGCAAGGGTTTTGGAAGCTGCGCCTGCCTGCGTCGGTGCCGTATCTTTTTGCCTCGCTTAAGATTGGGATATCGGCGTCGCTGGTTGGCGCGATTGTGGCCGAGTTGCCGACTGGCGCGCGGGCCGGATTTGGCGCGCGCATGTTGGTCGGGGATCAGTATGGTCAGCCGCTTGTCACCTGGGCCGCGCTTTTTGCAGCCGCGATCACGGCGGCGGGGTTGGTCGGTCTGTTCAGCTTGCTTGAACGGCTGACACTGCGACGGATGGGGATGGCGGGCACATGACGGGCACAGCGATCTTTGCCGCTTTGGCGATCTGGATGACCGGTTGGTTCATCAATCTGCGCTTGGCCAATAGCGCGCTGGCGCAACGCCGCTGGGTGCAATTGTTGGTGCCTGCGATCTTTGGGTTGACGCTGTTGGTGATATGGGAACTGCTGGTGCGCCTGCTGGAGGTGAACGCGGTCATTCTGCCGCCGCCGTCCGCAATTGCCGTCCGCTTTGTGCACGAGGGTCCGCGGCTTTGGGCGGACTTTGAGCAGACGATCATCAAGGGTGCCCTGAGCGGGTATATCATCGGTGCAATCGCCGCCTTTGGCCTGGCTGTTCTGGCGGATCGGTCTGATTTTCTGACCCGTGGTATCTTGCCGGTTGGCGGTTTTATGGCAGCACTGCCGATTGTAGGCACTGCGCCGATTTTTGTGAAGTGGCTGGGCAGTGATTGGCAATCGAAGGCTGCTGTCGTTGGTGTCATGGTATTTTTCCCGATATTGGTGAACACGGTTGCGGGGCTGCGGGCCACGACGGCGATGCAGCGTGACCTGATGCGGACCTATGGCGCGGGCTATTGGCCGACTTTGCTGAAGCTACGCCTGCCCGCTGCGATGCCGTTTATCTTTAATGGGCTGAAAATCGCCACAACCCTGGCGTTGATCGGTGCGATTGTTGCTGAATTTTTCGGCTCGCCCACGGTTGGGATGGGGTTTCGCATCTCGACATCGGTCGGGCAGCTTGCACTTGATATGGTCTGGGCCGAGATTGTCGTGGCAGCCATCGCGGGCAGTGCATTTTACGGAGCGATGGCATGGATCGAGGGGCGGGTGACGTTTTGGCACCCGTCGCAACGCAAATAACCAAAGCCCCGCAAGAGGGCGCACAACTGACTTGGAGGTCAAAATGAAGAAATTGATGATGGCGGCCACACTTGCCGCCGGGCTGGGCGGAATGGCGCATGCCGATGCCCACGCCAATGACGTGGCGCTGCAATTGCAGTGGGTCACGCAGGCGCAATTTGCCGGGTATTATGTGGCTTTGGATCAGGGGTTTTATGACGCGGAAGGTTTGAACGTTACTATCCTGCCCGGTGGTCCCGACATTGCCCCACCGCAGGTTTTGGCCGGTGGCGGGGCGGATGTGATGCTGAACTGGATGCCATCGGCGCTGGCGGCACGGGAAAAGGGCCTGCCGGTTGTCAATATCGCGCAGCCGTTCAAAACGTCGGGCCTGATGCTGACTTGTTGGAAGGACGCCGGGATTGAAAGCGTCGAAGATTTCAAGGGCAAGACGATTGGCGTCTGGTTCTTTGGCAATGAATACCCGTTTCTGAGCTGGATGAGCCAGGCAGGCATTTCGACCGATGGCGGCCCCGACGGCGTGACCGTTCTGAAACAGGGTTTCAACGTCGATCCGCTGTTGCAGCGGCAGGCGGATTGCATTTCGACCATGACCTATAACGAATATGGTCAGGTGCTGGACGCGGGTGTGTCCCCGGACGAACTGGTGACGTTTAAGTACGAAGAACAGGGCGTTGCGACGTTGGAAGACGGAATTTATGCGCTGGAAGACAATCTGCAGGACCCGGTGTTTGTCGATAAAATGGTCCGTTTCGTGCGGGCGTCGATGAAAGGCTGGAAGTGGGCCGAAGAAAACCCCGAGGCCGCCGCGATGATCGTTCTGGACAACGATGAAACCGGTGCCCAGACAGAGGCCGCGCAGGTTCGCATGATGGGCGAGATCGCCAAGCTGACCGCAGGGTCCAATGGTGCGCTTGATCCCGCAGATTATCAGCGCACGGTTGATACGCTGCTGGCAGGCGGCTCCGACCCGGTGATTTCGGCCGCGCCAGTGGGCGCATGGACCAGCGCGATCACGGATGCCGCGCTGAACTAGGTACACCGCAGTCCCGGACTTGATCCGGGACCTCAACCGCGACGATATCAGAGGCCCCGGGTCACGCCCGGGGCTTTGTTTCTGTTAAGGGGCCGTGATAAACGAAACTCCGGTTTAAGGTGCGGTTTCAACTGGTCGCTGCAACACAGGCTTCAAACTTCTCTGCTGGGGTTTGGTATTGCAAGGTCTTTCTTGGCCGCTCGTTAAGCTGGCGTGCGACAGCGCTGAGTTTGGCCTGACTAAAGCCCGATATATTAGTTCCTTTCGGGAAGTATTGGCGCAGAAGCTGGTCGGTATTTTCGTTGCTGCCACGTTGCCAAGGTGACTGAGGGTCACAAAAGTAGACGTCGATCTTGGTTGCCATGGTGAACTTGCGGTGCCCAGTCATCTCCGATCCGCGATCCCATGTCAGGGAGCGATACAGCTCCTTCGGGAGCTTGCGCGCTTGTTTTATGAGGGCTGTGATGACGCTTTGAGTGTCCTTGTTTTCCACCTTCGCCAACATCACAAACCGCGAATGCCGCTCGACCAACGTCGCGATGTAGCTGTTGTTGGAGCCGACGATCAAGTCACCCTCCCCCCTCCGTGCCAATAAGCGTGAGACATTTGACTGGCTAAAGTTTACACTTGAGGGTGCAGGAGAACGCACCCATGGTTATGCCTTCACAGACTGCGCTTTCACCGGATGCTGGATCTGATGCGGTTT
>Ga0208544_10000301_pt1 | contig 40838 bp, 32 predicted proteins | sample DEB08_DNA_9_FD_184526 | JGI IMG/M metagenome (GOLD analysis project Ga0208544, IMG submission 184526) | Aqueous microbial communities from the Delaware River and Bay under freshwater to marine salinity gradient to study organic matter... | ecosystem: Environmental > Aquatic > Marine > Coastal ... | reverse complement strand
ATTAGAGCTTATATAGAGTTCTACAATCGGTGCTTAGTAAAACCTTTAAAATGGAAGTTCAAAGGGTTCGACAAAGGAAAGAAATTGAAGAATATTAACTGCCGCTAACTTCTTGCGCAAACCACTAGAGACTATATATTGGTAGAAAGAATTTTGACGATTATGAAAAGTCCCTTTAGGGACTATATGTTGGTAGCAAAAAAGGTTAATTATTAACACCCACATTCCCCGTGCCTTTAGGTACGGTATGTGAAAACTAAATATACTATGGCAAATACCTACACACAAATCCATATCCAAGCAATATGGGCAGTTCAAAACAGAGATTGTTTAATTGGTAAAGCATGGAAAGAAGAATTGCATAAATATATCACAGGCATTGTCCAAAATAAGGGACATAAAATGTTGAAGATTAATAGCGTGGAAGACCATGTTCACATGTTCTTTGGCATGCGACCAATAGAAGCGTTATCCGATATAATGAAGATTGTCAAACAAGAATCAACCAATTGGATAAATGAAAAAGGGGTATTGAGGGCAAAATTTTCTTGGCAAGCAGGATTTGGTGGTTTTTCTTATGCAAAATCACAAGTACCCCAAGTTATTCGATATGTAGAAAATCAAGAAGAGCATCATAAAACAAAAACCTTTATTGAAGAATATGTTGAGTTTTTGGATGCTTTTGAGGTGGAATATGATAAGCGGTATATTTTTAAGCCCGTATTGTAAAAGTCCATTTATGGACTGTATGTTGGTAGAAAATTAGACAATGAATTTGAAACCCATTGTGCCTTTAGATACAATATGTAAATTAACGCGCTTATCACATACTGTACCTAAAGGCACAGGGAAGTTGGGATTCTGATAATGTTCGTTTTTCTACCGACATATAGTCCCTAAAGGGACTGAGAAATGAAGAATTGAAAGGAGTTTATAGTTAAAATTTAAATCATGCAAAAACTAATAGGCACTTGGGAAATCCAAGAGATGGAAACGTGGGATGCCGACTACTTCAATATGGAAGTACAAGCCTACATCACTATCAAGGAAAATAACGCAGGACAATTTCAATTTGGTTTAGTAAGAGGCTACTTTAATATCGAAAATATAGAAAACGACCGAGTGGAATTTGAATGGGAGGGGAGCGACGAAATGGATGAGGCAGCTGGTTCAGGATGGGTGAAATTAAAATCTGTAAATGAAATAGAAGGACATTTTAGCTTTCGTTTTATGGGGGATGATTCTACTTTTTTAGCAACAAGAAAAAAATAAACCATGGAAGAATTCGAAGGGATTTGGGACATCCAAGAAATGGAAGCTTGGGAACATCGAGACTTACATGAAACGGGAATTCCGCATTTTGAAATTAATAAATACGGTGCAGGTCGGTTTAAATTTAGTTATACAACGGGCGTCTTTGATGCTAGGTTAAAGACAAGAGGCGGGAGAAGATTAGCTTTTAAATGGCAGGGAAGTGATGGTGACCATGAAGATGGTGGTATTGGCGAAATTCGATTAATTGATAAAGATACTATTGAAGGAGAATTGAGTTTTGAATATACCCATGAATCCACATTTATTGCGAAACGCAGAAAAGTAAAATAATATTAAAACTATGTTTGAAAAATGTTTTCCAAATCTTGATTGGTGGATTTGTAGTCATGGCTGGGTAGAATTAGGGGGAGACGATTATAGTAATAGTTGGGTTAGAATCTTGGATGAAGGAGGAACTTGTTGGGAAGATGATGGGAGTAAATCCTTGGAAACAGCATTAATGGCAGCAGAGAAATGGTTGGCGATTGAAATTAAAGATAGATTTGGAGAAACGCCTCCAAAAATCTATAAAAATTAGAAAAATGGCAAAAGAATTTAAAAATAGCAGAGATGTAGCCTTTTACATCAAATCTAAACTGACAAAGAAAGGGAACACGACCTATTTTATGACCAAAAAATTGGATAAGGAATGTCTAGACGAAGAACCTCAAGGATTTGAAGTATTTGAAAAACCAGATTCTAGGACAATCTTTATTCGCAGGAGAAAGCCTAATAAATTTGGTTTAAAAGGGGTAAATACTATCAAAAAAGAATTAGAAAAGAATAAAAATGTTGCTGATTTCAGAATAGATGTAAATGGAGATGAAGTAAAGGTCTACACAACAGATATCGAAGCTAGTAGAGAAAGTATTTTTGATGGTGGGCTGTCTCAATTGCTAAATTCTAAAGATAAACTAGATTTCTTTAAAAAAAGATTTCAACGATATGAGGAACGAATGCGAATTAAACTGATGGAGAAAAAAGAAGAGAAAGAATATTTAGTTTATAGATATTGTTATCGGGGTTCGGTGGATGATTGGATAATCATAGATGCAGGAGAAGATTTAATAGAGATGGCTAAGAATTTACAATTAATTGGGACGGAGGAATATTTTGAACGCTATAGATTAAGATAAAAGCGACTAAACGAAATTTATGAAAAATAAAATAGCCATTATAGGCATGTCAGGACTCTTCCCAGGTTCGTCCACCAACGAACAATTTTGGGAGAACCTATTGCAGGAAAAAGACCTGATTAGCATGGCGACCGAAGAAGATTTTGGTGTCAATCCTGACAAATTTTACCAGTCGGGTAAAGGGGTGGTCGATAAGACTTATTCGCTCAGAGGTGGCTATATTCGAGATTTTGAATTTGACCCAAAAGGATATGATTTGTCAGCAGACTTTTTAAAAGAACAGGATAAATTATACCAATGGTCGATTTATGTGGCAAAAGAAGCATTGGCACATGCAGGCTATTTTGGCAAAAAAGAAGTATTGCAAAAATGTGGATTAATTCTAGGAAATTTATCTTTTCCAACGGGAACGTCTCATAAACAATTGGCCTCAGTTTATACGGAAACGACACAGCAAGCGTTACGAACGCTATTAAAAGATGAAAATTTTACCATTCCAGACCATATTCATGAAACACCGAAAGGAGAAATTATAGATTACACGCCCTCTCAAATGGTGACGGATGCTTTGAGTTTGGGCGGAACACATTATGCTTTGGATGCCGCTTGTGCGACTTCCCTATATGCGATAAAATTGGCTTGTGATGAACTGATTTTGGGGAAAGCTGATATGATGTTGGCAGGGGCAGTTTGTGCATCTGACCAATTATTTATCCACATGGGTTTTTCCATTTTTCATGCCTACGCACCGCATGAACAGAAATTTGTACCCTTAGATGATGACTCGGCAGGATTGGTCTCTTCCGAAGGGGCAGGAATGGTCGTATTGAAAAGATTGGAAGATGCACAGCGAGACGGCGATACTATTTTAGGAGTAATTGGTGGTATCGGTTTATCGAATGATGGTAGAGGGAAATTTTTATTAAGCCCGAATCCAAAAGGACAGAAATTAGCCTTTGAAAGAGCGTATGATTTAGAAGAAATCTTACCACAAAATACCTCTTATTTAGAATGTCATGCAACTGGCACCCCACTAGGGGATGTGACCGAATTAAACTCCATTGCCGACTTTTTTGAACAGCATAAAACCAAGCCGCTTTTAGGCTCGGTGAAATCCAATATGGGGCATTTATTGACTGCCGCAGGAATGACGGGCTTACTCAAAGTTTTATTGGCAATGGAAAAGGAGATTATTCCTTCCAATATTAATTTAGAGAAAGCAGTCAAAGCAGAAAATGGTTGGATTGGTAGAAAACAAATGATTTTAGCACCGACGGAGTGGAAAGGAGAGAACCGACAAGCAGGGATAAATTCCTTTGGATTTGGGGGAACGAATGCGCATATGGTGGTGAATAGTTGGCAGTCGGCAGTTGGCAGTAAGCAGTTGGCAACATCGCAACAAGGCAACACCGCAACAAAGCAACAACCATTGGCAATAATCGGTATGGACGCCCACTTCGGTAACTGTACCAACCTTAGCGATTTCTACCAAACCATCTACGAAGGCAAACAACAATTTACGGAGCTACCAAAAGAACGATGGAAAGGGTTTGATGCAAATGAAAAACTATTAAAAGACTTTGGTTTTGCAGATGGGAAAGCACCGAAAGGCGCATATATTGATAATTTTGAAATAGACTTATTACGGTATAAAATTCAACCAAAAGAGGCGGAAACTTTAGAACCACAACAGGCTTTAATTTTAAAAGTAGCCGATAATGCCATTAAAAATGCAGGTTTGGCAGAAAGCCAGAATGTAGCGGTTTTAATTGCGATGGAAGCAGAATTGGCGATACATCATTATTTGGCACGGTGGGATTTGACGTGGCAGTTAAAAGCAGCTTTGGCAAAGAGTGGGATTGAATTGACGGAAGAAGAGTTGAAAACATTAGAAGAACAATGTAAAAATGCTGCTTATTTCCGAGAAGGGTCACAGACACCGAGTCAACATACGAGTTTTGTAGGGAATATTATGGCAAGCCGAATTGCTGCTTTATGGGATTTTAATGGTCCTGCATTTACCGTTTCGGCTGGGGATAATTCGGTGTTTAAAGCATTGGAGATTGCGCAGAATATGTTGGCATTAGGAGAAGTGGATGCAGTTGTAGTTGGAGGCGTTGATTTTGCTGGAAGTTTGGAAAATGTATTATTGCGAAATCAACAAAAACAAGGACAAATTTTTGGAGAAGGGGCGGGAGCAATTGTATTGAAACGTGTGGAACAAGCGAAAAATGATAAAATATATGGAGTTATAGATGGCTTTATTAAAGCAACGAATGAGGCTGAATCGGCTGTTATTTTTGATGCTTCTGAAAATTTTGGAAATACTTGTGCGGCTTCTGGAATTGCAGATTTGATAAAAGCTACTTTATGTTTACATCATCGATTTTTGCCGAATGGAACAAATGCAGCTAGACCTTGGCTCGAAGACGGAAGAAATGCAGTAATTGTTGGAAAAAATATTGGTTTGAAGATACAATCTTCAAACATCAAAGAAGAAAAAAACTCAAATATCGAGTTAGGTACCAACGTGTCGGATACTTTCAAAGTGTCCGACACGTTGATGTTACAAAAATTATTTACCCTAAAAGGAAATAATGAAGCTGAGCTTAAACAGCAATTAGCGGCTTTAGAAATTGCGGTAGCTACCAAAAATACACTAGCTGAATTAGCTCAACAGTTTTATACTAACTCTAATACTAAAATAACTAATTATAGGGTAGTCTTAATTGCCAAAAGCAAAAAAGCATTAACAGGTGAAATCAAATTTTTCCAAAAAATATTAGCGAATGCTTTCAAGAATGGAAAAGCGATTAAAACGCCTAAAGGCAGTTACTTTACGCCAAATCCATTAGGCAAAAAAGGGAAAGTAGCCTTTGTTTATCCTGGTTCAGCGACGGCTTATGAAGGTTTGGGGCGAGAATTATTTCAGCTATTTCCTCAATTATTTCAGCAATTTGGAGATTTAAAACCCGATTTGGATACTTATGTGAATTCGAAGTATTTGTATCCAGTATTATCCAGTAACTTCCCGTTACTGGATAATTTCGAACAAGGAAACAACCAAGAAAAATTACTGGATGACGGGAAGTCATCCAGTAATAGCATCTACCAAGATACGATTGCGATGATGTCTTCGGGCGTTTTCTTCTCTGCAGCCTATACCCATATTTTAAGAAACGTTTTCAAATTAGAACCACAAATTGCCTTCGGTTACAGCATGGGCGAATGCAGCAGTATGTGGTATTCCACAGGTGTTTGGAGTGCCGATGAAACGAATGAATTTAGGAACTCACCCATCTTTAAAAATCGTTTTGCAGGGAATTTAGAATTATTGGCAGAACATTGGAAAATAAGTTCCAAAGAAGCGAAAGAACGATGGACGAGTTTAGTGGTTTTAGCAGATAAAAATAAAGTAGCAAAATTAGTTGAACAACATGAAGAGGTTTACCTAACTTTTATCAATACCTCCAAAGAAGTTATTATTTCTGGAGATAAAGCAGCTTGTCAAGCAATTATCAAGCAGTTAAATTGCCACACGGTAGAAATTCCTTTTCAGAATATTATCCATCATCATTTTTGTGCAAAAGAAAGAGCAGGTTTAATTAAAATGCACAATTTCCCTTTACAGGAAAAACCAGCGATAGATTTTTATTCTAGTATTACGCAACAGAAAATACCATTAGATGCTTTAAAGATTGCCGAAAACTCTACGCAGGTTTGTGTCGAACAGGTCAATTTTCCAAAAACAATCCAAACCGTTTATACCGAAGGCACTCGAATTTTTATAGAAGTTGGAGCGAATGCTACTTGTACAGGTTGGGTAAATGAAAATCTAAAAGGGCAAGAATTTTTAGCTACGAGCATTAACTATAAAGGAAAATCAGATAGTCAAGCTATTGCTGAATTATTGGCGCAATTGGTGAGTCATGGAATGGAGTTGGATTTATCTAGTTTGTATGCAGATGTGTCGGAGGTAAAGACTAAGCGGACTTTTATGAAGAAGATAGAAGTTGGTGGTAAACGGATTTTTGAGGTATTGTTGAGTGCTGAGATGAAGGAGCAATTTAAGCATTTGCAGCGGAAAGAAGTAGTTGCTGAATTCCTCCCCCCGACCCCCTCCAGAGGGGGAGAGACTCTGGAGCAAATTGAGACATTAGTGCCAGAGTTGGAACTAGTAGAAATAGGTAGCAAAAATCTTGTAGCAAATACTCATTTTAGTAATAAAGAAAATAATTCTATTTCACAAAAGGATATTTCTCGAAAAAATATAAGTAATAAGTTAACTACAAATATTCAAAAGAGGCACAAGGCTTCTCTCCCTGTGGAGGGGGCTGGGGGGAGGAATTTCGATAAATTCAATTCAATTTCTAATAATAAGGAGAGGATTCAATCTATCAACCCGCAACCCGCAACTCGCAACTCGCAACAAGAAACAACTAAAAATATGACAAGCACTTTAGCACCAGTTAAATCAACCACCAATACCATCGGAGAAAATGGATTAAAAATCCATAATTTCTCCACAGACGAACATCTCAAGGGCAAAGAAATCATCTTCACACAAGAAGATTTGGAAGAATTTGCTAAAGGAAAAATAGCTAATGTATTTGGCCCAGAATATGCGATTATCGACACTTATTCAAGAAGGGTGATGTTACCGATGAATCCTTATTTATTGGTAAGCCGAGTAACAGGCTTGAAAGGGAAATTGGGAGAATACAAACCATCGACAATGCAAACGGAATACGATATTCCACACAATGCTTGGTTTACGACGGATAGACAAATTCCTTGGGCGGTATCCGTAGAATCGGGACAATGTGATTTATTATTGATTTCTTATTTGGGCATTGATTTGACCAATAAAGGCAATTTAGTTTATCGCTTATTGGATTGTACGTTGACTTTTGTGGATGATTTGCCTTTTGAAGGGCAGACTTTGCGCTACGATATTTCGATTAATTCTTTTGTGAGAAATGGCGAAAATCTACTCTTCTTTTTTAGTTACCGATGTTATGTAGAAGATAGATTGGTGTTAAAAATGGATGGTGGCTGTGCAGGCTTTTTTAGGGACGAAGAATTAGAAAGCGGCAATGGTGTCGTTTATACCGATAAAGAAAATAAAATTAGAGAAAATGCTACAAAACGGCATTTTACACCACTTTTAAAAACCCCTAAGACGGCATTTACAAAAGAGGATTTGCGCCATTTAATTAATGGTGACATGGAGAAGTGTTTTGAAGATGTTGGCTATTATGCCAATGGTCGCAATTCTTCCTTACGACTGCCGCCTGAGAAAATATTGATGATTGACCGCATTACCTCCGTTGATATTCGAGGTGGTGCTTATGGATTGGGTTATATTATAGCGGAAAAAGATTTAGCGCCCGACGATTGGTACTTCCCATGCCACTTTAGAGATGATGAAGTATTGGCGGGTTCACTTCAGGCAGAAGGTGGTGGTAATTTATTACGCTTTTTTATGTTGTATTTAGGCTTACAACGTTTGGTGAAAGATGCTCGGTATCAACCTGTTTTTGATGTGCCACAAAAGGTAAGATGTCGCAAACAAGTAGTACCTGGCGTAGATACCAAATTGATTTATAAATTAGAAATTAAGGAAATTGGTTTGATTCCAAATCCGTATGTAATTGGTGATTTAGAGATTATTTCTAATGGAGTAGTGACAGTTCATTTTGAAAATTTAGGCTTGCAATTAAGAGAAAAAGACAATCCTAAATATTTGGAGACAACGGCTGATGTAGAAATTTCGCCACGTTCAGAAGGGGCGTTGATGAATGAACTAGATATTACCACTTTTGCCCTAGATGATTTGTCAAAATGTTTTGGAGAAGAATTCGCTGTTTATGATGGCAGAACGGTTTCAAGACAGCCAAATACCGATTTACAAGTTATTTCTAGAATTTTAAAAATAGATGGGGAAAGACATTTTTTCAAAAAGCCATCGACTTGTTATGCCGAATATGATGTGCCTGTAGATGCTTGGTATTATGAACAAAATTCGGCAGTAACGATGCCTTATTCTGTGTTAATGGAAATTGCTTTGCAGCCTTGTGGTTTATTAGGCGCTTATTTAGGCAGTACTTTGAAATTCCCTGATAAAAATCTGTATTTCAGGAATTTAGATGGTGACGGAGAAATGTTTGACTTACCTACAGGCACAGATTTTAGAGGCAAAACGATTAGTAATAAAGCAGTCTTAGCCTCTTCTGTGGCTTTGGGCGGAACGATTTTGCAAAACTATACTTTTGAATGTTCGATTGATGGGCATGTATTTTATAAAGGAAAATCGTCATTCGGCTTTTTCCCTGGTGAAGCATTGGCATCGCAAGTTGGTTTGGATAATGGCAAAGATTTCCCTGCATGGTATGTATCCGAAGGTTTGACGACCCAAAATTATATGCAAATCAAGATGGATTCTTTGTATGGAAAAATGAAATTATTCAAAGCGCCAGCCAATAAACCGCATTATAAATTAGCGGGCGAACAATTGCTATTAGTTGATAAATTATTGATTGCAAAAAATAGCGGTAAACATGGAAAAGGCTATATTCATGCGACTAAATTGGTGAATACTTATGATTGGTTCTTTACCTGCCATTTTTACCAAGACCCTGTAATGCCTGGTTCACTAGGGGTAGAGGCAATCTTACAAGCCATGCAGACTTTTGCCCTACAACAGGACTTAGGAAAGGAATTTACATCCCCTAAATTTGTCCAATTAAAAAATCATAAAACGGTTTGGAAATATAGAGGGCAAATTTTATGGAAACCTGCGGAGATGAATTTGGAAGTACATATCAAAGCGATTGAAAAACGAGGTGACCAATTGGCGATTATTGGCGATGCTTATTTGTGGAATGGGACAATGCGGATTTATCAGGTGACGGATTTGGCTTTGGGGATTGAGGAGGGATAGAAACTAAATTTATAATATGATGAGATTTTATAAATATGGAAGAGATTATTTGACTGAGGTTAAGTTTGCTCATTTAGAAAAGGTGTTTAAAATCTATTATTGGGATTTTTGGATTTCATTAATAATAGAAAGCGAAGGATTTAAAGGTGATTGGGATAAACTAATAGAGACACTTAAAAGGAAAAGTAAACAGTCTACATTTTTGATGTATAATTTTGAATCATTGTATGGTCAAATTCAATTCTTTCGTCAACATTTATCATCAAATAGTTTGACCTCTTCCGATATTATAGAGAAAATACAAGAAACGAAAGGAACAGTTTTTTTAGAGCAACAATTGGAAAAAGCACAAAAGAAGGTGCTCTTGATGGATATAGAAGAGGAAGATAAGACGAGGGTAATGAATTTAAGATCCGAAAAGAGAGAAACAGCTATTAAAGGAGATGGTATTTATTATCACGGCGAAGACGAAATGGTAGATGCAAGCCCATTAGATTACATAATGGACTTTTGGGATCAAATTGAATACTCTTATTTTGTTGGTGAAAGTAAAAAAATATGGGTTACGGATAGACTGGCTGAAAAAGCGCAAATGTTGGTGAAAGATGCAAATATTTTTGAATTATTTGCAATTTATAGGGCTTTTTTAACCGTTGTGATAGAAGAGATAGAAAATGTACCTAATTCTAGGGATGAAATAGGGGAGATGGTAGAAGAAATTTTCTATAAATATATTACTTTAGATAGAAGCCAATTACGTATCGATATATTAGACTTTTGGGGAGATTTATTAAATTTAATGATTTGGGAAGATTATGGCTTTTTTGATGCACATTACAAGGATGTTTTTAAAGGATTGACTAAGGAAGAAATCGAAATAATAACGTTTATTCTTCAATTAGAAAAAGAAGAATTGGAAAAAGCAATGCTTGATTATCCTGCTGAAAAAGCTAATAAAATTCAACTTTTTTTTGAAAGAGAAAAAAATGGAGGTTGTGCTAAAATTGTAAAATTATATAAAGGGTAAGCTCAAATGGAAGGAATAATCTTCATAGGCATTCAAGCAAGCGGAAAATCAACATTTTACAAAAATCGCTTTTTTAATACCTACGTTAGAATTAGTTTGGATTTATTGAATACTCGAAATAAGGAATACTAATGAGAGATGAATATGATGAGTTTATTCTAAGGTTATTAGAAAAAGATAGAATAGGATGAGATATTTAATCATCGAACATTTCAAAAAAGATAAAATTCTAGAACTCTATCAAAGGTTCGATAAAAAAGGACGTATGTTGCCCAAAGGCGTAACTTACATCAATAGCTGGATAGATGAAAATATAGAAACTTGTTATCAAATAATGGAAAGTGAAAGCCTAGAAAAACTACAAGATTGGATAGCAAATTGGAACGATTTAGCGGATTTTGAAATTATACCTGTTTTAACTTCTGCGGAAGCTAAAACCAAGATATTGAATAAAGACTCAAATACAAAATGAAACGATTAGTAGTAGAAAATAAAGGTTATTGTAATGCTTTAATTGGAATAATTAGCCTATTTTTCATTTATAATTTATACGCAACAATTCAGACAAAAAGTATAATTGGACTTTCTCCTATTTTAATTCAAGGAATTGTTTTGTATATACTTATTTCCAAAAATAGGTACACTAAAGTAGCTGTAAAAATTTGGGCGGGGTTATTTTTGATTGGTAGTGGTGGTCTTGTTGTCATAGGAATATTATTGGAATATTTAGGAAGAGGAAAAGAAGAATTATTTTCTACTAAATTTATTATTCATGTTATTCTTATTTTAATTGGAATTCTGATATTTGCCTTAGTAAAAGATTTGGGAATAATAAAAGACCCTGAAAACATTTAAAAAGAATAAATGAAAAAAGTAGCCATCCTAATTTTCGATAAAGTAGAAGTCTTAGACTTCGCTGGTCCATTTGAAGTATTTTCAGTTAGTTACGACAAAGCAGGCAATAAACTCTACGATGTTTGCTTAATAGCTGAGGAAGAAGGCGTAGTCAAAGCGAGAAATAACTTCCAAGTAATTCCGAACAAACTCATTGATACCAACGAAAAATTTGATATGGTATTAATCCCTGGCGGCTTTGGAACTCGAACAGAAATGAATAACGAAGCCATTAAAGATTGGATAAAAGCACAATTTGAACAAGTCGAATTAATGCTATCTGTCTGTACAGGTTCTCTGGTTTTAGCAACTAGCGGATTATTAGAAAATATATCTGCCACCACTCATCACGGTGCATTTGATGAATTAGCAGCCGTTGCGCCCAATACAAAAATAATTAAGGGTACAAAGTATGTAGATAATGGAAAAGTGATAACTTCGGGCGGTATTTCGGCTGGAATTGAAATGGCTTTGCATGTTGTTGCAAAACAATATGGGATAGAACAGGCTCGAAAGACGGCTAATTATATGGAGTATACTTGGCATGAAGAATAGAAAGAAATTTTCAATTTATAATTTTCAATTTTCAAAAGGAAGATGTAGCATGACCTCGTTTTAATTTGGTTCACCCTGCAAAATCCTGTCATCTTGTAAATATGCAATTAACACACATAGGCAAATCACTACCCCTAAACTGGAAAGGCTCACCCCGTTCCGTAGCGTTCGATGCAGTAGGCATTCAAAAAAAATTAAATAATACCCATCTTCCATGCTATGTCGTCAAAGATTTTGGTGGAAGAATTGGGGTCACCAATGAAGGAGAAATTGCAGCCGAAGGTAGAGGGCAAGAAATGTTAGCGATGGTTGCGCCTTTAACGGCGACGCAATTAGGCGACCCAACTTTCCAAACAGATTATAATGTCAAATATGGCTATAAAACGGGTGCAATGGCTAATGGCATTGCTTCTGAAGCATTGGTTATTGCGATGGGACAAGCCAATATGATTGGTTCCTTTGGAGCAGCAGGTTTAGTGCCAAGGCGAGTGAATCAAGCGATTGATAAAATCCAAGCAGCTTTGCCTACGCAGACTTATGCCTTTAATTTAATCAACAGTCCGACCGAAAAAGCATTGGAGGAAGGAGCGGTAAAATTATTTATAGAAAGAGGGGTAAAAGTAGTAGAAGCTTCTGCTTATATGCGACTTTCAGAAAGTATTGTGCATTATAGAGTTGCGGGATTAAGTCAAGATACCGAGGGTAATATCATTTGTGGGAATAAGGTAATTGCCAAAATATCTCGATTGGAGGTAGCCGCACATTTTATGAAACCAGCACCAGATAAAATGTTACAAGCCTTATTGGCACAAGGTAAAATAACTCCTTTACAAGCAGAATTGGCGAAGAAAGTACCAATGGCAGATGATATTACAGTCGAAGCAGATTCTGGTGGACATACGGATAATCGACCATTAGTGGCTTTGTTTCCAACGATTATTAAATTGAGAGATGAATTGCAACAAGAATATGGCTATGCTAAAATGATTCGTGTTGGTGCAGCAGGTGGAATTGCTACACCCGCCTCCGCTTTAGCCGCTTTTATGATGGGGGCAGCATATATTGTAACTGGGTCAGTCAACCAAGCATGTGTAGAAGCAGGCACTTCTGAACATGTGCGAAAATTATTATCGACGGTCGCTTCGACAGATGTAACCATGGCACCAGCTTCGGACATGTTTGAAATGGGGGTAGAACTACAAGTCTTAAAAAGAGGGTCGTTATTTGGGCCAAGAGCGAAGAAATTATACGAATATTATACCCGTTATAATTCCATTGATGAGATTCCTGCGGAAGAAAGAGCCACCTTGGAAAAGAAAGTGTTTAGAGCGCCTTTAGAGACGATTTGGCAATATTGTGTGGACTTCTTTAATGAAAGAGACCCTGAACAGATTGAGCGAGCGAATGATAATCCTAAGCGAAAAATGGCATTGATTTTCCGATGGTATTTAGGTTTGTCCTCTAATTGGGCAAATTCTGGAAAAGAAGGTCGGGCAATGGATTACCAAATTTGGTGTGGCCCTGCCATGGGCGCATTTAATAACTGGGTGAAAGGGACTTATTTAGAAAATTACGAAAATCGACAAGCAGTAGATGTCGCAGAAAATATTATGCTTGGTGCAGCTTATTTGTATCGCGTACAGGCGTTGAAAATGCAGGGCGTGAATTTGCCTTTGGCTTGGATGCATGTTGTGCCTGAGCGAAAAACTGCTGAGCTAGTGTAATGTAATTAGCGAATTCTTTTTAAAAATAGGAAAAGGGATTTTTATACGATAAGGTATGAAAGTCCCTTTTTTGTTTTGAATTATTTGATAAACAATGGAGTTGTACAGAAAACAAAACTCAAAATAGTTCTTTCTAATGTCAAAGATACGCGTTGTTTTGACTTTGCGTAACTCTGTGAAAACTTCGGGTAACTCTGTGGAATAATTAAAATAAAGTAGTTGTTACACAGAGTTTCGCAGAGAAAAGCATGTAAACACATTACACTAGAATCTACTAATATCTGAATAATCAATTATTTAATTATCTTCATATTCAGATATTAATTTTTGTCTGCTTAAATTTAATAAAATGAAATGTAAAACCAACCTACTTACCTTAATTTTAATTCTATTCTTTTCAGGAATCAGTTATGCTCAAAACCCCTTAAACCCTGCGCCAGATAGAGCAGAAGGAGAGGGCGAAGGCCCTTTTGAGCGATTGATTATCAGAGGTGTTAATGTTATAGATGGCTCTGGTGCGCCGCCAAGAGGACCAATGGATATTGTTATCGAAGGTAACAAAATTGTACAGATTGCGAATGTGGGTGTGCCTTATATTCCCATTAATGAAAAAGGTAGACCGCAAGGTGCTACGAAAGAAATAGATGCAACGGGGCATTATGCGATGCCCGGTTTTATCAATTTACATGCGCATGTTGGAGGGGCAAAAAAGTCGCCAAATGCTACTTATCCTTATAAATTATGGATGGGTCATGGGATAACTACGATTCGAGGCGTACCTGCCGCAGGAGTAAATTGGACGCAAAGTGAAAAGAAACGGAGTGCCAAAAATGAGATAGTAGCCCCTAGAATCGTTGCTTTCCATACTTTAGGTTCAGGAGAAGACTGGGAAGGAGGCGTGGTCTATACCCCAGAAAAAGCAAGAGAATGGGTACAATGGGGCGCAAAAAAAGGCGTAGAAGGCTTAAAGTTCTTTAGCCATGACCCTGCTACGTTAAAAGCGGCAATAGATGAGGCGCATAAACATAAAATGGGAACAGTGGCGCATATTGCGCAAACCATGGTTGGGGAAACAAATGCCTTAGATTTTGCTCGGATGGGATTGGATAATCTGACCCATTATTATGGTTTGTTTGAAGCCCTTTATAAAGACCAAGATATTCAGCATTGGACACCTGATTTTAATTATAATGATGAACAAGACCGTTTTAGCCAAGTAGCGCATAATTGGGACAAAATTCATCCTAGAGGTAGTAAAGAATGGAATGCGCTTATCGAAGAATTTTTGGAATTGGACTTTATTATTGACCCTACGATGACCGCTTATCTAGCAGGACGAGATGTAATGAAAGAACGAAATGCGGTATGGCATGATATCTATACCTTACCTTCTTTGCATCGTTTTTATTATCCAAGTCGAACCAGTCATGGCTCTTATTTCTTTAATTGGACCTCTTGGGATGAAATTGCTTGGAAGAATTTTTATCGAGTTTGGATGTCTTTTTTAAATGATTATAAAAATGCGGGAGGTCGAGTTACGGTTAGTGATGATGCTTCTTTTATTTATAATTTATGGGGCTTTGGTTATATCGAAGAAATGGAATTATTGCAAGAGGCAGGATTTCATCCGTTAGAGGTTATTCGTGGGGCAACCATGCATGCCGCACAAGCTATCTTTGAACCAAAAGGAAAGCCCATCGAATTTGGCGTACTTCGACCAGGTTTATTAGCGGATATCGTTATTGTAGAAGAAAATCCTATTGAAAACTTAAAGGTATTATACGGCACAGGTTTTCAACGATTAAATGATGATACAGGTAAATTGGAACGAGTGGGAGGCGTAAAATATACGATTAAGGATGGAATTGTTTACGATGCCAAACAATTGTTAAAAGATGTGGAAGAAATGGTGAAAAAACAGAAGGCAGAAGAAGAATAAGTCCTTAAGATATAGTAGTAACATAACTGTGTGAGTTGTGCAGAGCGATGTGGTTATCTGTCGCAACTCACAGCGTTGTGTTACTCACCAACTCCTCAAATCCATCCTCCCCAAACAAAGGCGCTAAAAAAGGATCATTTTGAAATTTAAACCATAAAAACTCCTGCCCTTCTGCTTTACTTTGTTTTAAAAGGGCAATTGCTTTATCGGTATGACCTAATTGCGCTTCCATCTTAGCTTTGGCATAACTCACATAACTGGCAGCATAAGGATGCTCATAAGTACTTAAATATTGATAAATACTTTCTAATTTATCATCTTCTCTCAGTTGGATATGACAAGCGGCTAAAGAAGCCAAACCAAGGTCAATAATCATCGGAACTGCTTTAAATCGTTGATAAAAATCTTGGAAGTATTCTGCAGCTTCTGCGTACTCTTTTTTATTATATAAGCCTATTCCAATATAATAATTACTCAACCAATCATCGTCGTTATCTTCCCCGTAATTAATCAAAAGATTCGCCATTATTTTCTGTACATCGGTTTGATTGAGTTTGTCTAATTCAAAGAGCATCCCCACTAATAGTAAGCCTGCACTTTGTCTACCACCATTAAAACTTAAATCTTCGCCTAAATAGAGTCCCATTTTTTCATAGACTTTATCAAAATCCCCAATGTTCACTAAGGATTTTAAATAATAATTGGCGATAAGCCCTTCTCGTATGTCAAAACTAAACCCTTCTACAATACTCGTCACTTGCTGGAAATTGCCTTTTTGGAAATGGGCATAGGTCAATAATTCATAATATTCTTGGCAAGACATGCATTCCTGAAAATCTAAATGCGATACATCATATTGTTCTAAAACCGTTAAAGCTTTTTGTACTTGATTGGTATTTAAATACTGCCGACTTAGATTGGTTACCGTAATAAATTCTTGCGCATCTATGGCATAAATCTCTTCCCAATATTGGACGGCCTCCTGCAAATTTCCTCGTAATTGTGCTTTATAAGCTCTTGTTTGTAATTGATGGACCTTAGATAAATTATCACTTCGTTGTAAGACAAAATTTAATAAAGAATCTGCGGAGTAATAATCTGATTCATTGATTTTGGAAGCCACTAATTCAACTAAAGGCACGATAAAAGTAGAATCAATTTTATAAGCAGTCATATAATATTCTTCCACTCTTTCGTAGCTAATGCCCCAATATTTTCTGCCTTCTAAATAAGCTTGGTAAGCACCTAATTTCGGTGGTTTCTCCGTAAATTGTTTGCGTCCTTGAACTGCCCAAAAACCTGTCAATCGTTCACTAACTTCTTGAATCAAAGGTAAAGGGTCTGATTTATCGCCAATAATAGGTTTTTCTAAGGCATGGACTATTTCACCTGTTTGGACATTAACTACTTGGGCTTGCAAAATGAGATTCTCGCCTGATTGATAATATCTGCCATTAATAATCACCTCTGCACCCGTTGCTTTGGCAAATTTCTGCATGCCTTCTAGAGAAGCTGTCGCTAAGTGAATATTACTACGAACATTAGAAGGTAAAACCACTTTGGTTTCTTCAATATTCATCAATTGTTGGGTAATCCAATCGGCTGCCATTTTACCGACGCCATTTAATTGTTCTTCGCCCGTTTCGTTTTCAAAAAACATCACGGCGACCTTTTTCTCTTTTAAAGAAGTTTCGCCAAAAGTATTACTCAATAACGTTTTTAACGCTGGAAAATTAAAAGCAACTAGAACCGCGATTAAGCCTAAAACAGCAAATACCGCTTTGGCACTTGTCGCTATTTTTTGAACGGTACTGGTTGGCTTTTTAGCTAACTTTCCTGTGATTCTTCGTTTATCTGGAACAGCAAATTCCTTATTAGCTAAAGCATAAACAGGCGTAGTTTGCTTAATATTTTTGAAATCAAATTTGCCTAAAGCAGCTATTTTAAAATGAGGATGATTATCTAATGATTGTTTGATTGTTTCCGAAAATAAAACAGATCCTGGTACGCCAATAGATTCTATTCTAGAAGTTAAATTAACACTATCTCCATAAATGTTATCGCCTTTAAAAATAACATCGCCTGCATGTAAACCAATCCGAACAGGCACTTTTGGGCTTTTTTGAAAAATAACCTGTAAAGACCCAGCACACCTTACCGCATCTATTGGACTATTAAAAATAGCCAAACAGCCATCTCCATAAAAGTTGATGATGCGTCCGTTACATTCTGCTGCTTGTTCCTCCAATGCTTGTTGAAATTTCGACAATAGCCTACCCGTATTCGCTTCGTCTTCCTGCATCAATGCAGTATAACCGGCGATGTCGGCAAATAAAATGGCTGCTAATTGTCGTTTTTCTAAGGACATTAAAGAGTTTAAATTAAGGGTTTGGGCTAAGATAGTAATTATTCCACTATCTAGTTCTCAAATATAAAGAGATTTTTTGATAGAAAAGGTTGCTTCTCTTGGAGGAAGGAGGAGCTATAAATGGTAAAAGAGGTATCACAAGTGCCTTAAGCCATGAATTAATCGTTTTTTAGTCGTTAAGCGTTCATTTATCCTAATTGACTAAACTTTAAAAAAAGTCGAATAGCTGTTTCTATGAGGACAAAATAAGGAATTTAGCGGTATTTTTATAAGTACGTACAAGACTTATTGTAATTTTGAGACGTTTTGACTACATCTCCTCCATTTGAATGATACACTAAATAAATACTGCAACTTGATTAAGGAAACTGTTCATTATCTCAACCAAACTAAAAGCTATCTAGAAAATATTACGGCTGCTGCCTATCAACAACCAATTGCAGAAATGTCTAATGGTACGATAGGCAAGCATACGAGGCATTTTTTAGAATGCTACCAATGCTTATTAGCGCAATCTACGACTGGAGAAATTTGTTACGATAATAGAGAAAGAAACGAATTAATAGAAAAAAATCCACAAGTAGCTTTGAAGGTGTTGGAAGATATAATTGAAAAAATAAAGAAAATTGATTTATCCAAAAAACTAATTCTAAAAACATCCTTGCCTACCGAAACGCCCATTTTGACCAATTTCAATAGAGAATTATTGCATAATTATGAGCACACAACCCATCATTTGGCATTAATTCGAGTAGGCTTGACTTTATTAAATGCGGCGGATGCTATTCCAAAAGATTTTGGCTTGGCAAATTCGACAATTCAACATCAAATGCAGTATAATAAAGGATGAAAAATTTCAAATACCTTTGGTTAGAGTTTTGAATTTGATACTTGCATTTAAAAAATTCGTGGGGAGGTTCATTCGTGGGGAAATTCGCAATGAAATGAATCCGAGATAAAAAAATCTGTGGTAAAAACCATCCAAGATAAAAAACATTGCATCTTTGCAGCTTTTATGGATGCTAATTTTAGTGAATGAAAAAATCTGAGCGGCAACGCCTACCTTTTTGGCAATCTACATTTTTTATAAAACTGATGCATTGGGAATATTGGCCCAGTTTTGTGGTCTATGCACCTGCTGCTTTTTTCTATTTATATTTTGCCATTCGGTCTCGCCGATTATTTTATTTTACGCCAGTCAATCCCGTGATTGAAACAGGTGGCGTTTTTGGGGAATCTAAAATAAATATCCTTAATCGAATTCCGAAAGAAGTCATACCCAAAACTGTTTTTATAGCAAAAGAGAATCAATCACCTACTTATATTATAAATGCTGGAAAGACAGCAGGCATTAACTTCCCGTTTATAGCCAAACCAGACGTAGGAGAAAGAGGTTTTTTAGTAGAAATTATTAAAGATGAAGCAGCTTTAAACGATTACCTAAAGCAAATAAATGCCCCTTTTATCATCCAAGAATTGATTACTTCCCCAATAGAATTAAGTGTCTTGCATCATAGAATGCCCGATGCAAAGAAAGGTCAGATTACGTCTATTTGCATTAAAAGAACGTTATTTGTAATTGGTGACGGTCAATCAATAATAGGCGATTTAATGCGTAAAAAGCCTAGAGCAAGATTACAATTGGCACGTTTTCAGGCAAATTACCGAACTATTTTAGAACGGATTCCTGCCAAAGGAGAAGAAGTGGAATTAGAACCGATTGGCAATCATAGTAGAGGAACGACCTTCTTAAATGGTAATCATTTGCATAGTGAAAAACTAGAACAAGTCTTTGATAAAATAGCTTTTCAAATGGAAGGTATTTATTATGGGCGGTTTGATTTGAAATGTGAAAGCATTGAATTATTAGAAGAAGGAAAAGGGATAAGTATTTTGGAATTCAATGGCGTAGCGGGCGAACCTGCGCATATTTATGACCCAGCATATCCTGTTTGGAAAGCCTATCGAGATATATATCGCCACTTTAAAATTATTTATAACATTGGCAGAGTGCAACATAAAAAAGGAATAGCCGCAATGAATTTGACAGAAATGCGTGCCAGTTATCGCCGATATAATGAGTATTTGGAAGCGGCGAAAATTTGACGGTTTCCAGTTTCCTGTTACCAGTTTGACGAATAAACGGATATTGGGTAACAGGTAACTGGCAACCGAATTAACACTTTAAAACAACTCTATGAATTTAGACAAAGAATTTTGGTACAGTGCCTATCAACCGAATACTGATTTAACTCCTGAAATAGTACAAAAAGCAGAGGCATTACTAGGCTTAAAATTGCCAGCGAGCTATATCAATTTATTAAATATCCAAAATGGCGGAGAGACCCAAGGGTTGGTTTGCCCAACAACCGTCAAAACTTCTTGGGCGGATAACCACGTCTCTGTAGAAGAATTATTTGGGATTGATTTATTGGATGGAGGAGAAGAAACAGAAGAACGAGACACCAGCGAATTTAATATTTTAGATTCCATCCGTTTCACCCAAGAATGGGGTTTACCCGAAAACCAAATTGTGCTATGCGGTGATAGAAATGGCTGTATTACCATAGATTATAGACAAGAAGGAATAGAACCAATTGTTACTTGGCTAGACATGGAAATGAAAGAAGATATTCAACTAGCTGAAAATTTTGCAGCTTTTCTAAATAAGCTAGTACCTTTTGAAAAATTTAATGGATAGTCGAGTTGCGAGTTGCGGGTTACGAGTTGGACAGTAGTATTTGTTTAATATTTGAAAAGTAATTTAATACCAGTTATTTTACTCAAATATCAAGCACCAATTCCAATCTAACCCGCAACTCGCAACCCGCAACTCGCAACTCAAATCATGAATATCGCTCTATACTTCATCGTCTCCTTCCTCATCAGCGCCGTAGGCTCCTTACCAACTGGTTTAATTACCCTAACCATTATGCAGAGAACCTTGGCAGCGGGCAAAAAAGCAGGCTATATGCTTTCTTTTGGCGCAACGGTCATGGAGTTTGTCTATACCTATATTGCACTCTATGGATTGACCTTTTTCCAAGAAAGTGTGGCGACTAATTATTACATGCAAGTTTTTGCGACGGTGGTCTTTTTTTGTTTTGGTGGCTATAACTTTCTCAAAGAAAGTCAACCACCAACTGCGCCAACAGAAAAATATGATTATTTCGATTTTGGTAGAGGGTTTATAGTGGCAACCATGAATGTTTTAATTATTCCTTTTTGGTTATTTATCGCTTTATGGTTGGCGAATTATGATATGACTTTTGATAATCAAACGAATATTATTGTCTTTTCGATTGGGTCTGCTTTAGGTGCTTTGGCAGTCTTTATTGGTTATGCAGAATTGGGGCATTATATCTTGGCTCGGATTGGTAAGATTGTGAAATATACGAATAAGATTGTAGGGGTGGTTTTTGTTGTTTTGGGGATTTATCAGTTGACGCAGCTGTTCTAATCATAGCCCCTAACTTTGATGGTTCGAGTCTCCAAGCTCGAATCCAATATCTTGTCCTCTCCTAACGATCGCTCAGTAATAACGGTCGTTAGGAGAGGACGAGATACCAATTTCCTAAAATATCGAGTGTTATTTTAAAGTAACTACATCCGCTGTGCAGGTATAGCTTCGCCTCGATGACAAGTGGTGCAATTAATAGCTGGTTGAGTACTTTGTAAATTTTTGATATTTGCCAATAATTCCCGATTAATCTGCCCTGTCATTACCCACATGTCCCTTGCTATTTGTTTATTTGGTTTGACTTCGCTTGCCCATTTTCCAAATTCGTGACAATGATTGCATTTTACCCCTAAGGATTGGTTAAAGGCTCGTTGCATAATTGGAATAACTCGGCCTGCAGGCATTCCTTTTAAGACTTGAATATTTTCAAAGACTTCTTCTGCTGGCAGATTTTCTTTGCCTTTTATCTTTTCTTTTATGGCAGCAATAAATGGAGGGTCGGTTGGTTTTTCCGTGGCAGTAACTTCTGTTTTTGTGGCTGCTTCTGCTACTTTATCTGAGGTTTTTTTAGGTGTTGCACAAAAAGTTCCTAGAAATAGCATCGCAACTAGAATACTAAAAACGGATAGTTGATTTTTCATAATAAAGGATAGCTTTTTAAATTTTAAGACCTTTGGATTTTAAAAGGTAAAAAAAATACTTATCCTAGCATAAAATAAATGGACAAATTGGATAAAGTGTTTATTGTCGGACAGTTTATTATTTTCTTTTAGGATTAGGGAATTGAGAATATAGGTTTCAAGTCTAGTTTGAAAATCGACTTTGTTATTTTTTTATTCGGTGAAAAGTAACCCATTATATTTGATAAGTAATAAAACCCAAATCACCACCCCAAAACACTAAAAGCCGCTTCCAAAATCACCTCATCTTTCTTCAAATGCAACCAATACCCACCAGTATCCAAATACCGCTCATACGCCACAAAATAAGCGGTATCACTCTCCACATGTTCCACCACCAAATCCCACCGAAACTGATTCAACCCCTGCTGCCCATCAATCTCCTTCGTCCAAACAACTTTATCCGCATCATCTAAAATAACCAATTCAACGGTATCAGCCTCCACCAACCAAAAACTAAAAACGGTTTTCTCCACCGTACTTTTATCAATATCATTATGGGTATCTCGCCGCTTAGGAAATTGTGCATTAGGAACGGTAAATAAATGGTTGGCTTCTAAAGGAAAACCTAAATCTGCCAGTTCATAAAGCACGCCCAAATCAAAAGTATAAATCCCTCGTCCATGGGTAGCGACGACCAATTCCTGTTCTCGTTCTTGAATAGCCAAATCTGCTACACTTACCACAGGCAAATCATCGCCCAATAAATCCCAAGATTGTCCACGATTCATGGAGATATAGACGCCTCGATGTGTGCCCGCATATAAAATATTTTCTTGACTCGGGTCTTCTAAAATAACATTTATTGGCGCATTGGGTAAATTATTGGTAATGGATTGCCAAGTTTCGCCATAATTGTTGGAAACATATAAATAAGGCATTAAATCATCTTCATTGATGCCCGTCATAGCTGCATAAACTCTAGCGGTTTGAAAATTAGAAGGGCAAATACTGCGAATATATTGATTAGCTAAACCATTGGAATATTCTGTCCAATCTTGTCCATCATTTTTGCTACACCAAAATGCGCCATGGTCAGTACCTACATATAATAAACCCGCTTCTAATTTGGATTCGGCAATCATACCCGCTGCGGTCGATTTTTTAGTAGGATTGGCAGAAACGGATAAATCAGGGCTAATTTGTTCCCAAGTATCGCCTCGATTGATGGATTTCATTAAGTGATTGCCGCCATGATAAATGGTTCTGGAATCGTGGGGAGAAATGAAATAAGGGGTGACAAAATTATATTGCAGTTTGTCTTTTAAAAGGGGAATCCCTCTTGGGGAAATATATTTAGACGTATCGGCAGTCCTATCTTTTCTCCGAATAGCGCCATTTTGCATACTAAAATAAACCGTATTCGGGTCGTCAGGGTCAACTTGTGTGACACAACCATCGCCGCCACTCCAAGCGTCTACCCACAAATATTTCCAAGCGTCGGTTCTTGTTGCATCCCATTCTTTGGAAAGCCCAAAAACAGTTGCATCGTCTTGTGTGCCACCATAAATATTATAAGGGTATTGATTGTCCAAAGTGATAGTATAAAACTCGCCTGCGGGGATATTATTATGGTGCAGCCAATTTTCGCCTTTATCATAACTGACATATAAACCGCCATCATTACCTAAAAGCAAATGATTGGGATTGTTGGGATTTATCCATAATTCGCAATGGTCTAAATGTAGGGTCTGGGCTTTGCTAGGTTGGATATGGGTGATATTGCCGGCAACTAAATTAAAGGTTTTGCCACCATCCGTACTATTTGCCATCCTAACCCCTAAACCATAAATTTCTTCATCATTTTGTGGATTGACATACATATCTGCAAAATACCAACCAATACCGGGGAAAATCATTAAGGGTTTATTATGCGTTTTTTGCCACAATGCACCACCATCTTCTGTTTTATAAACTTCTGCTGCTTCCATTCTTTTATTGTCTCGATTATCCATCAAAGCATAGATTTTATTTGGATTTTGGTAGGAAACAGCTAAGCCAATTCGGCCAATTTTATTATGTGTCGGTAAACCATTCGCTATTTTTTGCCAAGTGGTGCCGCCATCTTCACTTTTATAAATACTACTTTTTTGACCATATACACTTTCCATCAAGGGTTTGGTAATATCATTCTCCCACATAGATGCATAGATAATATTGGGATTGCTTGGCGCAATAACCACATCATTCGCTCTGGTATTGTCATCGACAAATAATACCCGTTCCCAATCTTTACCCCCGTTGGTACTTCTATACAAACCTTTGGCATTTCCTTTTGTCCAAAATTTCCCTAAGACGGCGACAAATACAATGTCTGGATTCGTTGGATGCACCGTTATTTCGCCAATATGCCAAGTGTTGTCTAAACCTAAATGCTGCCAAGTTTCCCCGCCATTATCCGAACGGTAGACACCTGTGCCAGGCATGGTGAAATTTCGATTTTTGCGCAAACTTTCACCCGTTCCGACATAAATAATATTCGGATTGGAAGGGGCAAGGGCAATGTCGCCAATACCTTGTGCGGCTTGATTGTCAAAAATGGGTTTCCAAGTCAATCCATTATTGGTCGTTTTCCATAAATTACCAGACCCAAAGGCGGCGTATATCGTGCCTGGATTATTTGGATCCGCTTGTACGGCTTCTATTCTGGCAGAATTTAGAACTGGGCCGACGGGTTTCCACTTCGTGTGGAAGCGGGTACTATCTTTGGATTGCTGATATTCTTGGAAGGATTGGAGTAGGGGAGAGGTAGCATTTTGCCCAAAGGCAAAAATTGCATTTACCAAAAAACAAAAAAGGAATAAATAGTACTTAGGCATAAATTAAATTTTGGCCTAAATTATGGATTATCTGTTGGAATTTGTCTAATATAGCAGACCTAAACGATATTAATATGAAAAAAAGATACCCAAGAACGCTTTCTTCTGGGGCAAATAATACCGTAATAGCACTTACTGAAACAGAGGTAGCTAAACTGTTTACAGGTGATACTCGTTCAGACATTGGTTCAGAAGCTGAGAAAATGAGGTATGCCAATGAAATCAATGGGTTAGTGGTCAAATTTATTCGCTTAGATTTAATGGGGGAAGATGTAGAGACTTTAGTGATGGAGCGTTTATATCCTATGGATTTTCGAGCTTTTGAAGTGGAGAAAAGAGAATTGATTTTTGATGTTTTTGAAGATGAATTACACCAATTGCATAAGGCTGGTTTTGCACATAGAGATTTAAGGCGACCGTCTGATATGCCTGGCTTAAAGTACGATAATATTTTTTTAACCCAAAGAGGAATTCGCTTGATTGATGTGGGTATTTCTGCCATTAGAGATAAAGTCGGCGACCGTCTTTTTGAACGTTTTATTAAAGTGGAGTTAGAAGAAATGGAAGAATTTAGGAAATTCTTTTTGAGTCGCTAACTTCGGAATTTTTGTTTTCGGTATAGAAGTTTTACAATAAAATCAAATGATGACTTATCAAGAATATCAAACGCTCCTCTTAAAACAAATAAAAGCGCATTCAAAATCGGATATTCCCAACATCATTGAAGCGGCTTATTTCGATACGCCTAGACATTTTTTTATTGATAAAATTTTAGACGAGAATGAAAAGAAAGAGGTTGTCGAGATTGCCATAACGGCGCAAAACTTACCTCATTATTTACCCAAATTATATGCGAACCATCCAGTCGCTTTAGCGAAGAATGCCCAAAACGTAATTATTTCTACTATTTCTCAGCCATCAGCGGTTTTGATGATGCTTAAAAAGATAGACCTTCAACAAGGACAAAAAGTATTAGAAATAGGCACGGCAAGCGGATGGAATGCGGCGATGATGTCTAAATTAGTTGGGGAGACTGGAGCAATTCACTCTATTGAAATTATCTCTGATTTAGCCAAGAGGGCGAAAATCAAAATGAAAAAATATAATTGCCAGAATGTGCATACTTATGATGGAGATGGCGCTATCAATAATTATTCCCAAACTTTCGACCGCATCATGTTCACCGTTGGGGCTTATGATATACCGAAAATTATTCCTGAAAAATTAAAAGAGAATGGGGTATTATTGATGGTGTTGAAGACTAGAGGTATTTTTGATAGTATGATTTTGCTAAAAAAGGAAGGGGATTATTTAATATCGATTGACTGTGAGGCTTGCAAGTTTGTGCCTTTAAAAGGAAAGTATGCAATGCCGCAATTGGATGCTATAAAATTAGACTCGGTACCAATTTGGGATAAAGTGAAGCATAAAGTAATTCAAAAACAAAAATTTTGGTGGGGGAATAAATCAACTAATCCAAGAACAAAAATGATTAAATTAGTCGGCATCACTTCTTTTTTAGGTATTACCGAGCCGCAGTTTCAACTGTTTAAAAGGGAAGATAATGAAATTAGTTTTGGCTTAATTGATGAAGCATCAACGTCTGTGGTTGTTTGGGCGGATAATCAACTAATTGCTTATGGAAACGATAAAGCATTTAATCAACTAAAAGCAGCTTTTCAATTATATTTTGATTTAGGTATGCCGAGCGCCAATTGCTTTCAATTGAAAGTTTACCCTATTCAAGAAACGGTAACTGTAAGAGAAAAAGAGTGGTTAGTAAAACGTAGAGATTCTCAGTTTTTATGGTCTTTAAAAGGATAGGGAAACCGAAAAGGCAACGGAATTTGTGATTGCTCTAAACTGCCAACTGAATTACTGCCTACTGCCTCACTTCTCCTGTAACAACTCCAACATCTCAGGCGGCAATAAGGTCAAATCCAATAACATCAAGCCATCCAAAGCATCCGAAAAATTAGGATCTAAATTAAAACTAATAAATCGGGCATTTAGCTTAGTGTATTGTTTTAATAAAATGGGTATTTTGATATGCGCAGGTTCTATGGTCGCCATAAATTTCTCCAAGTCTTTTAATCGAGGGCCTGCAATTTGATTCATGTCTATATTGTCCAATTGAACTTGGAAAGGCGTTTTAGGTTTAAAGTATTGAGCGATTTCATTATTGTAAAAATGTGTTTTAACAAAATCAACAATCATACTTTTAGAGACATCTGAATAGTATTTACTAATACTGACAGGACCAATTAAATACCGATATTGCGTATTTTGCAATAAGAATAATAGAATGCCTTTCCATAATAAAAAGAGTGGCAAAAAGCCCTTTTGGTAATCTTCAATAATGTAGGAACGACCCAATTCTATAGATTGACTTAAAGTAGCCGTAGCTTGCTGGTCAATATCAAATAAGCTATTGATATAAAAACCATTTAAACCATGATTTCTGATAATTTCATCACCTAAACCTACTCTATAACCACCAACGATTCGTTCTGCTTCGGTATCCCAAATAAAGAGATTATAATAATAATTATCAAATTCATCCAAGTCAATATCCTTGCCCGTACCTTCACCAACTGCTCTAAAAGTCAATTCTCTTAGACGACCAATTTCTTGTAAAATTAGCGGAATATCGACAGCCTTTGCCATATACACCTGAAACTTACCTCGTTCCGTAATCAATTGACTAGGTGCTAAAGTGGCTACTTCTTTAGCAAAGACATTAAATTGAATTTGGGTGATGATACTTTCCATTTTTTGATTTATTGATGGCTCAATTTATCCAAAATAAAACTAAGATACAAAGATAATTCTTCTAGTATATCTTAGGTTTAATTGAGCATAAAAAACGATTAAACGCTTTTAAAAGCAAAGGTATTTTAAAGATAGCCGAAATGTTGATAGGTTGCTTGATTAAGTCTATACTTTTTTTAATACTATAAAGTTTGGTCTTGGTGGAGTTGTTTTTGTTGTTTTAATAGTTGGAATTGAAAAATATTATTCTGCACAAAGTGGCATATCCTTAAACAACCATTTTGGCCCTAATCGACAAACCTGTCCAACATTAGTATATAAAATGTTCCAATCTGCCATCTGATGGACTTTTCCGCTAATTTGAATATGGTCAGCTGTAAAATCTAATAAATCAGGATTGATAGACTGTCCATCTTCGCCTAATAAAATATAATATGCTTGTTGTCTATCTTTATTTTCCGTAGCCAAAACCGCAGGAATGCCGCCAGACAAACAACGAACTGCACAAGATTTATGCGTTTTCCCATCCCCTGGTTTCATCACACCAAAAAAGCATTTAGGGTCAACAATTTCGCCTCTTAATTTGGTCATTCCTTTATCTTCATGGGCTAAAACCCTATGCGCTTTTTGTTCACTTAATCCTTGAAAAGCATTGCCTTCTTCGGTTAATTCTAATACCGTTTTTCCATTATAATAAATTAAAGTGCCTTGTAATTTAATGGCTTTTCCATATAAGGATTCGCCAGCTATCTTTTCCATTTCTCCAATCGCTTTTTCTGCCCCAAACTTCACCACATCTACCAACATTAAATGCTGAAAAACGGGCTCGCTTTGTAAATCATTGCCCATAAATAATCGAAGCATTGGCACAGGTTTTTCGATTAATGTACCTTCTACGGTCGTGAGTGTACCAAATTCAAAGGCAGCGTTATTTAATGGTTTTTGGCTGTTGACAAATGCCAAGGCAGCTATCAATAGAATAGGTAAAAGACTTAATATAAATAGCCGTGTTTTTTTGGCATAACCGCTTGGTGTTTTGTCTGACCAACCGATGAAAAAATTATCTTTAGGTGTATTCATATTTAATGGTGATAAATTTTACTAAAGTAATGGCAAAGGGCATTGCCTTAAAACAAAATTGACTTTTTGGGCGCAAAGACCTCAGAGAGGTCCTATCTCTTTAGATTTAGAGTTAGGATGTCTGTTTCTCGACCTCAGCGAGGTCGTATATTAACTAACCCCTAAAGTTTCAAAAAATCAAAAACATATTTATCTTCAAATTCTATGTCAAATAATCTTAATAATTCTAAATATTCCTCTTGAAAAGTCTTTTTTCTATGGTGCTCTTTCTGGTTCATTACATAATCTATTACTGCACTTTTCTGAGAATTTCCATAAGAAAATGCTCCATAACCACTTTGCCATGCAAATTTATAGGGCGTAAAATTATTTTCATTGATAAAGGTATTACTCGCTTTTTTGACTTCTCTCACTAAATCTTCAATTAGAATATGCCCTTTGTAGTCAATGAAAAAATGAATATGGTCAGGCATGCCATTAATGGCTAATAATTTTTGCTTTTTGCTTTGAATTATACCCGTCATGTATTTGTGTAAATCGGCCTCCCATTCTGGTTGTATTAGGTTTTGTCTACCTTTAACAGCAAAAACTATCTGAATGTAAATTTTTATGTACTTGTTTGCCATAGTATGTTTGTTTTAAATGGTTAAAAATGTGTATTTATTTATTTTATATGCGACCTCTCTGAGGTCGGGAATTTTGTAGATAATGATGATGTTTTTCTAAAGATATAAGACCTCTCTGAGGTCTGAAGTATTAAAATTAGTAAATTTGATAATTTTCTCTAAATTAGGGAATAGTCATTAATCTTTATTAAAATAACCGCTCTTTACCCTTTTTTAGAAGTATAAGTCTCCTTAGAAATTAAGCCTTTGACCTCGGAGAGGTCCTATATCTTTAGAAATGTGTAATCACCTTTTATCCCATTCTTTCGACCTCAGAGAGGTCGCATATAAAGGTGTCTAATAATCAAATCACCGCCGCAGGTCGCTCCGTCCCTTCTGGATAGCCATTAGGATTGACATAAATTTCCCCATCCAAAACCTTCACATCATAAGTCTTTACTTTCTCCGTAAAAGGAGGCGGAGATTGACCATTATGCGCTAAATATTGATAGCCATGCCAAGGACAAGTAATACAGCCATCAACAATTTTGCCCTCGCCGAGCGGCCCGTTTTGATGTTTGCAAACATTATGAATAGCGGATAATTTGCCTTCGTATTTAAAAATGGCGATATTTTCTTCTTTGATCATCACGACTTTTGCTCGATTTTCTTCAATATCGGTCATCGCACAAACTTTATAAAAATTCTCCTTGTTTGCTGCGGTTAATACTGGCGTATCTTTTAGCGATTTATTAGCTGCAAAAATATGCGAACCAGCGACAATTAAAGCACCAACACCTACTAGAATATTGGACAAGCCACCTTCTTCAAAACCAGTTCCCAATAAGACATGGGCAACGATTAAGGCATACCCAAAATAGACCAACATGTGCAAGCTTTTCCAAATTTTTGGACTTAAATTGTGCAACCAAAAATCATGGCTAGTGGCAGCCATTGCAAACAAAATCAATAAGGCGAAAAAGCCTAATGTTTGAAAAGGGAAATTTCCAATAGACCTATAATTTGGATTGGCGGAAAAAAGCGAACTAATGGGGTCTACATCTCCAAACCCATGGAATTGTAATAAATTAAAAACCCCATGAATTAGCGCAACCATAAACATCGTTACCCCCAAATGCCGACGATTATAAAGTAAAGGCAAAAAGCGGTCATTTAATCGACTCAAAGGCCCGATGACTAAAATGATATGCAACATTAAAAAAGCTAAGGTGCCTGTTGCTCGTATAATTAAAGTTTCGGCAGTAATCTCTGGATAGAAAGTTAATTGCAAGCCAATAAATACTACTAAATAAAGCAGCATTAAGCCCCCCATCACTAGGTCGTATTTTTTCTTGCGTTTGCTCCAAAGTACCGCTTGATAATCTACACTCATTTTTTTGCAATTTTCAATTTAAAATTTTCAATTAACAATTTTCAAACTATCAATTGGTATTTATTACTGCTGTAAATAGTACTTTTTGATGAATGGCATCGTAGCCTTTGATTACCTTTTTTGACATAGCGGAGGCAAGAGAATCCAAAGGGAATTCAAAAGTGCCGCTTCCGTCTATTCTGCCTAATAGTTGCCCCTTAGGAGCAATAGTTGCTTCTTTATCTGTTAAATAGACCAGAGATTGAGGACTGACAGGTGCTTGATTCAATTGAAGTACAATCGTCTGTGTATTAGGTAGACTGCCATTTTTTATGGACATGGCAACATCTTCTGAAGTATTTGTAGCTGCTAAGTTTTGAGTGTTCTCATTTTTAGAAATAGCGACCATTGACGTTCCCCAAATTACTAATAAGGCTATACCTAAAAACCACCAAGTTCGCTGATGTCGTTTTCTTAAAGTTGGCGTCATTGTAGTGATGAGTTATAAGTGATGAGTGATGAGTGATGAATTTTAGGACTAACTAGAAATTTTTCGTAGTAGAATTGGCCACATAGCGATACTCCCAGGTAACCATAATAAGCGAAGCCCCCAACCTGCGGAGGCAGTAGCAGCATCTACTTTTTCAACGCCTTTGAAGATAAACCAAAGACCGAATAGTAAACCTATCAATAAGTATCCGTAAAATAAGTATGCAAAAATTGTAGCCATTTTATAGGTATTGATAGGGTGAAAGAAAGTCGTTCTTATAATAGATAATCGGCTGATAAAAGTTGAAAACTTTTAAAATATAGGTTTGAAGATGCAATCTTCAAACATCGGTCACCATTTTTTCAATGAGTGATATATTATGATTTTACTTTTCGTTCGCCCTATATGCATTGAAAGTAAATGAACTGTTGTAATTTTTACCAAGCAGTTCCGACAATTATCGGAAGGCACTACAGAAAATCCGTGGTATTTCTCATCCGTGGTAGAAAAAATCCGTTGGGAATTAAATCCGTTGGGAATCTTGTAAATCCTGTAGAATCTTGTTATCCTGTAGTAACTCCAGCATAATTAATCCCCGTCAACCGATGCATATCATAATCAAAAGTACTCAAATCATGCTGATTGAATTTTTTAATATGGTCATGCCCACAAGCTCTAGCAACCACTTTTATCAATTCGTTCGTCGCATCAAAGAAATTATGTAACTGCTTAGCCGATTTTTCAATTTCTAAACGGGCTCGCAAATCTTCTTTTTGAGTAGCAATGCCAACAGGACAATTATTAGAACTACAAGCCCGCATCCCTAAACAACCAATAGCTTGTAAAGCTGAATTAGAAACTGCAATCGCATCTGCACCCATCATCATCGCTTTAGCAAAATCTTCGGCAACTCTTAATCCGCCTGTAATGACTAGCGTAATATCTTTGGCATTTCTTTTATCCAAATGTTTTCTGGCTCTTGCCAAAGCAGGAATCGTTGGCACATTAATATTATCTCGTAAAATAGTTGGCGCAGAACCCGTTCCACCACCTCGACCATCTAAGATAATGTAATCGACCCCAACTTTTAAAGCAAAATCAATATCTTCTTCAATTCTAGAAGCGGCTATTTTAAAACCAATGGGAATACCACCTGTAACTTTCCTAACTTTTTTAGCAAATTTCTTAAAGTCTTTTACTCCATTAAATTCTGGAAAAGTAGCTGGAGAAATAGCCGTTTGTCCAACTTCTAAACCTCTCACTTCCGCAATTTCTTTGGTTACTTTTGTGCCTGGTAAATGTCCCCCTGTTCCTGTTTTTGCACCTTGGCCACCTTTAAAATGGAAAGCTTGTACTTTTTCTAATTTATCCCAAGAAAAACCAAATTGAGCAGAGGCTAACTCATAAAAATAACGACTATTATTGGCTTGTTCATCGGGTAACATCCCGCCTTCGCCTGAGCAAATACCTGTGCCTGCCATTTCTGCGCCCATCGCTAAGGAGATTTTAGCTTCTTTAGACAAAGACCCAAAAGACATATCCGATACAAAAAGAGGAATGTCTAATTTTAAAGGTTTTTTAGCATTGGGCCCAATGACCACTTTAGTTTTTACTTTTTCATCATCTAATAAGGGGCGGCGAGATAATTGAGCAGGTAAAAATTGAATGTTTTCCCATTTGGGTAAAGTATTTCTATCAACCCCCATCGAAGCGGAAGGTCCATGATGCCCCCAATTCTTCAAACCATTTTTAGCTAATTCTTTGATATAACCCGTATAAGGTTCGGTTGATTCAGGGTGTGTATCCGCATAAGCGCCTAAATATTCATCTCTTTTAAAAGGTTGTGGGTGTAATTCTTCAAAAGCAACTACATCAGCTTTATCTACATAGACCGTACCATCATGAATAGCAGATTTAAATTTATTCAATACTTCGTGATTATTATATTCACTTACGCCCGTATCCACTCTATAATCCCATTGGTGAACGCCACAAATAATATTGTCCCGTTCATCAATATGTCCATCAGATAATAAAGCCCCTCGGTGCAAACAACGACCATATAAAACGGACACTTTATCATCAAAACGGGTGATAACTAAATCTGTATTTTCTACTAAAGCATGGGTTGGTTGGCGGTCTTGAAGTTCATCGAATTTGACTAAAGCTACTGGCGTAATAAGGTCAGCAAAGGTGATTTTGGTCATTAATAGTTGGTTTTAAAAAACTGATTATAAACTAATATCTGTAATAACTTCTTTACGAAGTAAATTGGGGTATAAATAAGTGTTTTTTTATCAATTTTGTCTTGACAAGAACATTGAACGTTGATTAAAAAATAGGTTGACTTTTAAATTTTTGGATTGACTATTTTTTGATAGATTTTTAACTCCTTAAAAAAAGAGCCTATTTCAAAAACGACAACTTATTCTTTCGTTATTGCTTAGGAATATTTTTACTTACCTTAGCCAAATAATTTACAGGTAGTGTCTGTATACATTGGGTTTATCCCAAAACTACTATAAATAATCACATAAAAAAATAAGATGGCAAAAATAAAAATCATCTTCGTTACTTTGGCAATTTTAGGTGCAATTGGCTTAGCTGCTCAAGAAAAAACGTTTACGAGACAAGATACTTTAAGAGGGAGTATTACGCCAGAGAGAGCTTGGTGGGATTTAACTTATTATCATTTAGATATGAAAGTGAATCCTAAAACGCAAGCTATTAATGGCAAAAATACCGTTCAATATAAAGTATTAAAAACCAGTAAAACGATGCAGATTGATTTGCAAGAACCGATGAATATATCAAAGGTTGAGCAAGCAGGGAAATCCTTGAATTTTGAACGAGAAGGAAATGCCTTTTTTATAGAATTAGGGGAGAATCAAATCGTCGGTACCGTCAAAGAATTAACCATTCATTATGGTGGACAACCAACGGTTGCAGTCAACCCGCCTTGGGATGGTGGAGTTACTTGGGCGCAGGACCTCAATGGCAATCATTTTATTGCCACTTCTTGTCAAGGGGATGGGGCAAGTATGTGGTGGCCCTGTAAAGACCACATGTATGATGAGCCAGATAGCATGTTAATTAGTGTCAATGTACCCCAAGATTTAACGGATATTTCTAATGGACGTTTGCGAGGGGTGACTAAATTAGATGATGGTACACATACTTTTCATTGGTTTGTCGCCAATCCGATTAGTAATTATGTGATTAATATCAATATTGGAGACTATGTACATTTTGGCGAAAAATATGCAGGAGAAAAAGGCGATTTGGACTGTGATTATTATGTGTTACGAGATAATATTAATGATGCCAAAAAACATTTTCAGCAAGTACCGAAGATGCTAAAAGCTTTTGAATATTGGTTTGGCCCTTATCCTTTTTATGAAGATGGCTATAAATTAGTGGAAGTGCCTTATTTGGGGATGGAACATCAAAGTTCGGTGACTTATGGAAATGGCTATCAAAATGGTTATTTAGGAAATGATTTAAGTGGTACTGGTTGGGGTTTAAAATTTGATTTCATCATTATTCACGAAAGTGGACATGAATGGTTTGCCAATAATATTACCTACAAAGACATTGCGGATATGTGGGTGCATGAAGGGTTTACGGCTTATTCGGAAAACCTATTTGTCGATTACCATTATAATAAAGAAGCGGCAGCAGATTATGTGATTGGTACAAGGGCTAATATTAGCAATACTCAACCGATAATTGGCAAGTATGATGTCAATCATGCTGGTTCTGGAGATATGTACTCTAAAGGGGCAAATATGCTGCATACGATTCGATATTTAATAGATGATGACGAAAAGTGGCGACAGATTTTAAGAGGTTTGAATAAAGAATTTTATCACCAAACGGTTACTAGTCAGCAGATTGAGCAGTATATGAGTACCTATTCAGGGATCAATTTAAAACCCGTTTTTGACCAATATTTAAGAGCTACTAATATTCCTCAATTAGCTCTAGAAATTGATAAAAAATGCTTGAAGTATCGTTGGAAAGAAGCGGGCAAAGATTTTGATATGAAAGTAAAAATAAAGGTAGATGGTACAGATTATTGGATTCAGCCAACTAGAAAGGAGCAAGAGAAAAAATTTAAACAAGCTATCAAAGAAGTGAAAGTCGATAGAAACTTTTACATTAATTTGGATTTGAAATACTAATCGAGTTGCGAGTTGCGGGTTAAACCCGCAACTCGCAACCCGCAACTCGCAACTCGTATGACCTACAACAAAAAAACAGTCTTCAATACCGCCTGCGTTATCCTATTCACCTTTGGTGTATCCGTAATTTGCTTAGGCACTATTTTACCAGAAGTCACCAAAAAATTTGAAGTAAATGCTTTAGCAGCAGGCGGATTAGCCTCTATCTTGCCTTTGGGAATTATGGTAGGTTCTTTGTTTTGTGGCCCTTTTGCGGATAAAAATGGGTACAAAGGTTTATTTATGCTTTGCTGTACATTAGTGATGTTGGGTATGGAAGGTTTAGCTTATGGGAATAGTTGGGGAATCATTCAAGTATCAGTCTTTTTGATAGGCACAGGAGGTGGTGCTTTGAATAGTGCATCGAGCGCTTTAGTGGCAGATATTAGCGAAGGAGAACGAGGTGCGAAATTGAGTATTTTAGGGGTGTTTTATGGCTTAGGGGCTTTGATTTTACCTTTTATTATTGCTTTGTTATCTAATTATTTTGATGCTTTTACAGTGATTGGAGGCTTAGGTGCAGCAGTTTTATTAGTGATTATTTTGATAGCTATTGTCACCTTTCCAGAACCGAAGCAACAAGGTGGTTTTCCAATGAAAGAAGCCTTACAAATGATTAAAAATCCTGTTTTATTATTAATTGGAATGGTGATGTTTTTTCAAAGTGGTTTAGAAGGTTTGGTGAGTAATTGGACAAATGGATTTTTACAAGATGGACTAAAAATTGATGCTCAAAAAGCATTGATGGGTTTGACTGTTCACATGGCAGCCTTGACTTTAATGCGAGTAGCTTTAGGTTATTTATTAAAAAAATACAAAGAGACAACCGTCTTGAATTGGTGTTACGGCTTTATATTGGCAGGCGTATTGATTTTTTGGTTAGGCAATAGTTTTGCATTAAAATTGGTGGCATTAGCTTTATTAGGAGCTGGATTTGCAGGCATTTTTCCTATCCTTTTAGGGATGGTTGGTGACAAATTTGCTGCTTTATCGGGCACCGCTTTTAGTATTATTTTTGTGATTGCATTAATTGGTAATATGCTGCTTAATTATGGAATGGGAATCATGTCTTTTCAATATGGGATTCAACAATTGCCTATTTTATTAGTTGTTTGTGTTCTTTTAATGGGTGGATTATTATGGCAGTCGAAACAGCATTTTAATTAAAAAATAGTTTATGAAAAATACATTTATTGGCTTAGGTTTATTGCTATTTCTAGGGCTTTCCTGCCAATCTGAAGCGCCTTCAAAAACGACTGAAACAGCAGCAATAGACCAATTATTTGAGACATGGAATCAGCCCAATCACCCAGGAGGTTCTATTGGCGTTATGAAAAATGGAGAACTGATTTATTCAAAAGCCTTTGGTTTAGCTAGTTTAGAATATGGTATTTCGAATGAACCAAATACGATTTATAATATAGCTTCTGTTTCTAAGCAATTTACTTCTATGGGAATTTTGCTATTGGAAAAAGAAGGCAAATTATCCATAGATGAAGATATTCGAACTTACTTACCTGATTTGCCCGATTTCGGTGAAAAAATTACCATTAGACATTGTATGCATCATACTAGCGGGATGCGAAGTTTGCACGCGCTGTTAGGAATGGCAGGTTGGCGAGGTGATGATAGCCGAACCAATGCGGATTTATACCGCTTTATGAAACAGCAAGAAGATCTTAATTTTAAACCGGGGGCGGAATATCTATATTGCAATACTGGCTATATGTTGATGGCGGATATAATAGAGCGACTAACGGGTGAAAAATTTGTGGATTGGATACAGCAAAAGGTGCTTCAACCATTAGCAATGAATGCTACTTATGTAGAAAACCACTACAATCGAGTGGTGCCGAATAATGCGACTTCTTATAATGGTACGGCAAAAGAAGGATTTGCTAGAGAAATTGAATTTTGGGGCTATGTGGGTTCTGGAAATATTCATTCCAATACCCAAGATTTATTGAATTGGATGCATCAGTATTATCAATCAAAAGATGGATGGACAGACTTATTTACTCGGATGCAAACGGTGGATACATTCAATAATGGAGATACTCTGTATTATGCCTTCGGGGTAGATACAAAAGACTATAAAGGAGAAAAACGAATTGGACATGGTGGTTCAATTGGTGGATTTCGGTCGCATGCCGTTTCTTTTCGGGAGCATCAATTAGATATAGTCGTACTAACCAACTTTTCTAGTGCAGGTGCAGGAACTAAGGCGCTTCAAATAGCCGATATCTTATTGGATAAAGAAGAAACACCTAGAAATAATAACCAAGCAGAGATACCTAAAAATTATATTGATTTATCTTTGGAAGAGTTGAAAACTTATGTTGGCACTTATTATAGCCCCGAATTGGATACCCATTATCATTTTAAATTGGAAAATAATCAATTAAAAGGCAATCATGTTCGACATGGAGATTTTGATTTTAAAATACTGGATAAAGATAATTTGGAAACTAGTTTATCGGTCTTTAAAGACATTCAAATTAAAAGAGGCGATAATGAAGAGATTGAAGGCATTTATGTAACGAATGGACGAGTTAGAAATATGTGGTTTTATAAAACGCATTAAATAATATTTACAAGATTTATGATGTTGAGGAATAAGAAAACCTAATAAATCTCTGAGTAACTCTGTGACTCCTTTGTGTCCCTCTGTGGAACAAAATAGCTATTACACAGAGCTTCTCAGAAGACTTTCACAGAGTAGCACAGAGAATGATTATTAATTTTTGAGCATTATTATTATTAAACAAAACGAATGTCACCACAATTAACAAATTGGAAAGCAAGCGGCGAATATATTCCTTATGGCCCTTTCAAACATCAATTATTTGTCAAACAATTGGGAGATACAAATGCGTCCGCAGATAAGACTTTACTGCTAATCCACGGTTTCCCAGAATCTTCTTATTCCTACCATGGTATTGTGGAAGGTATGCTAAAAATCTTTGACCGCATTGTGCTTTTTGATATGTTAGGTTATGGATTAAGTGATAAGCCAACGGAGAATTATACCTATTCTCTATTTGAACAGGCAGATACGGTTTTACAAGTATGGAAACATTTTGGTATCAAAGGCGGCCATGTTTTGTCCCATGATATGGGCGATTCGGTGTTGACAGAAATTGTCGCAAGACATGAGAATGACCAAATGCCCGCTTGGTTTTCTGAGGGGATTCAAAGTTTGACTTTTACAAATGGAAGTATGGTTTTGGAATTAGCCGACTTGCGAATTACGCAGAAAATATTACTATCCAAATATGGGTATTTGATGAAGAATGTCACAACCTTCAAAATTTTTGACCAACAAGTGCGAAGTGCGCATGGGAATCAAAACCTATCAGCTGAAGAAATTCAAGTTCTTTGGGAAGGCAATACTTTACAAGATGGCAACCAAAAAACGTACTTAACGATTAAATATTTAAATGATAGAAAACGCTTTGAAAAGACCCGTTGGTTACCTGCTTTAGGACAAACGAAATTACCCGTTCATATTTGTTGGGGGAATGAAGATGCCGTAGCACGAATAGAAATGGCACATTATTTAAAGCAAAACGTTTGTAAAAATGCGACATTGACGATTATGGATGGAGTAGGGCATTTTTGCCAAATGGGAAGTCCTGAAAAATGGGTAGAATCCGTTAGCCAATTTTATAAAAGATTTTAATTATCAAGATGAAAAATTGTCTCGTATTAGTTCTCCTTTCTTGCTATGTTACCTTGGTTTTAGCCCAAAAAGACTTGCCTAATTTAGCCTTATTAGATGTGTTGCAGTATGAATTTCAATTGTCGATTAGTGATACAAGTAATGAGATTCATGGCACAACGCAAATTGACATTCATTTTCTTAAAAATCAAGAAAAGTTTGCCCTAGACTTAGTAGGAAAAAGAGTAGATGGAAAAGGGATGGAAGTGTTGAAAATAGAAGAGAATAATTCAAGTATTCCGTTTGAACAATTCGACGAACAATTAATTATTCGACCAACGAAAACGATTGAAAAGGGCAGTACCCATACTTTTACCATTCATTATAAAGGCATTCCTACCGATGGTTTAATTATTGACAAAAACAAACACGGTGAGCGTACTTTTTTTGGGGACAATTGGCCCAATCGAGCACATCATTGGTTGCCTTGTATAGACCATCCTTCCGATAAAGCGCCAGTAGATTTTAAAATAACTGCACCTGACCATTATCAGATTATAGCCAATGGATTATTACAAGAAACCGTTAATTTAGATGATGAACGAACGATGACGCATTGGCAAGAAACGGTGCCTTTGCCTATGAAAGTAGCCGTATTCGGGGCAGCTAGGTTTGGGGTGCAAAATATAGGGGAAGTTCACGATATTCCTATTTCTAGTTGGATTTATCAGCAAGATAGAAAAGCAGGTTATTATGATTATAGTATTGCCAAAGAAGTATTGGCTTTTTTTATAGAAAATATTGGTGCTTATCCGTATAAAAAATTAGCCAATGTACAATCCAAAACTCGTTATGGTGGGATGGAAAATGCGAGTAATATTTTCTATTTTGAAAACTCAGTTACAGGAGAAAGAAAACACGAATCTTTAATTGCCCATGAAATAGCTCATCAATGGTTTGGCAATTCCGCTTCGGAGAAAAATTGGCATCATGTCTGGTTAAGTGAAGGTTTTGCGACTTATGGCACAAACCTTTATTTGGAGGCTACTCATGGTCGAGAACGGATGGCAGCAAACCTGCAATCAGAACGCCAAAAGATTTATGCCTTTGCTAATAAAAAAGTAGCGCCTGTTGTAGATGAATCTATAACCGATTGGAATAAATTATTGAATGCCAATGTCTATCAGAGAGGTTCTTTTGTTTTACATATACTTCGTAGGAAAGTAGGCGAAAAAGCTTTTTGGAATGGATTACGAACGTATTACGCCCAATTTGGCGGAAAAAATGCATTGACTTCCGATTTTCAAAAAGTCATGGAAAAAGCAAGTGATGCAAATTTGACTACCTTTTTTCAACAATGGTTGTATCGAGCAGAACTGCCACGAATGGAAATTACTTGGGATAAATTCAAGAAAAAACGACTTCGCCTAAAAATTAAACAAACCCAAAATGGTGCAGCTTTTGATTTGCCATTGGATATAGAAGCAATTAGTGCGGATGGAAAAACGAAGAAGAGATGGACGACTCGAATTTCTGATAAAGAAACGATGATTACTTTGAAATGTAAATTTACACCTGAACGGGTAATCGTAGACCCTGATACTTGGTTGTTGTTTACTGCTCAAATTCGTAAGGGATAGACAGTAATACGCTAGGTTCGTTTAAAATTTGATAAGAAAATAGAATTAAGCTGTGCTATAATTTGATTATATAAATCCACGGGTAAACCTAATAGTTCCAGAATTTCAAGTTGAATCGTATCAACTCTAGTTAGGG
>Ga0208544_10000299_pt1 | contig 41032 bp, 29 predicted proteins | sample DEB08_DNA_9_FD_184526 | JGI IMG/M metagenome (GOLD analysis project Ga0208544, IMG submission 184526) | Aqueous microbial communities from the Delaware River and Bay under freshwater to marine salinity gradient to study organic matter... | ecosystem: Environmental > Aquatic > Marine > Coastal ... | reverse complement strand
TCCGCCCGCAACCCCCGCTCGTTGCGCGCCCACGCCAAAGTGGGTTTCACCGAGATGCACCACTTTCAATCGCCGGATGGCGAGCAATGGGTGGTGGTGGGGTTGGAAACGAGGCGGAAGTAGGAAGTGGGAAGTCGGAGGTGGGAAGTCGGAGGTTTTAGACCGGGTAAAGGTGTAAGAGTGTAAAAGTTAGGGCTGAGCGGTTATCCCACAAGCTCGTCTCTCTCCTGCGCACCGCGAGCCACCCATGCTGAAGACGTGGCAGGCGCGAGAACCAATCGAAAAGCGGAGGTGGGAAGACAACCAACCACTCCCCCACCAACAACAAGCCCCGGCAGCAGCTGCTGCCGGGGCTTGTTCGCGATAGGCTGGCTAATCGGCTTAGCGCTTGAACACGTAGCGGGTGATAAAAATCCCCTCACCGTCATCGCCGCCGCAGGAGCTTTCGACCCCACTATTCACGAAGGCCAACTCCCAGCCATCGGCGGTGAGTTGGTTGAGCTTATCGGAGATAATGGCATCGTTGGAAGCCACGTTCTGGAAATTGATCCCCCCCAAACTGAAGAAGTTCAGCAGCTTGGTTTCTTCGAAGGCATCTACCTTCAGATCCTTGCGGCGAACATCGTCCTGGTTGCTGGTCTTGCCGTCGGTGCGGGTGGTGGTGAAGTCGCCAGAATTGATATCCTGCTTTTCTTCAATGATCCGGGAGCGACCAATACCCGCAGGTACGATAGACTCGATCACGGTGACTACTTTGTACTGCACCTGGGCTTGCGCATCGAAGGCAAACAGGCTGGCTACGGCCAGGAGGAGGAATAGCTTTTTCATCATTTTTTGGATTTTAATATGGATTTGAATGCCCGACAAAAATACGGGTGGTGGTGATCTAAAATTACTACCAATAAGTTAAAAAACACCTAATTATTTGTTAGCATTTTTTTTGGCTAATTCTTCTTCGAGTATTTGTTCATAGCTCAGCTCATCTTCTAGCTTGATGATTCCACGTAGCCGTTGAATCCTTGGGGAAAGCTGTTCTGGTTAAGCGCTCTTCTTTCTACCGTAATCAGTTTAAAGTAGTTCTCTACCAACTCAGAGAGGCTTTGCCCCTCATCGTCTGTCCTCCAATTCGCCATTCAGGCGCAAGAATTTTTTCCTACCATCCAGCACCACAGGGGCCTTATCGGATTGCCTGCCGTCATAAAATCGGTCGATGCTGTCAAAAATTATTTTTTTCACCTTTCTCCTGGTTAACAGGTTGGGGATCAAAAGACAACTCAACGACCTCATTCACCGCGGGCAGCAGCAAATCCTGCCGTCGCTGCCGGGCCTCGGCCGCCGCCTGCACCCGCCGAAAAGGTTCGCCGATCGGCTCGTTACCCAAGTCGAAAGTGCCGTAGTGCATGGGCAGCATGCGCCGGGCGCCGAGGCGGTGCCAGGCCTCCACGGCTTCCTCCGGATTGGTGTGCGCCCCCTGCATCATGTAGTCGGGGGCATAGGCGCCAATGCCGAGCATGGCCAATTCAATACGGGGAAACAGCGTGGCCGTATCGGCGTAGTGCCACTGCAAGGCACTGTCGCCACCGAAATAATAATGGCGGTCCTGGTGGGTAAACATAAAAGCGCCCCAGAGCACCTCGTTGAAATCGAACAGCCCCCGCCGGCTCCAGTGGCGGGTCGGCAGGAAAGTGACCTGTGGTACGGCTGCCGGCAGGTTGTACTGCTGGTACCAACCGGCCAGCTCCAGCGGAGTTGTGCCGATCCACTTGCCGATGGTTTTCTCCATGCCCAACGGGGCCAGGATCCGGGCAGCGGGATTCACCTTGAGCAGCTGTCGCAGCGTCTTTTCGTCGCAGTGGTCGCGGTGGTCGTGCGAGAGCAGGATGTAATCAATACCCGTTATTTTTTCCGTCGCAAACGGCGGAAAGACCAGGCGTGGCACGAAGGGCATGCTGTGCAGGACCGGGTCGGTGATAAACCGCACCCCGCCGAGTTGGATCACGAAAGTGGCGTGTCCGAGCCACACGAGGAAGTCGCGCTCGCGGTCGTGGAGCCAGTCGCTGTGGGGCACCACTGCTGGCCGCCACTTATCGGCCAACTTCTCGGCGCGCTGGGGGTTGGGGGTGGTCAGCATCCGGAAAACGACCCGCCAGTCGGGGAAAAAATCGTCCTGCAGGTATTGAAACACGCCGTCTTTTACGGGATTGCCCGGCCAGCCGGCTTTGATAATGGGTAGATCGGGGTTGTACTGGTAGTCCAAAGGGCGTTGAGTTAGCTGATAAAGGAGATAAGGCTTCTTGTTACTTCTGATCCATAACAGCTTACCCCCAATAACTGTTGTCTTCAGCCTTCCTAAAACCGCCAGGCCCTAAACTTTTCGGATCCGTAGCGGGTTCTTAAGAAAATGAACGTTTTTTCGACGTTATTACTTCACCTTAGCCCACATCCCGGATGTGGGTTTCACCATTAACCAATCCGTTATTGCCATGCAGAAAATTTATAGAAGTTTACCCGTACTGAGTGCCCTCTTGTTGACCTTCCTGACGGCCAGCTGCCAGCCAACGGCAGCCCCTGCTACCGAGGCGGGTGGTTATGAGAACCTGACGGTGGCGCAGTTCAAAGAAAAGATGGACAGCCCCGAGGTGGTGGTACTGGACGTGCGCACCCCCGCCGAAACGGCTGCCGGCAAGATCGCCGGCGCGCAGGAACTGGACTTCAAAGCGCCCAACTTCCAGGAAGCCGTCGGTCAGCTCGACAAGGACAAAACCTACCTCGTCTACTGCCGCAGTGGTGGCCGCAGTTCAGCCGCCGCCAGTATGATGACGGAGATGGGCTTCACCAAGGTCTACAACCTGACGGGTGGCTACCTGGCCTGGGAGAAGGAATAAGGCGCGCTGCAACCCGCCTTATCCGGTTTGTCCCACTAGTGGTCTCCGTACGTTTTCTCACCCGCCAGCACCGGAACGGGCAAGCCATTTTCGGCACGGGGTAGCAGGCAGGTGGCAAACTGGGTAAATGCACAGGGCGGGTTGTAGGCCCGGTTGAAATCGATGATCGTCTGGCCCTTGGCGTCCGGGCGCGGGCAGTAGAGGTAGCGCCCACCGCCGTAGGTGCTGTCGCCCGTGGTTTGGTCTGAAAAGATCAGGAACAATTCCTCAGGGCCACCGTCCAGGGCAACGAGTTCGTGCTGCCGGTTGGCGAGCGTGAACCGCAATTTACCTGCTACCGGCACCGGGTATTCCATATCCAGCACATTGCGCATGAGGACCGAATCGGTGGTATTGGATTTTTCCCACTGGGCGACTACGCGGTAGCTGACATCGGTGGGGAAATTCTCAATGGCCCGCAAGCGGATACGGCTGGGCAACAAGGTATCCTGTACCCGCACGCCGTAGCGCCCACCCCGCTCCAGCAGGTACCAGCGCAGGGAACCCCACGACATGGCGCAGGCATCATCCGAATCGGCCCGAACTTCGTTGCCCGTGCTGATTTCGCAGGTCACGACCCCCTCCCGGAGGGTATATTTACCCACGTAGGCCGGTGCCGTAGGCGGTAAAGTTACCCCCTGGTAGGCACCACTGCCACAAGGATTATCTCCTTCCTTCAGCCAAAATAAACCCACCATACTCAGCCAACCGGCAGGTTCGGTCAGGCTCGCCAACCGGTCCTGCCGCCAGGCAGCCAGTTGCGCCTCATAATCAGCAGGCACCTCGGGGCCAACCGCCGTGGGGGTCTTGCACGCCCAGGCACCCAGCCCGAAACAAAGCATAACCAAAGTGACTATTTTCATCATAACTAGCAATTAAATGAGGGGATGAATTTACGGTAATTACGGATAACCCAGGTCATCAACTGCCAAAGCCCCCCGGCTCAGACCAATCGGTTGAGCCGGGCAATGTCTTCCGGGCTGGCCCAGGTGAAATCCAAATAGGGCGTCGTGACCACACTGGCCGTAGCCGCATCCGATAAGACGAAGCGTATTTTGCGGAAATTTAAAAAACCGGAACGCATAATTTCGTAAGATAAAATCGCGCCTTCGGTAATGATAAATTCTTTTTCCCGATCCTTGGAATACCGAAAAAAGAAAGGTGTGACGGGAATAAAAAGGGATAACCGCAGAACGTCTTTTTCTTTTTCAATTTCAATTAAGGCAGGCTGGTTCAACTGTTCGTAAATGACCAACACCACCAGTGCCGTAATGGCCAGGTTGCCGATCAGGTTGTGCCAATTACCCGTTAACGGAACCCCTAAGGCAAGGACAACCAGATAAATGGCCACCAGCACGAGCGCCGCGTTACGCAGGTAATAATACCGTTTGAACCACTCCCGATTACTGATTACTTTTTCCATGGGTTGTAAAACTTTTACTCTACCACAAATTTATGACTTTCCAGTGCACCTGTTGCTCCTTTCAGCACCAGGAAATAGCTGCCTTTGGGAATGCCCCGCAAATTTAGCCGGTGCCGGATTCCGGCAGCCCCATTCAGCTGCTCCTGGAACACCACCTGCCCGAGGGCGTCTACCACCACACACCGGTATCCCCCACGGGCAGTGGCGGCGAACAACACGTCCAGGTAGTCGCGGGCCGGGTTGGGCGAAAGGGTCACCAGCGATTGTTCAACACCTGCTCCAGGCACCGCAGTGGAGGTTACCGTATTTGCACTCAGCAGCAACTGCCCCAGGTCGGTCACGTGCGCAAACGCCACGCCGTCGTTCGCAGCGGCATTGCCCGGCTGCGTCTCCGTCCAGGCGGCCGTCGCATTGGCTGGCCTTTGGTGCAGGGTGTAGACTGTATTACTACCTGAATTTACGATACCCGATCCCAACAAGGTGACCGTGGCATCCAGATTCGTAGCGACCGTTCCGTAATTATTAACGACCCAGTACGACGCGCTCAGGGCTGCTACATCCGGCGGGCTTTGGTTGAGCATACCGTCCAGGCGGGTCACGACGACCTCCCCCTGGGGCGGCGCACTACCCGCAGGAAAGTCCAGCAGCACATCTGCACCACTGAAATCGTAGGCTCCGCTGCCGACGCCGGGAATCCGCACCACGGCGCCGCCCGCTACCGGAATGGGCGAATGGTCTGACACCAGGCTGTTTAAAACAACCGACGGATGGCCACTGACCAACTCGTAGAGCGTGCTGGTAGCCGGATCGTACTGATTGAATTGGTAATAGGTGACCAATCGGTCTTCCTGGTCCAGGTTTTTCACCAAATGTCGCTTTTCGCGAATTTCTTCCTGGGTCAGGACGCGGTCGTAAAAGGCCAACTCGTCGATTTCGCCGTGAAAATTACCGCCCTGGTTGTGGATGTCACTATTGATAAAGAAAGGCGCCAGGGTAAAATCCAGGGGCCGAAAATTGCCCGTCCGCACCCAGGGTGCCTGCCCGTCCAGGTAAATTTTTACTTCCGTAGAGGAATAGGTGATCGCCAGGTAGTGCCACGCGTTGATCCCCAGGTTAATCGTCGAGGTCATCCCGTAGGGCACATCGGGGGAGGTAAAGACCAGGTTGGTATTCGGCGTATAGCCCATGAAAGCAAAGCCCAGTCCGAAGCGGTTGTCGTTGTCCGTCTGATAGCTCACGATTTGCGAGAAGCTCTTCTGGAGTTCGTGGAGCTGTACCCAGGCCGTGATGGTGAATTCAGCGCTATGGATGGGCACCTGATTCAGGGCCAGTCGGTTGGTGTTGCCCACGGGCAGATCCACGTTTTTATCCGCCAGTTCATCGGGCCGGCAGATGGAAGGCTCCACGGTGATAAAGTTGGTCCTGGTGGTGGTAGCCGTCGTCCCGAACTCATCGGTGATGGTCAGGCTTACGTCGTATTCCCCCAATTCGGCGTAGCTCACCAAAGGGTTGGCAGCGGTGGAGGTAGCCGGCGTGCCGCCGGGAAAGGCCCATTGGTAAGTAACGGGCCCGGCGGAATGCATACTGTTCTGAAAAAACGAAATGGGCGTAAGGTGGCACCTGTTGGTGTTGGAACTGACCGCGAAACCGGCTACCGGCCGGGTCGAGGGTTCGTACACTTCGTGTTCCCAGGCGCCGCGCGAACTGCCCATCCGGTATTTGCCCCGCCCGGGTACGGCGTAGATATTCTGGACATAGCCCAGCATCGGCAAGCCTTCTCCCAGGGGTTCGAACCGGGGCATGGTATTGTTGCGGTAATACACGCCAGACTGCCCGTTGAAGGCCAGGTAGATGCCGCCGTCGGTACCGCGTTGGTAGACCAGTTGGTTGACTGGCGTAGTGGGCAAATTGGGCGACGTGATGTTGACCCAGGTGGCTCCGCCATCCGTTGATTGGAGAATTTTGGCCGCCGTTTGCCAGTTGCCATAAGCGGCCCACAGGTGAGCAGGGTCGTCGCCCACGGCAATGTCGGTGATGTTCGTCTGCCCGGCAGCGGCTGCTGCCGCAGGAGTAATGGTCGTCCAACTGGCGCCGCCATCTACCGATTTCCGAATCTTGCGGTTGGTCAGGAGGACATAAAACACCTGCGGATCGGTGGGGCTGATCAGGATGCGGTTGACCGTCTCATTAAAATCGTAGAAGGTTTGGAAGGAGGTAAAATTGTCTTCGGTTATAGCTACCCGGGTACCCGCAATACCGTAGGCCGTTTGGTAGAAATGCGGATGAAAAGCAACCCGGTGCAAGCTGATGCCCGGGTTGATGGCTTCGGTGCTGAGGAAAGAATGGTCGGCCGCCAGTTCGGTTTTGAAGATGCCGTAGCCGTGGTCGAAGTAGATCCAGCGGTCGTTGCTCTGGTTGACGGACGTTTGCCCGGCATCGCCACCGCCCCGGCTGATCCAGCCATTGTCGCCGGCGTAGCGGCGAATTTTGGTGGGGCCGTGGTCACACCCTGCCGACAGGATGTCGGAATGCGCCGAACTGGAAAATCCCCACAAGTCGATCGACGAAATTTCGCGCCCCACGCTGTACACATTTTCCATGGCATCGGTCGACAGGGCGATGCCCCCATCGCTACCGATCAGGACCATGTCGCCCACCACGTCAATATCCCGGACATCGGGGTGTACGTATTTCGGACAACCACCGTAGCCACTAGTCATGTCGGTGAAGTCACGTCCGCCATTGGCTGATTTTAGGATGGAGCTGGCGCCGTAAAACCCCGCATACACACTGTTTTCATCCAGCCAATTGACATCGCCGGCTTCGACGTAGGCGTTCAGCAGGTTTTCGCCCGCCAGGGTGCCATCTTCGTTGAAGCGGTACATGTTGCCGTTGGCAAATTGGCCAAATACGTAAAATCGATCGGGTTGGGCGGGAATGGTGCGGAGATGCAGGCTACCCGGCCAGTTGACCCCCGTAGCGGCTGGCAGGTTGACGAGCAAAGCAAAAGAGGCGCCACCATCCGTCGACTTGTAGACGCAGGGTTCGTCGTTGGCATTGAAGCCCCCAAGGTAGAAGACGGAGGGGTCGTTGTGATCTGCTTCCAGGCCAAAGAAATTGTAATTCCTTTGGTAAATCCCAAACGTAGAATTGTTGTTGTACTGGCTGGTGTAGGTGTGGTTCGGGCCGCCATTGGCGTGGTCAAAAACCAGGCTCCAGGTCGTACCGCCATCGGTGGAGCGGAAAACTTGCCGGCCAAAGGTTGCCAACGCGACGTCGACGGTGGCCTGAGACAGGGCCAGGTAATACGGTCGGGTATTGGGCTGTGCCGTTCTGTTCAGTTGGGGGCACATGGCCCAATGCTGCCCGCCATCGGCACTCTTGAGCAAGCCCGCTTCGGTAGCGGCAAAAACCAGGTCAGGGTTCAGCTGGCTGGCCTCGATATCGCCGTAGTAGTAGTCGCGGTTGGCGTAGGTATTGGTCCCATTGGCAAACTCGGCGTCCGTGAGTGTCCAGGTTTGCCCCTGGTTCTGGCTCACCCACAGGCCGCCGTAGGAGTAGCCAGCAAACAGGTTGTTGGTGTTGTAAGGGTTGATGTAAACCCGGTCGCAAAACCCGCCCGTCAGGGAGGAGGTCGTTCCGCAGGTGGTTCGTTCCGCGTAGTTGGGGCCGATAGCCGACCAGGTGCCCGTGACGGTGCGGGCGCCGGTGCTGTTCACGGCACTTACCCGCGCCTGGTGGGGCAGGTATTCCCCGGTGGGCGACACACTCAGCCGGGCGTCCTGTAACCAGCGGATGAACAACTTCTTTTGCAGGCTTTTTTCCCGGGGATGAGCAGCAAAGTAGGCGTTAAACAAGCGTTCGGCCCGCCATACATTGGGTCGCGGCTGGTGGTGTTCCTGCCACCAATCGGTGGTTTCGTGGTCTACTTTTTCAAATTTGAAGTGGTTTTCCTGGCGCTCACTTTCGTGGAGCATGACCTGGGAGGAAAGCGGCAGACACAAACCCAGGCATACGGCCAACCATACGAAACCTGGAACAATAGACGGAAAGGACATAATAGTGGAATTGATGGAGCGAAAAAGGTAGTAAAAAAAAATGCCATTAAAAAACAACAGCCAGGGCATCGCGCTCAATACGGATCACAAAGTCGAAAAGTTGTTGCTGTTCCGCGTCGTCCAGTTGATCAAACAAGGCGTTGCCTTTGACGATCACTTCGAGGCCAAAGGTCAGTCCGGCAATTTCCGCGGCGCCGTACACCTGTGGTCGCTGTTTCATTTTCGTGAGCAGTTCCGCAATAATTTCGATGACCTTTTGCACCAGGATGCGGTCGTGCAGGGTTTCGAACAAGGAATGGGTTTGGTCAATGAAATGATCGATCTCGTCCGGAGACAGGGCTTTCAGCAAAGTGTTGACCTCCGCGGGTCCGAAGGGCGGCTGGAGTTGGGTAGCCAGCGCCTGGTCGACCAGCTTTTTCTCGAAGCGGGAAGCGGCCAGGAACGACTTCAGGGCTTTGATACCCGCCCCCAGAATGCGGGGCAGGTGCCGGCCGTACTTAAAAATCAGCCCGCCGGAATCGATGAGCAGCCGCAGAAGTTTGTCGGGTTGTTGCACGTAATGCTCCAGTTGATCGAAGGCCTCGTTGACGACCTCCCGGCGAGCCGGATCGGGATAGAGGTAGTCGAGAAAATAGTTCCGGAAGATACGCACCCGCTCTTCGTCAAACGAGGCGGGCAGTTCGTATCGCTTTTTCAGGTTGGCGTACTGGTAACGCTCCTCGATCAGCTGGCGGTAGCCGAGGATAACACTGGATAGAATGGCGTTTTCCGGCATAATAGGAGGGTTCAAAGGATGGGAAAGAAAGGTTACTGCCTGGTAGTTTTAAACGCTGTTTTTCTGCAAATTGACCAAATTACGGCCAGCGGATTTACGGTTCAACCGACGGCTGAATGAGCCCAAAAGCAAAAGTCGACAAGAGTGTTTCTACCTCTTGCAAGTTACCGTTTTTTACCTCTACATCGGTTAACCGGGGCAGGTGTTCCGCAAAATAGGTGTGATCTTTGGCCATTTCCAGCAAGGTGCTGGCCAGTGCCCGGGGATAGGGGAAGGTCGGATTGATCTCGCTGATAAATTGGGCAATCTTAGCCGATAGTGATTTGTAGGTCGCGAAAAAACCTTCCTGGTTTTCCTTGTCCACCTCTTTGCTGTGGTAACCTTTCACACCTTCCACCACCACTACTTTGTGCAGAATGTCCTCATCCACAAAATCAATGGTGTCATTGCGTTTGGCGGTGTTGACAATAGTAGCGATAGCGATCCGCAACTTCTCGGCCGGATCCTCAATGTTGTTGGTATTGAAGTCCAGCTGGAAGCGGGTCCATTCCCAGTACCAACACAACAGATAGACCAGCAGCAGGTGCTTGTTTTCGAAATAGCGATAGACGGAGGCTTCGGTCGATTCAATCCGCTCCGCCAATTTCTTGAACGTAAACTGTTCGAAACCAATCTCATCGATCAGTAAAATGCTATAATGGATGATGTTGCGTCCCAGCTTGGTATCCTGGGGATCCCGCAAGTAGAGTTTCTCATTCAAATGCATTTGTATACGGATAGACATAGGCATATAATTTGGCAGCTGCTCAAATAAAAGCAACGCTATCTACAAAGATAGCATTACTTTTCATCTTCAAGCTACCCGGTTGCTCACATTTCTACTACACGCTTCCTGGCAATACTAATTACAATTACCCAATAAAACAAGGTTTTGGCTCGTATCCATCACCTTATCCTTCCAGCGGCGAAACGCTTTTCGCTGTCGCAGGGGTTTCAAAAAAAACGTTGCAGCCACTTGCGGTCATCGCGCTGAACGTGAAAATATTCGTAGCTCAGGGCGCCTAAATGGCGGGTAAAATGATCGCCGGTAGCGTGCACATTAAAGTCCATGGCCTGGGGCTTATTTGCCTGCTGGCGGATCATCAGGTCGTAGAGGTATTCCTGGGCATGAACGCGCGCGCCCGGCGCGGTGACCACGGGTGCCAGGCTCATGATGCGGCCATGGCTGAAAATGAAAAAGTCGGCGGCGAGGACCTCCTGCTGCTGGTTCATGATCCCCGAGGCAAAGCCCCAGCCCCGGTGGAGCGCATTGTACATAATGCGTTGCAGGCCGTGAAATTTTGGTTCGGTAAGGCGGCCACGGGTCTGGCGATAGAGGGCGGCAATCCGCTCGGGTTTGAGGTTGGACACCGGGTAAAGGGTGGCCGCTTTGGCTACCGCCAATTTGTCGATCATCTCCTGGGTATACCGTTCCCGCAGCAGTTCGTAAGATTCGGAGAGGGGTAAAAAGTAGTTTTTCAGTTCGCTCACCGTCCAGCCCGCTGCCCGCGGCTGGCTGAACGCGTCCACTTGTAGTTCCACTTTTTTGTACTGCTCCGGCAGTGCTGCCCAGAAAGCTGCGGTGCGCTTATTCGAAGGGGGGTTGATGCTATAGATGGCCATTTCCCGCACCAGCGGCGGCTGGATCAGCCCCTGCTGTCGCCAGTGCAACTCCCGGTGTGGCAGGGGAAGCACGGCTTCGTAATCGCCTTCCACCAGGGCGTCCCACTGCCGGGCCATGGCATCGAGGTACCACATGTACCCAAAGATATTGCCGTTGGTGGCGTAGTGTACACAGCTGTTCCACTTCGTTTTGTCGATGTCTTCCCGAGCTACCAGGCGAATGCCCATATGGATCGTTTTATAAGCGTTAAAGCTGCCGATTTTTGGTGTGGGTTGTCACCCAACCTACGTATCCGGCAGCGCTACCAACCCAAACACGCCGCACCCGGGGTGGTTCAGGTTTTGGTCATTTTATTTAGCTCCTGTCCCCTAGAAACCGTAGTCCATGCCCAGGTAAAAAAACCGGGGCAAACCCGGATAGAACGACCGGGGCAGGGCGCCACCAAAGCCCGTGGCGTTGACCTGTACCATGCTGGCGTAGTACACGTCCAGCAGGTTGTTGACGCCCGCATATACGCGCAATCCCCGGCCCAGTCCGGCAAAAAGATAGCCCGCCCGCAGGTGAAGGAGGGTATAACCCGCGGCAAAGTCGGAATTGGCGTCATTGGTCGGCTGGCGGTCGGCGAGATCCAAGGTGAGGCCCGTGCTAAAGTCACCCACCGTCCAGTTCAACCTGGTTTGGAAACGGTGTGGCGGATTGCCGGGAATGCGCTGGCCGGAAAAATCGCCGCGAGCGTCAGCAAACACCCGGAAGCGGTAATCGGCCAGGGTGTACTGCAGATCAACGGCCAGCAGGCTGGCGCCAAGCGGCCAGCTGTTGTGCAATTGGGTTTCGATGCCCTGGTGGCGGGCGGTGCCGCCATTGAAAAAGAACGTGCGCCCCGCAGCATCCTGGCGCGTGACGAGCACATCGTCCAGGTCCATCTGAAAAGCAGTGAGCCAGAACGAGGCGCCGGCAACCTGCCAGTTGGCACCCAGTTCGCGATTCCAACCCGTGGTAGCGCGCAAGGGCTCGCTGGCCACGGTGTAATTATTGACGGAAGCCGCCGCGTCGGGCGGTGAAATGCCGCGGTTGTAGCGGGCGTGGAGTTGGAGCGCTGCGGTAGGCTGGTAGAAAACGCTCACCCCCGGCAGGACAACGGGGTCGAAAGGAAAAGTTGCGCGCTCATTTCCCGTTTCCCACTGGTAGCGGGTCTGCCGCAGGTTCAGGTCCAGGAAGGTTCGCCAGCGGTTGTTGGCCCAATGGCGCTCCCACCGGGCAAAGGCGAAGTAGTAGAAACGGCGTTCCGACTGATCGGCCAGGCGTTCGCCCGCTACCCCACCGGCAAGGGTCTCAAAGGTCGTTTGGGTGTAATGCTCCCAGAAAGCTTCGCCGCCGAGTTGGAGGTTGCCCTGCAGCCAATTGCGGTCATTGGCGAAGTTGAAATTCGTGCGCAGGCCGTACTGGTAGCTGTCTTCGGCCAGCACGTCGAAGGGGCGTACCTCGTCGTTGGTGCGGCGGCCGGTGAAGAGGGAGCTGCGGTTGGTGAGGCTGGTTTTCTTCGCTCCCAGCGTAGCCAGGGCGCGAAATTGCTGGACGCCGACCAGATAGGTCAGCTGGTCTTCGCGGCCATTGACGGCGGCCCAATTGGCAGCAGCAGCGGTGGGTCGTTCCGCAAAATCTACGGCATTGAGGGAGCTGGGGATTTCGGCCGCCAACTGGCGCAGGTGGGCAAAATAAACGGTATTGGAACGCGGCTGCTCCAAACGCCCCAGGAGGGTTCCCGACAGGCGCTGGTAGTCGTTGTTGTCGCGGTAGCCCGCGCTCTGGCTTCGTACTACACTGAGGTCTTGTGCCCAATTGCTGGCATTATTATGGAGGTTGAGCCACTGCCGGTTGCGCCCGAAGCTGCCGACCGAAGTGCCGCCGCTGGGCGACCAATTGGTGCCCTGCCACTCGCGACTGACCAGTTGGATGCTCCCCCCCAGGTTAGCCCCCAGTTGTGCGGGCGCGGGCCCCGTTTGCACGTACGCTGCCCGCAGAAATCCGCTCTCAATATCTTCCAGGACGCTCTCGCCGGCGCCATTGGTGAGTGGAATATCATTCCAGTACAAGCGCACCTGGTTGGTAGCGAAAGGGGTGCGGGCACCGATCCCGCGCAGGCTCAGGCGCTGGGTATTGAGGGCACCCTGCTGCACCTGCACCCCCGGCAGTCCGTCAAAGGCTTCGGCAATGTTGATCGCGTCGCCAGCCAGCAGTTGGGGGCTGGTCAGCTGCTGCACCGTGGGCGTATACTGGTCGTCGTAGTTGAGCTTGGGCGCCCACAGGTAGAGCAAGGGCAGCTCCAATTCCTCGGCCACCATCGCTATTTCCGGCTGCTCCCGCAACCGGGCAACCGTCAACAATTGCGTTTGGTAACCCAAATAGCTGAATTCCAGTTCGGCGCTGGCCGGAATCTGCAGCAAAAAGTACCCCGTCAGGTCGGTGGTGGTCCCAATGGCCGTACCTGGCCAACGGATATTTACGCCGACTAACGGCTCCCTGGTAGCCTGGTCGAGCACCTGCTGGCGAAGGGTTACAAGTGGCTGATCCTGCCCCCAACCCTTTCCGAAAAAGGCCAGGACAAAAAGTAAGGACAAAATTAAACGGATACGCATGGACTGGTGTTCTTTGCTAAAAGATTCAAAGATAATACAACATGACCTTGCACTTTAAAACAAATGTCAACTGCGCCAATTGTGTGCGTTCGGTGACAAATTTCCTCAACGAAGTTGAAGGACTCGAAAGCTGGCAGGTGGATACGGCTAATCCGGACAAAATCCTGACCGTCGTGGGAGACGTAACCGCCGCCGCCGTAGTGGAGGCCGTAGAAGACGCTGGCTTTGACATTGCCCCGCAAACGAAGAAGGAACAGCCGTAGGATGCCGCTCACCCAAGGGGCTGCTGCTCGTTGCGACAAGCCGTTATTCGGTTTATTACAGCTCGCCTGCTCCGTTGCCTGCCGCCACCAGGTCCGGGGTGTACAGCAGAGGAAGTTGTACGGTAAACCAACCGTCGTGCTGGTCAATTTCGACGGTTGCCGTGGTGTAAAAAGCGTAGCGACGGATGATGTTGTCCAGGCCGACCTTGGTGGACTCCTGCACCTGCTGCTTGGGTTGGTAGCGGTTGCGCACCTGCAGGGTATCGCGGCGGGTGCCCACGTTAATCTCGATCAACAAGGGGTGCTCCTGGCTGATAATATTGTGTTTGATGGCGTTTTCCAGCAGCATCTGCATTGACAGGGGGACGAGGTGTAGGACCTTGACGGCGGGATCGATCTGAACATCAATCTGGAGGCTGTCGCCAAAGCGTTCCTTGAGCAAAAACTGGTAGGCATCCAGAAACGCCAGTTCTTCCGCGACGGTAATCAGCGAGCGGTCGCGAATCTCCAGGATGTAGCGGTAAACCTTCGACAATTGCTCCACAAATCGCACCGCCCGGTCGGCATCTTCCGGGATCAGGTAGATCAGGGTATTCAGGCTGTTGAAAAGAAAATGGGGGTTCACCTGGTTTTTCAGGGCCTCCAGCTGGGAGGTTATGTTTTCCTGGCGCAGGCGTTCGGTCTCGATGAGGCTCAGCCGCCAGCGGTAGTAAAAATAGACGCCTTCGTAGAGCGACAACACGAAAAACACCACCATATAGGTACTCTTAGCGTAATCGAACTTGGAGGGGCGCATGTTATTGTGCCCTTCGGGAAGGAGCAGATCGTGGATTTCGTAGCAAAAATTATTGATGAGCAATACGACCACGACCACGGTCAGGATCATCAGCACCAGGCGCTTGGCCGTGTCCTTGTATTCGGGCCAAATATAACGAAACAGCAACACCATCCAGCGCATGCTCACCCAGTAGAAGGTCGTAAACAAGAGCGCTACCCGCCATTTGGGCCAGTAGGCCAGCAGCCCCTCACTCAAGGTATCGCCAAAAAAGATCAACGGCATCAGAAACGCCACCAGGGGGATTCCCAGCAGCACCACGGGTAGGTCGTTAAAACCGAGCAGGGCCTTGTTTCTGCGCTGAAAGTTCATAAATACGGTGCGTTTCTACGTTGAAAACAGGGTTCTCTGACCACAAAGATGGTCAGAGAACCAAATTAAGCAAGATTCCCCGGTTTGGCCACAAAAAACTGCTGAGCGGTTGAATAACCGGGTTGAATGGTAGCCGTTGGCGCCCGCTTACAAGTGATTATTGAGGAGATTTTCAAATAATTCCTGGCGGCCGCTGCGCTGGTGCGGGGGTTCTTGCTGGGCGCCCCGTTTGGCCAGCTCCGCAAAACTCAATTTACCCGCGGCGAAAGCCTCGCCCGGCCCGTTGTCGAAGGAGCTGTAGCGGTCAGCCCGCAGGCGGAGGTAAGGGGAGTGCTCCAGCACCTGGTCAGCCACCAGAAGCGCCCGGGCAAAAGCATCCATGCCTCCGATGTGGGCATAGAAAATATCTTCCAGGTCGGTGGAATTGCGGCGGGTTTTGGCGTCGAAGTTGATGCCGCCGCCTTGCAGACCACCAGCTGGCAGCAATACGAGCATGGCTTCGGCGAGCTCCTGGACGTTGTTGGGAAACTGGTCGGTATCCCAACCGTTTTGGTAGTCGCCGCGGTTGGCGTCCATGCTGCCCAACATGCCTGCATCGGCAGCCACCTGGAGTTCGTGGGCAAACGTATGCTGGGCCAGGGTGGCGTGGTTGACCTCGATGTTGAGTTTAAAATCCTGGTCCAGGCCGTGCTCCCGCAGGAAGTTGATGGTCGTAGCGGCGTCAAAATCGTACTGGTGCTTGCTGGGCTCCATGGGTTTGGGCTCGATGAGGAACGTGCCCTGGAAGCCCTGCGCCCGGGCATAGTCCTTGGCCAGGTGCAGGAAGCGGGCCATATGGGCCAGTTCGCGCTTCATATCGGTATTCAGCAGCGACATGTAACCTTCGCGGCCACCCCAGAACACGTAGTTTTCGCCACCCAGCTTGAGGGTCGCGTCGAGGGCCATTTTCACCTGGGCCCCGGCGTGGGCCACTACCGCAAAGTCGGGGTTGGTCATGGCACCGTTCATGTAGCGGGGGTGGGAAAACAGGTTGGCCGTACCCCACAACAACTTTATGCCGGTGGCTTGTTGTTGCTCCAGCGCGTAGTCGGTAATGGCGGCGAGCCGCTTTTCACTCTCGGCCAGGCTGGGGCCTTCCGCCACCAGGTCGTAGTCGTGAAAACAGTAAAACGGAATACCCAGTTTGGTCATCAGCTCAAAGCCGGCATCCAGCTTGTTGCGGGCTTCCTGCAGCGGGTCGCTGGCACCCAGCCAGGGGAAGGCTTTGGTAGGTGCGCCGAAAGGATCACCGCCCGTACCACCGAGGGTGTGCCACCAGGCTACGGCAAAGCGCAGGTGGGCTTCCATGGTTTTGCCCTGCACCACCCGGTTGGCCTCGTACCAGCGGAAGGCCAGGGGGTTGTCCGTTTGGGGGCCTTCGTAGGCGATGCGGCCAATGTTGTTGAAATAGGTCTGGTTGCCGATGGTGGTCATGGTAGGGTTGCTTAAGTTGTTTTAAGAATACGATTCAGCTCCGCTTCCCAGGCGGCCCAGGCGGCGGTATAGTCGTCGGTGGCCGTTTGGGGCGTGTAGGTGCGCAGGACTTTGGTGGTGCTCATGGCTTCGGCCACCGAGTTGTACATGCCCGTGCCGACGCCAGCAGCCCGGGCGGCTCCTACGGCTCCGGTGGTTTCGACCACCTCGATGGTGCAGCCGACCAGGTTGGCGATGGTGGCGGCGAAAATTCGGGCGCGAAAAAGATTGTCGTTCCCTACCCGCATGACGGACACCCGCAGGCCCATATCCTCGAGGATGCGGATGCCGTAGACAAAAGAGAACGCAATACCTTCCAGCGCGGCCCGGCAGACGTGGGCGTGGGTATGCCGGTTGAATTGCAGGTTACTCAGCCAGGCCCCCGGATCCCGGTTGCCCAACATGCGCTCGGCCCCATTGCCGAAGGGGAATAGCCGCAGGCCATCCGCACCGACGGCTACGGTGTCGGCCAGTTGATTCATCTCCTGATAAGACAAGCTCTTGCGGGCCAACTGCTGGCGCACCCAGCGGTACTGGCTCCCGGCGCCGTTGATGCAGAGGAGTACCCCGATGCGCGGTTGCGCCGGGGTGTGGTTGACGTGCACAAAGCTGTTGACGCGCGACTGTCGGTCGTAGACTGGGCGGTCGACCACCCCGTACACCACCCCGGAAGTACCGCCGGTGGCGGCTACCTCGCCGGGGTTCAGGACATTCAAGGCCAGGGCGTTGTTGGGTTGGTCACCTGCCCGGTAGGTGACCGGAATACCGCTGCGCAGGCCGGTAGCCAGCGCGGCCTGGGGGGTGAGTTGTCCCTGGTGGGAAAAGGTGGGTTGCACGGTCGGCAGCAACTCGGGCGCAAAGCCAAAATGGTCGAGCACCAACTGGGCGGGCCCCGCTGCCTGGAAATCCCAGAGGATACCCTCCGACAGCCCACTGGGCGTGGTGAGCGCTTCCCCCGTCAGGCGCATGGCCAGGTAGTCGCCGGGGAGCAGGATGCGGTGAATGCGGGCGTACAGGTCCGGCTCGTGGTCTTTTACCCATTTCAGCTTGGCGGCCGTGAAGTTGCCCGGTGAATTGAGGAGGTGGGTCAGGCAGGTTTCTTCGCCCAGGTCGGCAAAAGCCTGGTTGCCAATGGCTACCGCGCGGCTGTCGCACCAGATGATGGCGGGCCGCAGGGCCACCAGGTTTTTATCTACCACCACCAACCCGTGCATCTGGTAGGCAATGCCAATGCCTTTGATGTCGGCGGCCGAAATATTGGTTTGGGCCAGTAGTTTGCGGGTGGCCAGGCACACGTGCTCCCACCACCTTTCGGGATCCTGCTCGGCCCAGCCGGGGTGGTGCGCCAGTATGGGCAGCTCCGTCTGGGGCGATTGGACTACGGCAACGGTTTCCTGGCGCTGCGCATCTACCAGCGCTGCTTTGATGGAGGAAGAACCGATGTCGTAGCCGAGTAAATACATGGATTGAAAGGTGAGATTAGAATGCGTTTTGCTTTAATCACAATAACTCATAAATTTATGAAACGACAATTGCCTTCCCCGTTAAAAAAAGCGTATTTTGTAAAAGAACTAAAAAAAATGCCATGTCGGCTACCATTAAAATATTAGTTGACCGCATAGACGAATCTTTCCTGGAAGACCTCAAGGAAAAATATGCGGGTGCAGAATTAGAAATCACCGTTCACCGGGAAGGTAATCCCGCGCTTTTGCAAGAGGAGGAATTTTGGGCAATAATCGATCACCTCGCGTGGGACGAAACCGAGGATAAAGCCATTGTTGAGCCGGTAATTAGCCTGTTGTCTACCCTTCCCTTAAGTAAAATTTATAGCTTTCAGGAAATTCTGGCCGAAAAGCTTTTTCAATTAGATCAGGCCAAATTTGCCCGCCAGTTTCCTGGTTATCCCGATGCCTTATCGGTAGATGGCTTTCTGTACGACCGCCTCTGCGTCGTAGCCAATGGTAAGGAAAAGTATGATGCTGTGCTACGCAATCCGACGTTGATGCCAACGGACGTTTCTTTTGAACCGCTCCTGGACGTTGCCAATCAGGCTTTCCTGCGAAAAACGGGTAAAGCGATGGTTTTTGTGCCTACTTTCAATTATGAGACGTATTCCAATAGGGGAGGTTGGAATAAGGATTAAGTTAGAATGGCTAAAAAGCGATACACTTTTCATGGAAACTCTAAGAAGAATTCAAAAGACCACCATCTTTATGAAATTGTTGACCGAATAGATGATGATATCGTAAAATACGGAATTAGTGCTGGAGAAGTGGACGCTGACGGTTATTCGAGTCGCATGAGAGAGCAAGTTAATTTTGCCAATATTTTTGTCGGGTGGGCGCGTTTCTTCGCCAGAATTATTTTATATGGTATAAAAGGTAGGGCTAAGGCTGAAAAAATAGAGCAAGACCACATTGCTAGTTATACAAAAAAGCAAGGTCGGCGTCCCAGAGGTAATTTAAAATAATAGGATTTCAAATGGTTTCACCCATACGCCCCTCCCCCCCCACCGTGACCATTTCGTCCGCTCCCCGTGATACTTCTGTTACCCTTCCCGCATAATTTTGCCTACGTGAACACCTTACCCCACTGGTTGTTTAATCTGCTCCCGGCGAGGATCCGCCGCATGGGCTGATGCCCTGGTGCGTGCGTATTTGGACCATAAAGTGGTTGAAAAACATCCGGTTGGGTAGGTACCTCCGTAAATAGATATACAAGCTAAAAACCGAAACCACCATGGGCAATCATCCTTTCGCACAATTGAACCACCTGCAGCAGCACCATCAGCTCATCCCCGAAAAGCACCTGGCGGAAATTTTTGATCGGACGGCCACCCGCAAGATCGCCCGCGGTGGTTACCTGTATTTGCCCGCAGAAGAAGCGCAGCAGGTCTATCTCCTGGTGCAGGGCCGCGTCAAGGTAGGCTCCTTCGGCGATGGCAGCCGGGAAGTGACCAAGTACATTTGCCGGGCCAGCAACATCCTGGGTGAGGAAGGCGTCATTGGTGCCAAGGTACGCCACAATTTTGCCCAGGTATTGGAATCCGCAACCGTGGCGGTGCTTTCGGTAGCCGATTTCCGCAAGGCCCTGCAGGGAAACCCCGCGTTGAGTCAGCAGTTGCTACGGCTCATCGGTGGCCGCCTGGCCGAAGCCGAGCAGCAGCTGGAGTCGATGGTCTTCCTGAATTCCCGCAGCCGCATCATCGCTTTTCTGCACCGCCTGGCCGCGCAGGATGGGCAACGGGTAGGTTACAAAATGTTGGTCCGGCAGTTCATTACCCACCAGGAAATTGCCAACCTGACGGCTACCTCCCGCCAAACCGTCACGACGGTCCTCAACGAGTTGCGCAACGCCAATGTCCTCACCTTCAACCGCAAGCGGCTGCTGGTGCGGGATATGGATACACTGGCCGCCTGGAGCCGGTGAGACCGGGCCTTGCGGTGCTCATTTGTAAATAATTTCCGTATCCGGCAGGGCTTTGCGCAAGCGGGGAATGGTTGCCGGTGGCAGCGGATTCTCCGCGATATTCAGGACGCGCAAATGCGTCATCCGGTAGAGCGCCCCGGGAAGCTCGGTGAGTTGATTCCCCGAGAGATCCAGTTCTTCCAGTTGGCGGAGGTTGCGAATGCTTCCCGGTATGGTGGTCAGCCCACAACCCTTCAGCACCAAGGTGCGCAGTTGGCCCTGCTCAAAGATGGTAGCCAGGGCATGGTCTACCTGGTAATAACTGAGATTCAAGTATTCCAAATAGGTGAACGTGGGCAGCCGCTGCGAAAAATCAGCGGGCAAACCGTGGATTTTTTGGTGGAATAATTCGTAGCGCCAGATACCCAGGTTGAGGCGACGCACCTCCGCCGCCGGAATTTTTGCCAACTGCTGCCAGAAGGTGATCGTAAAGTCGGGGCTCCACCACACGCGTTTTTCGGCCAGCCATTCGATATAAATTCCGGGGGCAGCCGCTGCAAACCCTGCGTTCACGCCAATGATGCCCGGTGCCAACAGGTAAACCGACTCACAGGAATCGGCCCATATTTCCTGTCCGGTGGTATCAATGAGCTGGTAAGCCCGAATGACGCGGTTGCTGACCAGGGTGGGCGGTTGGTTGAAATTGCGGCCCCGGCTGCGCAGGGAGGACGAACAATTGTCCGGTGCGTTACTCGCCGTCAGGGCCACCCCGAACTGGAAGGCCGTAGCCTGGCAAAAGCGGGGGGCAATGGTCCATTCTCCGTGGCTATTCTGGTAGCCCAGGAAACCGGTTGCTTCGTCCTGCACCAGCTCCCACGACGCAGACGTCTCGGAATCCGCCCAGGCCGTGCGGTATGCGGTACCTGGTGCTATTTTATCCACCGGCTCCCAGCGCAAATCTTCGTGCAACCAGGCGAAATTGGTGGCAGATGGGGAATTTCGTTGGGTCAACAGCAATGGCCACGAAGTAATGGGAGCCAGTGGGCTACCGTGGGAAATCAGGCGCCAGCCCTGGGGAATCTCGAAGACCGCCTCCCCCGCGGGCGAAACGATCCATCCACCTACCTGACCACCCCGGGATTGTACGTAGAAATGCTGGGCAGCACCCACCCGAAGGAGGAAGCACAAACCCACCAAAAGGATCGTGCGCAGTTGGCGATGAAGATAAGTGGGATTGTACATAAGGTGTGTTTTAGCTAAGCGCCGGGTTGAACCGCCCCGCCTACTCCTCACTCACCCCCTGCAAAAACTGCATCTCGTACAGTTCGCGGTAGCGGCCGTCGTCATTTTTGAGGAGTTCTTCGTGGGAGCCGAATTCGAGCTTGCGCCCTTTCTCGAGCACCAAAATATTGGTGGCGTGGCGGATGGTGCTCAGGCGGTGGGCGATAATGATCGACGTCCGCTTTTTGATGAGGGTCTCGATGGCAAACTGAATAACTGATTCCGTCTCCGGGTCGACACTCGAGGTGGCTTCATCCAGGATCAGGATGTCGGGGTTGAAGACCAGCGCCCGCACGAAGCTGATGAGCTGCCGCTGCCCCATGCTGAGGGTGGCTCCGCGTTCCATCACCTGGTAGTCGTACCCGCCGGGTAGTTTCTCGATAAAAGGATGGGCGCCAATCATCTTGGCGGCGTTGACCACCTCTTCGCGGGTGATCTTATCGTTGCGGAGGGTGATGTTTTCGATCACCGACCCGCCAAACAGAAAAACATCCTGCAGGACGATCCCAATGCGGCTGCGCAAGCCCTCGAGTTCGTAGTGGTGCAGCTCTTTGCCGTCGATGAGGATGCTTCCTTTTTGAATTTCGTAAAAACGGTTGAGGATATTGGTGATGGTGGTTTTGCCCGAGCCCGTGCTGCCCACAATGGCCATGGTGTCGCCGGGCTGGATGCTGAAGCTGAGGTCCTTGAGGATCCAGTCTTCGTCGTTGTAGGCAAACCAGACGTTGCGGAAATCGATATTGCCGTTGAGTTTTTCCTTTTTGAAGGTACCCACGTTTTCGATCTGGGCATCGGTGTCGAGCACGTCGAAGACGCGTTCGGCCGCTACGAGGCCCATCTGCAGGGTATTAAACTTGTCGGCCAACATACGGATCGGTCGAAAAAGCATGTCGAGGTAAATCGGGAAGGCCACCAGTGCGCCCAGGGTCACTTCACCGCCGCGGATGACGTCTTGCGCGCCCCACCAGACCATCAGCCCCAACGAAGCCGCCGCAATGATTTCCACCACCGGAAAGAAGATGGCGTAGTACAAGATCGCATTCAGGTTGGCCGTGGTGTATTCCCGGTTGATGACTTTAAAGCGCGCCATCTCCTCGGCTTCCACGTTGAAGATTTGCAGGATGCGCATACCCGTGATGCGCTCCTGCAGGAAGGCATTCATGCGCTGGATTTGGGTGCGCACCGCCTGGAAGGAAGCCTTGACTTTTTCTTTGAAGATGTAGCTCGCCAGGATCAGGAACGGCATGGTGATGAGGCAGATCAGCGTGAGCTGCCAGCTGGTGTAGAGCATGATGCCGAGCACGGCAAACAACGACAACAAATCGGCCACAATGGTAATAATCCCTTCGGAGAAGACCGTGTTGATGGTCTCGATATCGTTGATGGTGCGGGTGGTAGCCGTACCAATAGGGGTGCGGTCGAAATAGCGCAGGCGCAAGCTGGTGATGTGCCGAAACATGTTGACCCGCAAGTCGCGGATGACGGATTGGCCCAGCCAGTTGGTCGAAAAGATAAAAAAGTAGCGCAGCAGCGATTCCAGCACCAGCACCCCAAAAATAAGGAGCGCAATGCGGGTAAGGCCGGCGATGTCGTTGACGAAGATGTAGTCGTCGACCATCCGCTGAATCAGGTAGGGGCGGGCAATACCCAGCGGCGCCAGCACCAGGGCCAACAAAGCTGCCGAGCCAAAAACCAGCCGGTAGGGCCGGGCCAGGGCCAGCACCCTGCCAAACAAGTAGAGATCAAACTTTTTTTTATCTTCGGCCATGGCGCTTTTGCACTTTGAGAAATACCAAACATTCGGGAGGCAAATATAGTTGGTTATCTGGCAATATTTCCACCGCAGGCAGCTTAAGGGGTCGGCGAATAATAACTTCCGCATTTGAAGTTGCTCTCCCGTCGCCATGCTGCGTTGCTCATCGCTCATATAGCTATGGCTATACTCGCTCTTCGCGTCTTGCCTGGCAACGCGATAGCTGCCTTGAAAAGAGTAACTTATTATTCGCCGACCCCTAAGGCGCCCTTTATTGGCAAAGTTAAACCCGATCGAACAGGTTATTTTTAATATCTTTCGCGCCCAAATCACCCCCATATTTATTGAAATGAAAAAACTACTTTTCCTGTTGAGCCTGTTGCCCACCTTCCTGCTTGCCCAAACCTGCACGGGTAGCCTGGGGGATAATATCTTCCTGGCGGGTGATTTTGGCGCCGGCGTCGCCAATGTGCTTTTGCCGAATCCAGGCATCGCACCGGGTTATTTTTACAACAGCAGTCCGCCACCCAGCGACGGGCAGTACGTGATCACCAACAATACGGGCGCGTGGTCCGGGCTCTATGCTACCTGGTTGTCCATCCAGGACAACAGCCTGGATCCCAACGGCTACATGATGGTGGTCAATGCCAGTTTCACCCCCGACCTGTTTTACCAGCAGGAGGTGATTGACTTGTGTGAAAACACCCTCTACGAATTCTCGGCCGACATCATCAACATGATTCGCATGGGCGTAACGGACCACATCAACCCCAACGTGACCTTTCTGCTCGACGGCGTGGTACAATTCACCACCGGCGAGATCCCCTCCACCAACCAGTGGCGTACCTACGGCTTCACCTTCACCACCGGCCCCAACCAGACCTCGGCCACCCTCGCCCTGCGCAACAACGCACCCGGCGGCATCGGCAACGACCTGGCCCTCGACAACCTCAGCTTCCGGGCCTGCGGCAGCGATGCCTTCATCCTGCCCGATCAGATCGCCAGTATTTGCGAAGACGGCGACCCCCTGCCCCTGACCGCCACCGTAGTTGGCGAGCTGTTTGATGACCCGGCCGTCCAGTGGCAGATCAGCCCCGATGGGTTCAACAACTGGACCGATATCCCCGGCGCCAACGACCTCACCTATATCCACACCAACCTGACCCTTGGCTTCTATTACTACCGCTTCCAGTTGGCCAACGGCCCCGGCAACCTCCTCAACGAAAAATGCCGCATCAACTCCAACGTCAAGGTGGTGAACGTGCGCCTGCCAGACTACTTCCTCCAGGAAACCATCTGCTCGGGATCCTCCTTTGAGGTCGGTAGCTCGAGCTACACCAGTACGGGCAACTACGTCGATTCGCTGGTCAACATCTATGGTTGCGACAGCATCGTCTACCTCGACCTGGAAGTGCTGCCCCCCCCTCCTATTGTAGCTACGATCAGCATCACCAACGCCGAGTGCTTTGGCACCGAGAATGGTCAGCTCACCATTGACAATATTGTGGGTGGCACCCCACCTTATACGGTGTCCTTTAACCAGGGCCTACCAGACAATACGACGGTATTCACCAATCTGGCGGGCGATACCGACTACAGCCTGCGCATCACCGACGGTTTTGGCTGCGTGCGCGACACCTCGGTTTTCCTGCCCAACCCCCGCGAGCTGACCCTGAACCTGGGCGGCGACCAAACCCTGGACCTGGGTGAGCTGGTCAGCTTACGGCCAACCACCAATTTTATGGTCAGCAGCTACCTGTGGAGCAGTACCGCCGCCGATTTGCCCTGTGCCACCGATCCGGACTGCCCCGACCTGCTGTGGCTACCAACCGCCAGCCAACAGGTTGTGCTGACGGCCGTCGACGACCTGGGTTGCACCGTGACCGACTCGGTTTTCCTGACCGTCAACTCCATTTACGAGGTGTACATCCCCAATGTCTTCAGCCCCAACTTGGATGGGGTCAATGACCGGTTCACCATTTTCGGGCCCCGGCCACGCCTGAGCAGCATTCGCCAACTCCAGATCTTCGACCGCTGGGGACAGCTGCTGTTCGACGGCCAGGACCTCGAACCCGGCAACCTCCAGCAAGGTTGGGACGGCAGGGCCCAGGGCAAGGCCGTCAGCCAGGGTGTGTACCTCTATCGCCTGGAAGTGCAGTTTCTGGATGGGGTGGTGAAGGAATTTACGGGCGATGTGATGGTGATGGAGTGAACAATCCTCAGTTGAAAAGAAAATAAAGCCATGAAAAGCCCTGTAGCACTCACCATCCTCAAAATTGGCGGCAATGTGCTGGCCGATGCCGACCAACTGCACCAAACGCTGGCGCTGTTTACCCGCCTGGCGGGGCCAGCCATTCTGGTACACGGCGGCGGGCGGCGGGCCGACGAACTGCTGGCCGCCCTGGGCCACAAGGCACAAATGGTGAACGGTCGGCGCCTGACCGATGCCCCCACGCTGGAGGTGGTGACCATGGTGTACGCCGGCCTGCTGAACAAGCAACTGGTCGCACTCCTCCAGGCCCAGGGTTGCAATGCCCTGGGGGTGAGCGGCGCCGATGGCAACCTCCTGCGCGCGCACCAGCGCCCGGTGCAGGACATCGACTACGGCTTTGCCGGCGACATCGACGCCGTGAATGTGCCAGCCTTCCAGGCTTTGCTGGGTGCCAGGTTTGCGCCGGTCTGCTGCGCCATTACCCACGATGGTGCCGGTCAGCTGCTCAACACCAATGCCGATACCATCGCCGCCAGCATCGCTACTGCCCTGGCGCCGCACTACGCGGTGGCCCTGTGGTATTGTTTCGAAAAACCCGGCGTCTTGTTGGATATCAACGACGACCAGAGCGTCATTCCCGTGCTGGACCCCGCCCGCTATGCCGAACTGAAAAGCCAGGGTGTCATCCATTCGGGTATGCTACCCAAACTGGACAATGCCTTTGCGACCCTGCAGCAGGGCGTGCAGGAAGTGCAGTTGGGCAATCTGGCCAGCCTGACCCGGCAAAAAGCCACCCGCATCATTTTTTCTATAGATTAATTGAATTTTAGTGGGCTAATACCATATCTTTGCGTCGCTTTTTGAAAACCCTCGCGGGTGTGGTGAAATTGGTAGACACGCTAGACTTAGGATCTAGTGCTTAACGGCTTGGGGGTTCGAGTCCCTTCACCCGCACAATTACAAAGGATGGAGTGATCGCTTTCGCTACCATCCTTTATTTTTTTCAAGCGTAACGGCTTACCCAAAGGTCACCACAACTTATTCGCCGGCAGGCTTGTTGGTAAAGACCAGATAACTATTTTCGCAAACCCACTTTTCGCATCATTTGCTATGGCTACGATTACCAGAGACGATATTGACCAATTGAATGTTAACCTGACGGTTAATGTGCAGAAAGAGGATTACCTGGCAGACTTCCAAAAAGAACTCAAACGCTACCGCTCCCAGGCGCAGCTCAAGGGTTTCCGCAAAGGCAAGACCCCGATGTCAGTCGTCCTGAAAATGTACGGCCGGAACATCCTGGCCGACATCGTCAATCGCCAGTTGCAGGACGAGTTGTCCAAATTCCTCTTTGACGAAGAGAAGAAAATCGATTTTCTGGGCCAGCCCATTCCGGCAGAAGACCAGGAAGAGATTGACTTTAATGCTACCGCGCCCACCGACTACATCTTCAAGTTCGATCTCGGCCTGGCGCCGCAATTTGAGGTGCAAGGCGTGGAAGACCAGCACACGTTCGAGCAGTTGGTCGTCACGCCCAGCGATACCCTCCTGGACGAAGAGCTCCAGAACCTGCGCAAGCGCTTCGGGGAATCGGCTGAAGTAGATGAGCCGGTTGCCGAAAAAGACATCATCACCCTGCAAGGGATAGAATTGGAAGATGGCGCCCCCAAGCCGGGCGGTATCGAGAAGGAGTTTACCCTCTTTATCGAAAACATCACGGATACTGCCCGCGAAGCTTTCCTCGGCAAAGAGAAAGGCGCCCAGGCCGTACTGAATGTATTCGAGCTCGAAGCCAAGACCAGCGCCAGCCACGTGCGCAAGTACCTGTTGGGGCTGGACGAAGAGGATGATCGCGAGATCTCAGACACCTTCGAACTGACCATCGGAAAAATCTCCCGCCATACCCCGGCGGAGATGGACGAAGCCTTTTTTGCCCAGGCCTTTGGCGAAGGCGACGTAACAACCGCAGAAGAGGCCAAAGCCAAAATCAAAGCCGATTACCAGCAGTATTTTGCCAAGCAGGCAGATGCCCTCCTGTTCCGCGACTTCCAGGAATACCTGATGGCGCAGAACCCCATGGACTTCCCCGAGGATTTCCTCAAGCGGTGGTTGCTCATCTCCAACGAAAAGAACACCAAAGCAGCCATTGAACAAGGCTTTGAAGGCTTCAAGAAAGGCTTGCAGTGGACCATGCTGCGCGAGAAACTGATCAAGCACTTCGAACTGGACATCACGGCCGACGAACTGCGCGCCCACTTTACCGAACAGGTGCGCGGCTACTTCGGCGGCGGCGCGCCCGACTGGCTGACGCCGGAAATGCTCGACGGCATGGTAGACCGGATGATGAAGGAAGAAAAGACCGTCAAAGAAAAATTTGACGAGCTGATGAACGAGAAGATCAGCCAGGCCCTGCACGCTGGCTACAACCTGGTACCAAAGACCGTTGATCCGGAGGCTTTCCAGGCTATTATTACGGCAGCCCAGGCCCAGGCCCAGGCCGAATCGGCCTTGTTGGACGAAGAAGAAGACGAAGAAGAAGAGTAAGCTCATTCAACCAGTCTGGTTCCTCGTTGTTATTAGATAGAATAAAATATAACGCCAATGTTTCCTAAGGACGAATTTATGAAGTATGCTACTCAGCACCTCGGTATGAGTACCATGCACCTCGAAAGATATGCTGACAAAAGCACCCAGGCCATGCCTCCCAACATCCAGGGCTTCACCCCTAACGTGATTGAGGAACGCCAGATGAATATTGTCGGCCTGGACGTCTTCAGCCGCCTGATGATGGATCGTATTATTTTCATGGGTTTACCCGTGAACGACTACGTAGCCAACGTCATCCAGGCACAAATGCTGTTCCTGGAGTCGACTGACCCCAAGCGCGACATCCAAATGTTCATCAACAGCCCCGGTGGTTCGGTGATCGCTGGTTTGGGCATCTACGACACCATGCAGTACGTAACCCCCGACGTAGGGACCATCTGTACGGGATTGGCGGCTTCAATGGGCGCCGTCCTGCTGGCTGCCGGCACCAAGGGCAAGCGCTCTTGTTTGGGCCACAGCCGGGTGATGATTCACCAACCCCTGGGTGGCATGCAAGGACAGGTGTCTGACATGGAAATCAGCTACCGCCTGATCAAGCAGATGCAGAAGGAATTGTACGACATCCTCAGCCACCATACGGGCAAGGATTACGAAACCATCGAAAAAGATTGTGACCGCGACAACTGGTTGACCTCTTCCGAAGCCAAAGAATATGGCCTGGTGGATGAAGTGCTGGATCGCAACAATCCCCGGGAGAAGAAATAATTTTTGCTATATTTAAGGGAGAATCCACCTTTTAGTCTTGCTGCTTAAGCTACCCAAAGGTCGGTTCTCCCCACTTTTTCCTGTACTTTAATCCAATCAGCTCCTCGATAAATTACCATTATGCGGCGTACCAAACAAAACTACCGGTGTTCTTTTTGCGGACGGGACAAGTCGGAAGCAATGATCCTCATCGCAGGCATTGAAGGACACATTTGTGAAGTTTGTGTCGAACAAGCTGGCGAAATTGTACAGGAAGAATTGTACGGTGGCGCGACGCCGGCGACTTCTCCTTTCGTAGAGCCCAGCAAGGAAGTCCCGGGCAGTAAACTCAACATCAACCCCCAACAGATCAAGGAGCACCTCGATCAGTACATCATCAACCAGGACGACGCCAAGAAAGTGCTCGCCGTAGCCGTTTACAACCACTACAAGCGCCTGGCCCAACCCGTGCGGGAAGATGATGTGGAAATTGAAAAAAGCAATATCGTTTTTGTGGGCCGTACCGGTACCGGCAAAACCTTACTGGCCAAAACCATTGCCCGGCTGCTGAATGTACCTTTTGCGATTGTGGATGCAACCGTGTTTACCGAAGCGGGTTACGTAGGCGAAGACGTGGAAAGCATCCTGAGCCGCTTGCTCCAGGTTTGCGACTACGATGTGGCCGCCGCCGAGCGCGGTATTGTTTACATTGACGAAATTGACAAAATTGCCCGCAAGTCCGACAACCCCAGCATTACCCGCGACGTGTCGGGCGAAGGGGTGCAGCAGGCTTTGCTCAAGATGCTGGAAGGAACGGATGTCAACGTACCCCCCCAGGGCGGTCGCAAGCACCCGGAACAGAAGTTGGTCAAGATCAACACCAGCAACATCCTCTTCGTGTGCGGAGGCGCTTTCGACGGCATCGAAAAGGTCATCAGCCGCCGCCTGAATACCCAGGTCATTGGCTACCGCGGGGAAGGTAAAGAAGAATTCGACCGCGAAAATATGCTCAGCTACGTGAATCACCAGGACCTGAAGTCCTTCGGCCTGATTCCTGAATTGCTCGGCCGACTGCCCGTGCTGACCTACCTGGATCCGCTCGATCAGGAGGCGCTCAAGCGCATTATGACTGTTCCGAAGAACTCCCTGCTGCGGCAGTACCAGAAATTGTTCGACCTGGAAGGCATTGCGCTTACTTTCACGCCGGAAGCCATCGATGTCATTGCCGAAAAGGCACTCGAATTCAAACTGGGGGCCCGGGGCCTGCGGTCGATCTGCGAGGCCATCATGACCGATGCCATGTTTGAGTTGCCCAGCCAGAAAGATGTCAAAGCCTTCGAAATTACGGCCAATTACGCCCTGGAAAAACTCAGCCGCTCGAAATTGAATCGCCTGAAGGCGGCTTAACCCCGCTTACTTTAAAAGGCAGCTAACGAACGCCACCCCGGATTCTCCGGGGTGGCGTTCGTCGTTGGAGGGCGCGCAGCGCATCTCCGACCTCCGAGGTTTACGGCCAAATCCGAAGGTAAAATTCCCCGTATCCGCACTTAAACAGTATTAACCTCCGAGGTCTACACGGGGTAAACCTCCGAGGTTCGTACGTGTTATTCCGTAAAATGATTTGATAGAATCGCTCTGGAAGTTGGGTAAACCTCGGAGGTTGAAACAGACTTAGCGGCCTGGCTGATTTGGCGATAGCCGCCGCAGCCAGGCCGCCAACACTTTGTTACGGACAACCTAATCCCCATTTTTATTAGGCTATCTGGCGAATGGCTGAATAATATTTTATGTATTAGCAAAAAAAGCTACAATAATTTCAAATTTATACCCATATTGTGTTGATGTAGCCACATCTTTAAGTGCCAATTTTTTCATTAAAACCACCTATTTATGAATGCTTTACTTAATCTGGGCAAGTATTTCTTTGCCCTCCCTTTTGCTGTTTTTGGGGTCTTCCACTTCATGAGCGCCAACGACATGGCGGGCATGGTTCCACTGCCGGGAGGTGCCATTTGGATTTACCTGACGGGAGCGGGCCTGATTGCCGCAGCCGTTTCTATTGTTATCGGCAAGCTGGATAAGCTGGCGACTTTCCTTTTGGGCGTTATGCTACTGATTTTCGTGGTAACGCTCCATCTGAAAGGAGCCGCTGCCGGAGACCAGGCTGCCACCAGTAGCTTATTGAAGGATCTGGCGCTGGCTGGCGCCGCCTGGATGTACGCTGGCCACCTGGCTAAAGACAATGCCGTGATTGGTTAAATTCTCGGATACAAGTAGCAACACCAGCCCCCGATTCGGTTGCGAATTGGGGGCTGGTGTTTTATAGTCCTCCAAGGCGAAATTAATGAATTTTGACTCGCTCTTTTCCCGCCTCGCTACGTTGAAAAGCCTCGCCAATGCGCTGCGTTTCCTACGTTTCGCTTCGCGGCTTCTTCGAGGTTTCGCCTTGCGAGTCGAAAAAATAGCGTCGTCAATTTTTCACAAATCCTGCCTTGGAGGACTATAGATCGTTAGATCAGGACAATAAAAAACCGGACACTAAGAGGAAAGTGCCCGGTTTGGTACCCTAAAACTTGATCACCTACCTTCGCAGGTAATCTTTTAAAAAAAACCGTGTAATTTTCAGCATTTTGACATACTATACTTCATGTAATTGATATCCTGTTACGCTTTGATAACAATTCAAAAATAGGTTGATTTTTTCGTGAACACAAGGTCAATTTTCAGCATTTTGTTGGCATTCATTTTTAGTATTTCTTTCTATAAACAGGATCCAAATAACTGTTTATCATGACTATTAAAATAATCTTATTGCAACATTTTATCGCCACAAGCATCCGCCTTCGGTCCGCCAGGTGATGAAGCCCATTCCCCGAAAACCATTTCAACCCTGCTTTTATTCCTGGCCTGACTCAATCCTTTAAATGTAAAGCCTTTCCTTTGTCTCCTACCTGCTATTTCATTTACTGGGTATCCTTCAGGAAATTATTTTTCTTAATTTTAGACTTTAGTTGGTGTACTTTGATCCAAACAGGCAATCTGCCCGATCGCCTAAACCCGCGGTTATAACTTAATCATCAAACAACATTCAGGACATTATGCAAAAGCTATTTGTAATGCTTTTGTTGCTAGCTACGGTATGTGCAACGCTCAATAGCCAAACCGACAGTCGACTAGCAGCGGTAAAAACGCCTCTCACCGAGGTAGAACAACTTCAACTCCCTCACTGGGACAACAAGCAACTCCTGGCCGAAGAAATGGCGCGTCGCGGGCCCGGCATCGCACCCCGGTTTGCGCAAACCATGGCGGTGGATGTGTCGCCGGCCACCCACGGCCAGTGGGAAGTGCGGGGCAACCAGGCCATCTGGCGCTTGCGCGTACCTTCGCCGGGCGCCAAATCGCTGAACTTCGGTTTCGACCAGTTCGTGATGCCTGCCGGCGGGCAAATGCTGATCTATACCCCCGATCTAACGGAAATCCAGGGGCCCTTTACACCAGCCGATAACGATGAACACGAAGAACTCTGGACCCCCGTCATCGCTGGCGATGAAATGGTCATTGAAGTGCAGGTGCCAGCAGCTAACAAGCACCTGCTGCGCCTGCACCTGAAGTCCGTCAACCACGACTTCCTGGGCTTTACCAGCGTAGCCAGCGTACTTTCTGGTTCCTGCAACCTCGACGTCGTTTGTAGCGCGGCCGACGGCTGGGGAATCGTGGACCAGTACCGCGACATCATCCAATCCGTCGCCGTGATTTCTACCGGTGGCGGCACCTTCTGCACCGGCTTCCTGGTGAACAATGCCCGCCAGGATTGTACCCCGTTGTTCATGACGGCCAACCACTGTGGCATCAACCAGGGCAATGCCCCCAGTTTGGTGGTCTACTGGAATTTTGTCAACAGCGTTTGTCGGGCGCCCGGCAGCCCGGCCAGCGGCCAGAATGGCAACGGTGTCCTGGCTGATTTCAATACGGGTGCGGTTTGGCGGGCTTCGGCTGCCGCCTCAGACGCGACGATCGTCGAACTTGATGACCCCGTCTCTCCGACCGCCAACGCCTGGTTTGCCGGCTGGGACGCCCGCGATATGCTGGAACCCGATACCGTGATTGCAGTCCACCACCCCAGCACCGACGAGAAGCGAATCAGCTTCCAGTTCGACGGCGTCTACCGCGGCGCATGGGGCAGTGGCAGTACGGCGGTACCGACGGGCAACCACCTCATCATTGAAGATTGGGACGTGGGCACCACCGAAGGGGGGTCTTCCGGATCGCCGATCTTCGACAGCGAAAAGCGGGTCATCGGTCAGCTCCACGGCGGTGCAGCAGCGTGCGGCAACAACAGCTACGACAGCTACGGCTGGTTACACAGTTCGTGGGAAGGTAACGGAACGCCGACCACGCGCCTGCGCGACTGGCTGGATCCCGACAACACCGGCGTGCTGGTCATCGACGGCCGGGCCCAACTCCTGTGCAGCTACTTTGCGCAGGCCGCACCCGCCACACAGTCGCTCTGCGCACCGGCTACGGCCACTTACACCATCACGACGAGTGAAAACTTTACCGGCCCGATCAGCCTGAGCCTGGCCAATCTGCCGGCTGGCCTGACCGCCGTGTTTGACCAACAAACGGTCGCGCCGGGTGAAAGTACCCAAATGACCATCACGGGTACCGAAAACCTGGCGGGGGGCACCTACGCTTTCCAATTGCTGGGCAACGATGGCGAAAACGCCAGCAGCCAGACCCTGGCGCTAAACATCACGAGTGGGGTACCTGCGCTGCCAGCACTCCTGAATCCGACCGACCAGGCTTTCGATCAATTAACCGCCCTCCTCTTGTCCTGGCAGGCGAATGCCCAGGCCACGGGCTACGATGTAGAGCTGGCTACGGACATGGATTTCAACGAGGTCATCAGCACGGGTACGGCAATCACTGGCACCACCTTCCTGGCGGGCGGGCTGGACATCAGTACCGTGTATTACTGGCACGTGCGGGCCCACAACATTTGTGGTACCGGCGATTGGTCGACCGTCCGTAGCTTCGAAACCGGGGCGCTGAACTGCAGCATTAATCCCGCGCAAACGGAGGGGCTCACCATCGGGCCAGCGGCCAATACCCTTACCGTTTCGACCTTAATGGTCAGCCAACCCGGCACCATTGCCAGCGTTCGGTTGTCCAACCTGCGCACCAACCACACGTACACCGGCGACCTGAGTGCCACCCTCACTTCTCCTGCCGGCACCGTCATCAACTTGTTTGGTCAGCCCGATTGCGACCAGGGCGGGATGGACGTCAGCTTTGATGATACGGCCACCGCTACGGCGGCTACTTTCCTGAGCACCTGCGACAACGCTGGCACCTCCATTGTCGGAGAATTTCAGCCACAGCAACCCCTGGGCACCTTTAGCGGCGAGCCCGCCGCGGGCCTCTGGACCCTGACCATCCGGGACAACTTCAATGTGGATGGTGGCGACCTGCTGGGCTGGAACCTGGAATTTTGCACCCTTATTCCGTCTACCGTCAGTGTGACGCCCTCGGTAGAGACGGCCACTACCTGCGCCGACGGGGTAGCGGTACTGGACCTGACCCTCGGTACTGGATTCAACAACGACATCACGCTCAGCGTCGACAACCTGCCTGCGGGCGCTACGGCCACCTTCGAAACGAACCCCGTAGCGCCGGGTACCACCGTCAGTGTAACCATTGGCGGCCTGGCGACTGCTGGCAGCTTCCCCTTCACCTTCCGGGGTGATGACGGAACGGATACCGCCACGGCGGTGGTGCTGCTGGAAGTGCTGGCGGCCCCGGCGGCTCCCCAGTTGAATGCCCCTGGTAATACGGCAGTAGATGTGCCGCTCAATACCCTGATCAACTGGGACGCGACCCCGAATGCGGATGATTACGTGCTGACCCTGTCTGCCAACGCCGACCTCAGTGACCCAACCCTGGTACAGGAAACCACCAATACCCTGGTAGCGGCACCTGGTCTGTTGTACAACACGACTTACTTCTGGACGGTTACCCCCCGGAACGGTTGCGGCGAAGGTACGCCCAGTGAAGTGTTCAGCTTCACCACTATCCCCGATACCCGGATCACGGCCGCCCAGAGTACCCTCGTCACCTGCCTGGCCGACGGCACCAGCGCTGGCTTTACGCTGGGCGCTGGCCTGGGCCTGAGCCAGGAGGTGAGCATTGTAGCCACTCCTGCGGCCAATTTTAGCGGGTTTACCCAAAGTTTCGATGCCGCCAGTGGGGAATTGACCCTCCGTTGGACCAACTTCCTGGGCATTGCCCCGGGGACCTACAACCTGTCGGTGACGGTCACCAACGGTGCCTACAGCAATACCACTTCCCAGGTGGTCAGCATCGCAGCGGCGCCCGGGCTGACGACACTTCAGTCGCCGCTCAACGAGGCCATGATCAACAGCCAGAGTGCCGTGCCCTTTACCTGGGCCGCCGTGGCGGGAGCCACCTCCTACCGCCTGGAGATTGCGACCGATGATGGGTTCACCAACGTCGCCTACAGTGGCAACTCCGCCGGACTGACCCAGTTTGCCGATATCCCCGCCGGCCAGTATTTCTGGCGGGTGACCACCAGCAACAATTGTGGGGAAGCCGTCAGTGGGTTCTTTGTCTTCGCGTACTCCACCACCAACACGTTGGAAGTAGCGGGCACTCGCCTGGACATTTGGCCCAACCCCACCCCGGGCCCCGTGCAGATCTCCCTGACGGGTGACCTCGTGGGTACACTGGATGTGACGGTCTTCGCCGCCAACGGCCAACGACTCCGCGACTACCAGCTTCCTACCGTAGCTGGCCAGCAACTGCTGGACCTGACGGGACTGCCCGCGGGCTTATACCTCCTGCGCATCAGCAACGGCCAGAGCCAGGCTACTGCGCGGGTGATGGTGCAGTAGCGGGGATTTTTTAATATAAAAAGCCGCGCAGGGAGATTCCTTGCGCGGCTTTTTTTATGAGGTGTAAAGGGGGGAAAGTTTAAAAAGTGTAAAGGTTTTCGAAATGGGAAGTGGGAAGTCGGAAATGGGTGAGCTGTTTGAAATAAATTTCAAGCGACAGGATGGCTTGAAATAAATTTCAAGCGGCATAAATTTCAAGCGACGGGGTTGCCGAATTTTCCGATATTGCCGAGTCCAACTACCGTGCCCATGTACCCGTACCGCTTTTTGCTTCTCCTGTTTCTGTATTCCCCATTTGCGATGGCCCAGGGCCAACTGCAGGCCACGGTAGACCGCTGGGCAGCCGACGATTACCTGCGGCACGCCTCGGTGGGTGTTTGCGTGACCGACGCCGCCACGGGCAAGGTGCTGGCTGGCTACCGGTCGGCGACCAGCCTGATTCCCGCATCCACCCTGAAGGTGCTGACGACGGCCTCGGCGCTGGCGATGCTCGGTGCCGACTTTCGCTTCACCACGACCCTGGCCTACGATGGCTACGTAGATAACCAGGGCGTGCTCAACGGGAATCTCTACCTGGTGGGCAGTGGCGATCCGAGCCTGGGGTCGCCGGAAATGAAAGGAACCGCGGGGCTGGAACCGGTGCTGGACAACTGGCGGCTGGCGATCCAGCAAGCGGGTATCCGCCAGGTGACGGGCCGGGTCATCGGTGATGACCTGGTGTTTTCGTCCGCCGCTACGGGTAGCCACTGGCCGTGGCTGGACCTGGGCAACTACTACGGCAGTGGCGCCTACGGGCTCAACCTGCACGACAACCTCTACTACCTGCGCCTACAGCAACAAACCCGCCTGGGGGCTACCCCACCCGTGGCCGGAACGGCACCCCGAATTCCGGGTTTGCAGTTCTACAACGAGATCACCAGCGCCGAACGGGGCAGTGGCGACAATGCCTACATCTACGGCGCTCCCTACACTTACCAGCGCTACCTGCGCGGCACCATCCCCGTAGGCTCGGGCATATTTACCATCAAGGGCGCTATCCCCGACCCGCCGTTGTTTGCGGCCCAGCAGCTGGTGGCCGCCCTGGAGTCGGTTGGCATTTTGTGCCTGCGCCCGCCGGCTTCGCTGCGCCAATTGCCCGCTACCGACCAACCGGCGGCTCCCCGCCAGGTGCTGCACACCCATAAGAGCCCCACGGTAGCTGCCCTGGCAACCTACACCAACATGGAGAGCATCAACCTCTACGCGGAAGCCTTGCTGCGCGCCATTGGCCGCGAGTACGGCGGCAGCGGCAGCGCCGAAGCAGGCCTGCAGGCCATCCAGGATTACTGGACCCGGCGCGGCGTTGATTTTGCCGGGGTGCAACTGTACGATGGCTCGGGCCTGGCGGCGCGCAATGTGGTGCCTGGCGCTTTCCTGTGCCAGTTGCTGAGTGTGGTGTACCAGGACCAGCAGCTGCGCCAGATCTTCATGGACACGTTGCCTCTGGCTGGCTGGTCGGGCAGCCTGCGCAACAGCCTGAAAGGAACCGCCGCCGAGGGCAGGCTGCGCGCCAAAAGCGGCTCTCTGGAGCAGGTGCGGGCCTACACCGGCTACGTACCCGATCGGCAAGGGCGCGTGCTGGCCTTCAGCATGCTGCTCAACAACTACTCCGGGGAAAGCGACCCGGCGCGCAAAAAATTATTGGACCTAATGGCCGCCCTGGCGGAGGCAAACTGATCATGACGGAAAGAAACAAAGGTATGCTGGCCATCGTGCTGGCGGCCCTGGCCTGGAGTACGGCGGGCTTGTTCATCAAATTGCTGCCCCAGAGCGCCTTCACCATCCTCTGTGTGCGGGCGCTCTACACCATGGGCGTATTTTTTGTGATCTTCCCACGGGAGTCGCTGCGGATGAACGGGCGAACCTTGTTGAACAGCATCTTCTACGCGGGGATGCTGATCGCTTTTGTGTCGGCCACCAAGCTCACCACGGCGGCCAATGCCATCTTTTTGCAGTACACGGGCGTGGCCTACGTGCTGCTGCTGGAGCCCTTGCTGTTCCGGTTGCCTTACCGGCCCATCAATATCATCACCATGGTCTTGTGCTTTCTGGGGATGAGCCTCTTCTTCCTCGACGGGCTCGACACCCAGGGCGGTTGGGGATTGTGGGTAGCGGCTCTGTCGGGGGTAGCCTACGCCGGCTTCCTGCTGGGGCAGCGCGCCAATGATACCCGCTACCACGTAGCCGCCGTCTTCTGGGGCAACCTCATTGTCGTGCTGGTGGGCTTGCCCAGCCTGTTGGCCTCACCCGCCGCCACCGGCAGCGAACACCTGATGATGGCCTACCTGGGCATGGTGCAAATGGGCGTCGGCTACCTCTTGTTCACCTACGGCCTGCAGCGCACTACCGCTACGGAGGCTTCGCTCATCACCATGCTGGAACCCCTGTTCAACCCCATCTGGGTAGCTATCGGATTCGGCGAACGCCCCGCTCCGCTGGCAATTGTGGGTGGTTTGATCATTGTGGCGGCGTTGGTGGTGCGGACGGTGGTGATGCGGAAAAGAAGGGGGAACAGTGTAAAGGTGTAAAAGTTGGGCAGGTGTAAAGGTGGCCGAAATCGGAAGTGGGAGATCGGAAGTCGGAAGTGACCCACACTGAAGACGAGGCAGGCAACGCTGAAGACGTGGCAGGCCCGTGTAAAGGTGTAAAAGGGGAAAAGTGTAAAAGGAGGAAGGGGAACTTTTAGACCGTGTAAGTGCAGGGACAATAATACCGAAAGGTGTAAAAGCCCCCAAGCTCCTAACTCCGCTTGCGCTTCAGGCGGGCATAGACGTGCTTGTAGCGACCTTTGCCGTCGGGATCGCGGACGTCGATTTCGACGAGGTTGGTGAGGGATTTGAGGAGGGGGGTGAGCTTGTCGAAGCCGTAGTTGCGGGGGTCGAACTGGGGTTGTTTCTTGAGGATGAGGGTGCCGACCTCGCCCAGGAAAGCCCAGCCTTCTTCGTCGCTGATGTCGTCGATGGTGAGGGCGATGAGCTTTTGGATGTCTTTGGGCACGTTGGGCTGGGGTTCTTTCTTCGGCTTGGTGGTGGTGCGGCCGCCTTTGGTTTCCACTTCGGGTTCGGCTTCTTTTTGCAGGATCTCGAGGAAGATGAAGCGATCGCAGGCGACGATGAAGGGGTTGGGGGTCTTCTTTTCGCCCATGCCGATGACGCGCATGCCCGACTCGCGCAGGCGGGTAGCCAGGCGGGTGAAATCGCTGTCGCTGGAGACGATACAGAACCCGTCGACCTTGCCGGAGTAGAGGATGTCCATGGCGTCGATGATCATGGCCGAGTCGGTGGCGTTTTTGCCGGTGGTATAGCTGTACTGCTGGATGGGGGTGATGGCGTGTTCGAGGAGGACTTTTTTCCAGCCGGTGGCGCGGGTGTTGGTCCAGTCGCCGTAGATACGGCGGGTGGTGAGGGTGCCGTATTTGGCGATCTCTTCCATCATTTCCTTGACTACGCGGTGGGGCACGTTATCGGCGTCGATGAGGATGGCGATCTTGAGGTCGGGGCTGTCGGAATCTTTCATAAAACAAAGGTAATAATTGTTGGGCAATTGGATGCGCCTGACTTTTCGCACTGCCCCCAGTGCCGGCACGGCACGCGGACGAGGGGCAGCAGCGGTACCGCCGCCGCAGGGGCGGTAGGAGCGGATGACCCGGTGCCTGCTGCCGGTGGCAGCAGCAGGCACGGCCCCCAACCGGTTGCTTCACCTAAAGCCGACAAAACCCCTCCGTGAGTCAATAATTTTATTAGTTTTACCCGCCCGATGCGGGCATGAGAACGGCACTTAACCCCTCCTGCGCTTCACACACCGACAAAACAACTACCATGGAAGAAACCGCGCTGAACTACGGTTTTTGGAGCCTGCTGCCACCGCTGATCGCTATTGTGCTGGCGATCCTGACCAAGCAGGTATTTATTTCGCTGCTGCTCGGAATTTTTCTGGGCTGGACGATGATCAACAATGGCAACCCGCTGTACGGGCTGTTCGACACCTTGCAGGCGCTGGTGGATGTGTTTAAGGATGCGGGCAACACCCGCACCATCATGTTTTGTGCGCTGGTGGGGGGGCTCATCATTTTTATGCAACGCTCGGGCGGCGTGGCGGGATTCATCGAGCTGGTGCAGCGCAAGCTGGCACGCTACGAGAACCGCAGCGACGGGCACGGCAAGGTGGTGGTCGGCCTGCTGGCCTGGCTGACGGGGACGCTGATTTTTGTGGAGTCGAGCATTTCGGTGCTGACGGTGGGTACGCTCTACCGCCCGCTGTTCGACAAGCTGGGCATCTCGCGGGAGAAGCTGGCCTACATTGCCGACTCGAGCTCGGCGCCGAGCAGTATCCTTATTCCGTTCAACGGCTGGGGCGCCTTCATCATGACGCTGCTGGCGGCCCAGGGGTTCAGTGACCCCTTCGCGACGATGATGAAAGCCCTGGTGTGGAATTTTTACCCCATCCTGGCGATCCTGATGGTGCCGGTGGTGGTGTTGCTGAAAAAAGATTGGGGGCCGATGAAACTGGCCGAAGCACGCACCGCCGGGGGCAAGCTGCTCTGGGACGATGCCCAACCGATGATTACGGACGAGCTCATCGACCTGGAGGTGGCGCCAGGGGTGGTGCCGCGCGCCTTCAATATGGTGGCACCCATTGTGGTGATGGTGGTGCTGATGCCCGTGATGCTGGCCTACACGGGCTGGGCGGGCGCGGCCGAAGCGGCACCCGACGGTTGGTGGAACCACCTGCTGCTGGCCATCGGCAAGGGGTCGGGCTCGACGGCCGTGCTGACGGCGGTAGTAGGCGCCTTGCTGCTGAGTATGGTTTTTTACAAAATTCAGGGCATTATGCGCTTCCGCGAAATGGTGGACCTGACGGTGAAGGGTATTTCCAGCATGATTCCGCTGTCGTTGCTCATGCTGCTGGCCTTTGCCATCGGCACCTTGTGCAAGGATCACCTGGGCACGGGTGTCTACGTTGCCGAAGTGACCAGCGGCTGGCTGTCGCCGGGACTGGCACCTTTCCTGATTTTCCTGGTGAGCTGTTTTGTGGCCTTCTCGATCGGTTCGTCCTGGGGCACCTTTGGCATTATGATTCCCATCGCCGTCGGGATGGGGCAGACGCTGGGAGCCGATCTGCACGTGGTGATTGCCGCGGCCCTGGGCGGCGGCGTCTTCGGCGACCACTGCTCGCCCATCAGCGATACCACCATCCTCTCCTCAATGGCTTCGGCGACCGACCACGTGGACCACGTGAAGACGCAGTTGCCCTACGCGCTCTTTGCCGGGGCACTGGCGGCGCTGGGGTATTTGGTGCTGGGGCTTTTAGAGGTGTAAAGGAGAGGTGGAAAGGTGTAAAAGTGGGGTAAGTGTAAAAGTTGGGCCGAAGTCGGAAGTGGCTCGAAGTCGGAAGTGGCTCGAAGTCGGAAGTGGGAGGTGGGAGGTCGGAAGTTTTAGACCGTGTAAAGGTGTAAAGGTGGAAACGTGTAAACGGAAAGCAGGAATACGGACGGTCAAAAGTCCTCCTTTGGAGGAGGTGCCACGCCCGGGCGTGGCGGAGGAGGAAAGGCGGCCGAAGTGGGAAGTGGCTCGAAGTCGGAAGTGGCTCGAAGTCGGAAGTGGGAGGTCGGAGGTCGGAAGTTTTAGACCGTGTAAAGGTGTAAAGGTGGAAACGTGTAAACGGAAAGCAGGAATACGGACGGTCAAAAGTCCTCCTTTGGAGGAGGTGCCACGCCCGGGCGTGGCGGAGGAGGAA
>Ga0208544_10000296_pt1 | contig 41338 bp, 38 predicted proteins | sample DEB08_DNA_9_FD_184526 | JGI IMG/M metagenome (GOLD analysis project Ga0208544, IMG submission 184526) | Aqueous microbial communities from the Delaware River and Bay under freshwater to marine salinity gradient to study organic matter... | ecosystem: Environmental > Aquatic > Marine > Coastal ... | reverse complement strand
AATAGCTCCTAAAGTTTTGTGCCATTTATTGCCAAACTTCACACATTGGCAGAAAGGCTGTGGGATTAAATATTAAGGAGGACATTTATCGTGTGAAAAATAAGGACATTTATCATGTAAAGTGACAGTAATTTGTGACATAAGTCACAGAATAATGCGTTTTCAAAATCGCTATCAGAAATAAAAAGGAGCGCACTAGCTTAACTTCTATTCTTAGTTGAGTTGCAATTTTTTTTAAAAAGAGAGAATCTAGCTTTAATCAATAGTTGTTTGAAGGAAATAGAAGTTTATTAGCTATTAATGAATCCTATAAATATTTGGCAAAAGATTCATCTAATCTTTTTTGTAACATCTATGGCGTAACCATTAATTTGATATGATTTCTACCCAATTCAACTATTCGCTCTTGCTCCATCTTTTTTAATAACCTAGAAACGGCTTCTCTAGAGCTATTCAATTCGTTAGCAATTTCTTGGTGAGTAATTTGAAAAGTATTTTTCTGATTAATTGTAGCTTTTCCTTGTAGGTAAGTTAATAAACGTTGGTCTAGTTTTTGGAAAGAAATGGCTTCAATGTAGGACATTAATTTTTCGTAGGAGACTTGGTAAGTTTCAAAAATAAAATTTTTCCAAGAAGGGTATTTTTTTAGCCAAACTTCCATGTTTTCTACAGGAATCATGATTAATTCTGTTTGATCTTCTGCAATAGCTTTTATTTCGCTTTTCTTTTTTTGAGAACAGCAATTCATAGACATCGCACAGGTATCTCCCGATTCTAGATAATATAGAAAAACTTCTTTTCCAGACTCTTCATCTTCTCTTAAAATCCGTAAGCCTCCTTTTAAAATGAGTGGAATGTGGGAAATATGTCTGCCATAATTCATGAGTACATCTCCTGAAGCAAAGGAAAAAATGACCCCTTTTTCAAGAATCTCTGTTCTTAATCCTCTTTCTGTAAGGACAGGAAAATATTGTTCTAGTGATATAGATTTAGGTAACATACTTTGGCTTATACGTCAAATTTAATAAACTGTTAGCAATTGTCTAAACTTAAGCGGTAATAAAACTATTTTTGCAGCTTTAAAAAGTACTTGTAGAAACCTATATTACTCAAATTATGGAAAAATACGATTTTCAAGCAGGCGCTACCTTATTGGTCAATAAACCTTTAGATTGGACATCTTTTGATGTGGTGAATAAAATTCGGTGGGCATTGCGTAATAAATTACAAGTTAAAAAAATAAAAGTTGGACATGCAGGGACCTTAGACCCCAAGGCAACTGGATTATTAATTATTTGTACGGGTAAATTCACCAAGAAGTTAGATACTTTCCAAGGAATGGGGAAGACTTATACTGGTACACTCAAACTAGGGGCAACCACTCCTTCTTATGACGTTGAAACCGAAGAAGACCAAACCTATCCAACGGAGCATATTGATAAATTATTATTAGATAAAACCAGAGAAGAGTTTATTGGTCCAATAGAACAGTACCCGCCGATGTATTCTGCCATTAAGGTAGATGGACAACCTTTATATAAAAAAGCAAGAAGAGGGGAAAAAGTAGAGGTGAAAGCACGGCCAGTTACCATCTACGAATTTGAATTTACTAGGGTGGAAATGCCAGAAGTAGCTTTTAGGGTATCTTGTAGTAAAGGGACTTATATTCGCTCACTTGCCTACGATTTTGGTAAGTTGGCTGGAAGTGGTGCTTATTTAACGGGGCTTTGCAGAACACAGATTGGTACGCACTTATTGGCAGATGCTTGGAATCTGGAAGATTTAATAGCGCATATTGAGACTTGCTAATTGTCAGTTATAACTAGCGATTCAATTCATCAGCCTTTGACGATTAAGAGTTGCGATGTTACCATGTTGCGATGTTGCTTCCTTAACTTGGCAACATCGTAACATGGCAACAAAAACTATCAACTAAGTATCATTTTATCCACTAGTTGTTAAACTAATAACCTGTCTAATGGTAACCAGCATTATGTGCTAAAGCACCTCCGCAAGAAGCACAATTACCTGCGGTACCTGCTCCACCTGCACAACCTGCACTACAGGTATAATGCCATACCCCTGCTGCATTCTGAGCTGGCTCTGGAGTGGCAGGATCTCCTGAAAAAGTAACATTCGATGTAGCTGTTTCTGTCGTTACAGGGCTAGGTGTTGGTGCGCCCGTATTATTATGGTAAACTGTATTATGCGCTAACGCATTTCCACAAGTCGCACAATTACCTGCTGCACCTCCGCCACCTGCACATCCATTACTACAGGTATAATGCCAGACACCCGCTGCATTTTGAGCTGGTTCTGCACCTGGGGCAGCAGGGCTAGCTGGTGCTGGTTGATTTAAATCTACGGCACCCTCGATAGGATATTTTGGTGCGGTCTTAGCTTCGTAACAACCTACAAAGCAACAGATAGCTGCTAAAAAAAGTAAAAAAGTAGGAATCGATTTCATGCAATTATAATTTTAATGATTAAATTCGGCGAGCAACCAAGACACTTAGTGCTTACTGAAAGTTTTGAAATTTAGAGTACGTTTATTAAATAATACTACATGAAATTACGGCTTTCTCTTCTTTTTGTTAAAAAAAATATAACTTATTTGTTTTGAATATGGCAAAGTTTGGCTAAATTATTTGTTATGAGTACCATTCTGGGCTACTTGTTAAATAATCTAACAATTCTAAAATGGATATTGAATCTTACTTATTAATAATTTTAGTAATAACTACCTTCCAATAATAGGAGATAATACCCCCCTATCATTTTAATAATAAACATACCGTTTCACCTTCGCAATATGTTTAGCCAACCGAATCACTTGACAAGTATAGCCATACTCATTATCATACCATAAATAAACAGTCGCATTTTTACCATCTTTGGAAATGATAGTAGAAGGGGTATCTACCACAGAAGTAGCCGTCATACCAATAGCATTACTAGAAACATATTCGGTAGAGTCAGAGTAGTGAATTTGTTCAAATAAGTCGCCATGAAAAGCGGCATCTCTCAACAACGCATTTAGTTGCTCAACAGTAGTTGGTTGTGCTAATGTAAGATTCAAAATTGCTAGGGAGACATTAGGTGTTGGTACTCTAATAGCGTTTCCTGTCAGCTTTCCTGCAAATTCGGGGATTACTTTAGTGACGGCACTAGCAGCGCCTGTAGTAGTTAAAACCATATTTACGGGTGCACCTCTACCTCTTCGAGGTTTCTTATGGAAATTATCTAATAGATTCTGGTCATTAGTATAGGAATGAATCGTTTCTATATGTCCTTTCTCAATACCTAGATTATCCAAAATCACTTTTAAAACAGGCGCAATAGCATTCGTCGTACAAGAGGCAGCACTAAAAACATTTTCTTTGTCTATTTTTGCTTCTTCCTGATTGACCCCATAAACGATATTGACAATATCTTCTTTGCCAGGTGCTGTTAATAATACCTGTGTTGCACCAGGACGTAAGTGTTGACTCAAACCAGTTCTATCTCTCCACACACCTGTATTGTCGATAACTATAGCATCTTGAATTCCATAAAGTGTATAATCAACATCAGCGGGCTGTTTAGCAAAAATAAGTTGAATCTTATTCCCATTCACTGTCAATTCTGAGCCATCTGCGGCTACGGTTATCATACCATCAAAATCCCCGTGGACTGAGTCAGATTGTAATAAAGCCGCTCGTTTTTTAGCTTCTTCATAGCGGTCTTTCATTTTTGGTCGAATGACAATTGCTTTTAGGCGCAACTGGTCACCTTTTCCCGTTTCCATGATTAACCGCCGAGCAGCTAATCTACCAATTCTACCAAAGCCATATAACACGACATCTTTTGCTTCCCCATTTTTATTAGGTACATCAATAAAAGCTCGTAATTGGGTAATGACAAAGGCATTCAAATTTTGAAAATGATGCTTGCCCTCTAGCCATTCTACAGCTAATTTTCCAATATCTACTTTACAAGGTTTTAAATCCTCAATATTGGCAAGGGTTTTTGCAATAACTAAACTTAGGGCAATATCAATTTCTTTGTCCGTATATCGTTTTGCATATAAATGGTTATTTATTAAAGTCGTCGTACTCGTATCATAAATATTTCTGCGAAAAACCGTTAATTCAATAGCTTTGTCGAAACGCAGTTCGCCTACTATTTTTAGCAATTCAAGGGCAAGTTTTTCTTGTTCTCTCCAGTTTTGTAAGGAAGCATCCGTCTGATTCCGAATTAAAAGCGTAGGTATAGCCATTTTACAGGGTTTTAAAAGTTTGATTTAATTAAATGGTTTAGGCAATTACTTATCTTTGATATTGGTAAACGAATAATATGTTTCAGTTTAAGCACTTCTTTATCAATGAAAGCACTAAGTAATGGGACAAAAATAAATATAGATTCTTTTTTAGTCAAAGGATTAGGCTAAGTCTCTTAAAGTGAACCGTTTTGTTAACCTAATCCTTTGATAGAATCTATATTTATTTTTCTTTCGTCCCTAAAGCACAAAATTAATCCCTATTTTTGGCGGATAAATAGAGAAAAGCACCAATTTATAGTACAAAATGACACTTTATGTTATTCAGAATTAATCCTAACAATATAGAGTGGCGAAAAATTCGTCAAATCGTAGATATATTAAAGGGCGGCGGTATTATTATTTATCCTACCGATACCATTTATGGATTGGGTTGTGATATTAATAATCAAAAGGCAGTAGAAAAAATTTGTCGCCTACGAAATTTAGATTACAAAACAGCTAATCTCTCTTTTATTTGCAAAGACATTGGGCAAATTTCTCAATATACAAAGACCATTGATAACCAAACTTTCAGAACTTTAAAGCGAAATTTACCTGGCGCTTTTACTTTTATCCTGCCATCTAATAATGAAGTCCCTAAGTTATTTAAAAATAAAAAACGAACAGTTGGGGTTAGAGTACCCGACCATGCAGTGCCATTAGCCATTGTAGAAGAATTAGGCAGACCTATCCTTACAACTTCCTTACGCTCAGATGATGACATTCTAGAATATTTCACAGATCCACAAGATATTTATGAGGATTTTAAATCCAAAGTAGATGCTTTTATTGATAGTGGTTATGGTAGTAATATGCCTTCTACCGTAGTTAATATGCTGAATGGTGAACCAGAAATTATCAGAGAAGGGTTGGGGCAGTTAAATTTTTAATAGGGCAGATTTTAAAAATTAACTTCAACCTCAATCTCAACATGAGCTAAAATGGAGATCTTCTTACTAGGTAAAATAATAAAATCTGTTGGAAAAAATTAGCCAGTAAAATCATCTGTAAAAAAATAAAGAGGATATAGATGAAAAAATAAAATAAATATTATCTTTAGCCAATTATAAAATATTCATTAATAGAGGCTTAGTCACGCTTTTTATAGTGAAATAGAATTTAAAAAAGAAAAACACCAAAAACACAAGCAATTTTATGAAAGTACTTCACATCAGTGCAGAGTGCTACCCCGCTGCTAAAGCTGGCGGATTAGGAGATGTGGCAGGCGCCTTACCGAAATATTTAACAGAGTCTGGTTGCGCTGCTACCGTCATTATTCCCAAGTATCATACAAAATGGATATTAGCTCAAACATGGAAAGCCGTTTTTCATGGTCGTTTTCCTATGGGTAATGAATCTATATCCTTTACGATTCAAAAATTAGAAGGTGGTGGTCTAGGATTTCCTTTATATGTGACCGATATTCCAGGGAAATACGACCGACCAAGTGTTTATTTGGATGAAAACGGCAAGGGATTTAAGGATGAGGTAGAACGTAGCCTTTGTTTTCAACAAGCTACTTTGCATTGGGTTAAGCAATTAGAACAATTACCAGAAGTGATTCATTGTCATGACCACCATACAGGATTGACTCCTTTTATGATGGAGCATTGTGCTGTTTTTAGTCGTTTGGCAAAAATTCCTACCGTTTTTACGATTCATAATGCAGAATATCATGGCACTTTTGGTTGGAATAAAGTGAATCAATTACCTGTATTTGATGGTCGAGTGGGCGGTTTAATAGATTGGGATAGAGCGATTAATCCATTAGCAGCAGCGATTAAATGCTGTTGGCGGTTGACGACGGTTTCTCCTACTTATATGCGAGAATTGCAATTGAATGCTGGTAATTTAGCCCCATTATTACAACAGGAACAGGCTAAATCAAAAGGGGTGTTAAATGGTATTGATGCGCAAGTCTGGAATCCTAAAACGGATCACTTAATTGCAGAGCATTTAAAACGTAGTTTAAAAACTTTTAAGCAAAAAAATAAAACAGCTTTAAAAGATAAATTTACCATTCAAGACGACTTACCGCTGATTACGTTTATTGGTCGGTTGGCAGGGGAGAAAGGTGCTAACTTATTAGCGCCCATGATTGACCGTTTTCTGCAAACAGGTAATAAAGCATCTTTTATAGTATTAGGAACAGGTGAACCGCAAATCCATCAAGCGCTTAAACAATTGGGACAACGTTATCCGGATTATGTCAATGTTGCTTTAGAATATAATGAACAATTAGCCCATCAATTATATGCAGGGTCTGACTTTTTAGTCATGCCTTCTAAAGTGGAGCCTTGTGGATTGAACCAAATGTATTCCATGCGTTATGGTACGATTCCTATTGTAAGGGCGGTCGGTGGTTTGAAAGACACCGTGAAAGACATTGGACAAACAGATGGCAGAGGCATTCAATTTATCCATTTGACAATAGAAGATGCAACGAATGCGCTTAAAAGAGCCACTAATTTATATCAAAATACCCAACAGTTTGAGAAAATTAGAAAAACTATTACCGCAATAGATTTTTCTTGGGAAAATTCTGCTAACCAATATATTGATTTATATAATTCAATTATCACAATAACAAAATAACGTTACCAGTTACCAGTTGCGGGTTGCCAGTTACGAACAACTCATAACCCGCAACTGGTAACTGGCAACCGCAACTTGAAAAACATGGCAAAGAAGCAAGCGAAAGTTTTCAATTCCTCCACAACAATCGGCAGAAAAATTGCTGGTGTAGAAAAACCTGTAAAAATGGTCGCCTTAATCTTAGGTGGTGGGGCAGGGACTCGATTATTTCCCTTAACAGAACAGCGGTCTAAACCAGCAGTACCAATAGCAGGGAAGTATCGCTTGATAGATATTCCGATTTCTAATTGTCTGAATTCTAATGTATCAAGGATGTTTGTTTTGACCCAATTCAATTCAGCCTCCTTAAATCAGCATATTAAAAATACGTATCATTTTGATGCATTCAGTAATGGTTTTGTAGATGTATTAGCGGCAGAACAGACGAGGACTAATGAAAATTGGTTTCAAGGAACAGCAGATGCCGTTCGACAATGTATGCCCCATCTAGTGAACCATGATTTTGATTATTTATTGATTCTTTCTGGGGATCAATTATATCAAATGGATTTCGAAGAATTTGTAAAAGATCATATCGAAAGAGCAGCGGACGTTACGATTGCCACAATTCCAGTAAATGATCGTGATGCCTCGGCATTTGGTATCATGAAGGTAAACAAAAAAGGCTATATTAACTCCTTCATAGAGAAGCCTGAAGCTTCTCTTTTACCGGAGTGGCAATCGGAGGTCCCACAAAAAGACAAAGATGCTGGTAAACATTATCTAGCGTCTATGGGCATTTATTTATTCAATAAAGCAGCGATGAATAAGTTGTTTGATGAATATCCTGATGCGACTGATTTTGGGAAAGAAATTATTCCTAAAGCGATTACCACTAATTATAGCGTAGCTAGTTATCAATATGATGGCTATTGGACAGACATCGGAAATATTCGCTCTTTCTTTGAAGCCAATGTTGAACTAGCTAGCCATATTCCACAATTCAATTTGTTTGATAGCGATAATCCTGTTTTTACTCGCCCTCGGATGTTGCCACCTTCCAAGATTTTAGCGGCTTATTTCCGTCGCGCAATTATTGCAGAAGCCTGTATTATTGAAGCAGATAAAATTGAAAATGCGATTATTGGAATTCGTTCCAGAATTGGTTTCCGAACAGTTATCGACAAAGCCATTATTATGGGAAATGAGTCTTTTGAAACGATTGATGAAATAGAAGCATTAAAAGCAAAAGATGGTATTCCACTAGGCATAGGGAATAATTGTGTGATTGAAAATGCGATTATTGATAAAGACTGTCGAATTGGAAATAATGTCAGTATTCGAGGTAGTATTGCCTTAGAAAATACAGAAACAGATACTTATTGTGTTAAAGATGGGATTATTGTTTTGAAAAAAGGAGCGACTATTCCGCATGGGACGCATATTGGGGGGTGATTTTTTGCCGTCCTCTCAAAAATTAGGGAAATTTTATCCTACATCCTACCTTAGAGGTTGAAAAAATACTCCAAGGTAGGAAGAGACATAGTAAAGATTATCCAAAATTACCTAATCACCGTTTCAATAGTTTTGAAGTTGTTAACCCACTTAGCATACTTCAACTCTGATACCTAAACCCTATGAATATGAACTTATCCAATTACCTATCTTCTATTTTAGTAGTTTGTTTATTTTTTACTGCTTGTCGCAATGCACCTGATTTAACGAATAAAGCATGGGATAAAACCGTCAAAATTAGATTACCTTCCGATCCGGAAATCTTACATTTTCTTGGCGCCTCAGATGCTGGATCCGTACAGATACTTCATCAGATATTCTTACCTCTAGCTGATTTTGACCCTGTTACTTATGAACTGGCGCCTGTTTTAATTAAATCCTTACCTAAAGTTACCGAAATTACGGAAGGCGAAAATGCTGGGCTAGTCACTTATGAATATGAAATTCGAGAAGAAGCAACTTGGGCCAATGGTTCGCCAGTTACAGGAGAAGATTATTTATTTACAGTAAAGGCAATGTTTAATCCACATAAGCGGTCAGGATATGCATCTCAATTTAAAGATATTAAAAAAAATTAAAATAGATGCGGCGAATCCTAAAAAATTTACGCTTTTTTCGTTGCCCTATATGACGGGACTTAGGGCTTATACTAATATGAATCCACTTCCTACCTATTTGTATGATGCTAAAGGAATATTGGCTAATTATACTTTGAATGATTTGATGGATAAAAAAGACGTATTAGATAAAGCGGACTTAAAAGAATTAGGAGAAGTAATGTATAGCCCTGAATTTATTCGTTCACCAGAAATTTTACAAGGTTCAGGAGCTTATCAACTAGAAGAGTGGATTACTGGACAAAAACTTGTTTTAAAGAAAAGAGCAAATTGGTGGGGAGATAAAGTTGAGAATGGTAACAGGATGCTAAAAGCTGTTCCAGAGAAAATTATTTATAAAATTATTCCAGATGAGAATGCGGCTATTTCTTTGATGAGTAATGAAGAATTAGACGTTATGGCAAAAATAAACTGGACGTTTTTTTTGAATCAAAAAAAGAAATCTCAATTTGCTAATAAATATAATTTTTATACCCCTGATTTTTTTGGTATTCGAATGATGTATTTTAATACCTTAACAGAAAAGTTAGGGGATAAAAAAGTAAGGCGAGCTATTGCTCATTTAATGAATCGAAAAGAAATATTTAATACGGTTTTTTATGGTTACCCTATACCAGTTGACCAGCCCGCTATACCAGCAGCACCTGCTTATAATAAAGAATTACCGCTTATAGATTTTAATGTATCCAAAGCTAAAAAATTGCTAAAAGAAGCAGGTTGGGAAGACACGAATAATGATGGTATTGTTGATAAAGAGATTAATGGAGAACGAATAAATTTAGAGATAGACGTAAGTTTTTCAACAAGTAATGAGGATTATATTGCCGTTGTAGATATTTTTAAAAGCAATGCATTAGAAGCGGGCGTAAAATTAAGGTCTCAAGTTTTAGCAGGAAAGGTTTTATTAACTAAAATTAAAAGTAGAGATTTTGATATATCATTTGTTTCTAGTACAGGTTATCCGTTTAATTTAGATCCTGAACGAAAGTGGTCTTCCCGAAGCCCGAATAATTATTCTGGATTTGGAACAGCGGAGTCCGACCAATTGATTCAAGAAATTAAAGGAACTATTGATGTTGAAAAACAAAATGAATTATTCAAAAAATTATATGCCATTATTTATGAAGAACAACCCTGCTTATTTATCGGTATAGATAAAGATAGAATTATTGTAAATAAAAAATTTGGCGACATTACTGCGCATGGTTTTACGCCTGGGTTCTTACCACATGAGTTCGATGGTAATGCAACGGTTTTAATGCATAAAAATTGATGATAATAGATTTGAGTTAATCTTGTCATTCTAAAATAAAATGGTGTGGAAAGTGCTTCAAGAACTTCAAGTTCTTGAAGCACTAAATTATTAGATATATATCAGCTGCGGCACAACTCAGAGAGTTGTGTTACTGTTACCTCTATTCAAACCTCTTCAAATCCCCTTTCCTAAATTGCCATTCTGGCGTTACCAAATTTCCAGTAAACTGTTGATTATACCAAGGACTAATAGCTTCATTTATTGGATTTTGTAAAATCTGAATATCCTGTGCAGGCATGTAACTTTGTGCTAATAAAAATAATTGTTTACCTGTTTCCTGATGTTTTGCCATATCTACTACTATAATCGCATGTCCAGGACTTCCACCTTGAATAAAAATATCACCAATTTGCATATCTTCAAAAGCGATACTTGGCAATTCTTTTGACAAGGAAAGCGTACCTGCATAGGCAAAAATCAGGTTCATATAAGCTCTAAAATCTTTATAAGTATTTGACGGAGTCTTAGCTGGATACCAAGTTGTTTTATTTCCCTCAATCCGCATTCGATTCCCCTTCATCCATTGAGTATAATCGACTTGAAAGCCATTCGTAAAATCAAAATGAATTTTATCATAAGCCTTTTGCTGCCATAAATATTCCCCTCGTAGGCGCATAATCGCATCTGCACATTGCTGTAAATCTCGTTTGCCAATATCCATGTCTATTACGCCAGCGTACACATTGGCAGCGTGCTTAGTTGCCCCATTATAATATTGGACTTTACTGCCATCTGGTTTTAGTGGTAAATTTTGTAGGTAATCCGCAAAAGAGTTTTGTGGGACGGTTACTCTCTGAAACCCTTCGGGGAGGTTAAAACGAGTTTTAATAGTTGTACCAGATTTATTAATCAAATTTTTAGGCTTCTCTGTTTTAAGCGGTGCTTCTTTTATACTATTTTTTGGTGTATTTTCTGATTTAAAAGCAATGGCTAATAAAACCATAAATAGACCAATAATCCAATAAGATAATTTCATAAATAGGACTGTTTTTATTGTGATTAGGGATGTGACTAGAACGAAATCACTTTTCTATTTCTTACAAAAAAGCATTTTATTTATAGAGAAAGTCGAAAATTGGACAGTCAACTAGTCAAATCTATTCGTTTTTAGGAACAATGCCCTATATTTGATTTTCTGTAGCGCCAAGCTCTTGCTTGGTGTGTCTATCTATTTTTTCATTGATACCAAGCCGTTCCGATAACTATTGGAATAGCACTACTGTAAAACTATGTTTAAGAAAACGACCATCAAAAAAATAAATAACTGGATAACGGAAGGTTTTGAGAAACGCAGCGAAGAAGCGTCTAAAGAATGCTGTGATTATTTCCTGAAAGCATGGGACGCCTTGCACAAAAATGCACCTAAATCCTACCGTGATTTTAGCTTGCTCGTTGAAAAATACAACCAAGATGAAGCGGACTACGATTGGGGCGGTTGGATTTGGGAAGTAGGGGAAGAATTGGGCAACGCAGGTAAGCATCATCCAGAATGTTTGGAACACCGCATTGAATTTATTGAATCTTTTAAAACTCGCTTCCCAGAAACATCAGATGAAGAACTAATGGAGTACCTACAACGGACCTTGATTAGGACTAATTTTTTGCTCAAAAAAGATGAAGCAGGGGAACAAGCGGTCAAAGATTTTTATAAAAAAATAGATTATTCTGTTTGGGGCTATATTGAATGGGGCGATGCGTTAATTAAGCGAGTAGCAGTACCCTCCAAAGCTATTTACGAGCAAGTATTAAATATTTATGAAAAGGGATTGGGCTTGGACGATGATGAAGAATTTATGGATATTTTAAAGAGTAGAATCACCCGTATTCAACAAAAGATGAAAAATCTCATTGAGTAAAATAAGGATAATAGGCTATGGAGCATTCAGCAGGTGTAAAGAATTATTATGAAAAGAATACTAACAAATTTCTAAGATTTCATAGAGATGCGGCAACTAAGAGCATTCATCAACCACTTTGGAAAGAACCGCATTTCACTTTAAAAGAAGCGGTTTTTTATGCCAATCAATTAATCCTAAAAGAGATTGAAGCTTATCCTGAAAAAGAAAATTTAACGGTGATTGATTTAGGTTGTGGAGTAGGAAGTAGTCTTTTCTATTTAGCAGATAATTTAGATTTACCAGCTATTTATTATGGCGTTTCTATTAGTGAAACACAAATTAATATTGCTAAAAAGGAAGTAGTCTACCGAAAAGAAAATAACCCATTTGTACCTAATTTCCACTTTATAGCAGCAGATTTCACCCAATTACCGACAACTATTCCAACTATAGATATTGCCTTTTCCATAGAAGCGTTTGTGCATGCTTCGGCAGCAGAGAAGTATTTAGCACAGGTTAGTCAATACCTGAAGAAAGGGGGTAAATTGATTTTGATTGACGATTTTTTAAATGATGACGTTGATAGAAATACCTTAGACTCAAAAGCACAAAAGGCAATCGCTGATTTTGAATATGGATGGATGGTTAATAGTTTAAAAACCAAAATGGAATTAACTAAAATTGCTGCCAATTATGGATTAACGATTATTGAAGAGGAAGATTTAACGTCCTATATGCGGAATAATACCTTGAAGCATAAATGGATTCGTTTTTTAGTATTTTCGTTTCGATGGATATATGATTTATTACCGCAAAAATCGCCTTATTTTCGTTCATGGATTGGCGGGAAAGGAAAGCAATATTGTTTAAAAAAAGGAATAATAAAATATAAAAAAATAGTGCTGGAAAAAAATAGGAAATGAAATTTTATGAAAAAACAATTGTTTTATCGTAATTTACGCACGTTGTATATTTATCCAACAATTATTTCTTTTTTTCGTATTCTAACAAATACTACTTATTCTATAACTTCTATAACCAACAATCAAAAAATTAAAATTATGGCTGACAATTTTAAGAAAATTGAATTACAAGATGAAGCTAATCACACTTCTATTATTCTAAATGGTGCTTCTGGAAATATAGCACTAGGTGGTGGCGGACATGGTGGAGATATTGCAATGCGGGATAATACAGGAAAAAATACCATTCATATTGATGGTAATGATGCGAATGTAACGATTGGAGGGAATGGTCAACAAGGAGATATTTATTTAAAAAATACAGATGGTCAGCAGACGGTAAGAATTGATGGAGGTAAAGCTAATATTGAGATTGGTGGTGCTGGTGCAGAAGGAGATATTGCGTTAAAGAATACGGAAGGCAAACAGACAATTCATTTGGATGGTGGTAGTGCGAATTTGAATATGGGAGGCGCTGGTGCGCAAGGAGACATTGGTTTAAGAAATGCGGAAGGCTATCAGACCATGCACTTAGATGGTGGTGGCGGAAACATTAATCTTGGCGGCGGTGGCGCACAAGGAGATATTGGCTTAAAAGACCACAAAGGCAAGCAAACTATCCATATTGATGGAGGGGATGCGAATATTACCGCAGGTGGAGCAGGCTATAATGGAGAGTTAAAATTGAATGATGGAGAAGGAAAAGCAAATGTTCATTTAAGTGGTGGAACAGGCAATCTTTCCTTAGGAGGAGATGCACACGATGGCGATATCTTCTTAAAAACTTCTAATGGCAAAACTAGAGTAGAGTTAGAAGGTCATGATGCACAAATTAAAGCGTATAATGGAGCAGGTAGCTTGACGATTCATGCGAATGGAAAAGAGGGTTCTTTAATGTTGGGTGGCGGTGTTTCTGATGGAGAATTAATGATTAAAGATGGTAAGGGAAATGTAACTATTGAATTAGATGGAAATGGAGGTATTATTAAAGTGAATGGCGGTACTTTAACGCCAGCAGATTTTGTTTTTGAAGCAAATTATGGCTTACCAAAAATTGAAGAGGTCAGTAAGTTTATTCAAACCAATAAGCATTTACCGAATGTACCTTCTGGTGCTGAAATGAAAGCGAACGGTTTAGATTTGAATGCTTTTTCTATGACATTACTACAAAAAGTAGAGGAATTGACTTTGTATATGATTGAGCAAAATACAATGATTAAAGCGCAGCAAACAGCAATTAATGGATTGAAGCGAAAGCTAGAAGTGAAGAATTGATACAAGATGAACAAGTAAAAAAGTCCCAGAGGACTATTTTACGAGATGAACGCATGCAGACGGGATGGCTATAAGATTTTTATCAAGATTTTTCGCAATTTAAAATATTATGAAATGCTCGTTTTCTATTTTGGAAGACGAGCATTTTGTATTTAAATGAGTGTTACTAACACGGGATTGATGAGTCCTAAATGAAAACATAAAAAATCATTAGAGCGTCAAATAAAAGATTGATAAATATTATTTTTTTAACTGACGCTCTATAATAAGTCAGTGTCTCTCAGTGTCAAAAATATATATTTTGAAAAAGAATTACCTATATTTAGTTAGTTTATTAATACTCCTAACCAATTGTCAAGAACAAAGCATATTACCACCTAATAGCCCCAATTTTCTAGTTATTTTAGCGGATGATTTAGACTATTCAGAAATTGGCTGCTATGGCGGAGAAATTCCTACACCACATATTGACCAATTGGCAAAAGAAGGTGTTTTATACACTAATTTTTATACCGCAAAAGAAGATGCTAAGACTAGGGCAATGCTGTTGACAGGGACTTCTCAAGCATTAATTCCGACAACGAACGAGTTGCAAAAAGAGGCACTAACCATTAGCCAATTACTAAAACAGGCAGGTTATAGAACATTGATGAGTGGGAAATGGAACTTGGGACAGAATAGAGTAGATGCACCTGTGGAAAATGGGTTTGACCAATCTTTTGCCCTCATGGAAGCACAAAGTAATCATCTTGGCAATAAACGCTATTTTCCTGCTATTTTTAGAGCGAATAATAATATTCAAGAAATATCAGAAGACTTTTACACCACGCAATATTTTACTCGACAATTATTGTCTTTTTTATCTACAAATAAAAAGAAACAACAGCGAAAGCCTTTTTTTGCTTACCTTTCTTTCACCGCACCACATTATCCACTGCAAGCGTCTGAAAGAGCCATTCAAAATTTTAAAGGCCAATATGAGGAAGGTTATTCAGCCATTTATCAAGAGCGATTAGCGAATCAATTGTCAGTAGGCATTCATGTAGGAATAGATAATTTAGCAATACCTGCTTGGGATAATTTGACTAAAGAAACCCAAATGTATGAAGCTAAAAAAATGGAAATTTATGCTGCGATGGTTCATGAAATGGATAAATATATTGGCCAAATCATCGATTACTTAAAAATTGCCAAACAATATGATAATACCGTTATTATCTTTTTATCGGATGGTGGGATTACTAAAATGGAAGCAACACAGTTTACGACGATTGATAATAGTCTTGAAAATTTAGGAGCGGCGAATTCTATAGTTGCTTTAGGAACAAATTGGGAAAGTCTAAAATTGGGAAATAAAGGAAATCAAATTAAAACTGATTTTGAAAATACCATAAAAGCGCCGCTGATTATTCGTTCTCCTTTATTAATAGGGCAGGAGGGAAGTAGAGATAAAAAACAACGTACCGTCTTGGATATTACACCAACGATTTTGAAATTAATCAATTTACCGCATCCTAGCGAAAATTATTTTGAAGAAGCTTTAGTTCTAGAAGGAAAATCTATTTTTTAGTAGGCACTTTTCTAATTCATCACTCCTCACTTATAACTCCTCACTCAATTAAACCATTCGTTTATGCCAACTTTCGCCCAAAGGTTTGACCCAATTAGCATCAAAATCACCTTTGGTCTTCACCAAATTATCAAAAACTAACGTCTCATCGTTAATCTTGCCAGTCTTGTATAATTCAGCGAATTCCATTCTAGGAGCAGATTTTACCACCTCGCCATCTTTGTACGTAAACGTCATTCTATCAAATAAATCAATTCCATAATGTTGTTCAATTTGCTTGATAAAACGAACGGATTTATCAATAGAACAGCCACTTGCCCCAGCTAAACTTTCATCGACCATTAACACAATAAATTGCTGGTGATGAATATCTCCAAATGCTCGAAGTTGATTATTATGGCTGACCCAACTGGTGGTGAAATTAGCAATATGTTGGCGAATTTCTGCGATTTTATCAGCTGGTAGGGCTTGTTGAGCTTGGTAAATCCAAACTCTGGTCGTATCAGGAAGTATATCGTAAGTGGTCAATGTTTTTGATATTTTTAAAAGATGAATCGCTTTGGAATTAATTGTTTGATGCCTTGTTTCTAATGTGATAGAAAGGAGCAACTATAATAATAAGGCTTTTCAACGAAAAAAGTTGAACTATACTTTCTTGTTTATTCTTCCTTCCGCCTCTCTACAATCCATTATTATTCACAATCAATTCCGCCAAATCATAAACCATGACAGATTCCTGTTTTTCTGCTGCTTTTACACCATCTGACATCATGGTTAAACAGAAAGGGCAGTTAGCAGCAATAATATCTGCTCCTGTAGCCAATGCTTCTTCTGTGCGTTCTGTATTAATTCGCTTATCGCCTGGCTCATCTTCTTTCCACATTTGAGCGCCACCTGCACCACAACAAAGGCCATTTGTTTTGCAACGTTTCATTTCCACTAAATCGCCATCCAATGCTTCCAAAACCGACCTTGGTGCTTCATATACCCCATTCACTCGACCCATGTAACAAGAATCGTGGTAAGTGATTTTTTTGCCTTTAAAAGCACCACCTTCTTTCATCTTAATCCGCCCATCATTAATCAATTGCTGCAATAATTGCGTATGGTGAATGACGTCATAATTACCACCGAGAGCAGGGTAATCATTTTTCAAGCTATTAAAACAATGCGGACAAGCCGTCACTATTTTCTTGACGTTATACATTTTTAACGTCTCTATATTTTGCAAAGCAGACATTTGAAACACAAACTCATTTCCCGCTCGTCTAGCTGGATCTCCCGTACAACTTTCTTCATTTCCCAAAATGGCGAAATCAATCCCGACTTCGTTCATTATTTTGCAAAACGCCACTGTTACTTTTTGCGCTCTAGCATCAAAACTTCCTGCACAGCCTACCCAGAATAAAATTTCTGGTTCTTTGCCTTCGGCGGAGTATTGTGCCATTGTTGGTATTAGTAGTTCTTTTGACATGTTATTTATGGTATTAGGTATCGGGTTGCAGGTATTAGGTTTAAAACACACAAACCGAATCTTAAATATTAGCTTTTGTACAAAATTTTTTAATGGTATTCTTTTGATTAGAACCGATGTAATTTACGAGTAATTGATAATTACCTTTATCTGCTTGTTTTAATGAATAGAAATATTTGCCAATTAAATCCTCTCTTAAAACAGTAAAAGGAAAATATCCATTTTGTATTAAAATAAAGCTGCTTAATAACCTTGCTGTACGTCCATTACCATCTTGAAAAGGATGGATTGATATAAAAGCATAATGTAACCAACTTGCAATAATTAAAGGGTGAATTTCTGTTTTTGATACATTATTTAAAATAGTTATTAGATTATCCATTTCTGCCTCTACATGTTCAGGAGGACAGTATAATATTTTTACACCGTCTTTTGTAGTTGGATTATTTGGTCTAACTTTGAATGCTCCTTTTAAAAGCGGAATTTCAATTGGATGCCCTAAAGCATTTCTACCAAATGCACTATCCTGATGCCGAGTCAACAACTGATGTAAAGACCGAACAAAAGACTTTGATAAAGGTCTATCTTCTTTAACCATATCAAAAACAAAGTCCATGGCTTCTAATTGGTCATTCAGATGTCCTAATAATTTTGGTATCGGAATATTTGTATCATTATGACTTAAATAAGATGCAACAAATCCTTCTCTTATTAATGTTTCTGTTACGCCTTTATCGAGGTCATATAATTGTTCAATTAACCCTGTCTCAATGGCGTGTTTTCTTTTGAGTCGACCTAAAAATTCCTTAAATTCAGTAGAAGTATTTTGTGAAATTTCTCGACGGGCAAACCAAGATGGAGCAATATCATCTAGTACAGAAGTATCACACTTTCGCCAAGAATCCGTAAATTCCACAGGTCTCCATAATCGAAATACTTTATCCAAAATTAGCTATTAGTTTATAAAAATGATTAACTATCTACCCCTTACTATCCGCCACCGCATCCTTCGCCCATTTATCCCGATCATCAGGAATTTGCCAAACCGCACCAGTATTTTCAATACTCGTAAACATTGGCACCCAATCACTAGGACCAGCAGATTCCGTTAAAATCTCGTAGCGACGCATTTTTAGAATAGGTTCTAATGGATTAATCATAATCGGACAAGCTTCCACACAAGCATTACAAGTCGTACAAGCATGTAATTCTTCTCGGCTGATATAATCGAAAAGCGATTTACCATCGTCGAAATTGTCTTTCGTCAAAGTTTTCGCTTCTGCCTTTAATTCTTCTTTGACATATTGTAAATCACCAGTATCTAATTTTTCGCCGATTTCGGTGGCTCTATCTCGAATATCCATTAAAATTTTACGAGGCGATAACTTTTTACCTGTTAAATTGGCTGGACAAACAGAGGTACAACGACCACATTCTGTACAAGTATAAGCATCAAGGACATTTTTCCAAGTCAAGCCCATCACGTCTTTCGTACCAAATTCTGGTAATTCCTCATCCATTGGTGCATCTTCTGCGCCTTCGGTTAAACCCATCATCATTTTTACTTCGTCCATGATGGCAGGCATATTTTCCATTTCTCCTCTAGACCTTTGTGGAGCAAAATAAGTATTTGGGAATGCCAATAAAATATGTAAATGCTTAGATTTTGGTAAATAATTTAGGAATCCAAAGACGACTAAAATATGCAACCACCAACCGAATCTTTCAACAAGGTGCAAAGTGCCTTCCGTCATACCACCAAATAGGGCAGGCCCTAAAGTGTCACTAACCGCCATCGTACCAATATCATAAGAAAGTCCTCTATTTTGTAAAACCGCATCTGCACCATTCATACAAGTAATACCAACTAATAATAATAACTCCAAGTATAAGATAAGATTACCATCTAATTTGGGCCAACCTGTCATTTCATCTTTATGGAAACGAGGTACTTTTAATAAATTTCTTCTACTTAAAAATACTAAGGTGGCGACGAAAGCTAAAAGAGAAAGAATTTCAATAGAGTTGATAATTAAGGTATATAAGCCACCTAAAGAATGCGCAAAAAAGCGATGTGTTCCAAAAACGCCATCCACTAAAATTTCAATCAATTCAATTTGTGTAAATAAGAAAGCTACATAAATGAATAAGTGAAAAATCGCAGGAATCCACCGCTTAAACATCTTCTTTTGCCCAAAAGCAATTAAAAGGGTATTCTTGATGCTTTGTCCAGTATCCAATTCATAATCTACGTCCTTTCCTAAAAGAATATTTCGACGAATTTTCATATACTGCTTGCCTGCGTAGCCAAAAGCTACGGCTGCAATGATCACAAAAAGTATCTGTTGTATCATAAATTAGTGATTAATGACTAGTTGATTAGTGACTAGTTTTATTGTCATGCTTTTTGAAAACCAAATCCGAAAAAAAGCATAATTTTTCAATTCTATTGACTAGTTTTTAATTTTTGCGGGAGCTTGCATTGATAGTTAGCGCTACAAATATACAGCTTGCTAAAAAATATCCTAGCGAAAATTCGCTAATTTTTATTTATTTTCAAAAATTTAGCCAACATCTTTCGGTCAAGTAAAATGCTAGGTCTATATTTGAAGCAATTATAGGAAAATATTATTATATAATGGTTCAAAACGAGGGATTTATAGCATTGGAGCAATTATTTATAATAAAACTAGATAATAATCTGAGTTGCGAGTTACAAGTTGCGAGTTAGCATACGAATTAAATTTGAGTAGAGCATATTCAAAATTTAAGTAAAATCGTATAGAACCCGCAACTCGCAACTCGTAACTCGCAACTTGAGTTAAATAATGAAAATATTAAACGACCGACAAATTGCACAGAAAGTCAAAAGATTGGCTATTGAAATATTAGAACATAATTTTGGGGAGTCAGAAATTATTCTAGCGGGAATCAATAATAATGGGATGGTTTTCTCGGAATTATTATTACAGGAATTGACCAAAATTTCTAATATGCCGATTACCGTTACTCGAATTAAGTTGAATCCTGCTAATCCTTTAGCTTCGGATATTATTTTAGAAATGCCTCCTGAAGAAGTAAAAGATAAAGTGTTAATTATTGTGGATGATGTGGCGAATACAGGACGAACAATTTTTTATGCTATCAAACCTATTTTAGAAGTATTACCTAAAAAAGTAGAAGTGGCGGTGTTGGTTGACCGTTCCCATAAGTCTTTCCCTATCCGAGTCGATTATTATGGACTGTCTTTAGCAACGACCTTGAAAAATAATATTGATGTACAGATTCGAGAGGTAGAAGAACGAGCAGTTTTTTTGAATTAGTTTTGTTTGCCATATTAATAAAAGAACACAGCAACTTGTAAGCTAAATATGATATCAACAAAAAAGGAGCATCCAAATACATGGATACTCCTTTTTCTACAATTTGATTTTCTAAAAGTCCAACATTATTCCACTAATCCATGAATAATGTTATTAATTTTTTCGATTCTTTCATAGTTAAGTGTGTAAAAAAACTGTTTGCCTTCCAAGTTAAAATTCACAATTTCTGCTCTGCGTAAAATATCTAAATGGTCAGAAACCAAGCTAGACCTTACATCCAAGACGCCAGATAAGGCTTCTGTATTTAATGAACCATAATCTTCTATAGCTGCCATAATGCGCTTTCGAATGGGATGGTTCATTGCTTCTAAGATTTTTGCAGAAACGCGTACGTTTTTAAGGAAGCTGCTGGAGAGTAACGTTGAAGTCATGTCAAGAGTAAATTTAGTGTTTCAGTAATGTGTTGTCTCGACAAAGATATGTTAGAAATATTTTATATATGTACTAATATTAGTATGCGGTATATTTTACTATAATTTTGTGTTTTTTGATGTAGTAATCGCTTATAAAAGGGATTTTTATTAAGCGTATTTCTAAATCGGTTGAGTTCCAATTTTACTTTCTAATCGATTTTTATTGATAACTAAATAGGGGATAGTTAAATTCAGATTGTCTAGTTAAATTAAACCATAATCATTTATCCATTTCAATTAAAATGTTAGATGGATATAAATACTTGTTGGTTTATTAGGCTATTCTATTTTTCTATCCTTTTAGGCGAGACTTTGACTTATATAGCTACGATTATTAGCTTTCTTTTGTTGAAAAAGCTTGAAAAATCTTAGATAAAGGGTATAGTTTAGTATGTTTGCAAACATTTTAGCTAATTAAAAAAAAAATGAACTATTTATGCTTATTAGCTATTATAAAACTTTCACAGAAAATAAATAAAGCATGCCTAAAGCATTTAACTCAACAGCGGCAGAAATTGTTACAGAAGAAGCCGAAAACCCTGCTAATCATACGCATTCCTCAACCGATGTACTTAAGATGGAACATGCTGTAATTTTAGCTGCGGGCAACGGTCAGCGATTCCAAGAAAAAGGCGTGAAATTGCCAAAAGTATTGCTGAAAGTAGGTGGATTGAGATTGTTAGAAAGAGCTATTTTAGCATTAAATCAAGTTGGTGTTAAACATTTTTATATTGTAGTCGGTCAGTACAGAGCGCAAATCATTGAGATAATGAGTAAGATTGACCGAATCAAAGCCTTGGACGTCAATTTTGTTTATTGTGAAAATCATAATGAAGGAAATGGTGTTTCTTTTGGCGCAGGTGCAAGTCAAACCAATGCGCCTTTTTTCTTGACGATGTCCGACCATATTTTCTCTATTCCAACCTTACAGAATTTCGTTAAAGACGTAGCACAGAACCCAGATATTCCTTCTTTAGCCTGTGATGCTAATTTAGCGGAGGTTTTTGATATGGATGATGCGACTAAAGTGGTGTCGAGAGACGAGAAAATTTATGATATTGGGAAAGAGATACCCAATTACGATTTAGTAGATATGGGCTTGTTTTATTTTCCAAAAGGCTATGGTCAAAAAGTTGCTCGGAAAGTAGAAAACGGCGCAAAATCAGTTAGTGATATCATTAACCAATTTATTGCAGAAACAGGGGTTAGAACAGCAGTTGTGCCAGAAGCACTTTGGCAAGATGTGGATAACCCAAGTATGAGAAAAGAGGCGGAAAAAAGATTGGTTAAAACCTTGGTTAAAAAAACGGATGGTTGGGTGAGTAAAAATATCAATCGAGTATTTTCTACTCGAACGAGTATGTTTTTATCTAAGTTTAATACCTCTCCAAATGCCGTTACGACCTTTGTATTTTTCTTTACTTTATATGGGGCTTATTTAGTATCTTCTGGAGAGTATATGAAAATTGCGATTGGTGCTTTAATTTTCCAAATTGCTTCCATTTTAGATGGTTGTGATGGCGAGTTGGCGAGATTGATGTATAAAGGGTCAAAATTTGGTGCTTGGTTTGATACCATTACAGATAATATTCGATACATCGCCTTTTTTGCGGCTTTAGGAATAGCAGGATATGTGAACACGGGCTCAGATATTTATTACTATTCGGCAATAATTGTTACCGTAATGGGTTTATATACTGCCTTTATTATGGGCAGATATGTTTGGAATCAAGGTGGACCGTTAACAAATTTAGAAGTTACTAAAAAAGTGGATGAAGCAAATAGCCAATCTAACAGCTTTTTTAGCCAATTTGTTAATAAATTTAGAGGAATTGAGAAACAAGATGTTTCTGCATTTATGTTGTTCATTTTGTGTTTGGTTGGTTTATATCAGGTAATGTTTTGGATTGCCTTTATTGGAGTAATTGTAGCTGCAATTACGGTCACAAAATCTATTGGTAAAGCGTGAATGAATTCGTAAATTTTATTAAAAGAAAGAGTAGTCTCTTTTTTCTGTTTCTTGGTTTAGCCATTTTAGTTGCCTTGCTGTATTACATGGATTTCAGCGTTATTGCGGAATCTTTTAGTATGGTTGGCAATAAAATATTTTTAGTTTTTGCAGTTGCAGCCCTTTGGATTGTTTGCAACACGCTCTGCGTATCTACTCTAGTCAATCATAAAGTTCCCTTTTATCATTTATTATACAATCAAGTAACGGGCGATGGTTATAATGTCATCACGCCTTTTGCTGGATTAGGTGGGGAACCGTATAAAATCAAGCATTTAACCAATTGGTTATCCTTAGACGAAGCAAGTGAGACGATTATGCGAGACCGTTTGATTCATTCGTTGTCTGGGATTATATATACTTGTTCGACGCTTTGGGTCGTTATTTTTTTCGTACCCGTTGAAAAGGCATTATATATCGGCTTCATTGTTTTTGGTCTTGTGCTAACTGTTTTTTCTATCCTGCTAAGCCTCATCATTTTATCAGATAAACCGAATAAGTATTTGGGTAAAATTATGAAGAAAATGAAGCTGCTAAAAGAGTTTAAAAGTAACCCTTTAAAGCGTTCTATTTTCTTAAAAGCTTTGTTCTTTAAATTATTAGGACGAGTGCTAAATATGCTGGAATTTGTGGTGATTTTTATCCTTTTAGGGATTCAACCTGAATTATTAGAAATTGTTACTATCGCAGCCATGTTGGCATTAAGTGGCACTTTCTTATTTATTATTCCCCAAGGGATTGGGGTAAATGAAGCTGGAATTAGTGGTGCTTTTCAATTGATTGGAAAGCCAATAGAATTGGGATTAGGCGTAGGATTGATTCGTCGAGCAAGAGTGCTATTCTGGGCACTTTTTGGTATCGCTATACATTTATCTGTTTTGTTTTATCGGAATATTTTATTGAAAAAGCAACGAGAGAAGAACTAGTTGCTGGTTGCTAGTTGCTAGTTAAAAAGATACGCCATAATCATTTCACCAACTTCCTCCGAACGAGCAAATTCTAATTGCTTTGATGCCTGATTAGGCAAGTACAAAATATAAGGCACTTTTAATAAATCTTTGTGCAATCCACCATGCCCACCTTTGTAATTTCCCACAAATAATTCATAGTTAGCCGCTAAATCATAGCCTTTTTTACTACAAATTAATAGATCTCCTACATCGGGTTTAGACATCAATTCATAGAGTCTATAAATAGCATCTGGATAATCTGTTTGGATGGTATGCGCCAACCAAGTATCAGCGGAGTGAAATTGATTGTCTAATAATTTTGAAGCTAAAGTATCGTTGCTGTAACCCAAGGGGTCGCCGCTAATAGGCATATAAACATAACTATTTTTGAAATTTGTAATAGTTGCTGTTTGGTCATCTAATTGTATCCAAATCGTTGAGTCATTTTGTTGAGCAGCCAATAATCCTATACCTTCCTGTTGGGCTAGAAAGTGGAGTAAATTTCTATCTCCTTTCGCCGTTGAATAAGCTTGTAATTGAGGACTTAATAATTTCTTTCGCCAACTTAATTTAGTGTCTTTTTCTATAGGATTACGCATATATAAATAAGCACTCAAATTACCATTGATAACAAAATAACCGTCCTTGTTTTCAAATTCTTCTAGAGGTGTTTCTAAAGCATCGGTTAATAAATGAACGGATACTCCTCGTTTTAATGCTAAGCCTAATCCTTGCTTAAAATTTTTCCTTAAGTCTATATTTTGATGGACATCCGAGATGCCGTGGTCAGTAATAATGGCGATTGCACGAGTATCACTTTGACCTAAATTATCAATTGTTTGTACAAAATTACCAATCAAGCTGTCAATGTGGGTTAATAATGTAGCATAATTAGCAGTTGTACCATGAATATGGTTCATTGCATCCAAAGAAGGTAAAGTAACCCATTGTACTTTTGGATTCTGTTCCAATTGCTTTTTTGCTAAATCCATTGCATAGGTTTCATGCTCAAAAAAGTCAGCGGTAATCCGTTTGCCGAAGTAGGGAATAGCTGCTAAAAATCGAAAAAGTGGCGTATGTTTAAATTTAGAAGTGGTATGACGCCAACCTGTTAATGCCGATTCCTTGACGCCCTTATTCATATAGGAATTAATCGAACAAGTATATTGATCACCGCTTAATTCAAAGATGTTTTTTTGTTGGGGATTTATATCTCGATTCATATGAATATTGGTGCGTCCAACATAATTTCGGAGATTTCCTTTGTCCAAGTTTCGGTCAAACCAACGCAGTCCATAAATTCCGCTAGTCGATGCATCTTTGCCTGTAATAAAAGGATAAAAAGCATAGCCTGTCATACTCGGAAATGCGCCAATTCCATTTTTTACATAAGTACCTGATTGAATGAGTTTTTTAAGATTTGGTAATTTATTTGCCTGTAAATTTTGTTCAAAAATGGATTGGGATAAACCGTCTAATAATAGAATCGAAATGGTATTGCCTGTAGTAACTGGGTGAGTATTATTATAAAGGGATGGTTTATTAACAGAGTAACTAACAGTTGTTAGTAAACAGATAAAGAGGCAGAAACTAATGAAAAAGATTAGGCTTGTTTTTTTTAGCAAACTGTAGTTTTAGATAATGTTTAATAGCACTTGGGATTCGTGTCCCTTTATTTATCCGTGGCAGATTAATTTTAACACAGATAAATAAAGGGACACGGATTTACCATTTTTCTATATATTGATTTAGAAGCGTTCAATTACTATTGCTTTAACCATTTATTCAACTTACGCTTCGTTTTCTTTCCTCTTTTCTCCATTAAAGAAATAGCCAATCGTGGGTCTTGCTCAGCCACAAAACTCCCCGTTTCTTCCAAACCATTTTGCAAATATTTTAAGGTATAAGTCTGTCCAATAACTAATTGGTTCAATAAATCATTTTCTTTAGTAGGCATTTTCCCATTGATGCTAATAATTTTATCATCTTGATTAATACCTGCGCTATAAAATGGATGATTCTCGGAAATAGCAGATTTAACGGTTGCGCCATCTTCTCCATAACTTACTCGAATAGTAGCTGCTTTGCCGATATTTTCTAATTGTAAATTGACGCCAAATTCCTTTAATAATTGCTGCGTATTAGGCAATTGGCTATCATAAATATGTTGGGCAAAAAAAGATTTAGCGAAAGCGGCATCTCTTGTAATGGTTGCCAAAGCTTTTTCTATATCAGGAATTTGGTAAGGAATTTCTGTTTTGCCAAAATGCTCCCACATATAACGCATTAAATCGTCTAAACTAACATCCTCAAATTGAGCACGCAAAGTCAAATCCAAAGCTAACCCTAAATAAGAACCATAAGAATAATAGCTCACAAAAGTATTGCTATAATTATTGGGGTCAATAGATTTTGCGGCATCTACAAATGGCGCATGTTGACTCATTTCAATAGGATTACGATATTTTCTTCCTGGCGCATTGGTGACATAATTAATCATACCTGCCAAACCACCGATATATTCTTCGGGGGTGATAATTCCTGCTCGTACTAAAGTCAATCGAGTATAATAACTCGTAAAGCCTTCCGCAAACCATAACTCCCCCGACATATTTGCTTTATCAAAATCAAATGGTTCTAATGATTGTGGGCGAATACGTTCTACATTCCAGCAATGGAAAAATTCGTGAGAAACCGTACCAATTACTCCTTTGGCATTATTGGCTAAACTGCCCTTACTCGTACAAACCGTAGAATTTCGATGCTCCATTCCGTCGCCACTCACCCAAGGATTATACATGCATAAAAAAGTATATTTTCCATAATCGTAATCAGGCAAACCTCCATAGACCGCTTTTTGTTCTTCCACAACTTTTTGCACCCAATCAGTATAATCATCTAATTCTTTGTCTGTCCCTTCGTGGTCCATCGCTATTTCTATCGTATATTGTTTTCCATCAGAATCAACGGTGAAACTGCGAAAATCTATATCGCCAATAATCGTTGGGCTATCAAAAAAGTAATAATAGTTAGGCGCATAAAATTTATCATTTGCTACTTTTTTCAACTGTGTTGCTACTTTCCAATCGGGTCGTTTGCTCAAATCAAAGCTAATCTCCACAGGTCGTTTATGCATTTCTTTTCCATAAGCAAAAGTAGCAGGCATATTCATGTGCACTTTTCGATTATCCACTCCTGCATAAGTGCCATCTGCTCGGTTGGCAAATAAGGTATATTGGAAAGTTACATGTCCATCATGTCCTGCGATTTCCCATTCATCCGCCATTCGTTTATAGACACTTAATATTTTTCCTTTGCTGTCCATTGCTTTAACATCGTAAACATTCTTGGCAAAATTATGAATAGCATAACGACCAGGAGAAGCTGTCGGCATGTGTACGACCAAAGCCTTTTGAGACAAAGAAGGAAAATCAATCCTAATGTCAATTTCGTGATGCTGAACATTATCTAAATTGACTTGATACCGAATTGGGTCTTGGGCAAAAAGGGTAGTGGTAATAAAAAGAATAGTGGCTAATAGGAACAGTCGAGGTGTCATAAAAAATGCGTTTAAATGAGTACAATGACCAAATTTAAACGCATTTTTAGAATAATTTACTTTTTGACCCAGAAATAAACTTAATTCTGTTCTAGTATGCAAGTGACTCCTGCCGATTCCGCATTACTACAAGCTGATTCAGCATTGGATTGAGACAAGTCATAGTTGGAAATATTCGTCACTTCGCCCGTTTGATCATCGGTACAAGTACAAATATATTCCTTGTCGCAGGCGGTAAAAATGCTTACAAAGGCTAGTAAACCAATTAATTTTAAAGACTTCATGTTAATATATTTTAAGTGGGGGAGGAATTGCTTTTACTTTGATAATCGGTCGCCTTCCTTGCCTAATAACTTCCAAATCTCGACCATTTGTGGAATTAATTGTTGGTCTTTATAAGAACTAATATTGGTCATGAAAATGCGGCCATATCCTTTCTTTTTGTCAAAACTCATAAAGAGGGTTACGCCATAATTACCGCCATTATGACCTGCTTGTTGCCCATTTAATTCCCACATTAATCCTTGATTTTTAGTATCAGATGGTGGTGATTGATTAGGACTTAACTGAGGTTCAATCATGGTTTGAAAAGCAGTTGCTGGTAATAAAGTATCGCTTCCATCATGGTTTTTTAGCAACTCCATTAAATACAAACTAAGGTCAGAAAGCGAACTTTGTAAACCACCCGATGGATATAAGTTACTTTGATAAGCAGGCACTTCTAATTGATTTTGGAAATAAGTAGTGGCTTGTTCTGCCTCATTAGTGGCTTCAAAATTCCATTGTGTTTGATGCATGGATAATGGTGTGAGAATTTGTTCGCTGACATATTTTTCAAAGGGTTGATTAACAACGAGGCTAATAGCATAAGCCAATAAACTAGCGCCTAAATTGCTGTATTGATACTGACTACCTGGTGCTACTTTTAAAAATATTTTTTTATTATATTGACTGCCTGCTGAACTTAGGGCAGCAGGTAAAAAGTCGGCTAATGGGCTACGCTCATTTTTCTCCCATTCTTTAAAGAATTGATAATTCTCTTTGCCGATGTCTTTTTTATTCAAATCAAAAGATTCGTTTAAGAACACACTTCTATATTCAAAGCCCCCATCATTAATACTGGAAGTATGGGTAGCTAAATGCCGAATCGTAATTGGCACATTTGGATGATGCGGATTTTGAATACTAAAAGGAAGGATATCATTTAGTGGCGTATCCAAACTCAATTTTCGCTGTTCAATAGCTTTCATTAAAGCAATGCCAATAAATGTTTTAGAAAGAGAAGCAATATTCTGTTGAGTGGTATTGGTGTAAGGTGTTTGATTGGCTATATCTGCATACCCAAAGGCTTGCTCAAATAAAATTTTATTGGCTTGTACAATTGCTACTGCAAAGCCTGGTAATTGACCATTTTTATGAATAGCTGCTAGCTGTTGGTCTAGGCTATCGGTCGGATTATAAGCTGGAATGAAGGCATTTTTATTACAAGCAATTGATAAAACAAGCGCACAACATAATAAGGCAGAACTAATTAACTTTTTCATAGTCTTGGATGATTTCAGTTTAATAAAATGAGTTCACTCTGCAAAGTTAGGATTGGCGATTGATAGAAAATTGTACGTTTGGGACAGGTGGGAAAAAAATTGGCGAAGAGCGGAGGGTAAAGGGCAAAGGAATCAACTCTTAGCCGTCCAAAGCGTATGCTGCCCACCAATATCTTTTTGTTGATAAAACAATTTTTTAGGCGTCAGCCCAGTAAAAGATTGGATATTTTTGATAAAAGCAGATTGGTCATAATACTGGCTTTCGTAGGCGAGTTGTGTTAAATTGAGTTGACCTTGATGTTTTTTATAGAGCTGTAAAGCGTTGCGAAATTTTACTAAACTGGAAAAACCTTTGACATTATGAGCTAAATGTCGATTGAATAATCGTAATAAAGTCTTTCGGCTGATATGGAGTTTTTTTGCAAAATCATTGACAGAAACGATACCATTTAAATGCATAATTTGTTCCGTCACCCAAGTTAGTTCTGTTAATTGGAAAGGTTGATAATGCCTTAGGAAAAAAGCATCCAAAAGGTTTCTTTTAGTTTCAATAGAACTGGTGTCGAAAACAGCTGCTGTCATTTGCCAAAAGGTTGGACCATAATAATCAAAATTGGTAATGGTGTCTTGGACGAGCTTATGAAGTGGCACATCAATGAAATGGTTAAAGCCCATGGGTTCAAAAATAATCCCTAATTTGTTAATCTGTCCTAGCATCGTTACTTCTCTACTCGATTGGGTAGAAAAAGTAAGGATAGAAGATTGTTCGGATGGGGAATTAGGCAGCGTGAATCTTTTTTGCTGATTCCATTGAATGGTGGAATGTTGAAAAACATTTAAGGCAACTCGATAATTAGGATAATAAGTAAAAGTTCGCCTAAAATCATCGTCAAAAGTTTGATGAAAATAATAATAGGCAATATGAGACCGTAGCAAAGGATGCTTTGGCTGAATGCTCGTAAATTGTTCTTTTAAGGTATCCAATTGAATAATACTTTAAATAATAACAGAAAAGTGTAGGGAATTTAAAGTTCTATAAAATGAAGTTAAGATGTTTAGAAATGAAGTGTTTAGTTATCATATTGCAGGTAAATGGACTCAATAAAAGGAGAAGTCTATTTGCAAATAACCCTAGGAATCACCTCTGAAAATTCTGCGGTTGTTGGATTTTTTAACTTTAATATACCTCCAACTTCTTCCAATTCCCCTCTTTTGACCAATAATTGATTGATTTCCATTTTAAAAATCTTTTCTTCTTTTTGGTTGCTTCCTTCTATCACATAATCATATACAGCAGTAATGATCTTGTCTTTGATAGTTCCTGTTAAAGTGCCTCTAGCGGAATCTTTTCCTGCTGGAATCCAGTCATAAGAGCCTGTTACCTCATTACCAATAATCGTTAATTTAACAGCGGTCGTATCCTGATAGTTAGCATCTACTCCATAAGAAGAAATAAAGCAGTAATTATTGGTTAACACGGTTTCTTCTGGTTCTTTACTTTCATTTGTTGGTTCGTTGATTGCGTTTGTTGTTTTTGTAGTTGTGTCATTTTTGCAAGCGAGCAGAAAAATAAATGCAAATAATGATATGAATAACCGCATAATAAATTTGTTTTGAAGATTTGTAATCCTAATGAACTTGAAAAAATACGTCTTTGCATGTTTTAAAAAATATAAGCTCAAGTATATGACTATTAAGGACTAAAGGTAGTTGTTATTCTGAAAAGTAGAAAATTTCTTAGAAATATTTACTTTTTATATAAGGTCTTCATTTTAAAACAAAATAACCTATCTTTGTAAGGTCTTCATTTTAAAACCATATAGTATAGTGAAACCCTGCCTGACTAGAATGGGCAGGTTTAGTTCCACGAAAAAGCAAGAATAATGAAAGAAACAGCCTTAGGAGAATTTCAAGAAATCGTGTTACTGACCATCTTAATTTTAGAAGAAAATGCTTACGGTGTATCCATTCAACAAGAGATTGCCAAACGTTTAAACAAAGAAGTGAGTAGAGGCTCGTTACATACTGCTTTAGCAAGACTAGAAGACAAAGGCTTCATCCAATCTGAATTTGGCGAAGCAAGTGCTAAAAGGGGAGGGCGTCGAAAACGATTTTATACCGTGACAAATACAGGCAAAGCTGCTTTGAAAAAAGCAAAAGACATTAGAGATGATTTATGGAACGCTATTCCAAATTTCTCTTTGAAGATTGTGTAAATTCATCGTTTATCGTTCATCATTCATCGTTCAAAAAAATGCTCGACCATCACCCACCTAAATACTTCCAACGCTTTTTTCGCTGGTTTTGCCATGCTGATTACCATGAGGAATTGGCGGGCGATATAGAAGAGATTTTTTATGATATCATAGAAACGGAAGGTTTGAGTGCTGCGAAAAAAGCTTATCGAAAAGAAATACTAAAACTATTTCGACCATCAGTTATCAGGGAAATTCCTTGGCCATTTTCTAACCAAATCACACCTGCCATGTTAAAGAATTTTTTAAAAATATCCCTTCGTCATTTTGGAAAAAATTTATCTTTTAGTTTAGTCAATTTATTTGGCCTTGCTTTTGGTTTAGCTGCTGCTTTATCGGTGCTATTCTTTATTCAAGATGAAGTAACTTATGAGCATTTTCATAGCAAAGCTGACCGAATTGTTCGGGTAAACACCGTTGATATTGAAGATGCAGATGAATTGAAAATGGGCGCAACACCGAATAAAGCTGCTTTTTATATCAAAGAAACTTTTCCAGAAGTAGAAGAAGCTACCCGAGTCTTTCCACATAATTTTGGACAAACGGCTTCCATCAATTATAAAACTAATAATTTCGTAGAAGACCGTTTGTACTGGGCAGATTCTACCATTTTTAACCTATTTGATTTTCAATTTTTAAAAGGAGATATTCATACGGCTTTAGACCAAACTAAAACGGTTATTCTTAGCGAGACAACAGCTAAAAGATATTTTGGCAATAGGAATCCGATTGGAGAAATGCTTAAAGTCGATAATGCGATTGACGTAAAAGTAACGGGTGTTTTCAAAGATTTGCCAACTAATACGCATTTGCCTTTCCATGTGATTGGCTCGTTTTCGGGACATTGGTTTAGCCGACCTGATAATCAAACGTGGAGTAATGCTAGTTTTTTTAGTTACTTATTATTGAAAGAAGGAAGTGATAAAGCAGCAGTAGAAGCTAAATTGCAAGCAGCTATCAAAAAAGTAATACCCGCAGATAATCTATGGTATACTTTTGAATTACAAGGGCTAAAGGATATTCATTTGTTTTCTAGAGGTATTGAAGATGAATTCGGTGCTAGAGATGTCAGTCAGATTTATATTTTAAGTGGCTTGGCTATTTTATTATTATTGATTGCTTGTATCAATTATATGAATTTGGCAACCGCCAAGTCTCAGAAGCGAGCAAAAGAGGTGGGCGTTAATAAAACATTAGGTGCTTCATCGGGACAAATGGCCACTCAATTTTTTATAGAAACGGGTTTGTTGGCTTTTGGTGGCGTAGTATTAAGCTTGGTCATACTCTATTTATTCTTGCCTTATTTTAATCAATTAGCCGATAAAAATTTAAGCTTTGCGCTTTTAGCACAACCTAAATTTTATCTAGGTTTGGTTGGTATGTGGGTATTAATTACGTTCTTAGCGGGTTCTTATCCTGCCTTATACTTATCTTCTTTTAGCCCGATGAATGCTTTGCGAACCGACCAAGCAAATGGTTTTAATGCGAATTCTCTGAGGAAAGGATTGGTTGTTTTTCAATTTAGCATTGCAACAGTTTTAATTATCTCTACCTTGTTTTTTTATTTACAATTAAATTTCATTAAGAATAAAAAATTGGGATTTGAACCAGAACAAGTTTTAGCGGTTCGGATACAAGGCATTCGGTCGAATGCGACTAAAAGAGCTTTAGAAAAAGAATTGCAGCAATTACCCGCGGTGTTAAAAACTTCTTTGACCCAAACTTTTCCTAGTCGAACAGGAAGTGGACGCACCATTTATAAAATCAATGCTCCTGATGAGAATGGAAAAAATTTAACGACTTGCCGAGCAGACCCTAATATTTTGAATGTTTTAGGGGTGAAATTAATTGCTGGACGACCATTAAAACAGGCAGAAGAACAAGACACTATCTTTCAAGTAATTTTAAATGAATCGGCTATTAAATATTTAGGTATTAGCCCTGAAGAAAGCATTGGTAAAAGAGTGAATGCCAATTTAGGTATTTCTGAAATTGTGGGTGTCTGCGAAGACTTTCATGCAGGGTCGATGCACCAACAAATTGGCAATTATGCTTTTCATAATAAACCTACAGAATGGTTGAGTTATTTGTTGGTAAAAGTTAATACCAATGATTTAAGTAATACTATCCAACAATTTCAAGACATTTATACAGAAGTTGCCCCAACTGCGGCTTTTGAATATACGTTTTTAGATGAGTCTATGAATCGGTTGTATGCTAAGGAAGAGCAATTGGCAAAAGTCGTCTTTTTATTCGCAGGCTTAACTATTTTTATTGCTTGTTTAGGTTTATTTGCCCTAGCTGCTTATGCGACCGAGAGAAGAACCAAAGAAATAGGGATTCGAAAAGTGTTAGGTGCATCTGTTGGTAATATTGTAGGGCTATTATCAAAGGAATTTTTGCTATTAGTAGGCATCTCTTTTTTGATTGCGATACCAATTGCTTGGGTAGCGATGCAACGCTGGTTACAAGATTTTGCGTATCGAGTGGAGATGGAATGGTGGGTCTTTGCGATTGCGGGCATACTGGCTATTTTTATTGCGTTTATAACGGTTAGTTTTCAGAGCTTGAAAGCCGCTTTGTCTAATCCTGTGGAGGCTATTAAGTTGGATTGATACAAGGCGGCTGTTTCCCACAGCCGCCTTGTTTGGATTTAAAGATAAATTATAATGCCAAATACAGAGTAGAAGATATATTGATGCTGAAACACAGCGGCTGTGGGAAACAGCCGCCGTGTAAAAAACATTCACTTTTTCTACCCTTAAATCTTCTTTTCCATCATTTGTTGGTAAATTCGCAGTTCTTTTAAAACTTTTTGCAGATTGGCGAATTTTACCTTTAATGAATTATTACAAAATACTTTTTTTAGCCATTTTGAGTTTGGTTGTTGGAACGACTTTGCAGGGGCAAGAAGTGATGTTTCCAGAACCTTTATCAGCTCGTCCTGCGAACTACGATATTAGCGTAAAGCTAGATACGGAGCAGAAAACTATTCTTGCAGAAGAATCCATCAATTGGAAAAATATCTCGCCTGATACTATTCATTTTTTACAATTTCATTTATACTTAAACGCCTTTAAAAATACCCAATCAGTCTTTATACAAGATGCGGGTGGTAACTTAAGAGGGACGAATGCTGCCAATCTGGAAGATAAAGATTGGAGTTGGATAAATGTCGATAAATTAACGGATGAATCAGGGAAGGATTTGACGAATAATTTGGAATATGTGCATGCGGAAGATAGTAATGAAAATGACCAAACGGTTTTACAATTAAATTTAACCGAGCCACTTTTACCAGGGGAAGCCATTAATTTAAAAATGGATTGGTCGTCTAAAATTCCAAAAGTCAGAGTACGGACAGGGTATAGTCGAGATTATTTTTTGAATGTACAATGGTATCCTAAATTGGGGGTGTACGAACCTAAAGGAATGCGAGGAAGGGCAGAAAGTGGATGGAATTGCCACCCTTATCATGCCTCCGCAGAATATTATGGTGATTTTGGAAATTATAATGTAGACTTAACGGTGCCAGAAGATTTTAAAGTAGGTGCAACGGGTGCGTTATTTAAAGAAAGAGACAATAAAGATGGCACTAAAACATGGTGGTTTCATGCCGAAGATGTTATAGATTTTGCATGGGTGGCTTCTCCTGAATTTCAGATTATTGAGCAGCAATGGAAGCATGTCAAAATTAGATTATTTATTATTCCCGAATATAATTGTTGTATTGAAAGATATTTTGAGTCTGCGAAATATAGCCTAGAATATTTTGATGAAAATTTAGCCACTTATCCTTTTAATACCTTGACGATGGTCGTACCACCGTTTCATGGCATTAATTCCGGTGGCATGGAATATCCTACCTTTATTACCACCCCTGGGACTTATGCCTTTCCAAGTAATATTCGTTCTCCTGAATATTTTGTGATTCACGAATTTGTCCATCAGTATTTTATGATGATGATTGCGACGAATGAACAAGAAGATGCATGGATGGATGAAGGCTTTACTTCCTATTATAAATCTAGAATTTTAGACCATTATTACGGCGATAAAAATTCAGTCGTCAATTATGATTTTTTCCACATGGGCGCTATGGAGTTTTTTCGTAGCCGCTATTTGGGCATGGAGAATAGAAAGGTCGCTGAAATTCCTCGACCAGGATGGGAATTCCCGCATGGCGGTTATCGAGATTTGGCTTATGCTAAAACGGCGATGGTTTTAAGAACATTGGAAGGGATTATCGGATTAGAAACAATGGATGATGTACTAAAAGCCTATTTTGAAAAATGGAGTTTTAAACATCCTGGCGGACAAGATTTTATTGATGTGGTAAATGAAGTCGTTACTCAAAAGCATGGAACTGAATTTGGCGAAAATATGGATTGGTTCTTCGAACAAACTTTATACGGAACAGATGTTTGTGATTATTCCGTTGCGAGTATTTCTAATCGAACGGTACAAAGAGAAGCCTATGGTATTTTTGACCATAAAGGAATGAAAGCAACGACTAAGGAAATCAATCAAGACAAAAAATATAAATACAATTCAAGAGTTGTTTTGAATCGTTTAGGCGAATTAAAATTTCCAATAGAAGTCTTAGTTCATTTTGAAAATGGCGACCAAAAATTAGAAAAATGGGACGGTCAAGGAAGAGCCTTTGATTTCCAATATCAAGGTGACCATAAAATTGATTGGGTAGAAATTGACCCCGAACAAAAGCTATACATGGATATTAATTTTTTGAATAATAGTCGCCGAATAAAAGAAGAAAAAAAGACCGTTTGGAAATATGTCACCGAATTTATGGTGAAAGTGCAGAATGCTTTACAGGCTATTAGTTTCTTAGCTTAATTGTTTAAAATCGATATTTCTAGTCTCCAGACTAGAAATCGCTATCTCGTCGTCTCCAGACGACGGTTAATAAGGTAATTTTAGTAGATTTTGGTCGTCAGGAGACGACGAGATGTCAGGTTCAAGTCTGGAGACTTAAACCATCGAAAAATGATTAATGAATTTTATAACAGCATATACATCAGGTTTAAAAACAATTTTTAGCAAAGGTAAACTTTGGTTATTGCTCTATGCACTAAACCTTCTCTTTGCCATCTTTTTAGCCTATCCATTATCTGGCTTTTTAGGAACAAAACTAGGCCATACTTTAGCAGCGGATACTTTATTCGACCGTTTTGATTTTGCGTTAGCCAATGATTTTATCAATGAATATGGAGATGCTTTTGGGGTGGTGATGAATCAATCGGTCGCAGGGATTGGCTTGTATTTATTGTTGTCCGTATTTTTAGTGGGTGGTATTTTAAATATACTCAAGGCAAACGAAAAAGTATATAGCCTAACGAACTTTTGGAGTGGCGGCGGGAAGTATTTTTGGCGAATGCTGCGATTGACTATTTATTTTCTATTGATACAAATCGGGGTATTGGTTTTATTTTTTATGTTGTTTTCTACATTAACAGCAGGAGGTTTAGAGCGTTTTCACAACGAAGGAGAAATCATTCAAAGAGGCTTAATCATTTTGCCGTTTTATTTATTGGTGGCGACTATCTTTTTTATGATACATGATTATGCAAAGATTCATGTGGTCGCAACAGATAAAAACCTCTTGTTTCAGCCGATTCGACAAGCTTTTGGCTGGGTATTTAGAAATTTTTCTCAGACCTTTTTATTATACCTTTTGAATTTGCTTACCTTTGGGGTATTGTTTTTTATCTATTTACAACTAAACGGTGGTACTGCTATTTTAGCGATATTTTTAATCGGACAGTTTTTTGTCTTGGCTAGAATTGGCACAAAGTTGTTAAATTTGGCGAGTGCGACGGAATTATATCAACAGCGAAGTAACACAGCTCTGTGAGCTGTGAAATGAAGTACAAAAATAAAGATAAAAATTTCACCTACTAAATTTTCACAGCTCACAGGGCTGTGTTACGGTAGTAAGTGATATTACAAAACGAAATTATGAAAAACTTAACCTTCCTTTGTTCTTTCCTAGTGCTCATTAGTTTATCAGCCTGTCAGTCAAATGCGGACACAAAAAAAGAAACAGCCAAAGCCAGCTTTATAGCCAATCCGCAACCTGTAGCAAAACAAGAAGTTAAAACTTTAGCAATTGGCGAAACAGCTCCCGATTTTAATCTGCCTGATATAAACGGCGACTTCCGAAAATTAGCAGATTATACCAAAGAAGTATTGGTCATTATTTTTACTTCCAATCATTGTCCAACCGCACAAGCGTATGAAGACCGAATTAAAGCAATTGTAACGGATTATAAGGATAAAGGGGTGGACTTAGTGGCGATTACGCCTAATAGCCCACTAGGCTTAAGATATGACGAATTGGGATACACCGATTTGAATGATGATTTCGCTACAATGAAACCTAGGGCGGAACACCATAATTTTAATTTTCCTTATTTATACGATGGCGATACAGAGGAAGCTTCTTTGAAATATGGTCCTGTGGCAACGCCGCATGCCTTTGTTTTTGACAAGGCTAGAAAATTACAATATGTAGGTCGTTTAGACAAATTAGAAAACCCGAGCAAAGGTGGGAATGCAGAAGATTTAAGAGCGGCAATTAATGCGGTTTTAGCAGGGGAACCCGTAGCAGAACCCAAAACAAAAACGTTTGGTTGTTCCACTAAATGGGCATGGAAAACAGATTATAACGACAAAGCAGATGCGGATTGGGCGGCTAGGCCGATTACCGTTGAACCCATTGACGAACCTGGTGTAAAAGCTTTATTAAAAAATGAGGATTCTGGTAAATTACGTTTGATTAATGTTTGGGCAACTTGGTGTGGTCCTTGCATGATGGAATATCCTGAATTTATTATTTTGCAACGAATGTATGGCGGTAGAGATTTTGAATTTGTTTCTATTTCAGCAGACAAACCAAGTATTGGCGATAAGGTATTAAAAGCCATGAAAGAGAAACAGTCTGCTGTTAAAAACTATCATTTTTCCGAAGATGATAAATATGCTTTAATTGAAGCAGTTGACCCCAATTGGAATGGTGCTTTGCCTTATACCATTTTGGTGGAACCTAATGGTAAAGTCGTTTGGTCGTACCAAGGAGATGTGGATTTTTTAGAATTGAAGCGAGCGATTGTTGACCATCCGATGATTGGGCGGTACTTCTAATAATTTAGCAGAACAGAGAAAAGAGAGCATTTCATTGAGAGAGGAGAGACTGACCACGCAATAAATGATACTATTATTTCAATTTTGTTTGAATATCTATGCTCGCATCTCTAATCTCTCTTCTAAATATTACCCAACCTTTTAAGATACAATAGTGGTCTCTATAAGAAAACAATTATGAGACTACAAAAAACTATCGCATTACTTATTATTCTTTTAAACTGCTTAGCTTGTGGCAAAGAAGCACAAAATGATTGCCCAGACGATTTAGCATCGGGCATCATTATTGGCTTCGATTTTCGAAAATGTGCTTGCTGTAGTGGTTATTGGATAGCAATCGGCAAGGATACCCTCCGTACTTTTACTTTACCTGAAAATATAGTAATTGCAGACACTAATTTTGTAGATGGCTTATTTATCCCCGTTTGTCTTTCCTACGAAAAATCAATGGATTGTCAAGGCTTTGAAGAATTGATAGACATTAAAACCATGCGTTTGCAATAAGCAGAAGTATCAGATAATTTGAAATTATGGGAGACTTTACCTCAGGTTAATCTCCTTCCTCTAACATAAATAACTCTTCCACTTTTATTTCAAAAAAGCGCGCCATCTTTAAAGCCAAAACCGTCGAAGGCACAAACTTTCCTTTTTCAATCGCATGAATCGTTTGTCGAGAAACTTGTATCTTTTCTGCGAGGTCTGCCTGTGTTAAATCGTGGCGGGCTCGTTCTACTTTTATCATGTTTTTCATAAGTCGAAGCTTCTTTTTTTGAAATAAAAAATAATAAGAAAGGTAATTATCTGTAGCATAATCAATGACGTTGCATCAAAATAGCTTTCTTGAGCGTCACCAAAAAAATGGAATAACAATAAACCAATTGCACTTAATAAAAATGTAAGACTAAACGCTTCGGAACGTAATTTTTTTACTAATTCATCTTCTATTTTTTCTTTAGAAAGAAAATACATTACAATGCCAATTAAAAAGAATGAACCTAGAAGATGCCCATAAGCTGTTCTTATTTCTCCTCCTCCCTCATTTGATTCGAAGGGATGTAAAAAACCATCTGTTAATGGAATCATTATACCAATAAAAAATAAAAAAAGACTAATCTTTTTAAAAACATTCGGCAAGACTTGAATATTCATTTTGTAAGGTTTTAGGTGTTAAAAATTAAGGGTAGTATTTAGCAAAACAATTAATAGTAGAAGCAAATAAAAAACTATTAAACAGGCCATTTTATGGATTTTAAGGGATTAATCTAATTCCTCAAGATTGCCTCGTTTCTTAAAAAAGAAAATGATTAGATATAAGGAGAGTTGTATTTCTAAAACATTGTATGCAGTTAAAATATCAGCCTTTCTATAGATGAGTAGCGTTATTAGCATGAGGACTACTGTTAATACAAAGGTCAACGTAATAGATTCCCATCTTAAGACTTTGGTAAATTCATCTTCTATTTTTTCTCTAGAGACGGAATAGATTATCATTCCTAGTAGTGAAATAACGCTTAGTATAAAAGCAGTTTGTTCGGAAAAGATAAAAGGGATGTCTGCTTCATCACATCCATTACAAGCCCCTTCCCCATATCCTTCATTCCATCCTCTAATAAAATCTGGAACGCCACCGACGATAAACATCAGTAAGCCAATCCATTTAAAATAATTAGGCAAAAATTGATTTTTCATTGTTAAAAGTATTTGGTTATTGTCAAAAAGTAAAGTATACATTACAAATGTAAAGTTTGTTTTACTTTAATACAAGCTAAATTTACTTTTTGTAATTAAAAATATATTTTTTGTAAAGAAAACAGCAGAAAAGCTTAGTAAGCAAGAGCCTAAAACGACAAAATGCTTTCAAGACGTTACACCTTGAAAGCATTTTGTATAAAAATATAGGAGAGCTTCAATTCACCGAAAAAGGATAGGAAGGGAAGTTCCCTTATACTATTGTTTAGTCTTATTTCTCCGCTTCTTTTTATGCTTCTTCTTTTTCAACTTCTCACCACAATCAGAAATAGCGGGACTATCATTACAGATAATAGATAAATCCGACCCAGTCTGCGCCACCGTAATTTGTTGGCTAACATTTGCTTTTTGGCTATTAGGTGGATAAAAAGGATCGCTATAATTTTCCATTAAATAAATAAGATTCCCTGTACACTCCCCACTATTTTCAAAAGAGAACAAAGGAATTTTGGTATCTTTTGTATAAGTAATATTTCTAGTTCCAATACTAGCTAGTCCAAAAACGATATAATCAAATGTAGGGGCTTCTGTTGGCGCATTAGAGCGACCATTTTCGTTGAACTCCACCCCTTCTACTAGATTTTTTAGATTAGTGACTTTAAAATCTCCCGTAGGTACTTTGAGGGTGACTTGTGCAGTTGCAGTCGTATTAAAAGGAGACTTAATCGTTTGATTAGATAATAGAGAGACGGTAAATAAGCCATTTTTAGCTTCTAAAACGTAGGTGTATACACAACCATCTTTGCTAGTGGTTTACGCATGAAGTTCTAAATAGTATTTATTGTAACTTTGCGGTTTTTCAAAAAAAGCAGAAATTATGAGTAGAGGACGTCCAACACCAGCTATAAATATGACTAATCGTCAGCGGGAAAT
>Ga0208544_10000295_pt1 | contig 41462 bp, 31 predicted proteins | sample DEB08_DNA_9_FD_184526 | JGI IMG/M metagenome (GOLD analysis project Ga0208544, IMG submission 184526) | Aqueous microbial communities from the Delaware River and Bay under freshwater to marine salinity gradient to study organic matter... | ecosystem: Environmental > Aquatic > Marine > Coastal ... | reverse complement strand
ACCACCTAAGATTCCAGGCAGCGGTCGGGCTTTGTTCTGTTTTGCAAACTCACCCACCTTAAATGGCCTTCTATGCGGTTTCTGTTCGTCAGGTCAGGACTTTGCCGCCAGCTTCCTTCAGATTCCAACTCACGATGGACACCCTTGCTATTGGCTAATACTCCTCGCTGCCAAGCGTATAGCGGACTTGCACCGCCGAGTCTGCGCCCATGCTGGGCGCACAATAAAAAAGCCACCCGCAAAAATATTGCGAGTGGCTTTTTTGCTGAAGCTCAAGTACCTGACCAGGCTAGACCAAACCAGGCCAGGCCAGGAAAACAATCCTAGTATTCCCAGAGATCGTGTTCGAAGTTAAAGATCGTTTGCTTGATCTTATCGGCTTCCATGAGCAGGTCAACACCTTGTACGTAGTCGGACAAGCGGCGGTTGTGCACGTTGGATTCTTTAAAGATGTAGCTAGAGAAATAGCGCATCTCCAAGAGACTTTCCCAGGTAATAGGTGCCGCGTCGTTACCGACGGTAAATACCTTTTCGCGGGCCAAGATCTGCCGGGCTTCGGGGTAATACACCCAGAACATCAGCTGTTCGTACTTGAAGTTACCGTTCTCATCCTTTACGTCGAGCAAGGGAGCAATACCGAGGATACGCACCTGCATGGTCGAAGTTTCTTCGTCGAAGAACCAAACTTCCTTGATGCGGTAGCGCTTGATATCCGAAGGATTGAGTTCGTTGCGAACAACTTGGATTTTCTCTTCGTAGGTCACGGGGTCGAAGGTGGTTACCGTATCGACAGATGCGCCCATAGAAGCAACTTCTTCGGGGCTCAGGCGGTGGGTAAACTTGTCATCTTCGACACTGTAAACGTTGATTTCCTCGTTTTCAGCAGCTTCCTGCAAGATTTGAAAGAAAGGACGCTCCGGATAAGCGAAGGGAAGATTCATTTTTTCGCGGATGTCAATCACGCGCCAAATGCGTTTTTCCCAAAAAATATCAGCTTCCCGAACCGGATCGTAGGGAAGGATACGCACCGTTTCGATGGTACGTTTATCGGTGATATCGTCCGTTGGTGGATCTTGCATAATGGTCTGACCACTATCCTCATCCGATTCGGACATCATCACGTTGCCGGGTACTTGTGCGATGAGCTGACCCGCGCAAAAAAATAGCATTAAGCCCAGGAGTTTCAGAGCGATCTTCATGGAAATAGCTTTTGAAAAATTACCGAGTTGATTGATTACATGGGCGCCACATTAACAGTATCTGACGCCGTTTTTAATAACAGATTTCCAACAGGAGCGGTACGTGCCCTTGCCGGATCGCTAAATTGCGCTTATTTAACGGATTAACCAAACCCCCTATTGTATTTAACACACGCAAGGAGGTAACTTTCTTGTTAAACTGTTGAAACGGCACAAAATCAAGCGTTCCCCAGAAAAACAACTACCCCTTTCGATTGGAAAGGGGTAGTTGTTGATCGATCAATTGCTTACTGGATCTTGAAGACCATACTGTTGATCTTACGAGTAGCTTCGTCACCCGGGCACTTGGCCCGTACGTTTTCGAAGTAGTAGATATCACCGGGCTTAGCCTGGTTAACTACCCGACGTGCGGCATCCGTATAACGGGCACCCGCATTTTGTATCGGAATTGCATCTTCGCGCTTGGGTACGTACACCAGGTTAAAACCGGCAACCACACAAGTAGCTTCGAAGTCGAAGTTGTCGAGGAAGGCACCTACCCCACCCTGTGCTTTGAATTCACCCGTACCCATCTGGCCGTCCGACTTGTTGGACAAGCGGGCGATGGGGTCAGGGATACGCTTCACACGGAAGGGGAAACTACCGAGAGAAGTACCGTTCGCGCTTACGCGGATCGTTGCTTCTCCGGGCCGGTCGGCGGTTACCGTCCACTTGCTGCCGCTACCTCTACCGGAAACCCCGGTAAAACTAACGTTAACATCATTGGAGCTTACACCAGAGGCCGACACCGTCAGGGGGTTGTCTACACCGATGTAGAACACGTTCATCTTATCGGCCGAAACCGCTACGGAACGAGAGCCTACTTCGTAGACAAATTCACCATCGCCGGACGTTTCTTTACCCGTAAGGGGGTTCTTTACGACAACGCGCAGGGGAACTTTCTTCTGGCCGGAACCACTACCGGTGATGTTGTAATCAGCGGTACCATCGTCATTGATCTTCAGTGGTGAACCACCGACGAAAATCTGTACGTTGGCCGGATCGAGGGAAGAACTGTAAGTACCTACCGAAATCTTGGCTTTGATGGCTTCACCACCAACCACGTAAGAGCGGTCAGCTTGTACGACGGGGAAGAACTTATCGAAAACGATACTCTTACCACCCGCCAAACCGATCATGTCGTTCACCATATTGGCTTCAGAAGACTTCAGGTCGGCCTGCATCTGAGACATCAGCGGCAATACGGCTGCCAGGGGCATTTGCCGGAACTTGAAGTCCGCCCAACTGGTTTTGTCGGAAGTTTTCCAGGTTTCGTCATCTACCTTGAAAGGCATGTTAGTGGCCACATTGTTTACCTTATCATCGATTTCCTTATCACTCAGTTCAAAGGTATCCTTGTTGCGGCGGAGTAAATCGGTATAGACTTGGATCAACTCGGTACGAGTAGATTCAATCTTCTGCTTCAACTCATCACCACGGCCTTTGTCAACCAGCAAGTTGGTGGTAACGTCTTTGTTTTTCTTACCGCGCAGGTAGAGCAGGTCACCGTCGTGCCCCTCTTTGAAGTCACCGGCATCTACTTTACCACTTTTGTCGCCGGTTTCGTCAACCAGTAAATCGCGTAGTTCATCGACGTAGGTATTGAATTCAGTTACCTTGTTGCGAATTTGCTCAATGGCAGGAAGAATGGGGCGGTATTTAGCCTTGGAATCATCCTTCAAGAGATTATTCAAGGCAGTAACAGAAGAGGTCAGCTGGCCGTCCACGATCTTAATCGTGGATTTATTCCCTGCATCCAGGGTATTGAAAGCGTTCATTACCTCCGCCGATACGTTCAGGGCGAGCAGGGCGGTCAACACCAAGTACATGAGGTTGATCATCAACTGCCGCGGTTCCTTTGGAATGGACATAGTTTAGCTTCGTTTTTTAATGAAAAAATAATTCCCGATGATCGCTTACTTAGACACGTTAGACATGGCACCAATGATGTTGCCATAAACGCTGCTCAAAGAAGCGTAAGAATTGTTCAACGAAGCAATATTCTTATTCAACTCGGTCAATTGTGCTTTGTACTGCTTGGTATCTTCTACGGAGTCAGACAAGTCAGCCATGGCTTCGTTCAGTTTGCTGTAGAAGTTGGTCATGGACCGTACCTGATCGGATACACCAGAGAAATCAGCTTCCTGCAGTGCTTTCAGGCTACCCAGGCTGCGCGACATACCTTGCAGTTCGGTTAACATACCACCCAGTTGCTGCTCCACTACTTCGCCGTTCAGACCAGGCGTGATGGCACCCGCAGGGCCAGCAGTCAGGGGCTGGATCTGAGAATCGTAATCAGACAGACCTGGGTAGAGTTTTTCCCAGTAGTAATCGTTCTCCGGGCCGATAATACCCAGGAAAAGAAAGATACAAGCTTCAATACCCATACCGAGAATCAACATCTCAGAAGCGTAGTTCCAGCTTTCGATCTTAAAAAGTGCTCCTGCAAGTACGAAGGCCGCACCAACACCAATCATTAAATTCTTGAAGTACTTGAATCCTTTAGTTTTGACGAGACTCATTCTACTTAATGTTTTTACGAGTTAATTAAATTGTTTGAATGTATTGTATTGCGGCCCTGCCAGGCATGGCCACAAATAAATGCGTTGAAATCATCTTCACACAATTACATAATGCAGTAAACCGAAAAAGTAACAGCGCTTCGAATTTTTTTTTCATTATTTATCCGAAGCGGCTAAAACCTGATCTTAAAAGCTGATTATCAATTGGTTAATGATCCACTAATACGAATATAAAAGCAGGTTGGCTGGCTGGCATAGCAGCCAAAAGCGAAAAAGGATGCTGCCAATTCTGGGCAACATCCTTTTCTATATTTTGCTTGACACTACTAGAAATCGTTCAGTGAGCGACCGAGGAAGGTGAGGGCACAACGGAAACCAACGTAGCTCTTGGTCGTATCCTGGTATTCCCAGTGACGGGTACCGGTCTGAAGGAAGTAGGAAATATCTTTCCAGGAACCACCACGGATAACTTTGCGCTTCCATGATTCCGGATCATCATCCTTGGCATCGTAGCGAATATCGGGGTTCAGGTCGTGTTGGAAAGAGTAGGCATTGTCATAATAGGCTGAACTGGTCCACTCGGCTACGTTACCTGACATATTGTACAGGCCGTAATCGTTGGGATAGTATGCATCTGCCTTTACGGTGTACTGGCCACCATCTTCGGGGTAGTTACCACGGCCAGGCTTGAAGTTGGCCAGTAAACAACCTTTGGCGTTGCGGATGTAGGGACCACCCCAAGGGTATGGCGCGTTTTCCCGACCACCACGAGCAGCGTATTCCCATTCGTGTTCGGTGGGTAAACGGTAGTCTTCGGTATTGATACCATCCCCGCGGGTTTGCTGGTACTCATTCCACAGCAGGGTCCGCCAGTAAGTGAAAGCGTTGGCCATGTGCCAATCCACCCCTACGATAGGATAATCATCGTAGGCAGGGTGCCAGAAGTAATTCCGGGCCATGGGCTCGTTGTAGGAATAGGAGAAATCGCGTACCCAAACGAGGGTGTCGGGATAAATATTTACTTTCTTGCGCTTGATGAACGCATTGCGGGGCGACTGCCCGCGGTCGGCAGCAGCAGCCTGCCAGTCGTACCATTCGTATTCGTAGACGTATTTACTCACGTCCAATTCCCGGCGACCAGCAAAACGATCATCGCCCTGGTAGTAAAGATCTTCCAGGATTTCATCTTCCCAGTCGATATCTAATTCCCAGTCAATGCGCTCGTCTCCGTCATCGTTGGTGATGAAGTGATCGAGGTACGCATGTGCGAGAGAGTCCCGCACCCAGTTAATAAACTGGCGATATTCATTGTTGGTGATTTCGGTCTCGTCCATGTAGAAACCAGAAATAGAAATGGCTTTTTGCCGTTGCACATACGTATTGGCAACATCCTGGTCACTGGGGCCGATGTGTAGTGTGCCCGAAGGTACATACACCATACCAAAAGGGTTGATTCCCTTCCAGGTTGGGCGATCCAGGACGCCCGTCAACTCACCATTTTCTTTGCGACCACAAGTCGAAAGTACTACCAGCACTAACAAAAGCAGTGCCATTTTGGATAGGTTCTTCATGTTTATACCCGAGTTTTCCTTCAGAATTTTAAACCGATTTTCAAAGCGAACGTAAATATAGATCGTTTGACTTACTTTACAAAAGAAATTTCACTGGTCGCCCAGAGTTTAACACATCAACTCGTGCATAACGCAAACTGGCTGACGTTTAGTGTAACACCACCGGATAAAAGTGCCAGCATGCTGGCATTATTCCTGATGATAGTTAGGTGTAGAGTAGTATGTAAAGGAGTTTACCGCTAATTACCCATTGACAAAATGGGCAATTAACTTTTAGTAGTTTGACGAAAATAGCTGATCCCGTCACTTAGCACGCGGATGGTAAATTATCCGGGGAGGTTTCCCTACCCCAATACTTTTCTGTAAACGGTATTTAACCACGATTTCGTGCGATCCACTCTGGACGGTCTTCAATGGCGAAAGGGTGATGTCGTAAGCATAAACCAATTGCAATGCTGGAGACAACTGAACGCCTGCCATCACCACCAAAGCATCCTGGGTGGATTTATTATATCCCCTAAACGAGGTACCGGCGAAGATATTGTTGTTGTAGGTCACTAATAGCGAAATATCCATTTGGTTTTCGATACCATCGCTACGAATCCACAGCGAAGGCTGAAAAAGCAAGTTGCTGCCCACTTCCATGTTGGTTCGGGCAAAGGCGTGGTATACCCGCTGCAACTGGATACTGGCCGCTGGCAGCTGGATGCTAGAGCCCGCCAGGTTTTCCACCGAAAGGCCGGTTTCAATGCGTTCACTCTGGTAAAAGATGCCTGCTGAGAATTCCAGGGTACTCCCCGAATCGGTCGCCAGGTTGAGGATATCATCATTGTGGGTTACCGTGCCCGGGCCAATGTACTGGCCATCGGGCGTGCGGAGGTCACCGCCGCGGAGAGTCCACTGCTGCCAACCCGCACCGACGCCCAGCGAAAGCACCCCACTCCCCATTTCCTGCTGGTAGTTGTAGGCTGCCTGCGCACCTGAAAGGCGGTGGGCACCGATCTCATCGTTCTCCACCTGGATACCAACCCCCCCCTTCAGGAAGTAGAGCGGCAGGTGGGCGCTCAGGCGTTGGCCGGTGGGTGCGCCGTCGAGACCGGACCACTGCTGGCGGTAGGTTCCGGTCACACTTAGGGCATAATCCAGTCCGGCATAGGCAGGGTTGTACCGCAGGGGGTCCAGCATGTAGGTCGCATACTGGGCCGGTTGTTGGGCCTGGAGGTTGCCAGCGAACGCGATCCCCAAAAACAGGGCTAAGCAGTACTTCATCAGGTTTGGTTTTGGTTGCGGGTAATAGGTAAACGTTGATCGCGGGTCTTTCGTTGTTACAAATAAGCACGAGCGTCGGCGATATTACTAACTGGCAGTTGACACTCAAAGTTCTGACATACGTAAATCAAGGTCTCAGCCTGGGCGGGGCGGCCTGCTAAAAGCGGGTAACCAGCCACATCTCCCTGGCTATGCGCCATAAACACGGTATTGGGGTAATGCTTTTTTTGCAGTTCCAATGCCATGCGGACAGCCTGCTCGCCAATAATTACGACTTCGCGGGTGGGGTAAGCCTCGTAGAGGGCGGCCCTGGCCCAGCGTCCAAAAGCAGTAGGATAGCGTTCGATGGAGGTCGTCATCGGCTTGAGCATGGCGCGGGCCAGTTCAGCCCACTCGCTCCGACCGACCAGTACCGCCAGTTGCTGCAAGTTGAGCGCCATGGTCGCATTGCCCGAAGGCACGGCATTGTCGTACATTTCCTTGCGCCGGAGCGGCACATCTTTCTGTGTCGCGGAAGTAAAATAGAATAAATTATCGGACTCATCAAGGAAGTTGGCCAAAACAAATTCGGTAAACGCCACGGCCTGGTCAATAAAAGTCAGTTCAAAGGTAACCGTGTACATATCGAGCAATGCGGCGATCCAATCGGCGTAATCATCGAGAAACCCCTGGTACTGGGCTTTTCCGGCTTTGTAGGTATGCCAAAGTTCGCCGGTGGGGGTCGTCATTTTAGCTTGCACAAACTGCACGGCCCGGTGGGCAGCCTGCCGGTAAGATTCCTCCCCGAGCGCATGGTAAGCGTGGCAGTAGGCGGAAATCAACAGGGCATTCCAGCTCAGCAGGTGTTTATCGTCCAGTCCAGGTCGAATACGTTGATCCCGAACTTTCAGCAATTGCCCCCTGGCGTCAGCAAGCTGGGTCTGGGCCGTTGCTGCGTCCATTCCTTGTTCAGCGGCAACTTCTTCCAGCTCGCGGGCCCGCCAAAGGATATTGTGCCCCTCCCAGTTACCCGCTGGGCTAACGCCGTACACCTGACAAAAAAGAGGGGAGCGCGGGCCTAATTGCTGGTCTATTTCGGCCTGTGACCAGACATAAAACCGACCTTCCTCTCCTTCCGAATCGGCATCCAGCGCAGCGTAAAAGCCCCCTTCGGAACTGGTCATTTCGCGGGCGACAAAAGCCAGGGTTTCCGCGATGGTTTGTGCGTAGAGTGGCTGTGGCTCCTGCCGGTAGGCTTTGGCCAGCACACTTAACAGCAAGGCATTGTCATAGAGCATTTTTTCGAAATGGGGCACCAGCCAGGCCTGGTCAACGGTATAGCGGGAAAAACCACCCCCTAGTTGGTCGTAGATACCGCCGCCAATCATCTTACGTAAAGAGAAGTGCACGTGATCCCGAGCCGCTTCTTCGCCGGTATAGTGCTGATAATCCAACAGAAAAGACAAATTCATGGTCCCTGGAAACTTGGGAGCTCCCCCAAAGCCACCGTAGGTGGTGTCAAATCGTTGTTGTAAGCCAAAGCAAATATTCTGGGGCAGTACCGGGCTAAATACCACTGCATCTGTTTGCTCAAGCAGTTCGGTTTTGCGGAACACCTGGTTACCCGAGGCGATATTTTCCATCAACTGTTCGGCTTGCTGCACCACATCGGCGTAGCGATCGCGGTAGGCGTGGTAGAGGTTATTGAGCACTTGCAACCAGGCGGGGCGGTTGTGGGCGGGGTGCGGCGGAAAGTAGGTACCGGCGAAGAAGGGTCGTCCGTCGGGTAACAGAAAACAGTTGAGCGGCCACCCCCCATTGCCGTTCATAATCTGGCAGGCCTCCATATAGATCTGGTCGACATCGGGTCGTTCTTCCCGGTCTACCTTGATATTGATGAAGTGCGCATTCATGAAGGCAGCGGTTTCGGCGTCTTCAAAGCTTTCGTGTTCCATGACGTGGCACCAATGACAGGCACTGTAACCAATGCTCACCAGGATGGGTTTGTTTTCCCGGCGGGCACGTTCAAAGGCGATGGGTTTCCAGGGGTACCATTCGACCGGGTTATTGGCGTGTTGAAGGAGGTAGGGGCTGGTTTCGTGTTGAAGTTGATTCACAAGTGGGCGTTTTTTTAAAAAAAAACGCACGAATGCCTGAGCATCCGTGCGTTTTCCCTACGATGTGGTTTTTATTAAAAACCTAGGGTTAGTCTAGTAACGATCGTCGTCGTAGCTGTCGCGGCGTGAACCACGATCAGATCCACCACTGCTTCCGCCATCACGGCGTGAAGGGCGTCCGTAGCTGCTACCGCGGTCGCGGTCGTAGCTGCTGCGACCATAGCCGCCACCGCCACCACTGCCACCACTGCCGCCGCTGCCGCCGCTGCCACCACGGTTGTAACCGCCGCCGCCGCCGCCGCCACCGCCACGGCTAAATCCGCCGCCGCCGCCGCCACCGCCGCCACTGCGCTTCTCGCGTGGTTCAGATGCTTTTACCGCAATCGTGCGGCCGTCCAGTTCTGACTCATTGAGTCCTTCAATCGCCGCGTTGCCTTCGTCATCATTGACCATCTCAACGAATCCGAATCCGCGTGAACGACCGGTGTCCCGGTCTGTAATAACTTTAGCGGAAGAAACTTCACCATAAGCTTCAAAAGCCGCAAGCAACCCCTCGTCGGTAGTTGCATAATTCAATCTGGCAACAAAAATGTTCATCAAAAAAAAATTGTAAAAATAAGAAGCAAAAAGCTAGCAAACAACCACTTGCGCGGCCTTACTATGCCAAGAAAAACAAAAGAACAATAAGCGACGGAGGAAAGTTAAACGAACTCAATTCTGGGTAGTAAGCTTTCAACTGGATGCAACTTATAAGGTTCCGGTTTTTCAAAATCATAACAAAGATAAGCATTATTTGGATACCGTGCCAATTTTTTTATAGATCATTGCGCAGTAGGGCCCACTATTCTTAGGCAGGAAAGCAGCTGATTCATTTAAGGAAGGAAAAAAAGTCCTGAATGGTTAAATTTGCTGGTTGCCGGTTCTGTAGGAGATCGACAATCAAAAAACGATGTTAGCTATGCCCAAATTACGGGGTTACTACCTGCTGGTCGGAATGGTGCTGGGGCTTATCTTGTGGTGGTGGTTTGCCCTTCCCCGTACGCTGTTTGAACAACCCCTGGCGACGGTGGTAGAAGACGAGCAGGGGCTGCTTTTGGGTGCAAAAATTGCGGCCGATGGGCAGTGGCGTTTTCCTGCCGCCGATAGTTTGCCGGAGAAGTTTATGGTCTGTGCCCGCATTTTTGAAGACCGTCGTTTCTGGCATCATCCGGGAATTGACTTGCGGGCGCTGGTTCGGGCTACCGGACAAAACCTGCGCGCGGGTCGGGTAGTCAGTGGTGCGAGCACCCTCAACATGCAGGTAATCCGCATGTCGCGTCAGCGTTCGTCGCGCAGCTGGTGGCAAAAGACGGTGGAAATCCTTTTGGCGCTGCGCCTGGAGGTCGCCTACGACAAAGCCACCATTTTTCAATTATGGGCGAGTCACGCTTCTTACGGCGGAAATATCGTGGGGTTGGAAACGGCCAGTTGGCGTTATTACCGCAAGCCCAGTCACCTGCTGAGTTGGGCAGAGGCAGCCACCCTGGCCGTGCTCCCCAACAGCCCCGGGCTCATCCATCCCGGGCGCAACCGATCGGCGCTGGCGGCCAAGCGCAATCGCCTGTTAAACAAGTTGGTGGCTACCGGTTACCTGGACCAGGCCAGTGCCGACCTGGCAGCAGCCGAACCGCTACCAGCAGCACCGCTCCCGTTGCCACAATTGGCGCCTCATTTGGTGGAACGAATCGCGGCCAGTAAGCAGCCAGGCAGATGGGTGGTCACCCTTGATGCCCAGTTGCAGGAAAGGTTGGACCTATTGGCCCAACAGCAGCTGCAGCAGTTGGCTCCCAACAGCATCTACAACCTCGCCATTCTGGTGCTGGAGACCCGTACGGGTAAAACCCTCGCCTATTTGGGGAATGCCCCGGGCATCGCACGCGAGCACAGCCCGCAAGTCGACATGATTCAGGCGGCCCGCAGCCCGGGGAGTTTGCTCAAACCTTTGCTCTACAGCCTGGCCCTGCAGAATAGTGTACTCCTGCCACACCAGTTGTTACCTGACATACCTTCGGTTTTCGGAGGCTTTCGACCCGAAAATTTCTACCAACAATACAGTGGTGCGATACCGGCCAGCCAGGCCCTGGCACGGTCGCTCAATATCCCATTTGTCCATTTGCTCCAGCAGTATGGCGTTGCTCCCTTCCACGATGCGCTCCAGCAGTGGGGCTTTGGTTTCATCAATCGCCCGCCTGAGCATTATGGTTTGGCGCTTATTTTGGGTGGCTGCGAGGTAAGTATGTGGCAAATTGCCGGATGGTACAGTAGCCTGGCCCGGATGTTGCAAAATTATCCGACCCACCAGGGACGATATGCGCCAACCGACTGGCGAGCGCCGTATTACCTGAGCGGTGAAGCACCAGCAGCCGAGGCCAGCTCCTGGCAGGCCAACCCACAGCGGGTAGGCGCCGGAGCCGCCTGGGCTACGCTCAGTGCCATGGAGAAGTTAGAGCGTCCTGGTACCGAAGGCAAATGGACCGCCTTTTCGTCGAGTACCCGGGTAGCCTGGAAAACGGGCACCAGTTTTGGGTTTCGCGACGCCTGGGCCGTGGGAATGACCCCCCACTATACCATTGCCGTTTGGGTGGGCAATGCGGATGGAGAAGGCCGTCCCGGACTGGTGGGGGTGCAGGCTGCGGCTCCCATTCTGTTCGATGTGTTGCGGTTCCTGCCCCAACGATCGCCGGCGTGGTTTGCTCCCCCGCTGGACGACTTGCGGCAGGCTGCCATTTGTCAGCAAAGTGGCTTTCTGGCTTTGCCCGTCTGCCCGGTCGACAGCCTTTGGGTTCCGGTTGCGGGACAACGCTGCCAACCCTGTCCCTACCACGAATTGGTTCACCTTAATCCGGATTCCAGTTACCGGGTCAACCAACTTTGCGTCAGCGATGAAAAGCGTATCCTGACCAGGCCCTGGTTTGTTTTACCACCGCTACCAGCCTATTATTACCAGGCCCTTCACCCCGACTACCGCCCACTCCCACCCTGGCGGCCCGATTGTCGGCCCACCAGTAGCAGCGAAGCACAGATGCAGTGGATTTACCCTGCGCGGCCTGGCCGCATCAAAATCCCCCGAACCTGGGACGGGCAGCCGTCGGCCGTGGTTTTTTCCGTGGCACACCGCCTGGGCGATATCCGGATTTATTGGCAACTGGATCAAAAAATGGTGGGAACAACCAGGCAGAACCATATACTGGAATTGCAACCCGCCCCCGGGCCCCACCAATTGGTGCTGGTCGATGAGCAGGGCTATCGGTTGGTCCAGGATTTTTTTATTGTTGAATAAGAGCCTGTTTAGCAATTATCCTTTTGCGTCCGGTTCCGCGGCAGGTTGATAGCGCCATTTTTCCCAGGCGTAGGATAGGGCGCCCGCCGCGAGGTTGAGCAACCCCAGGACACTCTCGTAGGGCTTGTCCAATAACAAGAAGCCTAGGATCAGGCTATTGAAAAGTAAGAAAACAAGCGGCACCAGTGGAAAAAGGGGGCTGTGCCAGGCTTGTTCATCCCCGGTATGCTGCAGGCGCAGGCGAAACAGGCCTACAACGGTAAGGATAGTAAAAAGTTGCAGGACAAAGCCACTGTAGAGCAGGACTTGTTCAAAGGAGCTGGTTGTCACCAAAAAAACAGAAATGCCGGCTTGCAGCCAGACCGCACGGACGGGTACCCCTCGTTTGTTATCGCGGGTAAAATACTGCCACATTTGATAATCGGCAGCCATGGCACGCGTCACCCTGGAACCGACCCAGATCATGGCACTGATACCGGCGATGAGCAAGCCCGCAATTAAAAAACTTACAATCTCCCCGCCGCGGGCTCCAAACATGAGTTGAGCGACAACCAGCCCCACTTCAACGCGCCCTTGCAACAGGGCTGCTGGCGCCTGCCGGAGAAAGGCCACTTGCAAAAGAAAGAACAGGACGCAGACGAGTACCGTTCCGCCCACTAGAGCCCGGGGCAGGTTGCGGTGTGGTTCCTCAATCTCATCGGTAATATAGGCCGCCGCATTCCAGCCCGAAAAAGCATAGATTACGTAAACCAGGGAGACGGCATAGGCAGGCTGCCAGAGTACGGACCAGCCAGGGGTAGCAGCCACGACGGTGTGCAGGGCGTTTCCCGGAGCTGCCGGCAGGAACAAACCACATATAATCAGTACCAATACGAGCAGTACCTTAAGGCCGGTGAGCACGTTTTGGAAACGGCTACTTTGTTTGACATCAAAAGAATGCACCAGGGCCACCACCAAAATGGACATCATGGCCACCAGGATCCGATCCTGGCCCAAAAATTCCGCTACATAACTGCCGATCGCCATTGCTGCCAGCGCGATTGCTGCCGCAAAACCTACGGTGATACTTACCCAACCGGACAGATAGCCTAAAAAAGGATGGAAAATGTGGGAAAGAAAGTGGTATTCGCCACCCGATTTGGGCAGCCGGGTAGCAATTTCGGCATAAGTAAAAGCGCCCGTGAGCGCTACTACCCCACCAATGACCCAGAGGAGCAGGATGCTCCAAATCTGATCCAGGTGAACCAACTGGAAACCGAGGGTCGTAAATACCCCGGTACCAACCATATTAGCAATTACGATTGCTGCAGCCGTCGTCCACCCTATCTTGATCCGGCCTGGAGCCTTCATAGCATTTGCTGGTAAAAAACAAGGATTGCTTTATCCTCTAAATAACTGTACAAAACTAAGGCTTATTGGCTACTCCGATTGCCTGGGAAGCGGGATTAACGTAAGTATAACAAGGATTAGTCAGCCAGGCGATGTAGGCGCGGCACTACTACTCCCAGCAGTGCCCCAACCCCGTAACCAACCAGGACATCGGAAAGAAAATGCCTGCCTGCCCGCACCCGGCCATATCCGGTAAGCAAAGGAATTACCGCAGCGGTTGCCCAAACCGCACCGCGGGAACGGCTCCCGGGATAGATGTCGTGGTACATTTGAGCACCGCAAAAAGTAAAAAAGGAAGAAACTGCGGTATGCCCGGAGTAGAAAGAAAACCGGGCCGATTGCTTTAACTTCAACGCCATTGGGGCCGATCCATTATAGACAAAAGGGCGGGTCCGACGTGCGATTGTTTTGGTCAGATTAATCAAGCCGGCATTCAGGAGTGCTCCTTCGAGCGTGATGAGGAGCAGTTCGCCACTGTGTTCCCGGTTGTCTTGATCCAGCAACAAAGCAAAAGGGAAGGCGATAGAAGTCAGGCCGGTGATGTTGCTGAATTGGTGGGCCTGGGGTGAATAGTGGCGGGTAGCATAACGGTCGAAGCCAGCCACCTGACCGACATCCAAAAGTCGGATTTGAGCTTCGGTCAAAGGCTGCACCCTGCGGTCGAGGTAAATAGCGACTCCCGTGGTCAGGCTACCGACACCTAAAAGCGGCAGATCAGTCTGGTTGCTCCATTCGTAGGGAAAAGTCTGCTGGGTAAAACCTGTATGACTGGTGAACAGTAGCCCTAAAAAGAGGATAAAAAACGCATTACGCATGGCGCCAACTTAATTGATAAAATAAAAAAACCTTTCCAAAACTGCGGGCGTTCAGTACCTGCAGTTCTGGAAAGGTTATTGGTAGCCAATCAACCTGCGACTAGCGCTTGTATTTAGCTTTCAGTTCTTTTTGTGGATTCAGCCATTCGGGCAGGGCATACGCCATACCACGGCCTTCGTAAGGAACCTTGGCAATATCCGTGCGCCGGTTGGCCAGTTTCTGGAGGCTACGGGTGACCATGGTGCTGATTTCCTCGGCATCAACGGGTAGTCCCTGGGCTGCTTTACTTTCCTCGATGTAAGTCAGAAATTCTGAATTGATCATCGCTTTTCCGGTGGCCTGGAGGGCATCAAAAATGTATTGGTCGTATTCTGACAAACGGTATCCGGCAGCACGGCCACTCTTGTCGGCTGCTTTTTTAGTTTTCCGTGTTTTTTTAACCTTTGGTTCTGCCGGGGCAGTTGCTTCGGTCGTGGTTGCTTCGGTCGTGGTTGCTTCGGTCGTGGTTGCTTCGGGGGCAGCAGCTTTAGCTTTTGGCGTACGGGGTTTCTTTCCCTTAGTTGCCGGCCGGCCAACGCGTTTGGTTGTTTTAGCTGGTTTAGCTGGTTTTTGTTCTTCGGCCAGTGCCGTCACATCAGCCAGGGCGCTAATTTCTTGATCAAAAACAGCCAGCTGAGCTGATTCAACTTGCTCAATAGCCGGAATAGCGGCTTTCAGATCCCGAATCATTTTCTTGGTCTGATCTGCTTCAAATTGCAGTTGACGAAGCTTGGCCTCGTAACTGTTGAGGAGTTGTCTGATGTCCAGACTGCTTAACTTTAAGTTTGCCATGTAATTGAATGTTTGTAAAAACTTGGGCACTGAAAAATATAACTGCTTGGAGCAAGATTTGAATGCAAAAAGCTTAACTAGTACCCATCTGGTTAATTGAATAATAACCATTCTTTAACAAAGAATGGTCAGCATTTAAAGGAAAATTCCCTAAAATATGAAAAAGACTCAGAAAAAGTACGTTCAGATGAGTAAGCGGGAATAACAGGGCTAGAAACTTATATTATCCAAATGAGTTGGAGAACAAATAATTATTTAACCGTAAAAATAATACTTTAATCTGAAAATTAAAAAAAAGAACGATTTAATTTACATTCTATTGCAAAGTGAGCCATTAGAATACGATATCAATGGCTTTATTCCCATTTCAAGGCAGCCCGTTTGGCCGCATTGAGCGGTGAATTCGCATTTTGCTCCCAGTATTTTTCCAAAGTGGTTGTCCTGCGTTTGGCTTTGGTACTGCGCAATTGGCCGTCGAAGGCACTGGGATAGGTATCGATCCATCCTTCAATGTAGTAGGGTGGCAGGGCTTGAAACACGATTTCAAGCCGGCGTTGCAGATCAGGGAAAGAAAGTGTATAAACTTTCAAGTCCGTACCCTTAAAATCATCTCCCTGGTAGGCAGACAAACTTAAGTTAGCCGAAAAGGCTTTGACAGGCTGATGCCGCAGGCGCAAAAAATTTGCGGAAGGAATGACCAGCAGGCTACCGGTAGGCAGGTGCTGCCAACCCATACGGATACGGTTAAAAACTTCATCTTCCAACAGGGTAGCTTCAATTTCGTTGGTTTGATCCGCCTCGGTTTCAAAATAAGAATGCAGCAGGTAATGGTAAGTCCTCCCCTGCAAGTTCAACTGACTGTAGACCTGGCCACACCAATCCTGTCCGGTATTGGTGACTTTGAGGGTATGGCTGAATTCAGCCGTTTTTACCGGTGTAAAGACCGAAGTCATCAGGGAGTAATCATAGATGCCGGTCGTGAAGCGGATGATGGCATTGGTTTTAAGGATCGGGGTAGAATTCGGGTTTTGGTAACGATCATTTTTGACCTGTTTATCCGTCAAAAAGTCTTCCGAAACAAAGACCAACAACGCTTCCCCGGGATGAATGCCCTGGTAGCGATTTTGCGCCAGGTCGTAGACATTGAGTTCCCCCATTCCCTGGTACCAATAGTTATCCAGCTGGTTGACCGTATTGGCAAAAACACCGGGCACTCCGGGTTCAGGTTTAGATTCGGCAACCGGCGTACGGGGTAATTCTGAAGACACCGGCTTCTGGCAAGCAAAAAGCAGGACCATGACAAAAAAAGCAGCTAAACGCATCATAAGTTTTTTGATAAAACAGTACTGTTTTGCGATTGTTGTCCGTTGACTGCTAAAAACACCTGTTGCACACAAGATTAAACAAAGCACTAACAAACTGTTAAAAAAAGCATTTTTTTACTCCTTTATTTCCACTTTGTTTAATGCGTTTCAAATTTATGCTTATTTTTGCAGCGAAAGTTTACTAATGCACTTTTCATCTAAGGGTTCTTCGCTATGCGAAGAACCCTTGATTTTTTGTACCCAGCACTAACACCTGCCGGCGCTCTTTAAAAGTCGAACTTAATACCCTGTGCCAGCGGCAGGTCCACGCTGTAGTTGATGGTATTGGTTTGCCGGCGCATATAGACCTTCCAGGCATCCGAGCCGGACTCCCGGCCACCGCCGGTTTCCTTTTCACCGCCAAAAGCGCCACCGATTTCGGCACCACTGGTTCCGATGTTCACATTGGCAATACCACAATCTGAACCTTCGGGCGACAGGAAGGCTTCCGCTTCGCGCATATTATTGGTCATAATGGCACTGCTTAAGCCCTGCGGTACACCATTTTGCAGGGCGATGGCTTCCGCAATGGTTTTGTATTTGATCAGGTAAAGGATGGGGGCAAAGGTCTCGTGTTGTACGATGGCAAAAGTGTTCTCAGCTTCGGCAATACAAGGTTTGACGTAGCAGCCACTTTCGTAGCCTTTTCCTTCGAGCACGCCACCTTCGACCGCGAAATGAGCCCCTTCGGCTTTAGCGGCAGCGATAGCGTCCTGGTACATTTTTACCGCATCCTGATCAATGAGGGGGCCTACGTGCATATTTTCATCCAGTGGGTTACCGATGCGCAGTTGCTGGTAGGCACTCACCAGGTTTTTCTTTACCAGTTCGTAAATATCTTCGTGGATAATGAGTCGGCGAGTAGAGGTACAGCGTTGGCCACAAGTGCCTACCGCGCCGAAGACCGCGCCGGTCAGGACGAGTTTCATATCCGCATTAGGTGTAATAATAATCGCATTATTGCCCCCCAACTCCAGCAGGCTGCGTCCCAGTCGCTCGGCAACTGTAGCGGCTACTACTTTACCCATCCGTGTGCTGCCGGTCGCAGAGACCAGTGCCACCCGCTTATCTTTGGTCATAAACTCTCCTACGCGGTAATCCCCATTGATGATGCTCACGACCCCTTCTGGTACGTCGTTGGCACGAAGGACATCCCGGAAAATATTGACACAAGCAACACTACACAAAGGCGACTTCTCGGAAGCTTTCCATACCACTACATCGCCACAGACCATGGCCAGCATGGCGTTCCAGCTCCAAACGGCCACCGGAAAGTTAAAGGCAGAGATAACGCCAACAATGCCAAGGGGGTGCCACTGTTCGAACATGCGGTGGCGGGGTCGTTCCGACGGGATGGTCAGGCCGTACAACTGACGGGAAAGCCCTACGGCAAAATCGCAGATGTCGATCATTTCCTGCACTTCACCAAAACCTTCCTGCAAGCTCTTGCCCATTTCGTAACTAACCAGGCTTCCGAGGGCATCTTTGTGTTTGCGCAAAGCCTCGCCGTACTGGCGGACGATTTCGCCCCGCTTGGGTGCCGGTACCATCCGCCAATTCTGGAAAGCAGCCTGGGCCTGATCGATCACATGATCGTATTCTGCCCGGGAAGTCTTGCTCACTTTGCCGATGAGGGCACCGTCTACGGGTGAGTAAGAAGTCAGGTATTTTCCGGAAGTAGTGGATTCCAGGCCCGTACTGGTACCGTGGTTATTCGTTTTGAGGCCTAATTTTTTGAGAAAGGAAATGTCCATAATTTTGTTGATTAGAAGCTTTTTGGTTAGGAAGGGCAAAGGTAAGAAGATATTGGTGAATCTTTGGCATCGGCACCCCAACCGAAACTTGCACCCTTCCCAAATAATGTCGACCTTGGAGGACTTATCACCTAAAAGCAGCGCAAAAAAATGGCCAAATCAGCAACAGAATTAGCGGAGCTTCAGGCAGCGGGCATTATCGACGAAACCACCGCCCAACGCATAGCCGCCTACTGGGAGCAGCGGGCCGCAGCACGCCCTAACCGGCTGCCCCTTGTATTCAGTTTGTTGGGTGCGCTGCTGGTCGGGTTAGGCATTATCCTGCTGGTTGCGCACAACTGGGATCAGCTTAACCGGTTCATCAAATTGCTGATTGCCTTCCTGCCCGTGGTGCTGGGTCAGGGTGCAGCCTGGTACGCGTGGCAAAACCGGCCGGAAAACGTAGCCTGGCGGGAAGGTTCGGCTCTCTTTCTATTCCTGGCGACGGGTGCTTGCCTGGCAATGGTAAGCCAGATTTACCACCTTGAAGGCTCGTTGAGCAGCTACTTATTTACCTGGATCTGGGTGGTATTACCCGTGATATACGTGTTAAAGTCCTCGGCGGTATCGCTGTTCTACTGGGTGGGTATTACCTGGTATGCCACCGAGGCGGTCTACTGGGGTTATCCCCACGGAGCGGACTATTGGTACTGGTTTTTTGCGTTAGCGGCAGCCCCCTTCTACCTGTGGCTACGCCGTACCCGGGCGGGGTCTAATTTCACGATCTTTCATCACTGGATTATCCCACTTTCTCTCACGATTGGCCTGGGCACTTTGTACCAGCAAGGACAAGGGGGGAGCTTCCTCTGGTTAGGTTACCAAATTTTCCTGGTGGGCTTATTTCTGGTGGGTTGGGCAAGCCGCTACATTTCCGGCCAGCAGCGGCTGATCGGCAATGGTTGGCTGATGGTTGGTCTGTTAGGTAGCATTGGCATGCTGCTGGCCCAGTCCTTCCGCCCCGTCTGGGAGTCTATGCCCGCTATTTTCGAAGACAACGGGTGGCAGTCACGCAATTTCCTGGTGTTTGCCGTCATTTATGCCACCGTCATTGGCAGCTGTATTTACCTTTTATTCCGCCGGACGGCTGATCTGCGCTGGCATCCACTTCCCTACCTGGGGTTACTGGCACCGTTTATTTACATCATGGGCCAGGGCAATCCCCTGCTGGGAGCCGTGATCGGGAATGTGTTTCTACTGCTGTTGGGTGTTTATCATATTGGGCTAGGCACCCAGCGTGATCACCTGGGTATCCTCAATTTTGGGCTTCTGATCATCACCGCCCAAATTATTTGCCGCTTCTTTGATACCGATCTGAGTTTCACCGTGCGTGGCTTGTTGTTTCTGGTTGTGGGAGCAGGCTTTTTCCTGACTAACATTTACCTGATTCGTCGTCGGCAGAAGACAGACCATACCGTATTAAAACCAGAGGAATAAAGAAACGAAAGATGCTAGTGGTCTGTCAAGGCTAAAACTTCAGGTAGCCTGTGGCGTCTTTTGCGGCCACTCTGCGTTGGAGAACCCCTTACGTAGCGGTGCTATGCGCGGGAACCCCCGCCTTGATTGGCCCTAAAATTCGCTCACACTCAACCGGAAAATTAACACTTGACAGACCACTAGCTTAAAAAGTTAATCCTACTTAAAATTATGTGGCCATGAATAAGCCTGTCTATTTCTTCCTGGCCTTTGGCCTGATGGTTTTGTTCCAACTGGGGGTGCCCCTGCAAACGGCTTACCGCTACGAGGTAGCACTGCGTAAGGGAACGGCGTTCAAATTCGACACGGAACCCATCGACCCCAACGACCCTTTTCGGGGAAAATACGTGGATTTGCGTTTTTCGCCACTGGAAGACCAGCTGCCGCGGAAAACGATCAAACAATTAGCGACCCAGCTCGTTCCCGGGCAAACAGTCTACGCCACAGTAGTTACCGATAACAAAGGCTACGCCAGGCTGTCTGGCATCTACCCGGAAGCACCGGTGGAGGATATGCCCTACTTTTCGGCGCAGGTAAACTACCTCAACCAATGGGATACAACAGGCACGATGATCAGTTTGCGCTATCCTTTTGAACGCTTTTACCTGGAGGAGCACCGGGCGCCCGCCGCTGAGGATCGCTATCGGGAAGCCTTGCGCGACAGCACGCAGAACGTGTACGCCCTGGTACGGATCAGAGGCGGGTTGGCGGTACTGGAGGATGTCGTAATCAACGGGGTGTCGATTACGAAATAGGCCATACGAAGTACTTGCTCGCAGCGTGTTACAAATCCGTGTCAACGCACAGGCACGCAGCGGCACTCCGGGCAGCTCAACGAGTGCTAAGCGCCGGACCGAACGGGACCTACCTGCTCATGGCGGCCCAAAAAATTCAGAATATGATGGGCCAACTCCTCCCCCGCATCTTCCTGCAGGAAATGGCCGGCATCTTTTACCCGTTTACCGGGAATTTCTTCGGCAGTGGGTACCAGTTCAGCAAAGAAGCCCCGGGCGCCCCCGATGATGGGATCCTGGTCGGAAAAGAGAACCAGACAGGGTTTTTGCCAATCGCCCAGTACTTCGCGGGCCTTGACCATATAGGGAACGGCAGGATTGGTGGTTTCCAGTGGCACCAGCGCGGGAAAAGCGCGGGCACCGGCCTTGTACTTGGCGCTGGGAAAAGGTGCATCGTAGGCTTTGCGGATGATTTTTTCCAGCGACCGGTAAGTGCCTTGCTGAATAATTCGGCCGATCGGCAGCACGGGAGAATTGCGGGCAAAAGAAACCCAGGCTTTGAAGGCTTTACCCGGAATTTCGGTCCCGTTGGGCAGGAAGGTATTCATGATTACCAGGCGTCTGAACAATTCCGGGCACTGCCCCACCATCGCCAATCCGAGGAGGCCGCCCCAGTCCTGCACCACGAGGGTGATGTCCTGGAGTTCCAGTTGATCGATGAATTTTTCCAGACTACGCAGATGAAATTCGAAAGTATAGTTGGCCTGATCCAATGGCTTATCGGAGCGGCCGAAGCCGAACCAATCCAGTGCCAGTACCCGGTGGTCAGCCGCCAGCGGGGGGATCATCTTGCGGTACAAGTAGGACCAACTGGGCTCACCATGAAGCAGCAGAATTGTTTCACCGGCACCTTCATCTACGTAGTGCAGGCGCATACCGTCCATTTCCAGATAACGGGGTTGGTAAGGCCAGTCAGGAATTTTAGCAAAAGCCTGGTCAGGCGTACGAATGAAATCCATTGGATCTAGCTGTTTATTTTAAAATACCACAAACTATCCACAAAATAGTGCTTTTGATCCGTAAAAGTCGTTTGAATTTCAAAGCCACTTTGAGTGGCCAACATCTTAATATCGCGGTCGTTGTACTTGGTGGACACTTCCACCGAAATGGGTTCCCAGGCGGAGAAATGCACGCTGAGTTGGAGTTGTTTGATCTTCACCAACTGATCTGTTTTGCTGACGATATAGCTTCGTGCTTCGCCACTGGCGGGGTTGTAGGTTTCCCAGTGTAAAAATTGGGCAGGATCAAAGTTGGCGCCTAATTCCCGATTGATCCGATGCAATAAATTCAGGTTGAAAGCAGCCGTAATCCCAGCCGGATCATTGTAAGCAGCCAGGATAGTAGCGGGATTTTTCTTGAGGTCGAACCCTGTGAGTACCAGGTCGCCAGGGGCCAGGTGGCTCGCCAGTTCCCGATAAAAACCGACGGCCTGGGTCTGGGAAAAGTTGCCAATATTGCCGCCCAGGAAGAAGACCACCTTGCGACGCCCCGTGGCCTCTTGCTGAATTTCAGTCAAAGCTTCCAGGTAATCGCCGGCCACTTCCTGCACATCCAGGTCGGGCCAGCGCCGGGCACAATCGCTGACGAGGTGCTCAAGGACATGCGCAGAAATATCGATGGGGCGATAGACAAAATCAGCTTTCTGCGCCAGGAAGTAGTCGAGCAGGATTTTGGTTTTTGTACCATCCCCGGCACCGAGTTCAATGAGTTCGAAGGGGTTGTCGCCAAAAGCCACCAGGATTTGTTCCTTTTGCTGCTCGAAAATTTCAAACTCACAATTGGTGAGGTAGTATTCGGGCATGGCCATGATCTGCTGAAAGAGCTTATCCCCGGCAGCATCGTAAAAATATTTACTGGGAATGTGTTTAGGGCTGCTACTCAGCCCCTGTTCGACGTCTACGGCGAAGGTGCTCAATTCGGTGATAGCCGGGCTGTTAGGAGTCATATAAAAATCGAATTAATGGTATGATGCACCAGTTTTTAAATTTAATTCCCAAGGGGTTGCGGTCAATCAGGCAGGTCCTTAGCGAGGCGAATACCCGTAAACTGCCAACGTTTGTCGGTGGGAAAGAAATTGCGATACGTCAGGCGGAGATGGGACCGCGGGGTAGCGCAAGAACCGCCACGGAGTACCATTTGGTTGATCATAAATTTGCCGTTGTATTCGCCGAGAGCCCCCGTCAGGCGGGGATAGCGCGGGTAGGGCAAATAGGCGCTGTTGGTCCATTCCCAGACATTGCCCAGTAGTTGATCATCGTCTTCAGCGCGGGGTGCGACGGGGTGCCACTGCTGGTCTTCGACCAGATTGGCCGAAGCAGGGATTTGGCTGCCATGCTGTTGCTCACAGGCCACTTCCCATTCTTGTTCGGTGGCCAGGCGGCAACCCGCCCAGCGGGCGTAGGCATCGGCCTCAAAAAAGCTCACGTGGGTAACCGGAGCGGCCAGGTCCAGGGGCTGCAGCCCCGCCAGGGTATAGTGGTACCACTGGCCATCTTTTTCGTACCAGTAGAGCGGTGCTTTGGTGTCGAGTTGGCGGGCCCATTCTATCCCTTCCATCTGCCACAGTTCGAAGTTATGGTAGCCGCCGTCCTGCATGAATTCCAGGTACTGGGCGTTGGTAACCAACTGCCGGGACAGGGCAAAGGCCGACAAGTATACCTGGTGATGGCTCAATTCATTGTCCCAGCAGAAGTCATCGCCGGCGTAGCCAATAAAATAATTCCCGGCGGCAACCGAAATCCAGGTAGCTGGTGATCGCGGGATACCTGGCGAGTCGGCTACTGCCGTTCGATAGGCCGGATACAGGGGGTTGGTACCCAAAATGTATTTGATATCCGTAACCAGCAACTCCTGGTGTTGTTGTTCGTGCTGCAGCCCGATTTCCAACAATTGGGCCAGTTCGGGCGACATGGCAGCCGTCGTAAACTGCTGGAGCCACTGCTCCAGGTGGTGGTCTACGTGCTGGCGGTAGGCGAGGATGGTTTCGGTAGTTGGGCGGGTCATGTTCCCGCGGCTGGTTCGCAGTATGCGAGGTCCCTGGCTTTCGTAGTAGCTGTTGAAAAACCAGTTCAGCCGCTCGTCAAAAAGTTGATAGGCAGGTACTTGTTCTTTTAGGATAAAATTTTCAAAAAACCAGGTCGTATGTCCCAGGTGCCACTTGGGTGGGCTCACATCGCCCACTGGCTGCACCACATAATCTTCGGGATGCAGCGGTTCGCACAAAAACACGCTCCACTGCCGCACCTGTTGGTAGCGCTGCAAACGAGACTGGGCAATGGCTAAATTGGGGCGGTGGGTCACGGCGATAATGAATTTAGGAACAAGCAGAATACCAGAGAATAAAATTACGCATCGACAATTTCCACTCCTTTCCAAAAGGCTACCCGACCAGTGATTTCCCGGGCGGCTTCCTTGGGGCTGGGGTAATACCAGGCAGCGTCTTTGTTCTGCTTTCCGGCAACCTGCAAGGTAAAATAAGACGCCAGCCCTTTCCACGGACAGGTGGTGTGGGTGTCGCTGGATTGGAAGTACGATTTATTAAGACTATCGGAAGGAAAATAGTAATTCCCTTCTACTTGAACCAGGTCATCACTTTCGGCCAGAACGACACCGTTCCACAAGGCTTGCTTTTTCATAGTTACAGATTATAGGTTGATGGTGAAACGAGGTTTGTTTATTAACGACAAAGTGGTTTGGATCTGGTTCCAAACCACTTCATACTACACCTATTAACTGTATAATTGGTAAAGTTGTTGAGTAGCCAGCGCGATTATGCTTGTTTTAAGGCCGATTTCCCTGCACCGGCTGGCAACGACACCAGATCTTGGTTGAGTTTAAAAAAAGAACGTCAACCACGAGCGCAACAAGGCCAATCGATGGTAGACCGCATTCAATTTAGCAGGGCGCCGGTTCGGCTTCCTGTCTTCCAGGGTATTGGGATACATCGTTTTCTAATGATTATTGGTTAATAGCAGCAATACTGATGCAATCTACGGGTGAATCTGGTTGTACCAACAGCTGCCCACGGGCGTTCACATCACCAATCGCGAGGTGGCCATTGGGATACAAATGAATTTGCCGTTGGGATCCAGGTTTTACGCCGTAGCGGGTGAGCAGTTGGTGATACTTTTCGATCAGTTCGTAGCTCAGGATACGTTGGTTGACAAAAACATCGTGGTATTCAAATTCAATTTTCACCAGTTCATCCTGGTTGTTGATGAGTTGGTCGGCCACCAGGTTTTTCCACAGGACAGCGTGTAAATCGCAGGTCGTGAACGCCGTCTTAACGGACAACGTGGGTTCGGCTGCAGGTGTGGTAGCATAGCTGCCGGCATTGAACAGGAAGCACGCGCAAAGGATGGAAAAAACAGTCGGGTATTTCATGGTTTTTGAATTTGGGTGATTTGGTTATTCATAAGGAGGCAAGTCTTGTGCCGGAAGTTGCACCATTTGCTAAAAATTTGATTTTCAGTTTATTGTAGCAACAAGTTTTTTTCCAAGAAGCTTCAACCTGTTCGTTTTCGCACACCAGGTGTGCGGCAACGGACGGTTCGTGGGTTATCCGCTTACTTACTCTATTTGATTTGATGCCACCATGTTCCACAAACCCCTATCTTTATCGTCAGGAAAAATTTCCACCATGATAAAAGCTACCTACACCCTTATTCTGGTCATCGCCATTGTTTACGTCTTGATGGTCACCAAGGCGCTGTTGTTACCTTTTGTCGTGGCGTTATTGATCTGGTATCTGGTAAAAGATATTCGGGATTTTATTGGCCGCATCAAGTTCATCCAGGAAAAACTCCCCATCTGGTTGAAAAACCTGTTGGTTTTTGCCATTATTTTCGGGGTCATCAGTTTTGTGGCCCGGCTACTGAGTAGCAGCATTGCGCAATTCGGCCTGGAGCTACCCGCTTACGAAGCCAGCGTGACTATCCTCAATGATTTTATAATCGAGCAGTACAAATTTGATGCCGTCAGGTATATTCAGCGTTTTTCCGGGAATTTCGATTTTTCGCAAGTGATCCAGCCCATCCTCAACAGCCTGAGCCAGTTGTTGAGCGATGGATTTATGATCGTCATTTACGTCATATTCCTCTTGCTGGAAGAATCTACTTTTTCCACCAAGCACCGTTTGCTTTTCCAGGAGGAAAGCAAATACCAGCAATCGAAGGAATTGCTGCAAGAAATCAATGAATCCTTTGGCAATTACATTACCATTAAGACCTTCACCAGCTTCCTGACGGCGGCACTCAGCTATTTTTTGATGTGGCTGTTTGATTTAGACACCCCTTTGCTGTGGGCTACGGTCATTTTCCTGCTCAATTACATTCCCAGTATTGGTTCCCTGATTGCTACCATTTTTCCGGTACTGATTGCGGTACTGCAACATGGTAGCCTGCTTTCCGGTTTATGGATACTGCTCGGGGTAGGCAGCATTCAAGTGTTGGCAGGCAACTTCCTGGAGCCTAAATTGATGGGCAACTCCCTCAATATCAGTCCGCTAGTGGTCATTATTTCGTTGGTCGTATGGGGTGCAATCTGGGGCGTACTGGGGATGGTGCTGAGCGTACCGATCATGGTGATGCTCATCATTGTTTTCGCCAAGTTTGAAGCCACCAAGCCGATCGCCATTTTGTTATCGGAGAATGGAAAAATAGGCGACTGAGGCAGGTATTGTGTAGCTTTACTTAAATCAACAAAAACAAGCTGAGCAGCACTACCGCAAAATAGGTAGCGATGGTAGCTGCCCCAGCGTATTCTTTGCTCATCCGCTGACCAAAGAACAACATGAGCAAGGCCACCGCCGAAAGTTGTACGCCGTAACGCGCATAATCGGTATCACCATAAACCACTATTTGGGTTGCGCCAAAACCGGATACCAGGCCTGCGGCCAACTCTACCACGGTGAGGGTTGCCAGCAGCAAGGGAACAAGATTACGGAGGGGGCTCTGCGCAAAATGCCCTTTCAACCAACTTAGGTTGCCCGACCAGTCCAGCACCTTATCCAGGCCCGACTGAAGAAAGACAATGGCCCAAAAAATAGCGATGACCAGGGCGATGAAGGGGATATATGCTAACATAAAACGAGCTTTAGTTGCTTAATAGCTGACAAGATAGCCAAATTTACACGAACTTGTTTACACCCTAATTACCATGCCTATTCTTACCATTACGGGTTCAGCGCGTCCTGATTCATCCAATGTCTGGCTGCTGCAAAAACTGGCGGAGCACCTGCCCCAGTATGCTTACCGCTATTTCAATATAGCCGATCTACCCCTGTTTCAGCCAACGCTCGACCAGCACCCCTGGCCCCCGGCAGTGGTCGCCTGGCGGCAAGCCGTGGCTACCGCTGATGCGGTTATAATAGCCACCCCCGAATACATCCACAATATACCTGCACTGCTGAAAAATGCTTTGGAATGGGTTACCAGCTCTGGCGAGCTGGCGGGGAAACCGGTACTGCCCATCACCTTCACGCCCCACGCTCCGCGGGGTGAGCGGGCCATGCAATCCTTGCTGTGGTCGCTGGAAGCCCTGGACGCCCGCATCGTGGTGCAGCTGCCGCTGTATCAAAACGAAATGATTAAAATGGCGGATGGGTTTTCACTTCCGGAAGAAGTGGCGGAGATGTTGGCCGAGGCCGTGGGGATGTTGGGGGTGGGTTAGAGACCGGTGGAAATGCTTCTTGGACAAGAGCCACCGCTTCTGATAGGAAGCAAAGCTAATAACCTACGGGGGGTACGGGCAACTGGTTGACAAGGTGTATGGGCCCAGTACTCACCAGACCCTGGCGGGTCAACCCACCCAGGCCTCGGTCGCCGTCATGGCCCTCCCCACTTTTGGGGAAAGCCAAAAGTTCTTTATCTACTCGCGGTAGCGAGTAGCCAGCAATTCCCAACCTTGTACCGATGAATGCCTCCTGAGGGAGGATAGTGCCGATGATTTAGAATTAATCCTGGTACTAATATACGGATTTGTTTTTAAAATAAAAATAAACCATAAAAAATTTATAAAAATAGCGGGTGCCCCCCGCTGTACCTCCCACAAATACTGTACTTTTGCTCTTCTAAAAACAGGTCAGATTTTGTCAAAACACGCGTTACATCCCGTCCGCAGTGCCTCCAGTTACTACGTTGATGTCATTTTGCCATTGGCAATTGGGCGGCCCTACACCTACCATGTTCCCGAGGAATTGGTCGTACAGGTTCAGGTTGGGGTGCGGGTAGAGGTGCAGTTTGGCAAAAGCAAGTTGTACACCGGTCTGGTCATGAACATACACCACCAGGCGCCCGAGCAACAACAGCCCAAATCCATTATCAGCATCATTGATGAGCAACCCATTGTCAATGAACAACAGTTTAAACTCTGGCGCTGGATCGCCGCCTACTACCTCTGCTCGCTGGGCGAAGTGATGAACGCCGCCCTGCCCGCCAACTTCAAGCTGTCGAGCGAAACCCGCGTGACCCTGGGGCCGCTTTTCCACCAGGATCCGGCGCTGCTCAACGACAAGGAATACCTCCTGGCGGAGGCCCTGTCCATTCAGGAAGAACTCAGCATCGACGACCTCCAGGGCATTCTCGGACAAAAGACGGTTTACCCTATTATCCGGCGGCTACTGGACAAGCGCATTATCTACCTCAAGGAAGACCTCCAGGAGAAGTACCGCCCCAAAACCATCAACTGCGTCCGCTTTTGCGAGCCCTACGCTTCCGACTCCAACGCCCTCCACGGGGCCTTTGAACTGGTTGCCCGCTCGGCCAAACAGGAACGCACCCTGCTGGCCTACGTGCAAGTCGTCCGGCAGCAGGAGTTTGTGCGCCAGCAGGACCTCATCAAGCTGGCCGATACGGACCACGGGACGATCAAAGCAATGGTCAAAAAAGAAATCTTTGAGGTCTACGAACGCGAGGTCAGCCGCATCGGCAGCTACGAAGAGGATACCATTGCGGCCAGCCAACTGGCTCCGCAGCAGGTACAGGCCTTACAGGAGATTCGTCAGGAATTTACCACCAAAGATGTTGTGTTGTTGCACGGCGTCACGGGCAGCGGCAAAACCCGGGTTTACCTGGAATTGATGCAGGACGTCATTGCCCAGGGCGGGCAGGTGTTGTACTTGCTGCCGGAAATTGCGCTCACTACCCAGATCATCGAACGCGTGCAACGGGTACTTGGCGAGTCCATCGTGGTGTACCATTCGCGGCTCAACCACAACGAGCGGGTGGAGATCTGGAACAAGGTGCAGGCAGGACAGGCCGCCGTACTCGGGCCGCGCTCCGCCATGTTTTTGCCTTACCGGCAACTGGGGCTCATCATCGTCGACGAAGAACACGACCCCAGCTACAAACAACGGGAACCCAACCCCCACTACCACGGACGCGATACCGGTATTATGCTGGCCCATATCTTTGGCGCCAAAGTGCTGCTCGGAACCGCAACGCCCGCGGTAGAGAGTTACCAGAATGCCCAAACCGGCAAGTACGGCCTGGTGACCATGACGGAACGCTTTGGTGGCGTAGCCATGCCCGAGATCGTCATTGCCGACGCCCGCCGTGAGCAGTTGGAACAGACCCTGCACAACCACTTCACCAGCCGCCTGCTCGACGAACTCAAGGCCGCGCTGGAACGGGGTGAGCAGGCTATCCTCTTCCAGAACCGCCGCGGCTACTCCCCTACCTATCGCTGCCCCACTTGCGGCTGGCATTCGGAATGTATCAACTGTGACGTGAGCCTGACGTACCACAAATTCCAGGAAATCCTCAAGTGCCATTACTGTGGCTACAGCACCAAGCTGCCTACCGAATGCCCCGCCTGCGCGAGCCCTCAGCTGACCTTACTGGGTTTTGGTACCGAAAAAATCGAAGATGAGCTCAAAATTTTCCTCCCCGACGCCAAGATCGGCCGGATGGATTTTGACACCGTCAAAGGCAAATACGCCCACGCCCGGATTATTGGTGAATTTGAGGAAGGCAAGATCGATATTCTGGTAGGTACCCAAATGGTCACCAAGGGGCTGGATTTTGAACGGGTCGGTGTCGTGGGTATCCTCAGCGCCGATCAGCTGTTGCAATTCCCCGACTTCCGCTCGGCCGAGCGCGGTTTCCAACTCATGCTGCAGGTAGCCGGCCGGGCCGGGCGCAAGCACCGCCAGGGCAAAGTCATCATCCAGGCTTTCAATACCGCACACCCCGTTATTGCCGAAGTGCTGGCAGGCGATTATGCCGCCTTCTTCCGGCGCGAGATCCAGGAGCGGCACCAATTTGCCTATCCTCCTTTTCACCGGCTCATCCGCATTACCCTCAAACACAAAAACCCCAAGACCGTCAACGACGCCATGCAGCTTTACGCCCACTGGCTGAAACAAGCGCTGGGGGAATGGGTGCTTGGTCCGGCCGTCCCTTACGTGGGTCGCGTCCGCAACTATTACCTGCTCGACCTCCTGGTCAAGCTCGAACAGGCCCCCGATAAGATCAAATTTGCCAAACAACACATCCGCGCCGCTACCGATAAGATTCACCTCACCCAAGGTTACAGCAACGTGCGGGTGAGTATTGATGTAGATCCGTATTGAACTCAAAAATGGATTAAAAATGGGTCAGCGCAAGGGAATCTTTTAACGTATCCCCGAAGAATTAAACCTTACCGCTCATCGGCTGTTAATCCAACACAAAGATTTTCTATCTTCGCAGCGCGTATAAAAACCAAGGACAACCCATGGATAAAACAGCTTTTTTCGACCAGTTTGTCAACCGCCACATTGGCCCCGCTCCTGCCGGGATAGAGCAGATGTTACAAGCCATTGGCGTAGCGGATCTGGAGCAGCTGATCGAAGAAACGGTGCCGGCTGATATTCGCCGCCACCGTCCCATTGAAGTGCCTGCCGCACAAACGGAATACGCCTACCTGAGCGACCTGCGCGCGGTGGCGGCCAAGAACAAGTTGTACAAATCGTACATCGGCCTCGGCTACCACGGCACCATCACGCCGTCGGTTATCGCCCGCAACGTGTTCCAAAATCCGGGCTGGTACACCCAGTACACCCCCTACCAGGCCGAGATTGCCCAGGGGCGCCTGGAAGCACTGCTCAATTTCCAGACCATGGTGAGCGACCTCACCGGATTGGAGATCGCCAATGCGTCCCTGCTCGACGAGGGTACGTCAGCGGCCGAAGCCATGACCCTGTTTTTTGCCCAGAAGAACAAGCGCAACCGCGACCTTCCCATCAGCGACTTTCTGGTGTCGGATCAGGTGCTGCCACAGACCATAGCCGTGCTGCAAGCGCGGGCCGAACCCCTGGACATCAACGTCAAAGTACTACCCGTCAGCGACTTTGAACTAACGGATAGCGTTTTCGGTATCCTGCTGCAATATCCGGCAGCCAACGGTGCCGTGGAAGACTACCGCGCCCTGACCGCCGAGGCCAATGAAAAAACCATCTACGTGACGGTAGCCGCCGACCTGTTGGCGCTCACCCTGCTGACTCCTCCGGGAGAATGGGGCGCTGATGCCGTGGTCGGCAATACCCAACGCTTTGGCGTTCCCATGGGCTACGGCGGCCCCCACGCTGCTTTTTTTGCCTGTAAAGACGACTTCAAGCGCGTCATCCCGGGCCGCATCATTGGCATTTCCATCGACCAGCGGGGCAAACGCGCGCTGCGCATGGCTCTCCAAACCCGCGAGCAACACATTCGCCGCGAAAAAGCCACCTCCAATATCTGCACCGCTCAGGCGCTGCTGGCCATTATGGCGAGCATGTACGCTGCCTGGCACGGCCCCATTGGCCTGACCGCCATCGCCACCCGGGTACATACCCTCGCCCAACTGTTGGCGCAGGAAGCCAAAGCATTGGGTTTTGAGCTGGAAAGCGAAAGCTTCTTCGACACCATCAGCCTCAAAGCCGACCCCGGTACCCGCCACGCCATTCGCCAGGCTGCCCTGGCCGCCGAAGTGAATCTTTACTATACGGATCACAGCGTGCAGATCAGCCTGAACGAAACCACCACCCGGGAGGATATTGAACAACTGGCCGGCATCCTGGCTACCGACCTGGAGCAGGATACCGTCTCGCTTAGCAGCCAGGCACCAGCCACCGTGGCTTTGCCCGAAGCGCTGCAACGGCAGTCGGAGTTCCTCACCCATCCGGTGTTCAACACCTACCAGACCGAGACCGAGATGATGCGCTACCTCAAGCGCCTCGAAAATCGCGACCTCTCCCTGACGCACTCCATGATTGCGCTGGGGTCTTGTACGATGAAACTCAACGCGGCCTCGGAGCTGATGCCCGTCAGTTGGGCGGCTTTCGCCAACCTCCACCCCTTCGTGCCCAAAGACCAGGCGGCAGGGTATTACCAGATTTTCCAGGAACTGGAGGCGTGGCTGAGCGACATTACGGGTTTCAAAGCCTGCTCCCTACAGCCTAACTCCGGTGCCCAGGGTGAATACACCGGCCTGCTCACCATCCGGGCCTACCACCACGCCCGGGGTGACCAACACCGCAAGGTGGCCCTCATTCCCGATTCGGCCCACGGCACCAACCCGGCCAGTGCAGTCATGGCGGGGATGCAGGTAGTGGTCACCAAGTGCGACCAAGATGGCAACATTGACCTCGAAGATTTGCGGGCCAAAGCCGAAGCACACGCCGAGAATTTGTCGTGTCTGATGGTCACCTACCCCTCGACCCACGGCGTTTTCGAAACGCGGATCAAAGAAATCTGTCAACTCATCCACGAGTTTGGCGGCCTCGTCTACATGGACGGCGCCAATATGAACGCCCAGGTCGGACTGACCAGCCCCGGCCTGATCGAAGCCGACGTGTGCCACCTGAACCTGCACAAGACCTTCGCCATCCCCCACGGTGGTGGTGGCCCGGGCATGGGACCAATTTGTGTGAACGAGAAGCTCGCACCTTTCCTGCCCAAGCATCCCCTGGTAGAAACCGGTGGCGAACAAGGAATCCTGCCGGTTTCGGCGGCTCCCTGGGGTAGTGCCAGTATTTTACTGATCAGCTACGCCTACATCAAGATGTTGGGCCCCGACGGACTGACCGCAGCCAGCAAGTTTGCCATCCTTACGGCCAACTACATCAAGGCGCGCCTGCAGGACCACTACGAGGTGCTCTACACCGGCCACCAGGGACACACGGCCCACGAACTCATCCTGGATCTGCGCCCGTTCAAGAGCCTGGTGTCTGCCGAAGACGTGGCCAAGCGCCTGATCGACTACGGCTTCCACGCGCCTACCCTGAGCTGGCCAGTGGCTGGCACCATCATGATTGAGCCGACGGAAAGTGAAAACAAGGCCGAACTCGACCGTTTTTGTGACGCCATGATCGCCATCCGCCAGGAGATTGACGAAATCGCCGATGGGGTCGCCGATCCGGAAAACAACGTCCTCCACAATGCCCCCCACGTCATGGAGTGGCTGACGGCCGACAGCTGGGACTTCCCCTACAGCCGGGAAAAAGCAGCCTGGCCACTACCCTACCTGCGCGAAGGCTACAAATTTTGGCCCTTCGTGGCTCGCATTGACAATGGCTATGGCGACCGGCACCTGGTGTGTACTTGTCCGCCGATCGAGAGTTACGCGGAATAGTCCAGGAATAGCCTATTGGATCAAGCTGATCCGGTTTTAGCGATACCTGGCCGTAAAATTGTACAATAAAAATGCCCGCCTCTTTTCGGAAGCGGGCATTTTTTTTTTGCGAAGCCACAATAGTGGCCGGGGGGGTAAAAAGACTTAAGCGCCAAAACGGTAGCCAACACCCAGCTTAACTGCAATAATAACGCCAGGAATACTTACTTCTTCCTGGGTACCATTGCTATCTGAATATTTGGTATTATCAGAAATAACGCGGCCTACATTTATGCCAAAATCAAAAACTATATTCTTCTGGGAAACGGCTTTGAAACCCAGCCCAACACCAGCACCCAGGCGGGATTGAGTGAGATCCGCAAAAGAAGAAGAACCATCGTTCGTATAGCTGCGATTGACGTAGCGGACAAAAGCAGCAGCGTAGAACTTGTCGGCTCCATCAGCGGGGTTGAAGTAATATTTTCCTACGGCCTGAATGGGTACACCGGTATACTTCTGGCTGCGGTCTTTGTCTTTTGCAGCGTTGTAGCCCACGTTGGCTTCAATACTAAAATCTTCCGACAGGACGAAGTCGGCACCCACATTGATACCGCCGAAGAGCAGCCCAACTGGATTGATGGTCGCATCGATTTGCGCATCAGCGCGGAAAGTAGTAAGCGCGAATGCGCAGATCGCGAAAAGAACAATTCTGAGTTTCATGAAAATGTGTTTGGTGAAATTAATGGGTCAAAGCTAAGGGATTAATGGTCCTAAAAAAGTAGTTTATTATACCCTTAACCTTTTTGCACACAACCGTTAATAAAAACAAAAAGATTACGGCTGCGGCTTGTTGCCCAACGAAATCATGTTAGCAAACAAGCGGTAAGCCCCAGCTACCCCCGCCGGAAGTTCCCGAAACCAGGAATAGCCGGTGTAGATGTAGTAGCCTTTGCCGTAGGGCGCTACCAGCAGACCACCGTCGCGGGGTTCTTCTCCGGGGTCGTTGCACGACAAGATGGCGGTGTACTCCGGCGCCCATTCGTTGGGGAAGTAGAGGCCGCGTTCCTGTACCCAGCCCTTGAAATCGGCGGCCGAGATCTTGTTGGGTTCGTTCAGCAGCGGATGGTCGGGGGCCAGCATCCGCACGTCAGCTTCTTCCACCGTTACCCGGTCGCGGCTGACCTTGAACGGATAAGGGCCCATCTCTTCCATTGGCACGTTGAGGCCGCGGTTGGTATTGTACTGCACGATGAGGGTGCCGCCCTGCTCCACGTATTCCAGGAGATAGGGTTGGTAGACGGGCATGCGATCTACGGTATTGTAGGCCCGCACGCCCAGGATAATGGCGTCGAAACTTTTCAGTCGTTCGGTATTCATGTCCCGGTCGTCGAGGAGGGTGACCTGGTAGCCGATCTGTTCCAGGCTTTGGGGAATATCGTCACCGGCCCCCATCAGGTAGCCAATGTACTGGCCTTCTTTTTTAATATCGAGGCGCACCAACTTAGCCGTTGCATCGAGCACCAGCGTTTGTTTGGGGATGTGCTCGTAGTCGATGATGACCTCCTTTTTGGTATAGACGTTTTCACCGATCGTCAGCAGGGGGGTGAGGAAATTTTCTTCCTGCCCGCTAGCTGGAGGGTAGAGCATAAACTTATAGTTAGCCTCCTGTCCTTTGCGTGCCAATTCTACGGCGAGGGTCTCGGGCTCGATGCGCCAACCGGCAGGACGAGCCAGTTTCAGTTCGCCCGCCACCTTATCCTGGCCGGCCACTACTTTTACGACGATTTCCTGGGGCTTGGTATCGGCAAAGATGTATACTTTTTCCGCCAGGTCGACGAACACCGGCGGCGTCACTTCAAAAGGGCTGTAGAGTTCTCCCTTAACGGGGTCTGTGGTTTTGTAAACCACGGGTTTCGTGGCGTTCAGCTGGTACCATTGCCCGTTTTTCTGGTCATAGAGTTCCAGTTCGAAGGTGGCCGTCAGCACGGGTGGCGTTTGGGGCAGCCCGCGCAACAATTGGTCGTTGACCGTGTACATACCCAGGGTTCCCTGGTCGTTGAGCCAGTAGGCATTGCTCAGGGGCATAGTGGCGGGCAGCAACAGGGTATCCAGCCACTTTTGGTCTTTATTGGTGAGCAGGTCGGTCTCTTTCATTTTAGCCGCAGCTTCCGTCGAAAACTTGATGCTGCGCAATTTAACGGGCACACCAGAGCGGTTGATGGCTTCCAGATTGAGTACAATTTGCTGGCCAGGAGCAGCACTCGGGTCGGTCGCTACCACCTCGAGGAACAGGCCGAGAACGCCTTCGATCAAGGTATTAACTTCCGCCAGTTTCACCGTTTTCCAGTGACAATCGGGCAGGGCCGTGATCAGTTGCTGGATACGCAACAAGTCGGGTAAGCTATTTTCGGGTTGGTCAAAGTCGAAGTCTTCGAGGGCGGCGGCCACGGCCTTGCCCACCACTTCGCCGCCTTTTACGCGGGTCCAGGTGGTGTTGATCCCTTCGAAGGGATCGATTGCACCGGCGGGCATGGTGCCTTTGACGAGCTCGAGGTATTCTTCCACCTCGCCCCGGCTGCCGCTGGAACCAAAGCCCTGGCTTTTGTGCTGGCTGCGGCTGGTGGCGGCTATTTCGGGTACCGAGATACCGCGCTTGGGCAGGTAAGTGCCGACGTCAACCGACACCAAATTCGTTTTATCGGCTTTGGCGAAGGCTTCTTCACTGCCGTAGAACCACCAGGAGGTATTGAAGAAGATGCGGGCGGGTTGCCAGGGTGCTACTGCTTTCAGTTGTTCGGGGAAAGCCGTTTTGTTACCCGTCAGGTCGAACGATTCCACCGACAGCATGGCCGAGGCGGTATGGTGGCCATGGGTAGAGCCAGGGCTGCGGTGGTCGAAACGATTGATAATGATATCGGGTTGAAACTTGCGAATGACCCAGACGGCGTCGGCCAGCACCTGGTCTTTGTTCCAGATATTGAAGGTCTCATCGGGGTGCTTGGAAAAGCCGAAGTCGTTGGCGCGGGAGAAAAACTGCTGCCCGCCATCGATCCGGCGGGCCGCCAGCAATTCCTGGGTACGAATTACCCCCAGCAATTCGCTGATCTCAGGCCCCACGAGGTTTTGCCCGCCGTCGCCCCGGGTAATGGACAGGTAGGCCGTATTGGCGTGCCTGACATTGGCCAGGTAGGCAATCAGGCGCGTGTTTTCATCATCGGGGTGCGCCGCAAAATAAAGGGCCGAGCCCAGGAAATTGAGCTTCTGCAACCCATCGTGCAAGTCGGTGGAGGTCCACCTTTTGGGGGCTTGCGCGTAGGTACTGAAGGTGCTAAAAAGCAACAAGAGGGGAAGGAGTAAAATCTGAATCCGCTTCATAATAGACCAATGGTTACGTGTAATGGAACCAGCCGGTGCGCTGTCTGGTGCACCTGCCGTAGGAAGTAGACAAAAGTAAGGGTTATTTAGAGCCTGTTTAGAAATTTAATTTGGCTAAAAACAAATATACCAAATCAACCAGAGCAAAATAGTTGATGCTTCCTGATTTTCAAGGATTTAAGAACCTGGCGTCGGCATGAAAATTTCATTTAGCCCGCTAAATTCAATTTTAATCCCTTAGCCAGAACCTCAAATCGTTGAACTCCGAGGAGGAACGACGATCAGCGAAGCTAAAATCAGTTCGCAAAATTTCTAAACAGGCTCTAAGTTGACGTTTTATAGAACTGTATGCGCAATAAACTCCGCATCGTCGTCAATGATGAGGTCATCCTGGCGGCGAAAACCGATGGCGGCGGGGTGATCGGTGTAGAACACGGAGCCCTGGTAGCGGTAGCCCTGGGTGTCGACGGAAAAGCTGGCCAGGTCCTGATACACATAGGGCAGGCTGCCGTAGTCGCCGGCATTTTCGGCCACAGGGCGTGCCTGCCCATCGTAGAGGGCCACGTTTTCGCCGGTACGGCCAAAGATGGGCTTGCGGGCGTAACGGCCATTGGGGAAATCGGTTGCCGAAAAAGAAGCCTTCAGCAGGATATCTTCGTGGGGATGCTGCTGCTGAACAAACGGCAGGCAACCTTTGGATTGCAGGATCATGGTCCAGGCCGGGTTGAAGATTTTGACCTTATCGGCGAGCACCAGGTCGGTGAGCAGATCCATCAGCTCGGGTTCTTCGTAGGCGATAAAATCCCAGGGAATCATTTTGTACCAAAAATCGAACTGGATAAACCGCTCGGGGCCTACCTCAACGAAGACCCCGTTTTCGGGGTCAAAGATGACCGCTTCGAGGGCGACCTGGTGCACCTCCCGGAAGCCAGCGGCGCGCGCTGCTTCGGCGAGGACATCCACGTTGAGCATATCCTCTTCGTAGCCCATGGTGGAAAGCAGGAGATTGGGCTCGCGGTTGGGGTGTTGCTGGAGCAACTGTTGAAAGCGGCGGGTGAGGGCAGGCAGGAGGGCGTCGTAAGGGCCGCCGCCCACCTTGCGTTTCATCTCCACCCACAGGTGGCGCTGCACGTGGGCGGTTTCGGGAATGAGCGAATAGGTATCGGCGTTGAATTCCAGCATTTTGAGCGGAAAATCACCGAAGCCACCGGCAAAGTCAAAGCGGCCGAGGAGGAAGTCGTCCCATTCGTTTTCCATGGAATATTTGACCAGGCGCTGGGCGTTGTGGGGAATGCCCAACTCGCGCCAGTTGCCCTTTTGTACCAGGTTGCGGGCCGTGGTGCGCAAGGCGTCGTAGCCCTGCTGGGCAGCGAGGGTCCAGGAGCGTTGTTCGGCCGGGCTGATGGCCAGGATCTGCTCAGCAAAGTAGGCTTCGTTTTCGCCGGTAGCCAACCATTCCATCCCTTCGCGGCGCATAAAGCGCCGCGAAGGGATGGGTGCGGGGTGCAGGCGGCTATCCACCGAAGGAACGGGTTGAGCGACTACCCCCAAAACCGGATCTGCTGCCGCTGCTGGGTCGGCTTACCCGGGTAGACGTCGAGCGGATGGTATTGCCCGTGGAATTGTTGACGCGGTTGTAGGTATTGGGATCCCGGTAGGCGCTGGCCGAGGGCCGGAAGCCACCCATCATGCTGCGACCGATCATGTAGCCAAAAAAACCGTAGCTGGCGGCCCGGAAAACACCTCCGTGGGTACTGGAATGCCCGGACTGTTGTAAAAACCGTGCTTCTGTGAGGGTAAACGTATCGATGGTGCCGTTGAGGTACTTGGCGATGATGAGGCTCTTGGCGGTATCGGGGATGGGCCGTTCGTCCTCAATTTTAAATTCTTCGGGTTGCACTTCAACGACCGTCGTGATCAGGCCCTGGGAAGGCACCTCTATTTCTTCGGTGCTGCCCCCACAAGCCGCAATGGCTGCGGCTCCGAGTACCAGGAACAGGAACAGGAAAAATGGGTTTTTCGCAAAAGTGTGCTGGAACATAAGGTCAGGTTAAGCATGATTAGGCATAAAGAAGAAAGCGCTTTGCTTCCGGTAACGGGGTAAATATATAGCTTTGTTGATGCTTAAACAAATCCTGAAATGAGAAGGATTGGTGATAAAAATTAAAATTGTGAAGAAACCCATCTGGCGTTTGTCCGAGAAATCGGCCCTGATCATTGCTGTTTTTATTGCCGGGCTGTGCTCCATTGTCTACGAGTTGCTGATTTCTACCACCAGCTCCTATTTTCTGGGTGATAGTGTCAAGCAATTTTCGCTGACCATCGGCATCTACATGGCGGCGATGGGACTGGGTTCCTACCTGTCGAAATACCTGGAAGACCGCCTGCTGCGGCATTTTATCTGGATAGAACTGGGCCTGGGGCTGGTGGGTGGCGCCAGCGTGCCCATCCTTTACGGTGCTTTTAATGCGCTGACGGTGGACCAGTACCAGGTGCTGATGCTGTTGCTGACGGCGGTCATTGGCACGCTTACCGGCTTCGAAATCCCCCTGCTGGCGCGGATCATGAAGAAGTACTACCCCTTGAAGACCAATTTGGCCAACGTGCTTTCGCTCGACTACATCGGCGCCCTGGCGGCTACCCTGCTGTTTCCCTTTTTGCTGCTGCCCTTTTTTGGGCTGTTCCGCACGGCGGTGCTTTTTGGGTTGCTCAACATCGCGTTGGGGTTCTTTATCTACACCTACTTCCGGCGGCTGGCTCAGGGCGAGCGGCTGCCGTGGGTGAACGCCGTTTCGGTGGTCATCATTATGGGCTTTTTGTTGTTGCTGCTGTTCAGCCAGCAACTGCTCCAGCGGTGGGAAAGCGCGTCCTATTCCCATACCATCATCCACGCGGAGCAGTCGCCGTACCAACAAATTGTGCTCACCAAAAACCAGGCCGACACCCGGCTGTACCTGAACCGGGTGATCCAATTCTCGTCGCTGGACGAGTACCGCTACCACGAGGGCCTGGCCCTGCTGCCGGCCGGTCAGCTGCCCGAGGTGCGGCGCGTGCTCATCCTGGGCGGTGGCGAGGGGTTACTGGCGCGGGAAGTGCTGGCCATTCCGTCGGTCCGGGAGGTGGTGATCGTAGATCTGGACGGGCGCATCTTCGAGCTGGCGCGCAACCATCCCCGGCTGCGGACCCTGAACAAGGATGCCCTCTACGATCCGCGGGTGCGCACGGTCACGCAGGATGCCTCCCTTTTTCTGCATTTTGATTCAACGGCTTACGACCTCATCCTGGCCGACTTGCCCGACCCGTCCAACGAAGCGGTAGCCCGGCTGTACAGCACCTACTTTTTCCGCCTGGCCAAAGCCCGCCTGCAGCCGGGTGGCGTGTTTGCTACCCAGGCGGGCAGCCCTTTTCATACGCGGCGGGCCTTCTGGTGCATCGCCGCTACGGTGCGCCAGGCGGGTTTTGCCTACGTGCTGCCCTACCACCTCTACGTGCCTTCCTTTGGCGACTGGGGTTTCGTGATGGCCGCCGCCACCCCTTTCCAGCCGCCGGCGATCCCGCCGGGCCTGACGACCCGCTACCTGGAACCCGCCGCACTGGCCCAGCATTTTCACTTCGCCCCCGATATTGACGATCCTGGCCACATCCGCGCCAACAGCCTGGACCAGCCCGTGCTGCTCGACTACTACCTGGCGGAGTGGAAAACCTGGCGGAAAGAAAAAATCCAGTAAATTGGCAGTAATTATTGTTTTATAAAAATTGCCCCTGAGGCATCCCTGCACGGAGGTTTTGGAACATATTTTGACAAAACTTGGCTTTGATACCCACCAACCTATGAAAAACGACCCTTCAGCGCTCGGTCGCCACCTTATTCTGGAGCTTTACGATTGCCCGGCGGAACTGCTGCGGGAGCCGGCCCAGTCGGAGGAGTTCCTGCTCACCGCGGCTGCCCGGCTCCGGGCCACGGTGGTGACGTCGCATTTTCATGCTTTCTCCCCGTACGGCGTCTCCGGGGTGGTCATCATCCAGGAAAGTCACCTGACGGTGCATACCTGGCCCGAGCACGGCTACGCAGCAGTGGATATTTTCACCTGTGGCGACCTTGATCTGGAAGCGGGTATCGCGTACTTGCAAACGGCTTACCAGGCCGGGCGCTGCTGGCAGCGGGAATTGCCACGGGGGATGGCGCTGGTGGGGTGAGGTGTGGGTTGGGGAATTTGGTACGCGCCTTGCTCACCCCAAAAAAATCTTACATCTTAAATCGGAAATCTTACATCTTAAATTATTTAAGATTTAAGATGTACGATGTACGATTTTGGGACGTGCACTGGTTGCCAGGGCTGCGTTGATTTTGGTGCTCGCGCCTGCCACGTCTTCAGCTTGGGCGAGGCAGCTAAAGCAAAGTCTCGCAGCGAAAGAGCTTGCCACGCTTTTTAGCGTGGACGTGATTTTAAGCTTTATTTATCGTCGCGGCATACCTCTGATAAGAACCCATCCCCCGCCCTTCCCTTTCAAGGAAGGGAGTCCAGACGCGCGATTTTTGCCGAGGCTAGTGGTAAATTCAACGCTGGCAGTTAACTTGCAACTGGTCTTAGACTACTGCACTGCTCAAAAGTGCCCCCGCTATTCGTAGACTAGTCTACGAATAAATAGGTACAGCAGTCTGCGACTGCGGTGCCAGGCAACGCTGAAGACGTGGCAGGCAACTACTATACGCTCATCTCGTGTTGAGCGTATGGTATCGCGGATACAATCCGCGACAATCCTGGCTTCCTTTCCGCCTCCCGCCACCCGCGCTGAAGACGCGGCAGGCGCTGCTTGCTGCGCAAGCGGTCTCCTAAAGGACTACGGCTATAACACAAGTTGCATTATCAAGCAGGAAGAGGCCTTGGCAAATGGGGTTAAATCTATCTAATTCCCATTGATTTGACGTTATTCCTTTGGGTCGGGCAGTCACAGCGGTAGGTATCCACAACGCTGAGGTCTTGAAAAAGGACCGCAGCGCGGTCAAATTATGTTAGCCCTAGCACCCCCAATTCTTTCCG
>Ga0208544_10000294_pt1 | contig 41505 bp, 52 predicted proteins | sample DEB08_DNA_9_FD_184526 | JGI IMG/M metagenome (GOLD analysis project Ga0208544, IMG submission 184526) | Aqueous microbial communities from the Delaware River and Bay under freshwater to marine salinity gradient to study organic matter... | ecosystem: Environmental > Aquatic > Marine > Coastal ... | reverse complement strand
TGCCTTACAATTATGCCTACAGTGCGCTATCTGGCACACCTTCTGCCAGTATGTATAATTCATATAACACATCACCAGTCGCCCAAACAAATCCGTTTTTAGCCGGAATAGGAGCTTACACTACATACCAAGGGCTAAATAATTAAGTATAGATGGAGTAATTAAATGGCTGATCCACTACAAAGAGTTTTTACAGGTCAAGGGCCTCTTATATCTGACGAAGCTACAAAGAGGGGCATTGGATCTCTTTATGATATTTCTAAAGATTCTTTTAACAAAACTCAAAATTTAAAAAAAGTTCTTGGAACTGGTATTTTATCTGAATTAATAAAAATGGGGCAAGAAGCGACTGGTTCTTATTCTGGTCCAGAAATAAAACTTGAAGAAAGCATTTCTAGTGAGCTTCCTTCAGAAAATATTTTTGGAGATTTTGCGCTTTCAGGTTTAAATACTATGGGTTCACGCGACAGTATATACCGTGAAGATGAAGAAGATAGATTTAATGAAAAATATGGTAATATTGATATTACAGAGTTTGAACCAGATGAATTTCCTACTATTGTTGATATACCTGGAATAACAAATACAGCAGGTACTTCTACAAAATTAGAAGAAGCTGCAGGTGGTTATGTTGCTCAAGACCCAAGTGAAATAGGAAAATTAATACCTAAGAAAGCCGAGGAAAAATTCTTTACAGGTCAACCTGGCAAGCCAAAGCCCGGTGAAATGATGGATGATCAATTTTTTAAGTATCCTGACGCAACTTTTCCTGGAACTGAAAAGGCTATGGAAGATACTTTTAAAGAAGCTCTTTTAGACACAGCTAAAGCTAAAGGTGAAACAGTAACGCCAGAAACACAAGAGGATCTCTTAGAAAAATACAAAAAAGAATTTTATGATGCCACTGGACTTGACTCAAGTGGTAAGGTTGATAAGAGTGCGGCTCTTATGGCTTTAGGTCTTAGCTTAATGCAGAATAAAGCTGGTAAAGGATTTAATGTAGGCAAAATGCTATCTGCTGTTGGAGAGGCTGGAGAGAAAGCACTGCCAGAACTTACTAAAGCTAAAGCTACAGCTAAAGCTGAACAAGTAGCGGCAGGTAAATATGCTCTTGGTCAAATTCAAGCTGGAAAATCAGCATCAGCTGCTCTTGCAAAAGAAAGAAGAGCGCTAAATCAAGCTAGAGATTTAAAAATATTAGAATTAAATATAGACGCTAAGAAAGACAAAAAAGCAGGTTTAGAAGTAAAAGGCGTCAAAAATGTAAAATATTTTAATGGATTTGATGTAGAAATGGGGAGAAACGCAACAGGCGCAAAATTTGCTCTTCCCGGAAGTGCTTTAAATAAAACAGAATCTGCTATGAAAAGAATTAATGGCGCTTTAACAAAAACTGATGAAATTGATGTATTATTATCTTCTTACGATAATGTGGGTAATTTTGCTGGAAGTGCTGGTACAATAGCTTTAAACAGAGCAAAGGAAATGGCTAACAGGTTTGGCGCTGACTTTGATTTTAACAATCCTAAAAATAAAAATTTATCTCCAAGACTTCAAATAGAATCATTAGGTAACGCAATTATAGCTGAGTATAAAAAAATGTTAACTCAAGAATCTGGAAATGGTATTTCAAATACAGATGTAAATAGATTAGTAGAGCTGTTAGGAAAACCAGGAGAATTTTTAAGTATAGAACAGTTGCAAATGAATGTTGGCGCTATTAGGGAAATATTCTTATCTAAAAAACAAGATATAGATGGTGTAGCTAATCTTCTTCAAGATCCAGCCTATTATGCGTTAGAATCTGAATGGGAAGAAAACAAAGAAAGAGCAATGAATTTAAAAAGAGTAAAATATAACCTTGTAGATGGAGACATTGTTACAAGCGCTATTCCTAGAATTTCTGTAATATCAAAGGATTAAAATTAATATGGGTATTATTTCAGTAGATACTGCTTATGGAGCAATGGAGTTTGAAATTAGTGGTGATGCCCCTACTCAATTAGAAAATGACAAAATAAGAGAAATTGTTTCTAATCCTAAACCTTTTTTTTCTGAAATAGATCAGGGTCAAACATCAGCGCAAGGCTCTGATCAAAGTTTTGATACGACAACTGGTATTCAAGATGCGGGTCTTCGAGCCAGCTTAAGTATAGCAGATAAATTTGAAGAACAAGAAGCAGTTTTGCAAAAAAATGGTTTAAACGAGGAAGATTACACCAAAGATAATAGAGGGCAATTAGCCCTGACTCCTTCGGGCGCTATTAAATTTGGTATAGAAACTGATAAAAACATTGTTATAGATGAAAGAGGTTTAAGCAAAAATGATATTAGCGATCTTGCAGGTATTGCTCCAGAAATAGGAGGAGCTGTAACAGGAGCTGTAGTTGGTCAAGCATTAATACCAATTCCTATATTGGGAGCTATGATTGGGGCAGCGATTGGTGGAGGTGGTGCAAACTTAATTGAAGAGTTTTACGAAATGGCTTCTGGTGTGTCTAGGCAAACACCAGGAGAAATAGCTAAACAAACTGGTAAAGAAGCTTTATTATCTGGTGCTTTTGAAGGTGGAGGACAAATTTTATTTAAAACTATAGGTAAAGCTTTTAGTCCAGGAGGTTCAAAACTATCTCCTGAAGATTTAAAATTAATGGGAGAATCCATAGAAATGGGTATTACTCCTACTTTAAGCACATTAGGAGCTTCTCCAGTTATATCAAGACAGCAAGCGTTAGCTGAAAGAATTTTTAAATCATCACCTCGATTAAAAAGAAATTTTGATGTTATAAACTCTAAAATAGAGAAATTTAGAGAAAAAGCAGGTGCTTCAGATGTTAATAAATTAGGTCGTATATTAAAAGAAGCTGCAGATTCTGGAAATACTAAATTATTACAAGAAGAAGCACGACTGTCTAAAGATGTAATTTCATTCATGACTAAAGCAGCTGATAATCTTGATAGGGCGGCTGTGCAAGATTTAGCAATAGATGATAATTTATTTTCAGTATTAAGCCAGTCTTTTAAACATTTTGATGACTTATCTGTTGCTGGATTTAAAAAAATAGATGAAATAAACAAATCAGTTGTTGGAAACGCTGATATTATTCCTTCTGGAAGTTTAAAAGCCTTAGTAGACGACTTTGGTGGAATTGCAAAATATGACAATATAATTCCAAATACAAGTCAAGATTTGGAAAAAACTATTTTAACATCAATGAGTCAAGTGGGAGAAAAATCTTCTTTTGCAAAATTATATTCTGCTAGAAAATCTTTAAGTGATACAAAAATGACTAAAGGCGCAGAGCAAGGCGTTTATAATATGGCTAATAAATTTATTGATGAAATAGATACTATATTGTCAAGAAAAAATTTAGAGGGCATTGAAAATATTGCATTTAGAAATATTGGTTCTGGAGCAGGTTCAAGAAAAAAAATTCTTTCTGCGGCTGATTCTGTTCAAGAACAAAGAAGACTTTTTGCTGAAGGAATGAGACAATTTGATGCCTTAGAGCATTCTTCAATATTAAAAGATATAGCTAATACTGTTAGGAATAATAAACCCATAGATGCTTCAAGAATGCAAGCCAGTATATTAAAGCCCGATGCTCCTGAAAGACTTATAAGTTTAAAAAAAGTATTAGATAATCAAGCGGAAAGAATGAATGCTGCTAAAAAACCTGGTGCTAAAAGTGTAGTCAGTGAATATGAAAATTTAAGATCTAGGATGGCGGGAGAGTGGTTAAGAAAAAATATTGATGAGTCTGCTTCTATTTTAGACCCTACAAAATTTAAAGGGGAAAAATTTGCAAAAGCTTATAAAGCCTTGGGAACAACTGCGGACGAATTATTTGGGTCTAAGGCTCCTCAAGTAAAGAAACTTTCAGAACAAATGAACGCATTATCTTTATCAAATTTAGACCAAAGAGTAATAGGTCTTTTAGATGAAGGTTCTGTATTTGCTGATGATGGAATTAATTTATTACAAAATTTAGTAAATAAAAGAAAATCAATAAATGAATTTCAAAGAAGTAGTTTAGTTAAAAAATTAAGAGATGGTACTTTAGATGATGTAGAAGCTGCTGCTTATATAAGCAATCCAAATACTAAACCAGCAGACGTTGCACAGGTTATGAATTATTTTAAAGATGATGCCTCAAAGGAAGTCCTTAAAGGCGCATATATGGATGATTTAATAGGTAATTTTGATGCAAAATTTTTAACAGATCCAACTCAATTTAGAACTTTTGGTGATAAATTAATTAAAGATAATGCAAAAATTTCTGAAATTTTTGGAGAAGAAATGTCTAAAGAAATGTTGCAGTTTGGAAAAATTCTTAAACTTAATGCAAAAGCAGCAGAAGGTGGCGAGTTAATAGCTGCTAGTATAGCGGCTAGTCCTTTACAAAATGTAGGCAAGCTTCTTAAATTTACTCTTTTAGGAAGAATGTTTTCTTCTGAAATTTTTTATAAAAGATTTATGAAAGATTATAGACTTTTAACTGGACAGGGGATTACGAAAAAAGAAGCTTTTGCTGATTTATTATCTAAATCTGTATCTCAAATTGTAGGTCAAACATCCGCTAAAGGAATTTCAAGCGGCGTGGAACAAACAAAATCCCTTGTTAGTAATGCTATAAATTCACAAAAAATGCCTCAACAAAGACCATCAATGCCTGTGCCAAATGTTGCACCTGGTGAAATTGAAGGAGCAACTCTATCGCAAATAATGTCAAATATCTCTGCGCCTCAAGCTAATCAATCAGCCATACGACAAAGAGCGGCGCAAAACCCAGCAGTAGCTTCGAGCTTACTTGGTGGGCTTGGAAGCGCCGATCTTCTTTAATCTTCAATTACAGCGTAGCCACCTAGACCACTACCGACTGGCGGTGGTGTAATTTTTGTCATTTGTTGGCCTGTAGCTGTAGATACTCTACTGTACTCCTGGTCTATCATTCGAGATAACTGACGACCTATAGCTCTATCCTCTTGATCTGATATGAATACTAACTTAGCATAAGCATCAAGGTTTAGTCCTACTGATTTATATTTTCCGGGGTTTGGCATAATGGAGGTTCCTTCCCAATAATGTTAGCAAGAACAACATATAATCCCAGAAGGCTTGGGTCAAGACCCAAATACGGTAATAAAAAAGTTATTATCAATAATATTAAATTTGATTCTAAGTGGGAATCAGAACGATATTTGTACCTAAAATCCCTTGAACGCGCCAAGACTGTGAAAGATTTAGAGCTGCAAGTAAGGTTTAATTTGGAGGTAAATGGTCAAAAGATCTGTGCTTACATAGCCGACTTTAGATACAAAAGACAAAATCCAGAGGGTGATTGGAAAGAAATTATTGAAGATGCCAAAGGCGTAGAAACCCCTGAATTTAAACTAAAAAAGAAGCTTATGAAGGCGTGTCTTGGCATAGAAATATACTTATCTAAAAAAAAGTAGTTGACATAATAAATTAATCGGTCATATTTTAACGTTCTAGCAGACTTAACAAACCAAGAAAGGGTTAAAATGTCAAACATTGATTTATTTACTCGTCGTGACGAGCTGTCTCAACAAATCCGTTTGTTGAAAGTTGAGGTAAAAGATATTGATGAAAAGTTGTCAGAATCTTATTTGCCGATTGCACGACAAAAATTAAGTGAACTTGGAAAGGACTTTGGTACAACTAGTGTTTTAGTTGATAACATGAAGTTCAAAGTAAAAGTTAACAAGAAAGTTACTTGGGATCAGGAGGCTTTGAAAGAAGTCTTCATCAATATGTCTCCTGAGAACGCAAATCATTACGCAAAAATTACTTACCATGTTGAGGAGACTAAATATAGTGCTTCTCCTCCAGATGTGCGTGATCAATTGCAATCTTGCAGAACCACTGAGATTGGTTCTTTTAAAGTAGAATTGGAGAATTAGAATGGGATTAAATATTATAACTGCCGATCAACGTATGGCAGAAAAAAGAGGTCATAAGATTGTTGTGTGTGGTCCTAGCGGAGTTGGTAAAACAACTCTTGCTAGAACATTAGACTACGATAGCACGTTGTTCTTTGATCTCGAAGCTGGAGATGCAGCTATTGAAGGTTGGCCTGTCGATGTTATCAGACCTAAAACCTGGGGGGAGTGTCGAGACTTTGCGTGTTTTTTGGGTGGTCCTAATCCGTCACTGGCAGAAGACCAGCCATACGGTAAATCACACTTTGATTATGTTTCGTCTATCTACGGTGAGCGTGAAGAAGTAATGAACAAGTATGATACTTTGTTTATTGATTCTATCACGGTTGCCGGACGCTTATGCTTTCAATGGTGTCAACAACAGCCAGAAAGCAGATCAGATCGTACAGGCAAGTTAGATACAAGATCAGCCTACGGTTTACATGGTCGTGAGATGATGGCTTGGCTGACACATATACAGCACATTCGAGAGAAGAACGTAATCTTTGTTGGTATCTTAGATGAAACAACTGATGATTATAATCGTAAGCAATATGCTTTACAAATTGAAGGCTCGAAGACAGGTCGTGAATTGCCAGGCATTGTGGATGAGATTATCACCATGTCTATTTTAACTGGCGAGAATGGACCCTACAGGGCTTTTGTGTGTCAGGCATTAAATGAGTGGGGTTATCCAGCTAAGGATCGCTCTGGTCGTCTTGACGTGCTTGAAGAGCCACACTTGGGTAAACTTATTTCTAAAATGGGGAGCGGCAAACCCCAACCAACTGTTTTTGTCGATCCTAAAACACAAACACCAAAAGAGGAGGTGAACAATGATTAATTTAAATGAAGTGCAGCCAGAAACAGGTCAGATGGAAAGAACTTTAATTCCACTTGGCACAGTAGCGAGAGCAACTATCTTAGTGAAGATGGGTGAAACATCAATCCCTGAGTTTGGAAACGGTCAGTGGTTTAAAGCATCTCAATCATCATCTGCAAAGTGGATGGAACTAGAGTTTACTATTATTGGTGGTCAGTTTGATCGTCGTAAGTTCTGGGATAGGATCTTTGTTGATGGCGATAAGATGGGTCAGAGTGGTATTCCGTTAGCTAAAGAGATTGGTTTGCGTACTTTGCGTTCAATTATTGAGAGTGCAAATAGTTTAGATCCAGCAGATATGTCTCCAGAAGCTCAGTCTCGTCGTCAGATTTCTGGCGTAGACGCTTTGACTGGCATGGAGATTTGTGCCAAGGTAGGTATTAAGAAGGGAACAAATGGTTATGATGATCAAAACAAGCTCATGGTAGCATTGACACCAAACCAAAAAGAGTTCATTCCTTCAGGTAATTACGCTACTCAGCAGGTGCAACAACCAACGCATCAGCCACAGGCACAGGCTCAGACACAACCCACATCGAATGGGCCTGTGCCTAGTTGGGCAAATAAATAATCTAGCGGCAGGACTCTTGGTTGTCTGCTAGAAACACGGAACGGGGGGCCGTGAGCCGCTAACCCCCCAACTTTCTAGTAGCGTAAGGAAATCAAATGTTATTAAGACCCTATCAAGAGGTCGCTGTGTCAGATGCGTCAACAGCCTTAGACAAACACAGCAACACAATCGTAGTAGCGCCCACAGGGGCTGGAAAAACTATTATGATGTCTGCCTTGATTGGTAAGAGGCATAAAGAAGGAAAGCGTGTCCTGGTTCTACAGCATAGAGATGAGCTGGTAGAACAAAACAGCATTAAATTTAATAAAGTAAATCCATACATTACCACCAGTATTGTTAATGGTACGATAAAACACTGGGAAGGTGATGCAGTCTTTTCTATGGTTCAAACCATGTCAAGGGATGCCAACTTACGAAACCGACCTAAATTTGATATGGTTGTCATAGACGAGAGCCACCATGTTGCAGCAAGAACATACCAAAAGATAATTGATGCAGTTCGAGAAGACAACGAAAACGCTGAAATTGTGGGCTTTACAGCCACTCCTAACCGTGGAGATAGGAAAGGGTTAAAGAGTGTCTTTAACAACTGCTCACATCAGATTGAATTAACTACATTAATTCGTGAAGGGTTTTTAGTTAAGCCAGTTGCCTACGTTATTGACGTTGGTGTGCAGAGCCAATTAGGAGAAGTCAGGCGACTTGCTAATGATTTTGACATGGAACAAGTTGAAGCGATTATGAACCGCACCATTATTAATGAGCGTGTTGTTAAAGAATGGTTAGAAAAGGCTTCAGATAGGAAGACCGTTGTATTTTGTTCTACTATTCGCCATGCAAATGATTTGCTTGATGAGTTCATTGCTAATGATATTAATGCAGAAATTGTAACTGGAGAAACGCCATCTGATGAACGTGCGGATATTTTGCACAGTTTAGAGTTTGGTCATGTTCAAGTTGTCATCAACGTAGCTGTTTTAACTGAAGGCTTTGACGCTCCACCTGTTTCGTGCATTGTGCTTACAAGACCATGCTCATACAAATCCACAATGGTGCAGATGATTGGTCGAGGTCTGCGTATCATTGACCAAGAGGTACATCCTGGACTAATTAAAAAGGATTGCATTGTTTTAGACTTTGGCACCAGTATTTTAACGCATGGTGCTTTGGATGAGAATGTAAACTTAGATGGCGCTCCAGAAAACCCTAATGCAGTTGGTATAGATAAGCAGTGTCCAGAGTGCGATTTTATTATTCCAGCCAACTCAAGAGTATGTCCTAACTGTGGTCATGGTTTTGAGGGCATTGCCAAGTCTGAGCTATCTGACTTCTCATTAACAGAATACGATCTTATGCAGCTATCTCCGTTTAGGTGGCTGGACATCTTTGGAAATGGCTCTTGTATGATGGCTACAGGCTTTCAAGGTTTTGGTATTGTCGCAACAATAGATGATACCTCAGTAGCCATTGTTAAGTCTAAGCATGGTAAGTTGAGAGCAGTTTCCATTGGCGCTCGTGTTCAGGCAACATCTGCAGCGGATGATTTTCTTCGAGAGATCGAAGATGGTAATGCAGCTAACAAAACAAAAAGGTGGCTTTCACAAAATCCATCTGCTTTACAGTTGCAACATTTAAAATCAAATGGCGTTACTGTTAGCCCAATGGATTTCTCCTGGGATAAGTATAAGGCTGCTTGTTGGTTAAGTTATCTTTGGAACAAAAATGACATTGATAGAATGGTGGAGGAAATAAATTATGAATAGAAATGATTTAATTAATTCAGCTAAAGAATTAGTTAATGGTGATAGAGCTGAAGTATATGGTGACGCAAAGATTAACCATGAGCGCATCGCTAGTGGTTGGAATATTATCGCTCAAGCAGCAATGAAAAATCAGGGTGATTTGACACCAGCGCATATTACGTTGATGATGGATTGGACAAAGACCTGTAGATTATTAGAAACTATGGATCACAGAGATTCTTGGATAGATAAGATAGGCTATGCAAGTTTAGGTGGGGAAATGGCAACGAAGGAAGAGTAATGCCAAGATTTGAAATGTCTATATTACTTGCGTTGGAGAACAAAGTTGGGGAGGTTAGCACAGAAGAATATGATATGATTTGTTGGGCTGATAACCCTAGTGATGACGTGCAAGTGCATAAGACAGCCACTGAAATCATAGATGATCATACAGATAATTTAATTTCTTTAGATCAAGTAGTTTTGTTTGGTATAGCCTACATAAGAATGAAACCAGACAAAGTAATGAACCTACTTTTTGAAAACCATGAGGTTGATAAGAGTAAAATAAAAAGAGTTATGGATTTGTATAGCCATGATTCTGAAAATAAAAAAATACATTGAGGGAGAGATATGTATCCAGATTCAAGAAAACCTATGGAAGAGGTCACACTAATCTTTAAAGCCATTGGATGGGAAAAAAGATTATGTGATTTAACAGAGCAACAAGTTCAGGCATTAATTTTTGGGTTGCAAAACGCTGAAAAAATAGAAGAGGAGATAAATATTGGAAAACTCGAAGACACCTACTATGAGTCAACTGGCGTCACCGCAACAACCAGTATCCCCTTTTAAGAATATTACTGATCACATTGAGTTTGCAGTTGATGAAGCAATAGTTGACTTTAATAGTAAGAAGCCAAAAAGAAAATATATAGGTGCTTCTTCTATAGGCGAAGAGTGTTCGAGAAAAATTCAATACAGGTTTATGGGCTATCCGTCTGACAAAGAAAAAGAGTTTAGTGCAAGAACACTGCGTATATTTCAGTTTGGACATGAGATTGAGGATTACGCTGCAAAGTGGTTAAGAGATGCAAAGTTTGATTTAAGAACAGAAGATACCAATGGTAAGCAGTTTGGTTTTTCAATAGCTGATGATCAAATAAAAGGTCATATAGATGGCGTTATCTGCGATGGTCCGGTATCTATGAACTATCCGTTCTTATGGGAAAACAAATCAGCAAACGACAGAAAGTTTAAAGAGTTTGTTAAGGTTGGCGTTGCAAAGGCCAACAAGGTTTATGCAACTCAAATAGCTTTATACCAGGCGTATATGGAACTAGAGGACAACCCATGTTTGTTTACGGTTGTTAATAAAAACACGAGCGAGATTTATTATGAATTGGTTCCGTTTGATAAGCATCTCGCTCAATCCGCAAGTGACAAAGCAGTAAATATCTTGACTGCTATTAAATCAGGTGACACTCTGCCACGCATCGCACAAAGTAAAGATTTCTTTTTGTGCAGGTTCTGTGATTTTCAGAATTCTTGCTGGGAGCAATAAAGTAAAAATATAAACGTGGGTGGAAAACAATGGGCGTACTTAGAATTGGTAATACAAAATCAAAAAATCTAGCAGACGATATTAGTGAAAAAGTTCCAAAATCAGTACAACTTCAAGCGTTGGTAGATACATATCCAAATGGGATAATGAGAGGCACACAGTTTGAAATTGGTTCTTTAGATGGAGAAAAGGGAAAATCATTAAAGATATCTGTTGATGCAAATAGATCTGATTTCATGCAAGGTATGGATTTCAGCACCCACGAGGGCGTTGGCGGTATCACAAAGATTATGATGGAAGGCAGAGGCATGACGCTGCAAGACGTGTCTGAATACTTTGCTGATTATTTAGGTCCAGATTTTCGCCCACGACCACCAGAAAACCCTGTCAATCTTAATCTTAACCAAGAAAGCCCAAAGCCTCAAAAGATGCAGATTGATATTAATACACCGCATGATGGTGAACACGTTTACGAATCTAGTGAAGGTGAGATTATATGTCTTGTACGGCGTTACATATCTAGGAGCGAAGATGGAGAGGTTCTTCGAGGTAATGATGGCAAGGCTAAAAAAGAATTCCGTCAGTTCTCTGGCAACAGCACGTTTCCTAAAATGCCAGACACAAGACCTTTATACAACATACCAGGCATCTTGGAAGCCGAGCGCATCATATGGGTTGAAGGTGAGAAATGTGCAGACGATCTAAACTCTTTGGGTCATACAGCTACCTGTCATTTAGGGGGCGCTGGTATGCTTTCTGTTAGATCTGCACCTAGCTATGATTTCTCTCCGTTACAGGGCAAGCAAGTCATTCTATGGCCTGATAACGATAGCGCAGGGGTCAAAGTAGCAAAGTTAGTGCAAGACCTAGCAACGAAGGCTGGAGCCACCTCTGTCACAATGCTAACGCCTCCAAGGGGCAAGCCAGAAAAATGGGATGCCTCTGATGCTATCTCTGAGGGTTTTGATGTAAATAACTTCTTAAATGCACCACAGCATAAAACAAAACAAAACATATCATTGCGTGATGAAAGTTTACTTGTCTCCAATATGTTTGTTGGCTCTGCTCCAGAGCAAAGGTTTTTAATTGCAGATACAATACCTCTTGGCGTTCCAGTTGTGTTTGCAGCGGCTGGTGACAGTGGTAAGGGTATGATGACGTTAGATCTCGCAATGAAGGTTGCATCTGGTGAATCAATGCAGAGTTCTTTTGGTGGCTTTGTAGCTAATCATGGCAATGTTGTATTGATGTCAGCGGAGGATGATAAGGATGAGCTGCATCGACGTATTGAAAGGCTTGATCCGTTAAACGCTCGAAGTGATTACCAACATGATTTGCGTGTATTGCCATTGCCAAACTTGGGTGGTGTGTTTCCAATGATGCAAAAGGTAGACAATACATACATTATGGCTCCAGAATTTGAGCGGTTATATGAGCAAATACTTGAGATAGATAACCTGGCTTTGTTTGTTGCAGATCCGATGGCATCGTTTGTTCATGCAGACATCAATGCTGACCCAGCGGCAGGAGCTGCATTTATGGGTATGCTTGCACAGTTAGCTACAGAAACTGGTGCGACTGTCATGGTAAACCACCACATGGCTAAGATTAGAGACAACGACGTGATTACAACGCCTGAACAGGCTCGTAACCTAATTAGAGGTACATCAGCGATTGTAGATGGTGTGCGCTCTGCATTTAGCGTCTGGCAAGTAGACGAGAAAATGGGGCGTCAGCGGTGTAAAGACCTAGGTGTTACATATACTCGTAATTCTGTCTTTGATGGTGCTGTGGTTAAATCTAATGGCCCTGCAAACAGAGAAATCAGACACTTTATAAGGAATCAAAGCAGTGGCCTTCTTGAAGATAGGTCCGTGGACATTAGAAACTTAGCTCTCTCTACAACAGTGCGACTAAGGCTTGAGTATATGTATGAGTTTATTTCTATGTGCGAGGAACATGGAATGGCGATAACCAAAGGCGGTAGTGATGATGGAGCCTATGAAGCAATCCGTGTTAGTTCTTCCACAGAGCCATGCGTCTTAGCGCTCAAAGAAGTTAGTTCATCTACTATAAAGAACACAATTACAGCTCTACAAGAAGAAGGTCGCATTGATACTTACAAATTGTCTCAGACTGGTCCTAAAAAATGGTTAGGAACTAAGATTGGTGTTATGTCTCAGGGTATCTACGAGGCTAGAACTGCAAGAGAAAATCATTGACAACAATGGGAGTATGTGTTAATAATCCCATATTAAACGAAAGGAGGTAAAGATGTTAAAAGTATTCGAAACATTAGAAACAAAACCAACGTTAAAACAAGCTCAAGAGATTGTGGGTGGTCTTGTTGAAATGGTACACTCTCCAAGTGACCCAGATATTCAAGTCTTGGTTAATGAGGAAGGTCTGTTACTTAACCTACCCTGGAACAAAGAAGCCACAAGATACGCTGAAACTGGTATTGTAGGTAATGCCATTGTTTTAAAGGGTGATGCAAAATGGGACTAAAATCATTACATCCGGCGCAAAATGCAGAGTTAGACTTTTTGCGTCGGGCAGTAGATAGACTACAAGAAGACAAAAACAGAAATGATGAAAATCATAATGTAAGATTACGCCTCTGGGAAGCCAGGGAAGAATTAGATGACTTTGTTAAAAACCTCAGAAAAGAAGGTTATAACATATAATTACCTAATTGAATTAGCAAATGGCGACGCATAAGAACTAAATTGCGCTGGATATTGCGGCTGAACACTTCCGTAAGGTTGCTGATTGCTACCATAAGATTGATACTGTTGTGCCATTTGATACGGCTGTTGATAAGATTGTTGATACGGCTGCTGATAACTCGAATAATTGTTCGGGTAACCATAAGAACTTCCGCCCATAATACCACCACCATAATACGGTTGTTGTTGCATTGGCGGTTGATAATAAGGCTGTTGATAAGACGGTTGTTGGTACCCTCCATAACCACCTCCGTAACCGCCAAAGCCTCCTTGAAAACCACCACCATAACCACTGCCGTAACCTCCACCATAGCCAAGTGGCTGCATATAATTTCTTCTTTGTTGTCTCTGCTGGTTAAACTGACCGTAAGCATCAGTACCTTCGAAAGCTGATTGTAATCTTTGAAGCTCTGCTTTTTGCTCTTCAGTTGGCCCTAAACCACTAGCGTAATCATTGTACGCTTTGTACTCATCTGTATCAGTAACCGCAGTTCTATACTGCTGCATTGGATTAGAATAATTGTTCCTGTTTCTCTGCCCGCCTCCCATATATTGCTGAAACAACTGTCTTAACTGAGCGCCAATACCATCTGATAGATTTGGAATGCCCGGAGTTTCTGTTGGAGGAGCTGAAGTTGTTGGAGGAGCAGTAGGATTAGCTGGTACTACTTCTGTGCCTAAAATTGCTGGTGTTGTAGCCGCTGGTGGACTACCGCCAGCTTGTCCAGTATCTGGGGCTAATATATTTTCCTTAGTAGTTATTTGCGTAGGATCCATATCAGCGACTGGTGTGTTAAATTCTGGTAACCTACCGTCACCAGTCTCTACACCTTCAAGTCCAAGCCTACCTTCTTCTTGTTCTGCTAGATAATCAGTATAGGCATCAGGTTGTTTATAATTAACACCGCCTCGTAAGTAACCTGTGTTTCCTGTTCTGTTTAAATAATCTTCATATGATCTAGTCTTTCTGCTTGAAGCACTGCTGCTACCTCCTGATCCAAAGTAAGGGTTAGAACCAGTAGGTAGCATATCCATTGTATCCGCGCCACTATAATTTCGTAACTCTTTATACTCTGGTGAGTCGTAGTACCCTGCTTCGATGTTAGGGTTTTTAGTAATAGGTTGCTGTGGCTGTTGTGGGCTAGTATCAATTACAGTACGAGGATCAACACCACCCGGACCGAAGTTGTCTAGTTCGCCACCTAATCCTGGAAACTTCTCTTCTCCAAAAAAACCTCTTAATGCTGAAAAATCTGCTGTTGGCTCTGGTTTTTCCATTTGTTGTAAAGCCAAATCTTGAGCTTTTTGTCTTGATTCCTGTTGTGTTTGGGACCCACCTTCTGCTATATCTTTTACTCTCTGTTGATAATCTCTATCACCTATTAAAGATTCAAGTAACCTTTCTCTCTCTGCTGGGTCAGTTGCTTGATTTTCACGCAGTAAAGATGAAAAATCTGTCCCTATACCTTGATCTACTGGATTTTGATCTAAACTAAATGGAGTTCCTTCTTGAAACATCTGCTGAATTCTAGTTGAGTCTTGTGTATTAACAACTCCATCTTGATTAGCATCATAACGAGGATCCATGTCCATTAAACCTACAGACATTTTTAAAATATCATTTGCATATTGAGCGTAATTACTCATATCTGGTTTTTGTTTAGGCCTAAATGGATCCATAATAACACTCCATAATGATTTAATACCGACGATACATAAAAAAATCCCGTAAAGCAACAAAATATAACGAATATTTGTTCGGGTTTGCCCGCAGCGTCCGTTTGAAATGCAAAAAGACGCCCCGTGAAAGAAAAAAAATCAGGGCGTCTTTTCTAAAGATGCAAACTTCTACAGGTCATCACCACAACAAACCTTTTAGCGTAAAAATTAAATCATCTTATCACTGCGTGTTGAAATCAACACTAACTACGTTATCTAACTCTTTGTTCTTGCGAACAATAATCGTTCTGTGACCAGTGCCTTGGCAATAATAACAGCAATCAGTAATATATGCACCAATCCTATCATCGTATTCGGTATAAAAACCTTTGCCCATACAGGAATGGCAGTTCTCACCTTCATCAACTATGTTCATTTTAAACCCTCAGAGGTAAAAAAGTTTAAGAAACTTTCTGTAATTGTTATCTTCTTTGGCTCAACAGGCTTCGAAGCTTTCTTCATAATCTTCTTCATATCCTTAACCCAAGCACCACTATCTTCTAATTTATAAATAATATAATGCAACTGATTAGGCTTTAAACCTAGCTTTGCAGCGATAGCTTTGTTTGAAAGCTCACCTCGAAACGCAAGATCGTGCGCCTTATCAATTAACGCCTGGGGGTATTTAGATTTTATTTCCATTTATCTGCTCCTTTATTGCTAATCCTATGTTCATTGCTATCTGTGGCACAATCGCGTTGCCAAGCCCTTTTAATCTGTCCACCCTTCTGGGTACCCCATAAGCCACTCTACCCACGTCGGGTTCAACTGACCATATACTTTCTGTCTGCCCCCAGCCGCATCTATGACCTCTGTTGTTAAGCTCTTCTGTGAACCCTTCTTGCCCCTCGTCCTGTCCTGATAACCCTGACGACCCTCGCTTGCCGCTGGTGTTGGCCACATATGACCTGCTACTACTTCCTCTAGGTTGGACTTGTTTCGGTTCGCTAACTGCTCCCTGTTCTCTTCCGTTATCATCGGGTGTACTTTGTTCGCCCTCGGTGTCGGCCACATCTTCTCCGCGTGGTTCACCGCATCTCTCAGCTTCACGCCCCACCGAACTCCGTCCTTGTTCCTCCGACTGAACGTTCCGTTCTCCAACTCCACGTCCTGCGCTGTTCCCCCCTCCACGTCCGATGCCGTTGGGGTGGGCCAGTTCTTGACGTAAAGATCCATCGTCTTCTCGTCCACTTGCTCTCGAAGATTGCTCGGTCTGGATCTGCCCTTGCGATGACCCTCTTGCATCTTCTTCGTTGACTCCTCCGACCTTGGCGGTAGATGATCCATCGTGTTGGGCGTTGCCCACAATCCAGAGTCGGTCTCTTCGATGGGGAGCGTTGACACCGCAAGCTGGAACAACAAACGTCCGCGTGGCGTAGCCTTCGGCTTCCAAGTCAGCAAGCACCTGGTCGAGACCCAAGGCAATGTGACCATGAACGTTTTCGAAAACGCACCAAGTCGGTCTTTTTTGTGCAACAATTCTAAGGATGTACGGCCAGATGTGGCGGTCATCTTCTGTGCCTTTTTGCTTTCCCGCGACGGAGAAGGGCTGACAGGGGTATCCCGCTGTGAGGATGTCGCAATCGGGAACAGTTCTTTCTGGGTCATTAGCTAACTCCTTTACATCTGTAGCTATGGGTACATTTGGAAAATTCTTTGCGAGTATCTCACGACACCAAGGCTCGGTGTCGCAAAACAATATGGGAGTGGACAACTCAGCCCACTCAAAACCAAGGCTAAAGCCACCAATACCCGAACAAAGATCAACGTGTCTAAGCATCATTCATCTCATCTTGAAGGCGCCAACTCTTTGATCTGTAGTCGGTCATAATGCACCAATCGGGGTTGGGGCTATTGTACATATCCCACAACATATGAGCTTCAAAACCCTTGGCACTCAGAACTTTCATCGTTAAAAGCGCGGTTAATTTTTCGTGCTGAGACAACCAATACATGATGTATTTCTTATCGGGATCTAACTCTATCTTCTCATAACTAGAGTTATTTCTTTCAAATCTATTCCATTGGCTCCCATAAAAGCTCTCACAACTTGTATGATACAACTTATCAAAGTCATCTAATGTGTATTCAACTATCATGTGGCCTCTCCCTTCTGAACGTATGCGGTTGCTTTAATTTTTGCAATCGCCTCGTCTTCTGGCAACTCATTCAAGAACACTTCACCATTTTCTCGAAGTCTGTCCATGTTCTCTTTAGTAGGCTTAACAGTATCGCTCTTACCATAACTCCACATTTTGCCGTCAGTAATTCCACAAATCTGTTTTAAAAACGGCCTGTAGTGCTTACGCTCCAAATGATCTTCCAACAAAACATGGCAAGCGTGTTCCATACTGCCGTTAATCCAAACGTCTTTATAACCTTTGAACTTATATGCTTCACGGCAATACTGCTCTACCTCTCTAAGCTTCTTTGACCAATTGCCCTTAAACCTTGGATCTTGATCCTCGCTGTCAGCACCGCCTTGACCATGATTACCCACAATCGCAAATGGCTTGCCATCAACATAAAGATTAGCATTGTAACAATGAGTTTCCTCAGATTTCCACTGAGCGTGCTTAATACTTTTTAGTTCTAATTTCATCTTATACTCCTCCAATATCATCATCTAAATAACCGCAAAACATATCGCTCTCATCTCGGTAAAACCAACGAAACCTAACGCCCTCAAACTTATGTTTCAGAAAATGGGCAATCGGTGTCGGGGCTGACCATGCGGTGTTAAAAATAAATTCAACACCATCCTCGTCTTCCCAATCAACTGTCGCATCACAACTGTTCCACTTAGTTCCCCAATTCTCACAACACCAATCATAAGAACCAATGGTGCCATGCTCCTTCTTTAAACGTTTTAAATCCAAGTCAGTGAGCTGTTCACCAACACCATTTGGCTTACTGTCATCGCACCAACAAATTTCATTGGCAATCGTTCCATTGGTGCAAAGGCGATTAAACACCTCTGGCATCGGAATGATCTTATTAAAATCAAATGGATTATCATCAGATGTTACTAGCTTCATGAACTTATTTTTCTGATGGCTCATGTCAAAAGTAAACGTTACTTCATTTGTTACCCAATTAGGCATTGTTCTTCCTCCTCATAAATTCTCTGTATTGACGCCTGTCTTCACGCCTCATTCTAATAACCTTGATCAAAACGTAAGGCATATAGAACATCAAAAATAATCCGTACAATGTAATAAGTATTTCAAATGTCATTATTTCTCTCCTTCATGTGGTTCGTTAATATCCCACTCCCAAGTAAAGCTGTCCCAAGGGGAAAAGTATTTCTGTCTAACTGCCATTGGCCTGTCATTCGTCCAACGTCTTTTACAGCTAGAACAACGGTAGTAATGCCTGACCTTACTATATCCTCGAACGTAAGTGCTGGCATTGTAGCTGCCTGTCTTCTTAGCCGTATCTGTTAAACAATAATCACAATACATGATCGTCTTTCTTGTTGTGGTAATGCCTAACTTATCCCACACCTTCCAAGAAGTAAAGCCCTTTTTGGCTAAAAATTAAGTCATTGTTTTTAAACAATATTTTACGTTAAAAAAAATCACGTTAAAACTTAACGCAGTTAACGTAACGTAGAATATTGAATTAAATCAATGGTTTAGCCGTTTACGTTAATTACGTTAAAAGTGCCATTTAACGTAGAATATGTAATGAAATCAAACACTTATTTTACGTTAATTGCGTTACCCCCCTTATAGGGGGGGGTATATACCTTACCCCCCTTAACGTAAGTGTAGGCTGTCAATTAATCGCTAGGTATGGGAATAGTTAGGCTTGACCTCGTAGCCAATAACAACGATAATCGGGGCGTAACATAATCGAGGTTTGAAATGTCTAAAGTCGGTGAGTCAAGAAAAGGTGAGCCAAGATTATCACCACAGCAACAAAAGTTCCTGGATAACTACTTGCATAAAGATCTAACACAAACTGCCTCAGCCAGAGCTGCAGGGTACAAGAACGCAAATGTATCAGCCGTCCAACTTCTCAACAATCCGAGAATAAAAGAACGGATGGAAGAAATGCGGATGGAGCTGGAAAGTAAGTTCGGTGTCACAGTCACCAAGTCAGTTCGGGATATGCAAAGACTTCGAGATGAAGCTTGGAACGTAGGCAACTACTCAGCCGCTATAAAGGCAGAAGAGCTTCGCCTGAAGGTCACGGGGCTTATGGTCAATAGAAGCCACGTCACGCACGAAAATTTGGACGCTATGAGCCGAGAAGACATAGCCCTTAAACTGCAAGAGTTTATGGATCGTGCTAAAACACGCATGGTGGATGTCACGCCCAGCGAAAATTCAGAAAATACCATAAATCACGAAACAATCCCTATAACGAATTGTAATCCAGAGTAGAGAATTGTTCGGGAAAACAATCGGGGGTGGCCCGGACGACCCCCTGGAGGCCCCCAATTGTTCGGGTTATCGGGACATAACCTTCGGGATTTCCGAAACTATGCGGGTTTTTGCCTGGGATCGGGACTTTAGCAGCGGGTATAACCCGATGAATTGTTCGGGTTAGCTGCACCGGACCAAGCGTTATTTTTAAGCAGCGGGCCATCCGAACATTTGTTCGGGATATTAACCGGATTCAGCCTGGCTGCCGGAGTTTTACCTGGGCGGGACCAGGACTGCAGCTTGAATCGGGCCTCGGATCGGAACAATTGTTCGGGTTATTGCCCGGCTGCCTAGCCGACTGCTGTGTTTTCTACACCTGTAGTTTTTTTTACCCAGGCGGTTGCTGCGGGAACCGGGCCGAATCGGGAACAATTGTTCGGGTTTGGCGCTGCAGTCCCCCGGTTACCCAGGCAGCTAGATTACCTACAGCGGTATTTTGTCTACCTGTGGTTACTGCAGCGCCAGCGGCCCGGTTAGAACCCGAACAATTGTTCGTGTTCTTGCAGCCAGCAGCCTCGTGCAGCTCGAAGTTACCCAGGTTAATTTTTTTTTGGTTGATGTGTTTTTTTATGTTGACAGTTATAAATGTATGGGATAGGGTGGGAACACCACAAGAAAAGGAATCATTACAATGACAAAGAAAGAACAAATTAGAAGAGATCTAGAAGATACAATTATTACTGACGACAACAGCCCAACAAGAAGATTTTTTAGATGTTGGCTTGATGGGTCGTATCTAGGTGAACAGCATTACAGACGCAATCAATCCTATATTAAGGAGAACTTAAGCAACAAAGGTCGCTTACGTTCGTTCGTAATTGCTGAGTTCGCCAAGTACATTGCACATGATGGCGACTGTTCCCCAAGCTATGCGCGTTGTATTGTTTTGGAAAAGATTGGCAGAGATAATATTGAAGCCCTCAACGATAAACTTATTGAAGATGCGCGGGAGCTGGTAGCATGAGCTTTTTAGAAACTAAATATCTTTACATGGCTTACGGTATGAATACAAATAGGAGGGCGATGGAGGCACGTTGCCCCCTAGCCAAACCAATGGGCGGATTTTATTTGCCCAATTACCGCCTCGTATTTAGAGGAGTGGCTGACATTGTGCCAGAAGATGGAGGAGTTGTTCCCGTTGTTCTCTGGTCTATCACGGGTAAGTGCTTGCAAGCTTTGGACAGATTAGAGGGATATCCTCACCTGTACACACGACGCAAGATTAATCACGGCTGGCTAACGTACATGATGCAAGATAAGACACAAATCTCTAAGCCTAATCATAACTACTATAGAATGATTGAAGAAGGATATAAAGATTTCGGTCTTGATGATGGGGCGCTTGCTCAGGCATCGGATGACGCTGGCGGGGACTTTTATCGTTCCCGCCATTTCAGAGATGTTCGGGTTGACTCACGCTATGGTAAACCCAGTAAGTTTAAATCAGACTGGATTGCAGACGCTATGCAATCGGGCAAGATGAATCGGGCTGAAGCCGAGGATTGCTGGGACAAGCAAGAGTATCGGGATTCGTAACAATCGGGATCGGGATCGGATCGGGGTCGGGCTTTAATCAGTCCGACCCTTTTTATATATACACATATATACATACATATACACACATACACACACGTTCCTTATAATTAAAAAAACCAATTTTTTGAGTTTTATCAAAACCCGAACAATTGTTCGTATTCCATTAAATCCCATAAAGCACTTGCAATTCCCATAAATGCTGATATTAAGGTTGTACCACAACAAAACAAAGGAAAGAACAAAATGAGAACAGATACACAAACAAAAATTTACCTAATGATACTCAAAGGGTCGACACTTAATGAATTGATTAGTTCAACCAATCGCAACGGTTTATTTATTCGTGGCGTAATTAGTAATTTAAAATCATACGATATTAAAATTACATTCAACAACAACATTTACAAAGTGGAGGTTTAAACAATGTTTACATATGGAATAGAAATAGAAACAAGCGGTCAAAGCATAACCGAAATTAAAAATGCATTAAGACACAATGAAATTAATGGTTGCATCGTTAAACCCGATGGAACACCAAGCGTCGATTGTGAAATCGTATTGCCACCATTACCAGTTTGTGACTTCTCATTTGATTACATTAAAAAAGTTTGTCGCGTATTGCAAAACATTGGTTGTAGAATAAACAGACAATGTGGTTTACACGTTCACATCTCAAACGCTCAAACGCTACGAAACAACCCAACAGATCTAGCAAGTAGAAGTATCCAATACACTGAAAGAACTGGTCGCTTCATTGGTGGGTCTGAATTCTTTGGTGATCCAATGGACGCGGTAGCGGTCAAAGACATCATGACTAGATATGCTAACGCTCAACCAATAATCAATTCAATGTTCCCTAGTTCACGAACAAGCAATCGTTACTGTAACGTAATGAGAACAAACAGACTAGACACCGCTAGAACCATTGAGCAATTACGCGACGCGACAACAGGCAAGTTTTCAGTGATCAATCTTAATCACTGGCGAAACGGTACAATTGAATTCAGACAGGCAAGCGGTACAATTGAAGCGGATAAGATTATCAATTGGGTTTTGTTCCTAATTAACCTTGTTCACCACACTATTGAAAATAGAATTGAGAATGGTCAAAGTTCTGAGACAATCTCAACACCAGAACAAGTGTTCAGATCTGGATCTAGGATTGGTTTGATTTATTCAATGTGCCGTTCCAATGGTGGTTGCGATGTTCACGACCTAATGAACGCAACAGGTACAACGGCAATCAATATCCGCGCCAGAATATCTGAGATTAGAGCGCGACTATCAGACGGCGCGGTAGTCACTCACACCATGCAAGCGAATGGCAATTCATACGGCGACGGTCAAGACTTGGCACGCTACGAAATACTTAGCGAGTATCAAACACAATCAACTGGTGCTCGCTTGATGCCAGATAATAGACTAGGCTTAGGAAGTGTTTGGGCAAGCCTACCAGATGACATTTTTGAATGGTGGCAAAATAGAATAACCGAGCTTTCCAGATCATAATCTGGAAGGCCGAAAACACTAGAAAAAGATCGCTTAACAGCGGTCTTTTTTTTATTCGCCATACAGCCCGGATTAAGCTGGTTGTGTATATCCATACATTAATCCCACGTTATCCCACTCAGTGACCCGCACAATTGTTCTGGTAAGGTACCCTAGGCTTCTATGTCGATCGGTCGGGTCGGGGCGGAGCCTTTCGGGTATACCCCTTATTTGACAATCGATCGGTCAGATCACCTTACACTCAGTTCCCCACCAACATTTACCACAAAAAAATGCAGAGTTAGCAGCAAGTACCTTGACACCACAAAAAAATTTTTTAAAAAAAATACATTGACCTATCCCATATAAGTCCATACGGTACTGAACAAAGTAAAAATGGGGAAGTAGATGCCTAGATACCGTGTTAATTATGGCAATTCTTTTGAGTTCGAGGCTCAAGGTCCAGAGGAGGTTGTTCCTGTGATGCAATCGCGTCATAGGATATCTGGCATTGGTGATGAGCGTGCTTTTATGCGTAGATCTGCTATTGAGATGTGCGAATGGAACGGCAAAAATTATTATTATTGCACAAGAACCACTTATGCGAATAGTATGATTAAAAATGGTTTACTAGAATGTGTTGATTAAATTTTAATATTTTGTTAAGAATGTTTTAAATATTTTACATAACGGAGATTTTGCATGGCATTACCCCCAATGGGTCCGATGAGTCCCCCTTCACCAACACTTGGCGGTCCTCAACCAAACATGGGTCCTCCGCCTATGCCTCCGATGCCACAGATGGGTGGGGGAATGGCACCTCCGATGGCACCTCCTCCAATGGGTCCTCAGATGGGTCCCCCACCAATAAATCCTACAAATCCTACTGCTGGCAACGGGCAATCTTTTGGCGGTGATGCTGGTGGTCGCAAGACTTTCAGCCAGTATTTACAATCTATGAATAAATCTTTTCCTCCGACACCTGCTGCTCAAGATCCTATGGCTGGTGGTATTGGTGGCGGTGCGCCTTCGATGCCTCCTTTAGCGATGATGGGCGGCGGAGCTGTTCCGCGCAGTACGATGATTGGCAGAGAGCCGCATAGGTTAGCGTATATTAATCCTGGTGAAGAGATGATGCTTCGTGCATCTGGCGGTACTGGCGAACCTGGTCCGGGGGGCGTACCTGCTTTCCGTGGTGGCGCTGGTGGTTATGGTGGATTTGGCGAAGGATTTGGTTTTGGCGGTGGCGGTGGTGGCCCTGGAGATGGCGGTCGTGGAGATCGTAACAGTGTTGATATTGGTTTTGTAAATGCTTTAGCTGATCAAGTTGCAGAAGAGCAAGAAGCGGCAGCAATTGCTGATTCTAATGAGATGATGTCACCTTTAGGCGGCGCTGATGCGATAGCGAGAAGTAATTTAGTTGATGCCTTTATGGATACGAAAGACGGTCGTGATCTAGCGACGTTTAATGATAGTTTTACAGATATTCCAAGTCCAGTTACTTCAGCCTCAAGTGTGCCTGTTTCTAATATTGCGACAGATGATATTGGTGTTAATACTTTAGATGAGGCTTTTTTAAATCAATACAACGATCCGAATCTTTCAGTAAATATTCCTGGCACAAACGTAAATATGCCTGACGTTTCTTCATTACTTGGCGGCGTTGTGAGGCCCGATATGATGCCTCCTGGTTATCAGCCTACGCCTGACGATCCAACCTTTGAGGGTTTAACTTCTAATGCGCCTTCTATGTCAATGAATATGGGTCGCATAGATCCAAATTTAGGTGCGCCTATAGCGCCTGATTATGGCGATTTAAATATTGATATGGGTACAGATAACCTAGGCGGTGTTGGCGTTGGTGTTGAAGATCCTACTTTTGGTTATAACATTGATATGGAAAGTGATCCTTTTACTGGCGCAAGCGCGTTTACAGGACTTGATGCTCAAACGCCAACTGGAATGCAAGATCCATCACAGGTTGCTACAGGTATTGTAAACTCACCTCAATTAGATGAATCTGCGAGAGATGCTATTGTTGCTGCAAGAGCTTCAGATAATTTAAATCCACAGGGTCCTACATTCACTCCGTCTATTCCAGAATTGACAGGCCCTGCTTTAGCAGAGGCAACAATGGGCGCTCCAATTGGTGATCCTGCTATGGACAGAAGAGAAGCTGCGCTTGGTGATATGAACACTCCAGAGCCTATGGGTACAGATTTTGGCACTTTAGAGGCTTCTTTAAGTTCTTCTCCATCTAATATTGGTTTACCTTCAGATTACGATCCATTACAAGGCGCAAAAAATTATCGTCAACAAGCAGAAGCTATGAGAGTTGCGGAAGCTGGTGTTCAGAATCAAGAAGACATTGAGGCAAATAAGGGCAAATTTAATCTTTTAAGCTTACTTCCCGGAGCTAGTTTACTAGGAACTTCAGAATCCAGAAAACAAAAAGCAATTAATCAAGTAATAAGTCAAAGCGGCGGTTCTGGTTTACTTGGCACTGGTATAGGTGGTGCTACAGGTATTCTTGGCACTGGTGCTACTAGATTTAATCCTGTTTATGATAAAGACGGTAATTTTGTAGGTTCCCAAGGTGTTAGCGATAAATCTGGTGAAACTGTAAGTTACATGGGTGATATGCAAGGTGATGAAGGTTATTTTGATAGTGATGGAAATAATGTTGAAATGTCAAAGGCAATTGAAGGTTATCAAGAAGATATAGGGGGTCAAGGATCTCCTGAAGGACTTGATGAGCCATATAACCCTTGTCAGCCTGGCTTTGAATTAGATCCAAATACAAATACTTGTGTTCCTATTGATGTTGTTGGCGGAGGTGGCGGTTCTTCTGGGCCGATTGATTTAAACCCAATTATTAGACCTACAACACCAGTTGTAACGCCAGATCCAGTACCACCCACACCAGTTGTAAGTCCTGTTTTAAGAATGCCAAAACAATTTAATATGGGCGGTGCGACTTCAGGTTCTAACTTAGATGGTGCAATTGGTAGGTTACTAAGCTCGATGTCATGAATGAAATTAGCAAGTTTACAGATTTTTTAACGGATGAGGAACTTGCTACAGTAGCTCCTATGCTAGAGCGTTTAACAACGTTGGACGATAGGGCTGAAAAACAAAAAGATTTCATGGCTTTTGTAAATCATGTGTGGCCTCAGTTTATTGAGGGGCGTCATCACAAGGTTTATGCTGAGAAACTCCAAGCTGTGGCAGATGGTAAGATAAAAAGGCTTATTATTAATATGCCGCCACGTCATACTAAGAGCGAATTTGCCTCTTATTTGTTTCCAACGTGGCTTATGGGCCGAGATCCTACTAAAAAAATCATTCAAGCGACTCACACGGCTGAATTAGCTGTTGGTTTTGGTCGAAAAGTAAAGAATTTAATTGATAGCGATGACTTTAGGGACATTTTTCCTGATGTTAAGCTTGCATCAGACGCAAAAGCCTCTGGTCGCTGGAGTACCAACGGCGGTGGGGAGTATTACGCGGTTGGTGTGGGGGGTGCGTTAGCTGGCCGTGGTGCTGATTTGGCTATTATTGATGATCCTGTGTCTGAGCAAGACGCTTTAAGCGCTACTGCGCTAGATAATATCTACGAATGGTACACTTCTGGCCCAAGACAGCGTTTACAGCCAGGTGGTTCGATCATTATTGTGATGACTAGGTGGTCTATTAGGGACTTAACGGCTAAAGTTTTAAAAAGACAGAGCGAAAAGGGCGCTGATCAGTGGGATATAGTGGAATTCCCTGCAATTATGCCTTCTGGCACCTCTTTATGGCCTGAATACTGGGATTTAGAGGAGTTAGAGAGCGTAAAAGCGTCTATTCCTGTTGCTAAATGGAATGCTCAGTATATGCAAAACCCTACCGCTGAAGAGGGTGCAATTATTAAAAGAGAATGGTGGCAGCAGTGGAATAAGGAAGATCCGCCCCCCTGTAGCTACATTATTCAAAGTTACGATACGGCATTTAGTAAGAGTGACAGAGCTGATTACTCTGCTGTTACAACTTGGGGTATTTTTACTGAAGATAAAACAAATGAAGACCATATTATGCTTTTAGACGCTGTTAAGGGTCGTTGGGAGTTCCCTCAACTCAAGCAAGAAGCAAATGATCTTTACAAGTTGTACGAGCCTGATATGGTTTTGATAGAGCAGAAGGGGTCTGGTATGCCGTTGACGCAAGAGTTGCGCCGGATTGGTATTCCTGTAACGCCTTTTACTCCGAGCCGTGGTGCAGACAAGTTTACAAGGATGCACTCTTGCGCTCCTGTGTTTGAAAGTGGAATGGTTTGGTGTCCTGATACAGTTTTTGCTGATGAAGTTATGGAAGAATGTGCTTCTTTTCCCAATGGTGAACATGATGACTTGGCAGATTCGATGACACAGGCTATACTAAGATTTAGACAAGGTGGTTTTATTACAACACCCACCGATTATGATGACGACGATGAATACACTTATAGCAAACGTAAAGAGTATTATTAAAGGAGAATTGGCAAGATGATGGGACGTAAAAATCAAGGTGTTAAGGAAAGCCAAATGATTTTAAAACTTTTGCAAGAGATGGCAGAAGGAGAAGCTGTTGAGCGTGGTAATAGAGCAGCTGCAATGGAAGCCGAGGAATCTGGCAAAACATTGTCTAATCGTGACATGGACTTGATTAATATGGCTTTAGGTAGAGGCGTTACAAAATCTGTTAGGCCACAAGCTAGACCTCAAGGCATGATGTATGGTGGTGAGGCTAAGAAGAGAAAAGTTAAAAATTATAAAGGCGGCGGTTGTGTTATGGCTGGTCGTGGTGGCAATTTTAAAGGAGTAAAGTAATGAAAGAAGATAATGGAATGGTTAAAACACCTAAGACGCCTACAGATGGCAACAGTCAAAATAAAATGGGTGTTATGACTCAATCTTATGAGAAAATGAAAAAGGCTCCAATTGAGGGTGGCACTGGTGCGGGTAATGCTCGTGGTGGTGGTGCTGCATTGCGTGGAACCAGATTTTCTGGCGTAAAATAATACTTGAAAAGGATTTTTAATGTTTCAAGTTTCGAGGTTGGGGTGGAGTAGAATAACTATGATTGGTTACCTCCCTACAGTCATAGTTGGCGGATACAATTTCACCTCAACACCTATATAGGAGATTTAAATGGCTATTGAAGACGACATGGGACCAGGTGGCGTACCTGAATTGCCTATAGTACCAGAACAACAAGTTCCTGTTGAAATGACTGAGATACCTGCTGATCCAGGTGTTTTTGAATTTGATGATGGAAGTGCTGTTATTGGTGATTATGAATCTCCAGATCAGGTGGTTCCAGAAATACCTTTTGATGGTAATTTAGCTGAAGTTATGGAGGAAAGCGCTCTTGGTAGAGTTTCTTCAGATTTGGTTGGATCTATTTTAGATGATTTATCTTCAAGACAAGACTGGGAGGATACTTATAAAAAAGGTCTTGAGTTTCTAGGAATGCAAACAGAAGACAGAACAGAGCCTTTTGAAGGGGCTTCTGGTGTTATACATCCATTATTGGCTGAATCAGTTACACAGTTCCAAGCGCAAGCTTATCGAGAGTTGCTGCCAGCGTCTGGCCCAGTTCGAGCGCAAGTTATTGGAGCGCAAAACGAAATGCTTGTTAAGCAAGCAGAGCGCGTTAAAGATTACATGAATTATATGATTACTTATGAGATGGAGGAGTATGATCCTGAGTTAGATCAGATGCTTTTCTATCTTCCTGTTATTGGATCTACATTTAAGAAAGTTTACTTTGATCCTTTAAAACAACGTGCGGTCAGTAATTTTATTCATGCTGAAGATCTTATTGTTCCTTATGGAGCAACAGATTTAGCGTCTTCTCCACGCATTACGCATAGAATATCTATGGATTCAAACGAAGTTAGAAAACTACAGTTAGCTGGTTTTTACAGCGATATTGAAATACCTGAAGATGGTTATGGTGAGTCAGATTCAGATGAGGTTACTGAGTCAATTGATGATATTCAAGGCGTACATCCCTCTAACGCATCTCGTGATTTAACTTTATACGAAGTTCATACATCTTTGGACCTAGAGGGCTTTGAAGATGTTGGTATGGATCAAGAGCAAACAGGATTAAAGCTTCCTTATATTGTAACCATACTTGAAGATAACAATGAGATATTAAGCATTAGACGCAATTATGATGAAATAGAACCTATGAAGCGTCAGAAGCAATATTTTGTTCATTACAAGTTTTTACCAGGTCTTGGTTTTTATGGCCTTGGCTTAACGCATATGATTGGTGGTTTGGCTCAAGCTTCTACTTCTATTTTACGTCAGCTTATTGACGCTGGAACATTGGCTAACTTACCAGCAGGATTTAAAGCGCGTGGCGCCCGTATTCGAAACGATGACGACCCGTTGCAGCCAGGAGAGTTTAGAGACATTGATGTTGTGGGTGGAGACTTGCGTGGTTCTCTTATGCCACTGCCGTTTAAAGAGCCGTCAGGCACCCTTTACAATCTTTTAGGTACTTTGGTTGATGCTGGACGTAGGTTTGCTTCTATGGCTGACTTAAAAATAGGTGAGATGGGTGGTGAGACACCTGTTGGCACAACAATGGCTATTATGGAGCGCGGCACAAAGGTTATGTCTGCGATTCACAAAAGATTACACTACTCACAAAAGATTGAATTTAAATTACTAGCTAAAATATTTGGTGAAGGCTTGCAGCCTTATCCTTATGCTCCGTCTATGGAGGTTGGCCCAGAAATTAAAGCACAAGATTTTGATAGACGTGTAGATGTTTTACCAGCTAGTGATCCTAATATATTTTCTATGTCACAAAGAATTGCATTGGCTCAAAGTGAATTGCAGTTAGTGCAATCAAATCCAGAAATACATGGTGGACCACAAGGATTGTATCAAGCATACAGAAAAATGTATGAGGCTTTAGGTGTAACTAATATCGAGGCAATATTACCACCTCCACCACCTCCTCCTCCCCCTGTTAATGCTGCAAAAGAGAATCAAAACGCTCTTATGAACCAGCCACTGCAAGCTTTTCCAGAGCAGGATCATCAAGCACATATAGAAACTCATTTAGCTGTTATGGCTACATCTGCGGTACAAATGAACCCAAATGCTGTGATGGCTCTTCAGGGACATATTCAAGAACACATTGGCCTTATGTCAGAGGGACAAGCTCAAGCACAAGTTATGCAAAGCATTCCACCTGAGATACAGCAAGATCCACAACAAATGGAAATGATGATGCAGCAAATCAAACCACAGATTGATAAGATTGCAGCTCAAATTATTGCAGACACCACAGAGCAATTAGCTCAAGCTGTAACTCCACCACCTCAAGAAGATCCTTTGGTGGCAATTAGACAACAAGAATTGCAAATAAAAGCCAATGATTTGCAACGAAAAGAGTCTGAGTTTGATGTAAGGCAAAAGCTAGAGAAAGAAAAAGAACGTAATGATACTCTTATAGCCCAACAACGTATTGATGTTTCAGAAGAAGCGTTGAAGGACAAAACTAGAATTGCAGAAGATCGTATTCAAACTCAAAGAGACATTGCTGAATTTAACGCTAGACAAAAAGGAATGAATTAATGGGTTCTGTAAGAGATAAAATTATTGCACAAATAAGGGCAGCAAAAAGAGGTGTTGAAAATGCCGTTGAAAAAGGGGTCGAGTCAGCAAACGATACAATTCAACGTGTCCAAGCTGATATCGGAGGGTTATCCTCAAAAGCAAGCAGTAGCGATAGCGTTGAGCCAAAAAAAGAAATCAAAAAAGCAAAGCCCAAAGCAAAAGCGAAAAAAAGTACAAAAAAAAGCGCTGGACGGAGCAATAAAAAAGATTAGTCCAATATCAAGACCCCAGAGGTTTAAAGGTATTTTATAATTTTGTGGTAATATTACTTGTATTTCCCTAAAGATCCTATATTTTGTTTTTAGGAGGTACTATGGAAGCTATAAGTTTAGCAGACTATCTACTAAAAAGTATTCGTGAGCGCGATGGTAGATTGAAAGATAAGCTTGCGGACAATTCGATTAAATCATTTGAAGAATATCGGTACGTTGTAGGCGAAGTACGCGGAATGGCCTACGTTGAAGACGAAATTAAAACCGCGATGAAAGGTATAGAGCTTGACGATGACTAACAAAAAATTATTCGTCCCAGAACACGTTGCAAGAGCAGCGGCAAAAGACAAAAAAGTTTCTTCAGAATTACCAAAGCCTTTAGAAACAGCATTTGGTAAGAAGAAAGAAAAAAGTAAAAATGAAAGTGACCCCTCTAATTTAGAGCCATCTGCCCTGGAAAGACTTCCACAGCCTACTGGTTATAGGGTTTTGATTATTCCTTACTATCCCAGCGCAAAAACAAAAGGAGGAATTATTGTTCCTGATGCGATTAGGGAAAAGGAAAGTTTTGCAACAGTATCTGCTTATGTCGTTAAATTAGGACCTGATGCTTATAAGGATGCCCAAAAGTTCCCAAGTGGTTCTTGGTGTTCTGAAAAGTCATGGGTTCTTATAGGAAGATATAGTGGAAATAGGTTTAAAGTGGACGGACTTGAGGTTCGTATCATAAATGACGACAATATTATTGCAACAATACTTGACCCCACAGACATTTCATATGTATAAAGAACAGGAGAGCAGGAAAAATGGCTATGAATGAAGAAGTTCGTGAAGAAGAAATTAAAGAAGATGGCTCATCTATTGTTGAAATAGAAGAAGAAACAACTTCAGACGAGGTTGAGGCATCTACTGAAGAAAAAGAAGAAACCCGAACAAATGTTCGTGATGATTCTAAAGCTTCAGATGGAGATGAGGAACTAGCGTCTTTTAGTGACAATGTTCAGCGTCGAATAAATCAATTAACCGCCAAGCGTAAGCAAGCTTCAGAAGAAGCTCAAGCTGCCTATCAGTACGCCCAACAAAAAGAATCAGAAAATCAAAAATTAAAACAAAGGTTGGGGCAACTAGATAAAGGTTATATGAGTGAGTACGAAGGTCGTGTTGTTTCTCAAGAAACTCAGGCAAAACGTGCTTATGCAGATGCACATGAGTCTGGAGATGTTGAAAAAATGGCAGAGGCTCAATCTGCTATTTCTCAAATAGCAATAGAGAAAGAAAGATTAAGAATTCAAAAAGCTCGTGCTGCTACTAATCAGCAACAACAACAGCAACAACAGCAGTTTCAGGCGCAACAAGCTCAACAAGTGCAGCAGCCTCCTGTAAATCAAGCACAAGAAGATCCAAAGCTTAAAGATTGGTTATCTAAGAACGAATGGTTTGGAAAAGATCGTGTTATGACTCGTGCTGCTCAAGCAATACATGAACAGTTAGTTTTAGAAGAAGCATTTGATCCATCAAGTCAGGAATATTATTCTGAGATTGATAAGAGATTACGTGTTGAAATTCCAAATAAATTTACAAAGGATGATAAAAAAAACGCTCAAGCTATCACTCCTTCGTCTGGTAACGGACGGTCTTTAAAAAGTGGGCGGAAAAAGTCGGTTGAATTAACACCGGGTCAAGTCGCATTTGCTAAGAAAATGAGGATTCCTCTTGATACATATGCAAAAGAAGTGGCTAAATTAGAAAATAGGAGAGACTAATGGCAGATAGGACAGCACGCGATACAACAACGCGGGAGAGTACACAAAGACCTCAAACATGGCGTCCAGGATCAGCCTTGGAAGCTCCAGAACCACCAATCGGTTATCAACACCGTTGGATACGCGAATCCGTAATGGAATTCGACGATAAGACTAACGTTCATAAAAAACGGCAAGAAGGATGGGACCTTGTTCGCGCAGAGGATTACCCAGATTATGTAGGACCAATAGTAGATGAGGGAAGAAACGCTGGCATTATAGGTGTTGGTGGTCTTGTTCTCGCTCGTATCCCCGTCGAAATGGCAGAGCAGCGGAATAGGCACTATCAAGGTGTCTCTCAACAACAAATGGAAGCAGTGGATCGTGATTGGATGCGTGAAAACAATCCAGCCATGCCGAAACTTGCTCCACAACGTAAATCATCTGTAAGCTTCGGCACAGTCCGAAATACAGCGAAAAACTCTGAAGGAGAGTAAAAATGGCAAATCAAGATGCTGCTTTCGGTTTACGTCCTATTGGTCGAATAGGGGGAACCCCTTTCACTGGTGGACAAAACCGATACAGAATCGCCGCAAACTACGGTACATCTATCTTCCAAGGTGACATGGTAGCCCAAGTCACTGGTGGTGGTGTAGAAATACACGCCGATGGCGGAACAGTACCTATTGTTGGTGTGTTCAACGGTTGCACTTACACAGATCCTACATCTGGTGATGTAACATTTAGTAACTATTACCCTGCAAGCACTAATGCTTCTGATATCATTGCTTTTATCATTGATGACCCTATGGTTGTTTTTGAAATTCAAGCAGATGCGGCATTCCCAATTGCAGATTTGTTGGGTAATTTTGATGTCGTATATACAAGTGCTGGGAGTACCGTAACAGGTATATCTGGTTCTGAATTGAAAGTGACTGATGGAGGAACAGCAACTACGCTACCTCTAAAAGCCATTGATATTTCTCAAGATCCTGAGAATAGCGACGTAGCCACAGCTAACACTAACGTGAAAGTTGTTATCGGTAACCATATATTCGGCGTCAAAGGCGCTGGGTTAGCATAAGGAGATTGAGTTATGGCTATATCACGTTCACAACTCGTAAAAGAGCTAGAGCCGGGCCTCAATGCCTTGTTCGGAATGGAGTATGCTCGTTATGAAGGCGAACACGCTGAAATCTTTGATACAGAATCCTCGGATCGAGCTTTCGAAGAAGAAGTGATGTTGGTTGGATTTGGCAACGCTCCAACAAAAACTGAAGGAGCTGGAGTCGATTTTGATGACGCTAACGAAGCATACACTGCCCGTTATTCGCATGAAACCGTCGCTTTGGCTTTTGCATTAACTGAAGAAGCAATTGAAGACAATCTATATGATCGTCTTGGCGCACGCTATACAAAGGCTCTTGCCCGATCTATGGCTCACACTAAGCAGGTTAAAGCTGCTGCTGTGCTGAACAATGCGTTTAATGCAAGCTTCACTGGTGGGGATGGTGTAGAACTTTGTTCTGCGGTGCATCCACTTGGTGCAGGTGGTACATTTGCAAACGAACCATCAACTGCAGCTGATCTTAACGAAACATCGTTAGAAAATGCTTTGATTGATATTTCAACTTTTGTAGATGAAAGAAATATGATTATTGCCCTTCGTGGAGCAAAAATGATAATTCCACCTCAGTTGCAATTCATTGCAGATCGTTTGCTAGAATCAACTTTACGTCCTGGCACTGCTGATAATGATATTAACGCGACAAAGAATATGGGAATGGTTCCAGAGGGTTACACAGTTAACCACTTCTTAACAGACCCTGATGCGTTCTTTATCAAAACAGATGCTCCAAATGGATTTAAACATTTTGAGCGTTCACCCATGCGTACAAACATGGAAGCTGACTTCGATACAGGTAACATGAGATTTAAAGCTCGTGAGCGTTACTCGTTCGGATTTAGTGATCCTCGTTGTGTATATGGGTCACCAGGAGCTTAATTGCTCTAGTATATTAATTAAAAGAGGCGGCTTTGGTCGCCTTTTTTTGTAACTTTAATAAGGAGAAAATTATGGATTGGATTAAAGGAAGACTAAAAGAGCCTTCAAGCTATGGAGCTGCGGCTGTCGTTGGTGTTGGTCTGGGCATTCTACTAACACTGCCAATATTAACTTGGGCAGGTATTATATGCGCTATATTCGGATTGGTTCTTAAAGAAAAATCAAGTGAATAAAATAACCTTTCTTTTTACAGAAAGGTAGTGTAATCTAAACATACCTTGACAGTTGCATTGGGCAACTGACATTTGCCAAGACAAGGAGATAAAAATGGCTAATACAACTTTCTCAGGACCAGTGCGTTCTGAAAACGGTTTTGAAACCGTATCTAAAAATGCGACCACTGGTGCAATTACAATTACCAGTGGCTCAAAAATGGGAACTGAAGCTGCAGGTGGTGCTGGTATTGAAGGAACCGCTGCTGTTTACATTACTCAAGTAGAGCGTCTTAAAAGCGATACTACAACAAACGTCAATATCGTAAAAACAACTATTATGATGGATCTTACTGGTTTGCGTTCAACTGCGGCCGGAGATATCATTGGTAAAGATGGTTCTGGCGTTGCTTACATTGGTCGCGTTACAACTGCAAACCAAGGTACGGTGTTTGGCGTAACCATGATGTGTCTTGAAACTCCAGCAGGTGGTGATCCAGACATTAATTTACATTCTGCTACTGAAGCTACAGGTGTTGAAGATACGCCTATTTCTGATTTAACTGAGACTTTGATTATTAACTCAGGTGATTTAGCAGCAGGTAGTTTAGTTGCTGGTGGCGATATCGCAGCAGATCAATATCTTTATTTAACTGCGGGTGCAGCAACAGATGCCACTTATACAGCGGGTAGATTACTTATTACAATCACTGGTTATGATGTTGCTTCTTAACCTAAAATAAGGAGTAATTAATATGGCTGATGCTGTAGCGACTCAAACGCTTCAAGATGGCGCAAAAATGCTTGTTCAGAAATTTACTAATATTTCTGATGGAACAGGTGAAAGTGCTGTTGTTAAAGTAGATGTTAGTGGTTTAGCCTCTAATTCTAACGGTCAAGCGTGTACTGGTGTTACAATTGACAAAATTTGGTGGCAGTGCATTGGAATGAAAGTTCGTATCTTATTTGATGCAACTACCGATGTAATGGCTATTGAGCTTGGTGAAAACCAAAGTGGTAATCATGATTACACTGATTTTGGGGGTCTGACAAATAATTCAGGTTCTGGAAAAACAGGGGATGTCGCATTTACTACTGTAGGTCATGCCAGCGGAGACACTTATACAATTATTATGTCAATGCGGAAAGATTATGGCTAAACGCCCTGATAAAATGCCAAAGCGCAATAAGAAAAATTTCCGTCCCACAAAGTCTGGGGCGGGAATGACTAAAGCTGGAGTTAAATCTTATAGGAGAAAAAACCCTGGCAGTAAATTAAAAACTGCTGTTACAGGTAAAGTAAAGCCAGGCAGTAAAGATGCAAAAAGACGTAAGTCATATTGCGCTAGATCTGCTGGACAAATGAAAAAGTTTCCAAAGGCGGCTAAAAATCCAAACAGCCGTTTGCGTCAAGCTCGTAAAAGATGGAAGTGTTAAATGGCAATAAGTCGTAGTACAATGAAAAAACAAGTTACTAAGCCACCTCAAAAAAAAGATGATATGCCTAGAGGTTTAACTTATTTTAGAAAAGGTGGAGCTGCTTCAAAAAAATCTAAAGGTAGTAAAATATGCCCTTCTGGAAAAGCATGGGCTAAAAGAACATTTGACACATATCCAAGCGCTTATGCAAATATGGCAGCCTCTAAATACTGCAAAGACCCTAATTACGCAAAAGGCGCAAAGGGTAAGAAAAAGAAGAAAAGCTAATGGGTGCGCTTAAAGATTGGGTAGATCAAGATTGGGTTCGCGTCGGCACTGACGGAAAGATAAAAGGTAAGTGCGGCACTTCTAAAGATAAAAAGAACCCAGATCGTTGTTTGCCCCGCAGTAAAGCGCAAAGTTTATCTAAAGAAGAACGTGCATCCACCGCTAAAAAGAAAAAACGTGAAGGATTAAAAGGTAAAACTGTGGTTTCCAACACTAAAAAAGCAAAAGTTAGCAATATGAACAATGGCGGTGTTGTTGAAACAAAGTCTAAACGTAAATTTAATGGAAAAACTATACCAAAAACTGCTGTTGCAAGAGGCTGTGGTAAAGTAATGTCTAATCGAAGAAAGCGTACAAAAGGCGCTGTAAGCCAATCATAAGGAGTTTATTATGGCTATGAAGAAAAAAGGAAACAGAACTGGTGGCAAAATTCGTCGTATGTCTAAAGGTGGAGCAGCAGGTGGCAAGAAAGTTCGCCGTATGTCCAAAGGTGGAGCCACTGGCGGTAAAAAAGTAAGTGGCAAAATGACAGTTGCACAACTTAGATCTGCCGCTAAGAAAATGGGTATGAAGGTGGTAAAAGCATAATAAATGGCTTATTTACACAGCAATATACCTTATTTTAAAGCATGGGTTCGTCGTGAATATACTCACAACCATGAAAGTTATCACGGCGAATTTCTCCATGCTATGGTTATTGGTGTAACCACAATACCGAATAGATGTTTAAGTTTTCAGGTTATATTTACTGGAAATGAGGCTGAAGGAGAAGAAGAAGACACAGTACATGGTGGTGCTATGTGGGCGCGTATGCCCATAACTGCGCTTGTTGGTGACATTCCTTTAGAAGAATGGCCTGAGCCAATGGAAACATACGATGCACAGCCTTGGGACTGCGCCTCTCATTATAACTCTGTTTATGTTATGGATAGAACTACTCCTTGTCCCTGGATGGCTAAAATAGATGGTCAAATGTATCCTGCAAAATATTTATTTACTGTAGACTACACTGAATCAGAAATAGCAGATGACCCAGCGCAACATAAACAAAACCATGTACTTCAGCTATTAGATGCTGGAAAATGGACTGGTAATATTGTTGCGTTACCTAATAACCGTGTGCGTGTAACTCACCCTGCTTGGTTTCAAACTGGAGAAGGCGCTCCTGATTTTAAACCATCTCAACATATACACTATTCAAAAAGTGATTTAGACTATACACTAGATGTTAACAAGGTTTTCGATAACCTTTATAACGAGGAATAACATGACTGTATCAGGCTCCAAAAATTTTGAATTAGACGTAGCAGATTATATTGAAGAAGCTTTTGAACGTTGTGGTTTAGAAGTTAGAACTGGTTATGATTTAAAAACTGCTAAACGCTCTATGAACCTTTTATTTGCTGATTGGGCTAACAGAGGTATCAATCAATGGACGATTGCACAAAGAAGCTTTACTGTTACAAGCAATGATGGTCAATATGATTTAAGTGCTGATGTAATAGATATTTTATCTTTGGTAATACAAAGAGATAGCACAGATTATTCTTTAGATAGAATAAGTAGAGATGCTTATTTAAATATTCCTACAAAATCTACTCAAAGCAGACCTACCCAATATTTTTTAGATAGGCAAATAACACCAAATTTAAAATTGTGGCCTTTGCCAGATAATAGCACAGATGTGATATACTATGATGCTTTAATTCGTTTAGACGATGCAGATACATTTATAGATACAATTCAAATTCCCTTTAGGTTTTATCCAGCTTTAGCGGCTGGTTTGGCTTACTATATAGCAGTTAAGAAGGCTCCTGATAGAATACCTTTATTAAAACCAATGTACGAAGAAGAACTAGGTAGAGCTATGGACGAAGACAGAGATAGATCTTCTTTTCAAGTTTCACCTCAACTGAGAAGTTATAGATATGTCTAAGTATGCCTCAGATAAACGAGCATACGGTATATCAGACCGTTCTGGTTTTAGATACAGACTTAAAGATATGCGTAAGGAATGGACAGGTTTGCTTGTTGGAAAAGATGAATGGGAGTCTAAACAACCTCAATTAGAGCCAATTAAAACAAGACCAGACCCTCAAGCTTTAAGAAATCCAAGACCAGAGCAGAATTTAGCTGAACAAAGAGCATTACAGTATGGGTTTAATCCTGTTGGTTTTTTAGATATACCAGGAATAACTCCAGACAATAATTTAGTTTCTACTGGATCAGTAGGAGAGGTTACGGTGACAACAACATGAGTTTTACATTTACAACATTAAGAGAAGCAGTAGAGAATTATACTCAAAACAATGAAACATCTTTTATTTCTAATATGGGTATTTTTGTAGAGTTAGCTGAAGAGCGTATTTTAAAATCAGTTCAATTAAATGTTTTTAAGAAAAATGCAGCAGGTGCTATGACTTCAGGAAATCAGTATTTAGCTGTTCCTAGTGACTTTTTAGCACCTTTTTCTTTAAGTATTACTACAAGCACGCCTGACGTTGAAAACAGTAATACTTTTGAATTTCTTTCATTTAAAGATTTAGATTTTGTTGAAAGTTTTGGCCCAAATCCAGCAACAACTGGTGTGCCAAGGTATTATGCTCAATTTGATGTTGATAATTTTCTTATTGGGCCGACACCTAATAGTTCTTATGTTTCTACTCTAAGTTATTTTTATAGACCCGCTAGTTTGACTGAAAGTCAATTAACGTTAACAGTAGGGGCAACCGGGAGTTTTACAAACGGTGAAAAAATCACTGGAGCAACAAGTGGTGTGGTTTCTACTATTAAAGCTATTCCAAGCTCAACTACATTAACAATATTAGTTCCCTCTGGTACGTTTACAGATGGAGAAACAATTACTGGAGCAACAAGTGGAGCAACAACCACTGTAACCTCTACTGGTTCTGACGCAACTATTAGCTGGTTAAGTGAAAATGCTGAAATAGCATTGTTATACGGCACTTTAATAGAGGCAAGTGTTTACATGAAGGAGGAGCAAGATATTATGGCTATGTATAGCTCAAGATTTGCAGAAGCAATGTCAAGGTTAAAAAATCTTGGAGAAGCTAAAGAAGTAACAGATCAATACAGAACTGGTGAAATTATAAGGCAGAAAACATAATGTTAACAAATTCACTTAGTATGTCAAATGACTTTGCTGTAACTGTAGAGACAACAAACAATAGAGGTTTTACGCCAGAAGAAGTAGCAGTTCGTTGCGTAAATAGAATTATTGGAGTTTCTGATAAAGCGGACCCTGCTATTAGAGATCAAGCTCACGCTTACAGAAAGCAAATAGAATCAATAGTTGCAAATTATATGCACCAGGCTATTAAAAGTGATAGAACTACTGTATATAATGCAATTAAAGATTCTGGAAACCCGAAATTAGCAGAATATATAAGGAGAATGTGATGGCTTTTACTGGGAATTTTTTATGCACCTCATTTAAAAAGGAGTTAATGGAAGCAAAACATAACTTCTTAGCTTCTGGGGGTAATACTTTTAATATTGCTTTGTACACCAATAGTGCAAGTTTTACAGCAGCAACTACTGCATATACAACTAGCAATGAAATAAGTGGAACAAACTATAGTGCAAAAGGACAGGCACTTGGAAATGTAAATCCAACAACAAGTAGCACAACAGCGTTTACTGACTTTACTGATGAAGTTTTTTCAAATGTAACTATATCATCTGTTCGAGGTGCTATGATATTTAATGATTCAGCGTCTGGAGATCCCAGCGTTTGTATTTTAGATTTTGGTGCAGATAAAGCAGCAAGTTCTGGTGATTTTACAATTGTATTTCCAACAGCTGATGCGAGTAATGCGATAATTAGGATCGCCTAATGTCCGATGCCATTGTTGCGCTTTTAGGGTGGAATAGCTCTACCAGAGGGTGGAATGAAGGCGCGTGGAACGCAGGAATAGCTTTACCTGGCGCTACTGGCGCAATTACCGGAGTTGCGGTTAGCGGAGATGGCGTAATTGGTGTTACTGGTACTAACGGCACAGGTGCTGTTGGCTCTGTAACAGTTACTGGTGAAGCAAACATTTCAGTTACTGGTGTTGCTGGAACATCCGCTTTAGGAAACACATTCGAAACTTTAAATGGTGTTTCTTCCACTGGAGCTGTTGGTTCAGTTACTGTTACTGGTGAGGCAAATATTTCAGTAACAGGTGTTGCAGCAACAACAGCTTTAGGAAACACATTTGAGACTCTAAACGGTGTTTCTTCTACAGGCGCTGTTGGCTCTGCGACTGTTACTGCTGATTCAAACATTTCTGTCACTGGCGTTAATGGCACAGGTTCTGTTGGAACAGTAACAATTACAGCCAGTTCAAATATTTCAGTTATTGGCGTTAGCGGCACAGGAGTAATAGGTTCTTTAAGAGCAACATGGGGCCAAATAATACCAGATCAAAACGCAAGTTATCAAGAGCTTGTGCCAAATCAAAATCCGAGTTACAATAATGTAACTCCTTCTCAAACTCCAAATTGGGAAACCGTAGAATATAAAAATACTATAGCAGCATAGGAATTACAAAATGGCTAGTACATACGTTAATAACCTCAGACTAGAAGAGATAGGTTCAGGAGAACAATCTGGTACTTGGGGTGATACAACAAACACAAATTTAGAAATAATAGGCCAAGCGGTTGCCTGGGGAACCAGAGCTATTGCAGACGCTTCAACAGATAATATTACAATTGCAGACGGTGCGTTAGACGCTGACAGGTGCCTTGGATTAAAACTCACAGGTGGCGGTCAAGCGTGTACGGTCACACTTCTGCCAAACACAAGTTCCAAAACATGGTTCATGTATAACGCAACCAGCTACACACTAACGTTTACTTGTGGTAGCGGTGCTAATGTAGCAATTCCAGCAGGGCAAACCAAGGTTATTGCAACGGATGGTTTAGGTTCGGGTGGCGTGGTTCACGATTTACTTACAGCGGTTAACTTAGCAGGAACCACAGTGGTTGATGATTTAACGGTTAGCGATGATCTAACTGTTACAGGCGACATAGACGTAGACGGCACAACCAACCTAGACGTGGTAGACATAGACGGTGCTGTGGATATGGCTAGTACATTAACAGTAGCTGGAGTTTTAACTGGTGCGTCTTTAGACATCTCTGGCGATATAGACGTAGACGGTACTACTAACCTAGACGTGGTAGACATTGATGGTGCAGTTGATATGGCTACAACTCTTGCTGTAGCAGGTAACGTAGACTTTAATGGTGACTTAGACGTAGACGGTACAACTAACCTAGACGTAGTAGATGTAGATGGTGCAGTTAACTTTGCAGCAGACGTTACCTTTGCAGATGGTGCAGATATTA